>Ga0307308_10000474_pt1 | contig 14372 bp, 14 predicted proteins | sample ER_DNA_195_FD_194501 | JGI IMG/M metagenome (GOLD analysis project Ga0307308, IMG submission 194501) | Bulk soil microbial communities from the East River watershed near Crested Butte, Colorado, United States - ER_DNA_195 | ecosystem: Environmental > Terrestrial > Soil > Floodplain | place...
GGGGTGATCTCGTCGCTGGCCGCGCTCAAGGTGTTCGACGAGATCTACGTCCTGACCAACAAGACCGGCGGCATCCTCGACTCCGGCGTGACGATGGTCTTCTACCTCTGGCGCCAGGCCTTCCAGCTCCAGCACGCCGGCTATGCCGCCGCCATCGCGATCGTCCTGCTCGCGATCACCCTCGTCTTCTCGCTGGTCAACGTCCGGCTGCTCGAGCGCCAGGACGCCGATCGATGAGCGCACTCGACGTGGCCCGCGACCGACCGGGCATCGGCGGTGCGACAAGCGAGGCCGAGGCCGTCGCCGGACGGGCCAGACGCGCGCGCCGCCGCCGCCGCCGTCTGGCGGGCAATGCCGTGTGGTACGTGGTCCTGACCGCCCTCGCGACGATCACGGTCTTCCCGTTCCTGTGGATGCTGCTCTCGTCGCTCAAGGGGCCGCTCGACCCGATCGCCTCGGTCCCGCCCCAGCTGATCCCGGCCCACCCGACCCTCGACAACTACACCCGGGTGCTGGCCAGCTTGCCGATCCTGACGTTCTTCCAGAACAGCATCGTCGTCGCGATCCTCGTGACTAGCCTGAACGTCCTGGTCTCGGCGATGGCGGCCTATCCGCTCGCGAAGATGCGGTTCCGCGGTCGCGAGGCGATCTTCTACCTGCTCCTCGCGACGCTGATCGTGCCGGCCCAGCTGACGTACATCCCGAGCTTCATCCTCGCGGTCAACGTGTTCCACTACTACGACAGCCTGCCGTCGGTGATCCTGCCGGGGCTCGCGAGCGCGTTCAACATCTTCCTGATGCGCCAGGCGTTCCGCGGCGTCCCGAACGACCTGATCGACGCCGCCCGGGTCGACGGGGCGGGGGAGTGGCGGGTCTGGTGGCAGATCCTCCTGCCGATCGTCCGTCCGTCGATGGCCGCGGTCGCGATCTTCACCTTCGTGACGTCCTGGAACGACTTCCTCTGGCCGTCGCTGATGCTCCACACCCGCGAGGGCATGACCCTGCCGGTCGGCCTCGCGGCGCTCCAGGGCTTCTTCTCGTCCGACTTCCGGGCGATCGCGGCGGGCGTGACGATGACGGTCATCCCGATCCTGCTCTTCTTCCTCGTCGTCCAGCGCTGGTTCGTCCGCGGCCTGGCGGGCGCCGTCAAGGGATGACCTCGGCGCGCGAGCGGATCCTGCTGTCGTTCGAGGGGGAGGAGCTCGGCGCCGCCGAGGCCGAGGCTCTGGCCGTCCGTGCCGCCGGCGTCACGCTCTACCGCTTCCTCAACGTCCGCTCGGCGGCGCAGGTCCGCGCCCTGACCGACGCGCTCCAGGCGGCGGCGCAATTCCTGGATCTGCCGCCGCTCCTCGTCGCGGCCGATCACGAGACCGGTCAGATGCACGTGCTCGGCGAGGACGCCACGCCGTTCGCCGGGGCCATGGCGATCGGGGCGGCCGGCGATGAGGACCTGGCGGAACGCGTGGGCGCCGCGATCGGCAGGGAGCTCCGGGCGGTGGGTGTGAACCTCGTCTACGCCCCGGTCTGCGACCTGGCCACGAACCCGCGCAATCCGGTCGTCGGGATCCGATCGTTCGGCGACGACCCGCTGGCGGTCGGACGGCTGGCCGCGGCCACGGTGCGCGGGCTCCAGTCGACCGGGGTCGCGGCGACGGCGAAGCACTTCCCGGGCCACGGCGATCCGGCCGGCGACTCGCACCTCGGGCTGCCGGTGATCGAGCGAACCGCCGATCAGCTGCGCGAGCGCGAGCTGGTGCCCTTCCAGGCCGCGATCGATTCCGGGGCGCGCGTCGCGATGGCCGGCCACCTCGCGGTGCCGGCGCTGACCGGCCGGCGCGACCTGCCGGCCACGATCGCCCCAGAGGTTCTCAGGACGCTGCTCCGCGGGGACCTCGGGTTCGGCGGGTTGACGGTGAGCGACGCGCTCGACATGGGCGGGATCGCCGGAGACGACGGGTCCGGCGTCGACGTCGCGGCGACCCTCCGGGCGGGGATCGATCTCCTCCTGTGCGGGCCCGATCCGGCCGCTCAGCTGCGGGTCGAGGCGGGCCTGGCGGCGGCGCTGGCGGCGGGCGGGTCCGATCGCCTCGACGCGACAGGGCCCGCGGCCCGCCTGGCCGATCTTCGCGGTTGGCTTGCCCGGTTCGACGCCGGGTCGATCGACGTCCTCGGCTGCTCCGAGCACCGGGCGTTGGCCGACGAGCTGGCGAGGCGATCGATCACGCTGATCCGCGATCGCGACGGGCTGCTTCCGCTGCGGCTCGCGCCGGATCGCCAGGTCCTGGTGATCGAGCCGCGGCCACGCGACCTGACCCCGGCCGACACGACCTCCTCGCTCGCGCCGGGAGGCCTGCTCGCGGCGATCCGCGAGCGCCACGCTCGTTCCGAGGGCCGGATCGTCGAGGCCGCGGTCGATCCGGCGGAGATCGCCGCGCTCGGCGAACGCGCCCGGTCGGTCGATCTCGTCGTCCTCGGGACCGTCGATGCCCTCGCGCAGCCGTCCACGGCGGATCTCGCCCGCGCGCTGCTCGCGACTCGCACACCGACCATCGCCGTCGCGCTCCGCGGCCCCTGGGACGCCGAAGCCTATCCCGGGATCGGGACGGTCCTCGCCACGTACGGCATCCAGGCGCCGAGCCTCGCGGCGCTCGCCGCGGCCCTCGTCGGCGACGCCCCGATCAGCGGTCGCCTTCCGGTCCGGATCGCCTCGGCGGGCTGACCGGGCCACCCGGCCCGCCGGCAATCGGCCCGAGTCCGGCGATCGAGCGGACCTCGTCCATGTCGAAGGCGAGGACCACATGGCCCGGCGCGGCATGGTCGGCCGCGACCGGGACGGCCTGACCGGGTTGGAGTCGTGCCAGCTCGGCGTCCAGGACCCATGGACGGATCGCGACGCGGAATGTCCGCGATCGGCCGAGGTACACGTCGAGAGTCAGGTCGACCTCGCGTCGTTCGCCTCGCCGGCGTCCTGTCGGCCGGATCCCGACCACCGTGCCGCGGCCCGGGAACCCTTCGAGTCGGATCCTGGCGTCGTCATCAGGAACGTCGGACCCGCGCCGAAGAAGGATCGCCCGGAGTCGATCGATCATCCGCCTGCCTCGCCCCGCTCCACGAACTGGCCGAACCCCCGTTCGCCGACCGCTGCCCCGTCGCGGATCACCGCTCGACCGCGGACGAAGACGCTTCGGACGGCACCCGCCACGTCCATTCCCTCGTACGGCGTGAAGTCGCTCGTGTGGTGGAGGTCGGCGGCCCGGATCGTGCGCCGGGCGGCCGGGTCGAAGAGGACGAGGTCGGCGTCGCGCCCGACCTCGATCGCTCCCTTGCGGGCGAGCCCGAAGCGACGGGCCGGCGTCGTGGCGAGCACGTCGACCATCCGCTCGACCGTGATCCGGCCGCGGGCGACGCCCTCGCCGTAGACGACCGCGAGGAGCGTCTCGATCCCCGGCGCCCCGTTGCTGATCCGATCGAACGACACGCCGCGGGCCGCCGCTCCCTTCTCCACCGCGACGCGGTCCGCGACGTGATCGGTGGCGACGAGCGACAGTTCCCCGCTCGCCAACCCGCCCCACATCGCGTCGACGTCCGCCGCGGAGCGCAGGGGAGGCGAGATCATGCTCTTCGCGCATTCGAGCGGATCAGCTTCGTCGTATCGAGCGTCGGTGAGGGTCAGGTAGTGGGGGCACGTCTCGGCCGTGGCCCGAACACCGGTCGCGCGGGCCTCCGCGACGAACCGGAGGGCCGCGGCGCACGACAGGTGCACGACGTGGGCGGGCGCGCCGGTCGCCCTGGCGAACGCCGTCGCCCGGTGGGTCGCGACCGCCTCGGCCTCGGTCGTTCGCGTGGCAGCATGGTGACGTGGTGACGTATCACCATGCTGAAGCGCTGAGGCGATGGCCGCGTCGATCAGGACGGGATCCTCGCAGTGGACCTCGAGCATGCCGCCCCGTTCGCCGAGGATCGCCATGGCGTCGTAGATCGCCCGATCGGGCAGCCGGAAGTCGAAGACCATGAACGCCTTCGCCGTCGGGACGCCGGCATCGACCATCGCCGGCAGCTCGGCCAGCGGATCGTCCATCCCGCCAAGGATCGCAGGACTGAGCGCGAAGTCGACGGCGCTGTCCGACGCGGTCACGCTCCGGAATTCGGCGATCCCCGCAAGGATCGAGCGATGGGCCGCCGCCGACGAACCGGTGCCCGGGTTGTTGAAGGCGAGGAACGTCGTCGTTCCGCCGAACGCGGCGGCGAGCGAATCCTGGAAGAACCGGTCAGGCTCGTCGTCCGACGCGACGCGCGTGTGGGTATGGACGTCGACGCAGCCCGGGAGGACGAGCAGGCCATCCGCGCGGACGACGTCGCCGGCGCCGCCGGCGAGCCCCGACAGGTCGTCCTCGACCGCCTCGATCGACCCGCCCCGGACAGCGACATCAGCCCGACCCGAACCGGTTGCCCTCACGACCGTGCCCCCGAGCACGAGCAGGTCCGGCCCGAGCCGGTCGATCGACGTGGTCACGGATCGAGGATAGAGGCGCAGGCCGCGATCAGCCCGCCGGGAGTCGCGTCCTCAGGATCGCGTCGAGGACCGGATCTCGCCCGGCGAAGTAGTCGTCGGAGGACAGCGAGACCCGGATCGTCGGCTCGATCGTGATCCGAGGATCGTCCGGAGTGCTTCGCTCCCAGTAGCGCGTCGCCATCCATAACTGTTGCGGACCGTATGACAGGTCGATCGGCCGCGCGTCGCCGTACATGTTCGGGCTGCCACCCATCGCCTCGCCGGCGAAGATCGCGCCGGTCTCCTGCTCGAGATCAGTCGCGAAGTTGGCCGCCGCGGAGAACGTGATCCGGCCGATGATCACGAACAGCCGGCCCGGTCGGTCGATGACGGGCTCGCGCAGGCCGAAGTCGATCGGGCCGAGGGTCGTGTTGTCGCCCCCGCCGTTGTGGCGGAGGTCGACGACGACGCGATCGACCCCGCCCTGCTTCACGCGAGCGACGATCTCGTCGACGATTCGGCTCGTGCCGCCGACGACCTCGTTGAACTGCACGAACAGCGTCCGCGATTCCTCGAGGTACTGCCACCACAGCGTCGTCGCCTGCTGCTTCAGCCAGAGGGCGTCCGTCGGCGGCAGGAGATGGGGCATGCCCGTGTTCCAGGCGACGTCGTCCGCGGCCGGGATCGGCTCGATCGTCACGTCGCGCCTCGTCTTGTCGCGGCCGAGGACGGTGAACGTCGTCGGACCCGCCTGGTCGATCACGCCCAGTCCGGCGAGCAGCTCGCTGCAGCGCAGGTAGATGGGCCCGTACGCGAGCAGGTTCGACGGGTTGTCACGCGGGGCGAGTGGCTCGACGAGCGCGAGGACCGCGGCGATCGGCCGGCCGTTGATCGCCTCGACCCGCGAACCGACGAGGTCGGCGTGCGGGGCCCGGGCAGCCGTGATCACGAGGCCGTCGCTGAACCGCCACCAGCGGACGGGATAGTCGTGGGTCCCGCCGTCGGGCACGAATGGGAAGATCCCGCTGTGTCCGTCGCGGCCGTTCCAGCTCGGCATCGCGGCGAGGCGGACGAGCTCGACGAGCGCCTGGTCGTCGGTCATCGTCGGGATCTTCGCTTTGATGGTCTCGGCGGCGCCGACCCAGTCCGCCCGTTGCATGCCATGCCAGCCGTCAGGATGGACGTGGTCGCGGGCGCCGAGGACGGCGTCGATGTCGGCCCGCCAGCCGGCCGTCCGATCGAGCGCCGCGCTCGCGGCGGGCGACGAGGCGGGCAATTCGCCGGGCGCCGAAGCGCCGGGCGCCGCAGCGCCGCTCGATACGGTTGAACCGACCGATGGCGGCGGCATGGCCGAACCGCAGCCGGCGATGACGACGAGGATGAGCCCTGCCGAGATCCTGCCACGTCGTAGCATCTTGGGGCCGCGTTGCATCGTCTCGCTCTCCTCGAGGAGGCCGGTCAGGCGGTGACGTCGACGGATTCGGCGGACAGGCGTGCCCCTGCGGTCGACGCAGCTTTGCCGATGGCTCGCAGGGTCGCGCGCGCATCCTCCTCGTCGGCCGCCAGGGCGCGGATGAACCGTTGATCGGCCTCGGCGAACGCGGCGCTCGCGGCGCCGTGGGCTGCCAGGCCGGCCGGGGTGAGGACGATTCGGTACGAACGGCGGTCGTCAGGCGAGGGCGCACGCTCGGCGTGCCCACGCTCGAGCATGGCGCGAACGAAGTGTGACATCGACGTCGGCGGCATGCCCGCCCGCCGGGCGAGCTCGGTCGGGGCGTGCGGGCCCTCGTCGAAGAGCAGGCTGTAGACCCCGTATTCCTCGGGGGTCAGGGGGCTGTCGGCCATCGCGGTCGCCACGAGCACGCCGATCGCCCGCGACGCGGCGTAGACCTCGAAGAGCAGGGACAGGCGGGAGCCCTCGCGTCGGACCATGCCGAAATACTACCATATGGCAGGACGCGCTCCCTCGAGAGCGCGAAGGCCCCGCTGCCCGCGCCGAACCATCCAGATCGCGAGAAGGATGAAGGGCACGCTGGCTCCGATCATTCGCCAGACTTCCGGACGTTTCACGCACTCGACGCAGACGACGAGGATTCCGACCAGCAGGCAGAACACCGCCGTCGCGAGTTGGACGAGGGCGGTGTTGCGCGTCCGGATGCGCTGCACTGCGTCCCTCAGTCGACCTCGGTGATCACGATCTCCTGGGCGCCGTCCCACAGGCAGCGCCGGCCGACCTCGCGTAGCCGGTCGGCCCAGCCGTCGTCGGGGACGATCGAGGCGAAGTGGTTGGCCGCCAGCGGCCCGACCTTCGAGGCGGTCTGGCACGCGCCGTACGGGAAGAAGATCTCGCACTCACTGATCCCACCGGGGTACATCGCGAGCATCCCGGGCGCCGGGTGCGAGGTGTGGTTCTCGTAGTCGATCCCGGGCCGGAAGTCGCCGTACGGGATCCATGTCGACTCGCCGCTCCAGCGGCAGTGGATCAGCTTCGAGCGGATCGGGAGCATCCGCCGGATGGCCTCGATCGTCTGCGGCGCGGCGGGCTCCCAGCGGGCGCTAAAGTGGACGTCGCCGACCTCGATCTGGAGCGTTGTCATGGACGGAGGATAACGGTGGCCGACGGCGCCGGACCGACGATCTCGACCCACGTGCTCGACACCGAGCGCGGGCTGCCGGCCGAGGGCATCCGGGTCCGCCTGTTCCGGCTCGACGTCCCGAAGGCCCCGATCCGGATGACGCAGGCCCTGACCGACGGCGACGGTCGCGTTCGGGACCTGCTCGAGCGGCCGCTCGTCGCGGGCGACTACCGGCTCGAGTTCGAGATCGGGCTCGAGGATGACGCGTTCTTCCGGCGGGTGGCGGTCGATCTCCGGATCGCCGACGTGACCCGGAGCTATCACGTCCCGCTGCTGCTCGCGCCGTATTCCATGACCGCGTACCGGGGCACCTGACGGTGGCCCGGGACGTCGCGACCCTCGATGCGCTCTCGCCAGACGGGTTCGCCGCCGCCGCGGCGCCGTGGTTCGAGGGCGCGCCCCGGTTCCTCGCCCGGCTGGCCGCCGCGCGCCCGTTCCGCGACGAGTCGACGCTCTTTGCCCGCGCGGCCGAGATCGCCCTCGCGATGCCCGAGGACGAGCAGCTCGAGCTGATCAATGCGCACCCACGGCTCGGCGCCCCGCCTGCGTCCGTGTCCGCCGCCTCGTTCCGCGAGCAGGGCTACGACCGCGAGACGACCGCCGCGCTCGCCGACCTCGCCCGGCTGAACGCGGAGTACGAGGAACGATTCGGATTCCGGTTCTGCGTCTTCGTCAACGGCCGGTCCCGGCCTGAGCTGGTGCCCATCCTGGACGCCGCGCTCGGCGCGGACCGGGAAGCAGAGGTCCGGCGGGCGCTCGGCGACATCGTGGCGATCGCGCGCGACCGGTTCCGACGGGCGAGCGAACCCGCCGAAACCGGCGCGCGCGAGGTGGTGGCGTGATCGAGGTCGGGCCCAACTCCTACGGCAAGTCGGCGATCCGGCTGGTCAAGGTCGTCCGTGGCGACACCCCCCATCGGGTCCGCGACCTGACGATCGCGATCGCGCTCGAGGGCGATTTCGCCGCGTCGTACAGCGAGGGCGACAACAGCGCCGTGATCGCGACCGACACGATGAAGAACACGGCCTACGCGCTCGCCGGCGAGCATCTGACGGGGGCGATCGAGGACTTCGGGCTGGCGCTCGGCCGGCACTTCCTCGGTGAGCCGCAGGTCGAGCGCGTGCGCGTCACGATCGCCGAGCATGCCTGGCGCCCGATCGGTACGGCGCCCGACGCGTTCACGCTGGATACGTCCGAGACGCGCAGCGGGGTCGTGGTCGTCAGCCGGGACGGCGTCAGCGTCCGGGCCGGGATCGCGGATCTCGCGGTGATGAAGACGACCCGCTCGGCCTTCAGCGGCTTCCCGCGCGACCGGTTCACGACGCTCAAGGAGACCGAGGACCGGATCATGGCGACGAAGGTGACCGCGACGTGGTTGTACGACCCGGCCGCTCCGGTCGCGTTCGACCCGTCGTTCACCGGCGTCCGGTCGACCTTCCTGGCGGTCATGGCCGAGCACTTCTCGGTCTCGGTCCAGGCATCGATCTGGATCATCGGCAAGGCGATCCTCGAGCGACACCCGGGGGTGTCCGAGGTCACGATGACCCTCCCCAATCTCCATCACTGGACGGTCGACCTCAGCCCGTTCGGGATCGAGAACGATCGCGAGGTTTACGTCTCGACGACCGAGCCGCACGGCCTGATCGAGGCGACGATCCGCCGGTCGGACTGACCGCGCCGCGCTGTGACACGCAAGGTGTCACAGCCGCCGCCGAGGATGCGGTCATGGAAGCCCGCATCGTCCAGCTCCCGACCAATGAGGTCCGCGTCGAGGCCGACCGGATCGTCATCGATCGCCTGATCGTCCGCGACCCGGCGCTGGCCGCGATCGTCGCGGGGCACGACCCGGACGATCGACCGGCCTTCGTCGAGCGCGCCCTGAAGATCGGCCTGACGGCGCTCCAGGACGCCACCGTGAGCGTGGATGTCGACCTCGTTCGCGACGAGTTCGACAAGCTCCTCCGCTCCTCCGAGCAGGCGAACGCCAAGGCGGCCGAGGTGCTCGACCAGGTGCTTCGCTCGAACTTCGCCGACGGCGACGGCCGCCTGCCCCGGACTCTCGAGAAGTTCCTCGGCGATCGCGGGGCGCTGCGGACGTTCGTCGGCGAGCTGTTCGACGAGACGAAGCGGGACAGCGCGATCGGCCGGATGCGGACCCTCCTCGGGACCTACTTCGATGGCGATGCCTCGAAGCTGGCGCTGCTGCTCGACCCGACCCGCCAGCACTCCCCGATGCACCAGTTCCGGACGGAGGTCGCCGCTGGGTTCGACCGGCTCCACGATCGACTGACCGCGATCGAGGCCGCCGCCGCGGCACGCGGCGCCGAGCGGGCTCGGTCCGCGGCCAAGGGCGGCGACTTCGAGGACGTGCTCGAGGCGATGCTGGCGGACGTCGCGCGCGGCTCGGGCGATCTCGTGGACCGGACGGGCTGCGAGACCGGCGAGCTGCTCCGGTCCAAGAAGGGCGACTTCGTCGTGACCGTCGACCCGGCCCGGACCGGCGGCGCGGAGGTCCGCGTCGTCGTCGAGGCCAAGGACCGCGCGATGTCGGTCCGGTCGATTCGTGAGGAGCTGCGCGAGGCGAAGGAGAACCGGGCGGCGGCCGTCGGGCTCGTCGTGTTCAGCCCCGCCCATGCCCCGTCGGGGATCGCCCCGTTCGACGTCCGCGCCGGCGACGTGTACTGCGTCATCGATCCATCGGACCCGGATCCCGCGACGCTCGAGGCGGCCTTCCGCCTGGCGCGCCTGCTCGCGATCGCCAGCCTCCGCGACGTCGAAGCCGAGGTCGACGTCGAGGCGATTCGGGCTGCCCTCGCCGCTGTCCGGGCCGAGCTCGAGGCCCTGAAGGGGATCAAGTCGACCCTGACCTCCATCTCGACCAGCGCGTCGGGCCTGCAGCTGACGCTCGACCGGTTGCGCGATGGCGTCATCGCCCGGGTCGCCGAAGCCGAGGCGGAGATCCGGGCGGCACGCGCTGCCGCCGGCTGACCCGGCCGCGACGGCCGCGACTCTTCGTCCCTTGCGGGTTGATCCATTTGGAGGGGTGGGCTAGGGTCTGGGGTGGTTGGGACATGCGACCCATCCACCGATGGGACCACCGGGTCCTGTCTGCGAGCAGCGTCCGCGGAGGAGGCTACTGCAGTCGTCGCGCCGTCCGGATCCGAGGGAGTCCGGTGCGTCGACTCCTGAACCGATCCTCGCCGGAGACCCGTGATGCGACGTAGCCTCACCGCACTCGCCGCCTCCGTCCTGCTCCTGTCGAGCGTCAATGGCGCCGCGGGCGCCGAGCCGAATGCCTCCGGGGGCCCTGCGCCGATCGTCGAGCCGACGCCGTCCGTCGAGCCGGGGCGGAGCAGCGAGCCGACCCCCGTCCCCGGTCCGGATGCCGATCCGTCGACCCAGCCGACCGCCGACCCGACCGCCCACGCGGGCCCCCGACCGGATGGCCAGACGACAGCCCCGGTGGTCCGGGCCATCGCGCCATCGGTCACTCCGCCGGCAAAGGTCCATCCCAACCGCCTCGCGACCGACCCCACCGATCGCTGGATCGTCGTCCTCAAGCCCGGCTCCGACGTCACGACGACCGCCGATCGGCAGAGCAAGCGGATGGGCTTCGCGACCGATCGGACGTATCGCAACGCCGTGCGCGGCTATTCCGCCACCCTCGATCGTGCCCAGGTCACCGCGCTCAGTCACGATCCTTCGGTGGCCATGATCGTCGCCGACGAGCGGATCGAGATCGAGGCGCAGAGGATGCCGACCGGGATCAGCCGCGTCGGCGCGACGCGTTCGGTCGTGGCCGCGATCGACGGAATCGACGAGCGGGTCGATGCCGACGTCGCCATCGTCGACACCGGGATCAGGGCGGTTGCGGACCTCAACGTGGTCGGCGGCTACAACTGCTCGACGACCAATCGCGCGGCGTGGCGCGACGTCTACGGCCACGGCACGCACGTCGCCGGCACGGTCGGCGCGATCGACAACGGGAGTGGCGTCGTCGGCGTCGCGCCGGGGGTCCGCCTCTGGGCGGTCAAGATCCTCAATGACTCGGGTGAGGGCCTGCTCAGCTGGTACGTCTGCGGCCTGGACTGGATCGCCGCTCAGCGCGACCCGACCGACCCAACCCGGCCGCTGATCGAGGCGGTCAACATGAGCGTGGCGAAATGGGGCAATGATGACGCGACGTGCGGCACCACCGTCCACGACATCCTCCACGCGGCGATCTGCCGCCTCGTCCAGAGCGGCGTCACGGTCGTCGCCGCGGCCGGCAACGATTCCGGCAGCGCGGCCAAGCGGGTACCCGCCGCGTACAACCAGGTGATCACGGTCTCCGCGCTCGCCGACACGGACGGCAAGCCGGGCGGGCTCGGCGGCCACCGCTGCTTCTCCTGGGGCAGCTACGACTCGGACGACACGTTCGCCAACTTCAGCAACTACGGGTCCGATGTCGACCTGATCGCGCCAGGCAAGTGCATCTGGTCGACGATCCCGAGCGGCTACCAGTACATGTCCGGCACCTCGATGGCCGCCCCGCACGTGACGGGTGCCGTCGCCCTGCTCAAGGCCACCCGGCCCGATCTGACCCCGGCCGAGGTCCGCGAAGCGCTCATCTACCTCGGCACGGCCGACTGGAAGACCTCAACGGACCCCGACAGGACCCATGAGCCGCTCCTCGACGTGTCGCGAATCGGTCCGCGCGGCGACTTCTCGATCGCGGCAGACCCAGATCCCGGCGACGCGGCGGTGGTCGCCATCGCGATCGACCGCAGCCCGACCTCGTTCGAGCGAATCCGGCTGAGTGCGACGGGCCTGCCGAACAACGCCGGCGCGACCTTCAGCCCATCGAGCGTGTACGGGTTCGGGCCCGCCACGGTGACGGTCCGGGTCGCGGTCCCGCTCGGGGCGCCCCTCGGGACGTATCCGGTCACGATCGTCGCTACCGAGCACGACATCGTCCACACCGTCACGGCTTCGATCAAGGTCACGGCCGCGGTTCCGGTCGCGTCACCACCTACGACCGCCGTGCAGACCGGGGTCACGTTCGGGACGACCTCGGCGCCGATCGTCGTCAGCTGGCCGGCGGCGAGCGACGCCGCGAGCGTAATCGCCGGCTACGAATTCCAGACGAGCAAGGACGGGACGGCGTTCGGATCGACGATCGCGACGGCCCCCACGGTTCGGTCCCGTGCCGTCACGCAGACGATCGGGCACGCGTACGCCTACCGGGTCCGCGCCCGCGACGCGGTCGGCAACTGGAGCCCGTGGGCCGTCGGGCCGACGGTGAAGCCCTCGGTCGTCCAGGACAGCGCCGGGAGCATCTCCTATAGCGCCTCGTGGAAGCGGTACCTGTTCATCAACGCGTCGGGCGGCTCGACGCATTACTCCTCGGCGACCGGAGCCCACGCGCGAATGTCCTTCACCGGCCGCGGGATCGCGCTGGTGGCTCCGTACGGGACGAGTCGCGGCTCCGCGAAGGTCTACATCGATGGCGTCTACCGGAGCACGATCAGCCTCCACGCATCGGTCAACCGGAATCGGGGCGTGGCCTGGTCGTTGACCTTCCCGACGGTGAAGTCCCGCCTGATCGAGGTCCGCGTCGTCGGCAACGGCCGGGTCGACGTCGACGCATTCGTCATCCTCCGTTGACGCGCTGACCCGGACGTGCGAGGCCGGCCGGTTGCGGGCCCGCGTTATCATGCGGACCCGGTCGTGGCGGACTCGCCCGTCACGACCCCCTCAGCGACGAACGAGGACCTGCCGTGGCGCGCGCGATGTGGAAGGGTGCCATCCAGTTCGGGCTGGTGACCATCCCGGTGAAGCTCTACCTGGCGACCGAGTCCGACTACACGATCCGCTTCAACATGCTCCACGAGAAGGACCTCTCGCGGATCCAGATGAAGACGTGGTGTCCCGTCGAGGACAAGCCGATCTCCCGCGCCGACACCGTGAAGGGCTACGAGTATTCGCCCGGCGAATACGTCGTCATCACCGACGAGGACCTCGAGAAGGTTCCGCTCAAGACGGTCCGGTCGATCGAGATCGAGCAGTTCACGAAGGCCGACGACGAGGAGGCCGAGAAGACCCGGTTCGTCAAGCAGGCCTACTACGTCGAGCCGGACAAGATCGGTCGCAAGCCGTTCTACCTGCTTCGCTCCGTGCTCCAGGAGGAAGGCCTCAAGGCGATCTGCAAGGTCGTGATCAAGGACCGCGAGGCGCTCGCGTCGCTCGATCCGTTCTCGGACACGATGCTCCTCACGACCCTCCACTGGCCCGACGAGATCCGCTCGACCTCCGAGCTGGACCTGCTCGACGAGGACTACGACTTCAAGCCCGCCGAGCTCGCGATGGCCCGCCAGCTCGTGTCGGCGATGACGGGCGAGTTCAACGCGGGCGAGTACAAGGACGAGTACCGCGATGCCCTCATGCAGGTCATCGAATCCAAGATCGAGGGCCACGAGGTCAAGGCGCCGGAGCCCGTCGAGGAAGGCGGCAAGCTGATCGACCTGATGGCCGCCCTCGAGGCATCGGTCAACGCGGCCAAGGCCGCCCGCGCCGGCGACAAGCCGGTCAGCGTGGCCGAGGCGAAGAAGGCCAGGGCTGGCAAGGCCGCGACCGAGGAGAAGGCGTCGACCGCCAAGGCGAAGGCGGTCGCGAAGGCCGACGACGAGGCCGAGACAGCCCCGGCCAAGACCCGCAAGCGCAAGACAGCCTGACGACTCGAACGCGGGCCGGAGCGCACGGCCCGCGTGACCGCGGGCCGGACGCGGCAGACTGAGCGGCGATGCCGCTCGAGACCTACAACCGCAAGCGCGACTTCGGCAAGACGCCCGAACCTGCGGGCGATCGCGGCGCGGCGGGCGGCACCGGCCGGTTCGTCGTCCAGCGCCACCGTGCGACCCGGCTGCACTACGACTTCCGTCTCGAGATCGACGGCGTCCTCGTCAGCTGGGCGATCCCGAAGGGTCCGACCCTCGACTCGGCGATCCGGCGGATGGCCGTCCACGTCGAGGACCACCCGATCGAGTACTTCGACTTCGAGGGCGTGATCCCGCACGGCCAGTACGGTGCCGGCGACGTCATCGTCTGGGACTGGGGCACCTGGACGCCCGAAGCGGAGACGCCGGATCCGGCGGCTGCCGTCGACCAAGGCGAGCTGAAGTTCGTCCTCGCCGGACAGAAGGTGAAGGGGCGCTTCACGATCGTCCGGACGAGCCGCCGTCCGGGCAGCGCGCCGACCACGGCGT
>Ga0307308_10000475_pt1 | contig 14357 bp, 23 predicted proteins | sample ER_DNA_195_FD_194501 | JGI IMG/M metagenome (GOLD analysis project Ga0307308, IMG submission 194501) | Bulk soil microbial communities from the East River watershed near Crested Butte, Colorado, United States - ER_DNA_195 | ecosystem: Environmental > Terrestrial > Soil > Floodplain | place...
ATCGGGCTCGCCGACGTGCTGGCGGGGGTTCGTCGCGATCTCGAGGCGGTTCCTGCGGACGTGGAACGAGCGCTCAGGCGCATCCGGGAGCTACTTGCCAGTGTGCCGCCTGCAGCGTAGACGCCTGCGGTTCAGCGAGGCGGCTGGGCACGGTGGCGCTGAGGGTCGACGGCTCGACCGGTGCGCCGTCTGCCGTCTCAAGCCTGAACAGGAAACCAGCCATCCGAAACTCCTCTCCCGCCTGGAGCCGGACGGCCCGCCGAGCATACCCGAGGGGTCTTGCAACTACTACGTCGTTGCATTCACATCTCCGACAGCGGGCGGCACTCTGCTGCCCGAGAGAGAGGAGACCCGATGAGCAAGCGGGCATCGAGCAACGGCAAGGCGCCGACGCTCAAGGGACTGGACGCAGCCATCAAGCGGCTCAGCGCCGAGATGGTGAAGCACAAGCCCGAGAGCAATGCCTACGTGGCGGCGCGCTTGGCCAAGGACGAGGCCGCGATGGACAAGCACCGCGAGGGCCGCCGAGCGCATGAGCGGGCCGAGGCGCGGCGACGCGAGCTTCGCAAGCGGCGCGCCGAGCTTTACCCCGACGCGGGTTAGACGACCGCTGGACCAGCGAGAGGGCGGCTGCGGCAGCCCTCTCTGTGTCTAGCAGCCGAGAGGTTCCGCATAGGTCCGAAGCGCCAGGCCATTGCCGCGAGTCCCCACGTCGGCGACGATCTGTACGTGATCGTCGGCGACGTGCTGGACGTGTTCGGATGGGTCTGGTTCGTCGTCTGGCAGATCGCACCCGGCGCCCTGATCTGGCGGCTTCGTGCTCGGGGCTGGATGAGCTGGCCTGCGGTGGTCGTCGCGGCAGCAGTTGCCGTGCTCGGCACGGTCGGCGCCTACTACCTCGCCTTCACCGATTCATCCTCGACCGCGCCGCTCATTCTCATCGTCTCGCCCTTCTACTTGATGGGGGCCGTCCTCGTCGTGCTCGCCGTCGACTACACCGTTCGGCTGACGCGGCGCCGGACGGGTCCGACCTAGGCGCTCGCCCACACCGCGCTGCCGCCGATTGCTTGACGCTCGGCGACGCTGAGCGGCACCGGGCTGACGGCCTCAGGCTCGACACCCCACGCCGCCGCTGCGGCCTCGCGGCTCTCGGCGCGCACATAGCGCTCGGCCACTTTCGCCTTGTGGTTGAGGCGTAGCACCTCGACGCGCCAGACCGACTGAGCCATGGGCCGGGCGACGTTAGCGCGCCCGCCCGCTGGCCCTCTGGGCCACTCCGATAGACAGGGCGAGATGCCTGCTTTGCCCAACGATGCAACCCCCCGCGCCCGGGGGCGCCTGCTCAAAGTGCGCGAGGTAGCCGAACAGCTGCGGGTCGATGAGTCGACGGTCTACCGGCAGATTCGGCGCGGCTTCCTACCGGCCGTCCAGATCGGCGGGCGCCGGGCATCGCTGCGCCTCGATGAGGACGAGCTGAACGCCTGGCTGCGGGCTTGGCCGCCAGAGGACGTGGCATGACCTGGACGGGAACAGAGCGGATTGACCCGCGCACGGCAAAGGCGCTCGTCTCGGGGCAGGTTCGGTTCTACCCGATGCAGGTGCTCTGCGGCGCCTGCGGCGGGCTGGGCTGCGACCTCTGCGCCGAGCCCGACCCCGAGCCTGAGAGCCGCTGGCGGCGGCTGCGCGCTCGCCTGCGAAAGGGTCGGCGGTGAGTCCTCGGCCCGTTCCGCCCCAACCCTCGCTCGCGACCATCCTGCCGCAGACCTCAACCCCGGACTGGCGCGACCCGCCCGACGTGGCCGCGAGTGAGCGGGAGCGCGAGCGCGTCTACCTCGACGACCTCGCCAAGACACGCAGAGGCTTCCCCTACGCGCTCCACAGCTTCTTTCGCGACCTGCTCGCGCTCTCGGACGAGCCACTGGCGATGCACGGACGGCCGACGAGCCCGTTACGCCCTGACGCCGGCCCCGCCTGCAACGCCGAGTCCGTTCACCAGCCTCGCGTTGACGTTCGGCTCAGCGTTCGTTGGGTGGTTCGGCGTCACCTCCCGGCAAGCCGTCGTGACGACCCAGGACACCGCCGTGCACGGGTGGCGCAGGTGGTTGCAGATCTTCGGACAGCTGATGACCGACCTCGCAGGGGCGGCTGTCTTCGCGATGCTCATCTACCTCATAGCGGGTGCTTTCGCGGGGATCACCTACGTTTTCAATGAAGAGAAGACCCCTGTCCTCTTGATCACGGTTGCGACGGCCTGGGACGCCCAGGCCAGTGCCGTTGTCGCGGCGACGCTCTCCGCGGTTCTAAAGCCCGACTAGCAACTCGTGTCGGGGCGCCGAGTCAACGGTGCTGGCTCCGACGCCGCGTGCTCGATTCTTCGACGCAGTCGCTGACCGCCTTCAGCGCAGCAGCTCAGCCGCCGAGCGGAGCCACGCTCGCGCTCGGTCGACGTTGGGACCGCTCGGCGCGAGCAGGACCGTTTCGAGCTGCAGCTCCGTCATCACGAGTAGGGCGCGCTTCGGGTCAGGCTCGGTCAGGGCTTCTTCGATTCGCTCTGCGAGCCGGTCGGGCTTGATCTTGAGTGGCTCGACGCGCACGGCTAGGCGTTTCGTCGTCGGCAGCCAGACGCGGTTGAGGGCGAAGACGATCGTCAGGACGCGGATTGCGCCGTCGAACATCCACTCCAGCAGCGACAGACGCTCGCCGGGGCGAATGATCGTCAGGACACCGGCCGGCGTGAAGCCGCCCCAAGGGAACGCCGCTTCCTCGATCTGCGCTGCGGCGATCTCCTCCGGGTATTCGCCCAGTCGCTCCTTCCACCCCGCCAGCAGGCCGCTCGTTCGCAGCGGCACGCCGCACATCAGCGCGTCGGCGGTTGACGTCACCTCACCCGCGAGGAGCGCGTCGACCCGTTCCTCGGTGAACTCGACCGGCCACCAGACGAGCTCGAGCGGCTCGCCGTCGAGGTAGCCGGAGACGCGCCTCGCGGGACCGCCCTGCACGCCCCACGTGTCTAGCCGCTCGAGCCCCGCCGCGCCGGCGAGCTCAAAGCACTTCTCGAGCGAGAGCGGCTCGCGCGTGACGACGAGCATCTCGATGTCCGACACCTCGTCGGCCATGCCGCGCGAGACGCTGCCCGTGAGGACGACCTCCTCGACGACGTCCTCCGGAAGCGCGTCAGCAACCCGCTGCGCGAGCGCCTGCAGCTCCGCGTTCCGAGTCGACGCCAAATCGGACTGAATCTACGCTAGGTCTCGAAGCGAAGCTCGTGGAGCAGGCCGTGCAGCCGGTGGCTGAGCGAGTCGAGCTGCTCGCCGAGCGCGTCGACCACGATGTCGGTTTCATCCAGCTCGAAGGCCGCCTGCTCGCAGGCCGCGAGCAAAAGGATCAATGACTGGGCGAGCCTGCCGTCGGGGGCGATGTCGGCTCCTTCCCGGAGGTGGAGACCTCGGCCGAGAGCCGTTCAGGAGCATCCTGGATCAGGGCGTAGCCATTCCTGCGCGCGAGAACCGAGCCTTCCAGCTTGTCGATGTGTTCGCTCGACACAACCCATCGACCCGGCCCGTGGCGCACGGCCTCGTATTCCGACAGCGTCATGTCGACGGTCGCCATGCACTCATTGCTCCCGCACTCGCAGAGCATCTGGACAGGTGGATCGATACTCGCGTCGAACGCGAAGCTATTGCTCAACGATTCGTTCGTTGACCTTTGCAACCCTCGGTTCCATGGCCACAGGCGCGCCAGTCGTGACGCGGAACCTTGGTCCGGACGGCCGGGCTACTTGCCGACGTGCACGAAGACGACGTGTGCGGCCGACCTCGAGGTGCGGTCGTGGTAGCCGCAGCACGAGTCCACGTTGCCCTCGATGGTCTTGAAGCTCTTCGCCGTGCCCGACAGGAACATCCCGATGTGGTTTTCGCCCGTGCGGAAGTTCGAGCCGTCCCAGTCGAAGCAGACAAGGTCGCCGGGCTGCGGATCGAGGGTGACGGTCAGGTTGTTGCGGCCCGCCCGCGCGTCGCCGACGATGGTGGGCACGTACTCGTAGTTGCGACCGCGGACGAACGCCTTCGATCCGGCCGTGATGTACGCCTTCGACACGGTACGCGCGCACCAGGCGACGTCACCGCCGCCCCACCAGCTGTTGATCTCGGGGACGTGGTTCGAACCCGGCGGCACCTCAGCGAGCCCGACGAACTTCCCCATCACCGCGAGCGCCTTCTCGCGGAGGGACTTTGAGCTGTCGGCCTTCTTTCGCTCGGTGATCCGCTTCTGCTGGGCGGCAGAGGGCTTCGCGAGCCCGAGGAGCAGCTTCTCGAGCGCGGTCCCGAAGGTCTGCTTCGGCGTCGCGTAGCCGAGCCAGTACTGCGCGCGGTATGCCGCCTGCGCGGCCAGCGGCCCGTACTCGCCGTCGGCCTTGCCCTGGTAGTAGCCGCCGTGTTTCCTCAGTACGCGCTGCGCGTACTTGACGTCGTCGCCCGTCATGTGCGGCGAGGTGAGGACGAGCGTTCTCTTCATGGCGGCCCACCGAGTTTCTTATGTTCGGTCGGTGCGGTCAAGACTTCCCTGGACTGAGCCGGAATGGCTGGCCGAAGCGAATGCCTGGATCCGCGAGCGGGTCGACGTGACCGGCGGGATCGAGCAGCCGCACGTGCGCTGGTGGTCGACCGTCCTGCGCGTGCCGACTGCCGACGGCGACCTCTTCTTCAAGGCCGTCGCGCCGATTCACCGGTTCGAGGCAGCGCTCACAGCACGGCTCGCGGAGCTGCAGCCCGGGCGCGTACCCGAGGTAGTCAACGTCGATCCGGAGCGCGGCTGGTTCCTGATGCGCGACGCGGGCACGCGGCTGCGCGAGCTTCTCGAGACGGCCGCCGACCTGCATCACTGGGAGCGCGTCCTGCCCGAGTACGCGCGGCTGCAACTCGAGGTCGCGCCGCACGCCGGCGAGTTTCTCGCCCTCGGGACGCCCGACGAGCGGCTCGCGGTCCTGCCCGATCTCTTTCGGGAGCTGCTGGAGGCGCTTCCGCACGGGCTCACCGAGGACGAGCTCCGGCACGCGCGCGGTGCGTTCCCGCGCTTCGAAGAGATGTGCCTGGAGCTCGCGGAGGACGGCCTCCCCGAAACGATCCAGCACGATGACCTGCACGACGGCCAGGTCTTCGTGCGAGACGGCCGCTACCTCGTCTTCGACTGGGGCGACAGCTGCGTCTCGCACCCGCTGCTCTCGCTGACGGTCACGCTGCGCTCGACGGCTTGGCGGCTGGGGCTCGAGCCCGGCGGCCCTGAGCTCCGGCGGCTTCGCGACGCCTACCTCGAGCCGTTCGGCCGCGGGCCGGAGATCGGCGACCTCGCGTACCGAGTGGGCACGATCGCCCGTGCGATCGCCTGGAAGCGGATGGTCGATCCACGGGAGCTGGAGTTCGTGAGCGAGAGCGACCTCGAAGGCCCGGCCTACGGGATCAGGGTCTTCCTCGCCGGCGGCCCGATCGGGACCTGGCGGGAGCCGTGACCGGACCGCGGTATCCTCCCGGCCTTTGACGGTCGTGGGTCTGCTTCGGTTGTTGCTGGGCGCGGTGCTGCTCGCTGCGGCTGCGGGGAAAGTCCGCGCAGGCGGGCGAGCACGTGGCGCGCTGCGGTCCTACGGGATCCGCTCGGCTCGGGCGCGAGCGGCGCTCTGGGCGGCGACGATCGCTGCGGAGGCGGGGCTCGGGGTCGCCGTGGCGGCGGACGCACCTGGAGCCGCCGAGGCCGCAGCGGGACTGATCGGCCTCTTTGCGGGCGCGCTCGTTTGGGCGATCGCGACAGGGCGCGCCGGCAAGCCGTGCGGCTGTTTCGGTGGGCGCTCTCGTATCGGCTGGCCGGCCGTCGCGCGAACCGGGCTGCTCGCCGCTGCCCTCGCGGCGGTGCCGTTCCTGCCCGATGCGCATCCCTCGACCGACGCCTGGCTCGCGGCCGGGCTCGTCGTGGCGCTCGCCGCCGTCGCGGGCCTCGCGATCGCGGTGCTCGCGCTCGCGCGGGAGCTCGGCGAGCTGCGAATGGCCGTCGCCCCGCAGGCGGCGCTGTCGCTGGAGCACGAGGGCCCGGAGCTCGGAAGCCGGCTCGGACTGATCGAGCGCTTCGAGCGAGCCGCGCCGCTGGCGGTCGCCGTCTTCACCTCGCCGGGCTGCGTGCTCTGCACGGCGCTCGAGCCGTCGCTGCGGCTGGTCGCGTCCGACCCGGAAGTCGAGCTCGAGCTCTTCGACGAGGAGGCCGACGCGGAGGCCTGGCGCGAGCTCGCGATCCCCGGCAGCCCCTACGCCGTCGTCCTCTCGGCGGACGGCGACGTCCTCGCCAAGGGAACGTTCAACTCGCTCTACCAGCTCGAGAGCCTCCTGGCCCACGCGACCCGCCCGGTCGGTGCTTAGCGAGACCGTCGCTGAGCGGAGCTCCCGCCGGGGGTTCCTGGCGCGCACCGGCCGGCTGCTGCTCGCGGTCAGCGGCAGCGGTGTGATCGCGGCCGCGTTCAAGGCCGACCGCGCCGAGGCGTTCCATTTCTGCGGCCACATCTACACCACCGGCTCCTGCCCTCACCCGACGGGCCTGCCGCGGATCGACCGCGCGGGCTTTCCGCTGCGCGCCTCGGACGGCCATCCCGTCGACGACCTCGGCCGCCCGGTCGACGCGAAGGGCCGGCCGGTCGACGCAAACGGCAACCTCCTGCTCGACCCCGACGGCAACCCGCTCCCGCCCGCTCCGCGCACCCGCATCTGCGAGGTCGCGGCGAACGAGCACCACTTCAAGCCGTACCACGACGGCTCGTGGTATCGCTGCTGCGGCGGCCACATCCGCAGGCTCATCGACTGCTGCGGCTACGTACGGAACCGAATCAACGGCGACGCGGCGCTCACCGGCTACTGCTATCGCGGGCGGAAGGTCTTCTGCGTCATGTACTACGACTCGAAGATCAAGTGCTGACCCGAGCCGTCGCCGCGCTTGCGCTCGCGCTGGCGCTCACAGCCGGCGGAGCCCGGGCCGCGACGCGCGTCGCCTCCCCGGCTGGAGACCCGAGCGCGGAAGGCACCGACCTCGTCTGGCAGGAGCCGGGCGTCGGCGGCTTCCTGCTCCGGAACGGCCAACAGACCCAGCTTCCCGGGAACGACCCGGCCCTTGGAGAAACGCGCATCGCCTGGCACGCGGGCGACGTTGTGACCGTCGCGGACAGCACGACTCTTCAGCCCGTCCTCCAGGAGGCGATCCCGGGGGTCCAGAAGCTCGCAGTCTCGGACGAGTGGCTCGTCTACCGCGTCGCCGTCAGCGGCAAGGAAGAGCTTCGCGCCCAGTCGCTCGCCGACCCGACCAGCACGACGACGCTCACGCACCTGCGTGCACCGGGGCGGCTCGGCCGGCCCTCGCTCTCGGGCGATCTCGTGCTCTACCACATGGCCGGCCCCGGGGGCAGCGCGCTGTTTTCGTACGACCTCTCGACCGGCAAGCGCCGCGAGCTTCGTTCCTCGAAGGTCGCGCAGCTGTTGAACCCCGCGCGCCTGGGCGGGAAGCTGCTGTACGTGCGGATCGCGCGCTGCTCGCAGCAACTGCGGCTCGGGCCGCTCGACGGGCACGGCGTAGGCCGCGTGCTGTACAAGCTGCTGCCGCTCGCGGGGCAAGACGCGGGCCACGAGCCCGGGCACACGCATCAGGGCGAGCACCTTCCCTGCACCCCGCCGCCGAAGCCGACCTCACGCATGCTCTGGACGACCGCGCTCTCCGGCACCGAGGCCTACGTCACCGTGCTCCGGCCGGGAAGCGGCGGGCATATGACGCCTTCGCTGCTCGCCATCACCCGCTAGCTGACAGGCTTCTCGCATGGCTGAAACGGCGCTAGCCGGGCGGTTGACGTGGCTCGTCGCGTCGGTCGCCGGTGGCCTCCAAGAGACGCGCCGCGTCCGGACACTCGAGCTTGACATCCCGGGCTGGATAGGCCACCGCGCGGGGCAGCACCTCGACGTTCGGCTGACCGCCGAGGATGGCTACCAGGCCGAGCGGAGCTACTCGATCGCCTCGGCGCCGGGTGACGGCCTAGCCCTCACGATCGAGCGGCTCGAGGACGGCGAGGTCTCGCCCTACTTGGTCGACGACGCGCGCGAAGGCGACCAGTTCGAGGTGCGCGGGCCGATCGGCGGCTACTTCGTCTGGGACGGCGACGAGCCGGGGCCGGTGCTGCTCGTCGCCGGCGGCTCGGGCGTCGTGCCGCTGATGGCAATGGCCCGGCACCGGGCGCGGATCGGCTCGGAGACGCCGATGCGGCTCGTCTACTCGTCGCGCACCTGGGAGGACGTGATCTACCGCGACGAGCTCGAGGCGCTCGGCCTCGAGGTCGTGCACACGCTGACACGGGAGCAGCCGCCCGGGTGGAGCGGCTACTCGCGGCGCATCGACACCGACCTGCTGCGTGAGGTCGCGTGGCCGGCGTCGGAGTCGCCTCGCGTCTACGTCTGCGGCTCGACGCGCTTCGTCGACGCGGCGGCGGACGGCCTGCTAGAGCTCGGCTACGAACCTGCTTGGATCAGGACGGAACGATTCGGAGCGACTGGATGAAGCTCGACGGTAATGCCATCGGTGGGGTGCTGCTCGAGCTCTTCGGCGACGACATGACGGCCGCCGGTTCGATCTGCGGGAGCTGCGGTGCGCGTGAGGAGATGGCGCGGCTCGACGTCTACATCGGGGCCGGCTACGTCGTCCGCTGCCACTCGTGCGACGCCGTCATGATCCGAATCGTCCAGGGCCGGAGCCGCACCTGGATCGACCTGAGCGGCACCGCGAGCCTGGAACTGGGCTAGGGTCGATCTATGCGGAGACGGTTCGAGCGGATGATCCTCGGCGGGATCATGAGCATGGTTGCGTTCGTGCTCGAGCGCCGCGTCACGCGGGCGCTGCACAAGAGGCGCTAGCCGCTAGTACGCCCGCCTCGGAGGAGGTCCAGTACCAGCAGCGCGGTGAACGCGCCCCCGACGCTGCCGAGCGTGATCGGCACCCAGCTCGCGACGTGCACCGCGGCCGCGGTCGCGCCGGTGGCGACCAGCGCCGAGCCGGCCGTGACCGCGAGAGAAAGGCGGCGGGCCGCCACGCGGATCGTCCGCTCGAGCGGCGAGATCCCGCGCACATCGACCTGCAGTTTCGCGCCGGGACGTGCGCCGCTGATCCGCTCGAATGCCTCGATCAAGCGCTCGGCGCGGACCTTCAGCTTCGAGACGTCGTAGAAGAGCCGCTTCGGCTCGACGCCGGCCTGGGCCCGGCTCACCAGGTTCCGCATCAGGAAGCGGCCGACGACCGAGAACGGGTCGAGCTTCGGGTCGAGCTCGGTTGCGGTCAGCTGCATCTGCGCGAGCGCCTTGCCGGTCAGCACGAGCGACGCGGGCAAGCGGACTCCGTGGGCGGTCGCGGACTGCGCGATCTCCTGGAGCAGCGGCCCGAGCTGGATCTCGCCGAGCGACGTGTGCCGGTAGCGGCGGAGGAGCTGTCCGAGGTCGGCCTCGAGGCCGGCGGCGTCGGCATGTTCGGCCTCCGGCCCGGCCATGATCAGCACGACCTCGGTCAGGAAGCTGACGTCCTCCTGCCAGAACGCGAGCAGGAGCAGCAGCAGGTGCCCGCGCATCTCGGGCGTCAGCTCCCCGACCATGCCGAAGTCGAGGAAGTAGACGCGCCCGTCCCACCAGAGCATGTTCCCGGGGTGTGGGTCGGCGTGGAAGAAGCCCTCGACGAGGATCTGGCGGTAGTAGAACTCGAGGAGCTGGCGCGCGACCTCGCGGCGCTCTGGTGCTTCGGGCATCTCGCGGACCGGGACGCCGGGAATCTCCTCGAGGACGAGCAGGCGGCTCGTCGAGAGGTGCTCGAGGACGTGCGGGGCGCCGAGGCGCGCGTGGTCGCCGAGGGCCGCGCGGAGGCGCTCGACGTTCTCGGCCTCGAGCTTGAAGTCGAGCTCGCGTCGAAGCGAGTCGGAGAGGTGCTCGATCACTGCGGGGATGTCGACGATCTTGCGAAGGGCGTCGCGGTTCGCGATCTTCTCGGCGAAGAGCTCGAGCAGGCTCAGGTCGCGGTAGATGTCCTCATTCGCGGTGGGTCGCTGGACCTTGACGACGACGCGCTCGCCGTCCTCGAGCACCGCGCGGTGCACCTGGCCGATCGTCCCCGCGGCGAGCGGCTCGGGGTCGATGCTGGCGAAGACGTCCTCCCACGGGACGCCGAGCTCCTGCTCCATCACCTGGACGACCTCGGCCTCGTTGAGCGGCGTGACCTGGTCCTGCAGGGCCGCGAGCTCCGCGACGGCCTCCGGCGGAAGCAGGTCGGGGCGGGTCGAGAGGATCTGGCCCAGCTTCGCGAAGGTGGGGCCGAGCTCCTCGAGCGCGTCGCGGAGTCGGCGGGCTCGTTCCTGCGGCGTCGCCGAGTCGCGGCGCGATTCGCCGAAGCCGTACTTGCCGAGAACGGTCGCGATGCGGGTCGCGCGGCCGAGGAGGCGTTCGTCTTGCGCCGCGCTCAAGACCTGCGCCTCAGCTTTGTGCGGGCTCGCAAAGGTTTGAGCGCCTGCAAGCTGCCAGGGTAAAACCGGACGCGTAGCGTGCTCATTTGTCTCCGTGTGTTTGGACGATCACGACGGTGCACGGGGCATTGTGCGAAACGCGGTTCGGGACGTTGCGGAGCAGGAACTCCTTGCGGCCGCTCATGCCGACGCTGCCGACGACCACGACGTCGGCCTTCTCCCGCCGGACCGCCTCGATGATCGCCTCTGCGGGGTCATCCGCGACGACAACCGACGAGTTCGCGCGCTCGCCGGCGAGCTCCCGCGCATGCTCGGCGAGCTCGCGGGCGGCCTCGGCGAGCACGCCGTCGTCGGAGAGCAGGACCCGGAGCAGGAAGAGCTCCGCCTCGTAGCGCTCCGCCATGTCGCTCGCGAACGCAACCGCGCGCTCAGCGGTCTCCGAGCGGTCGGTGGCCACGAGGATCCTCTCGACTCGCCGCGTGTTGCTGCCGCGCCTCAGTCTCATTCGGTTCTTCTACCACGTCTCTTACTCGTTGTAGGATCGCGGAGCGGGGTTGCGCGGACGGGAGGAGGCCAGATGAACGTGATCGCAGCGATCGACGCCGCCCGGGAGCGGTGGAACGTGCTCGAGCATCCCTTCTACGTGCGGTGGGAGCGAGGCGAGCTTTCGCGCGAGGAGCTCGCGCGATACGCGGGCGAGTACCGCCACGCGGTGGTCGCGTTGGCTCGTGCCGCGCGGACCGCTGAGCTGCACGCCGAGGAGGAGGCTTCGCACATCTCGCTGTGGGACGGGTTTGCGTCCTCCCTCGGCGGGGAGAAGGTCGAGCCGCTGCCGGAGACTCGTTGCTGCGCCTCGGCGTGGGCCGCGGCCGACGACGAGCTCGGCGCCGCTGCGATCCTCTACGCGATCGAGGCCGGACAGCCCGCGATCGCGGCGACGAAGCTGCACGGGCTCGTCGAGCACTACGGCTTCGAGGCCGAGTCGCCCGCGACCGAGTACTTCGAGTTGCACGCCGAACGCGACCACGAGCATGCGGCCGAGGCGCGCGCCCGGCTCGAGGACGCGGACGACGCGCGTCTGGTGGGCCTGGCCGAATCCGCGCTGGCCGGAAACTGGGCGCTGCTCGACGGCGTCTCCTAGCCGCCCGGCAGAACCAGGCACGTCCTCGACACCGCCAAAACGGTGTCGGACACCGTCTGGCGTCAAGGGGAAAAGCGTGGCGAGAGTGTGCCGGTTTGTCCCTAGAGGCGCCCGGCTTCGATTATTCGCTCCAGAAACTGGCGCGTTCTCGGCTCCCGGGGACGCTGGAAGATCTCCCCCGGCGGGCCCTGTTCGAGGATCAGGCCGGCGTCGAGAAAACAGACGCGGTTCGCGATGTCGCGGGCGAAGCTCATCTCGTGCGTCGCGATCAGCATCGTCATGCCGCCCTCGGCGAGCTCGCGGATCACCTCGAGCACCTCGGCGACGAGCTCGGGGTCGAGGGCGCTCGTGACCTCGTCGAGCAGCATCAGCTGCGGCCGCATCGCGAGCGCACGCACGATCGCTACGCGCTGCTGCTGCCCACCCGAAAGACGGTCCGGGTAGTCATCGCCGCGGTCTGCGAGCCCGAAGCGGCCGAGCAGCTCGAGCGCACGCGACTCGGCTTCCTCCCTCGGCAGCTTGAGCGCGTCCCGCGGGCCGAGCGTCACGTTGCGCAGGACGGACATGTGCGGGAAGAGGTTGAACGCCTGGAAGACGATCCCGATCCGCCTCCGCACCGCGTTCGCATCCACGCCGCGACGCGTGATCTCTTCTTCGCCCAGGAAGATCCGTCCCGAGTCGAGGGGCTCCAGCAGGTTGACGCACCGCAGCAGCGTCGACTTGCCGGAGCCCGAGGCGCCGATCAGGCAGACGACCTCGTGCTCCTCGAGCTCGAGGTCGATCCCGCCGAGTACCTCGTTCGCGCCGAACGACTTGCGAACCGCCTCCAGCCGTAACGCACTCATACGACCAGACCGGCGGCCTGGCGCCGCCGCCGGTCTCGCGCCAGCAGCCAGTCCGTGAACCGGGCGAGCGGAATCGTCAACGCGACGAACAGCGCCGCCGCAGCCAGGTACGAGCCGTAAGTGAAGGTGGCGCTCGAGTCGATCTGCGTTTGGTTGAAGGCCTCCACCACCCCGAGCACGCCGACCAGAGCGGTGTCCTTCTGCAGCCCAATGAAATCGTTCAAAAGCGGCGGCACCACTCGTCGGACTGCCTGCGGCAGGATCACTCTCCGTAGCGCCTGGAAGCGCGAAAGGCCGAGTGAGCGCGCAGCCGCCTCCTGGCTTGGATGCACGGACTCGATTCCGGCGCGGTAGACCTCGGCCACGTAGCCGCTGTAGACGAGAACCAGGGCAACGCCGGCCCAAAACACCCGGGAGCGAGGCACTCCGCTCAGCTGAAGCCCTGGTACGCCGTACCCCAGTAGTGCGATCACCAGGATCGTCGGCACTCCGCGGGCCAGATCGGTGTAGATGACGGCAAGCGCCCGTAGCGGGAAGAACACGGGGCCAGGCAGGCTGCGCAGCACGGCGATGACAAGTGCGAGAGCGAGGATGAAGACCTCGCAGACCAGGAAGATCTTCACGTTGAGCTTGAAGGCTCGGGCGACCTCCGGAAACGAGCTCGAGATGTCGTGCCAGCCGAAGAAGGCCTGATGGACCGCCGGCCAGCCGGGCGACTGCATGACTGCGACGACTACGACCGCAAGGAAGACGACCGTGCTCAGCAGCGCGATCGCAACGCCGCGCGCGCCCTCCGCCTCGAGGCGCAGGCCGTCCAGCACGCGCGAGCGGCGCGCCTCTACTTCAAGGTCGGGGCGCCGGTCGCCTTCGCTAGCCACTTCTGCTGAAGCTGCTTCAGCGTTCCGCGGTCACGGAGCTTCGTAAGCGCATTGTTCACGCAGCGTACGAGCGAGTTGCCCTTCTCGAAGACCATCCCGAAGTGCTCCCCGCCCGGGGTCGTCGGAAACTGGCCGAGCACCTTCGAGTTCGGGACCTGAACCGCGGTGACGTAGAAGGCGGTGGGCAGGTCGACGACAAGGCCGTCGATTTGTTTGTTCTTCAACGCTTGGACCGCGCCCGTGTTGGTCGGGAAGACCGACGGCTTCTTCGACGGGTTGATCGTGTTCTGGATCAGCTGGTAGCTCGTGGTGCCGAGCTGGGCGCCAAGCTCGTACGGCTTCAGGCCGGCGACGTTTGTCACCGAGGCGATCGGCGTCCCCTTGTTCACGACGACCGACTGGTTGACGTCGTAGTACGAGTCGCTGAAGCTGACCACCTTCGCGCGGGCGGCCGTGAACGAAATCTCGTTGATGTCGAAGTCGAACGACTTCGGGCCTGGCGCGTACGAGTTCGAGAACGGCACGTGCTTCCACTCGACCTCGCTCTTCGAGAAGCCGAGCTGTTTGGCGACCGCGTAGGCGACGGCGCTCTCGAAGCCCTGGCCGCTACGGGGGTCGCTGACCTTCCATGGCGACTTCGGCGTGCCTCCGAACCAGGGCGGGAAGGCGGGGTTGTCGGTGCCGACCGTCAGCGTGCCGGCGCTGACGAGGTTGAGGCTGCCCTTCGCGCAGCTCGACTGCGAGCCGCCGGCGGGAGCGCTCTTCTTGGTCGAGCCGCAGGCAGCCGCCAGGGCGACCAGCACGATGGCGAGAGCCGCGGCGCCGAACGCCTTCACGCGGCGACTCCGGTGAACTGCGGAATGATGTCCTTGCCGTAGGCCGAGAGCGTCTCGTCGGCGCCCTTCGTCATCAGGTAGATGTCGAACTGGTCGACGCCGATCGATTCGAGCTCGCGCAGCTTCTCCGTGATTTGCTCGGAGGTGCCG
>Ga0307308_10000476_pt1 | contig 14355 bp, 14 predicted proteins | sample ER_DNA_195_FD_194501 | JGI IMG/M metagenome (GOLD analysis project Ga0307308, IMG submission 194501) | Bulk soil microbial communities from the East River watershed near Crested Butte, Colorado, United States - ER_DNA_195 | ecosystem: Environmental > Terrestrial > Soil > Floodplain | place...
AAAGGTCACCGCCGACAAGGCTAACCTCCCTTAGAGAAGTCGCACCAGCGCGGCGGTCGCTGCGCCGCCGGCCACAACGACCAGGAACGGTGCACGCAAAAGGACGGCGATACCGGCCACGGCCAGGGCGGCGGCGCGTGCGTCAAGCACCAGGTGATTGCCTGTTGAAAAGCTATTGATCGCGATCAAGGCCGCCAGCAGCGCGACAGGAAGCAGCGGAACGGTTCGTTGAATGCGCGGATCCTCCAGGAACCGCTGGGGCAGCGAGAGGCCGGACAGCTTGATCAGATAACACGCGACTGAGGCGACGAGCAGCGGCGCCCAGATCATCGTGCCGGCCTCAGTCCGATAACCCCGACTAGCAGGGCGACCACAAGCAGAGGAACGCCGGGAGGTACGAACGGCAGAAACGCCAGCGCGACGATGGCCGCACCCAGTGCGATCGCGATCGGCTCGCGACCACGAAGTCGCGGTGCGATGAGAGCGAGGAAAGCCGCCGGCGGGGCGGCGTCCAATCCGAGCGCCTTGGGGTCCGGCAGCACCTGTGTGGCCAGGGCGCCGATGAGGGTGCCCAGATTCCACAGTGACAAGAGGATCAGCCCGGTGACCCAGAACGCGAAGCGGCTCGCAGCAGGATCGTCGCGCGCGATCGCCATCGCTGTGGTCTCGTCGATGACGAAGTGCGACGCGGCGACACGGCGCAGTCCCCTGACGTTCAACAGAGACGAGAGTCGCAGGCCGTACAGAGCGTTGCGAGTGCCAAGCAGGACTGCTGTCGCAGCACCCGCCCATGCGCTCCCACCGGCGCCGACGACACCGACGAAAGCGAACTGGGATGCGCCGGTGAACATGAGTAGGGAGAGAGCGCATGTCTGCGGCAGCGATAGGCCCGCGGTGACCGAGATCGCCCCGAACGACAGGGCGTAGGCGCCGCTTGCGACACCAATGCCCAGGGCATTTCGAATTACGCCCCTACGGGTCTGGTCCCGGGCGCGAGAAGAAGCCACCTGCAGAAGTTAACGGCTCCTGCAGGTGGCTTCGGTTGATCTACTTCTTCTCGACCGCTGCGCCCGAAGGGTTCATGACCCACCAGAGAGCGCCGAAGCCGTTGACGCCCTGCCCTTTCGTGTCGCCTGCCGCTTTGTCGTTCAGGAAGTAGTACAGAGGGTGGCCTGCGTAGGTCACCTCAGTGGTTCCGTCCGTTCGCTGAGTCGTCCCGAGCAGCGACGCCTGCGCGCCGGCACCCGCTATTGGGGCACCTTTCGTGACGACAGGCGGCCAGAACTTGGCGCAGTCCGTGTAGCAGGTCGAAGCCGTCCCGGTGTCTTTCACGAACAGGTAGACGGTCTTCCCTTCGCCATCCACCAGGATCGTGCCCAGCTTCGCATCGGTCGCAACTTTGATCGTCTCCGCTGACGCCTCAGGGCTGGATGCCGGCGATGGGCTTGCGGTTGCAGCCGTGGGGGTAGTGTCTCCACAGGCGACGATCAAGGCCATGAAAACAGTGGCCGCTGTAGCTATGAATTTCGATTGCATTTGGATGCTCCTGAATAAGTTCCGGGGACGCATCCCGATACCGCCGCGGGTTACGAAATAGCTACTCGGGCGTCACATACGCGGCGCTGAGGCCGCCATCGACGAGGAAGGTGGTGCCGTTGACGTAGCTCGATTCGTCGCTTGCCAGGAACAGCGCTGCGTTGGCGATCTCTTTCGCCTGTGCTAGGCGCCCCATCGGAAGGTGCACGCGGCGCCGCTCATACGCGCCAGGAGTCTCGGAAAAGAGGCGCATGAGGAGCGGCGTCTCGACAGGCCCAGGGCAAAGCGCATTGACCCTGACCCCCTGGCGCGCGAACTGCACGGCGAGCTCACGGCTCATCGACAGGACCGCGCCCTTCGAGGCCGTGTACGCGATCTGAGACGTCGCGGCTCCCATCAGGGCGACAAATGAAGCCACATTGATGACAGAGCCGCCGCCGGCCTTCAGCAGATGAGGAATCCCGTACTTGCAGCAGAGGTAAACGCCTTTCGCATTGACCGCCTGGACCCTGTCCCACGCGTCTGGTTCCGTGGTGAGGATGGAGTCGTCGTCCGCGGGCATGATGCCCGCATTGTTGTAGAGGATGTCGATTCGCCCGTAGCGCTTTGCGGTCTCGGCATACATCGCCTGAACGCTCTTGGGGTCGCTGACGTCTGCCTTGAAAAAGAACGCTTCCCTGCATGCGGCTGCCGCCTTTTCGCCTGCGTCGGCGCCAACATCGGCGACGCAAACCCGCGCGCCCTCGCCCGAGAACAGGATCGCCGCCTCGCGACCAATCCCGCCCGCAGCGCCGGTGATGACGGCAACCTTGCCGTCAAGCCTTCCACTGCTCAAGCTTCAGTCGAGAAATACACGTTCTTCACCTCTGAATAACCGTCCATTGCGTGCATGCCGAGCTCGCGACCGAAGCCTGACTGTTTGAACCCGCCGAACGGTGTGGTCACGCGAACCGAGCTGTTCGAGTTGATCGAGAGCACGCCGGTCTCGAGGGCACGCGCAACGCGCAGCGCACGCCCCCCATCGCGAGTCCAGATCGAGCCCGACAGACCGTAAGGCGTGTCGTTGGCAATGCGAACCGCGTCTTCCTCGTCCGAGAACGGGATGACCGCGGCCACCGGCCCAAACACCTCTTCGCGAGCGACGGGGTCCTGGTTGGTCGCCGCGACGAGGGTGCAGGGAAACCAGAAACCGTCACCCTCGGGAACATTGCCTTTGAAGAGTGGCGTGCCGTTGACAAACGCCGCGACCTTCCGCCTGTGGTCGGCCGAGATCAGCGGTCCCATATCGGTGCCATCCTTCTCGGGATCGCCAACCTTGAATTTCGACGTCGCGTCGACCAGGAGTTTCAGGAAGCGGTCGTAGACCGATTTCTGGACCAGGATCCGCGACCGCGCGCAGCAGTCCTGCCCGGCATTTCCGAACACCGCACCCGGCGCGGCCGCGGCGGCTCGCTCGAGGTCAGCGTCGTCGAAGATCACGTTGGCCGACTTGCCGCCCAGCTCGAGCGTCACCCTCTTGATGGTCTTCGCGGCGCCTTCCATCACTCGACTGCCGACCTCCGTCGAGCCGGTGAACCCGATCTTGGCGACGTCAGGATGGGCAATCAGGCGCTCGCCCGCCACCGAACCCGGGCCCACCACCACGTTGACCACACCTTCGGGAATTCCGGCCTCGAGCGCCAGCTCGGAGAACCGAAGAGCGGTGAGCGGTGTCAGCTCCGCCGGCTTGAGGACTACCGTGTTGCCGCAGGCGAGCGCCGGACCGAGCTTCCAGCTGGCGAGCATCAAAGGGAAGTTCCAGGGCACGATCAAGCCGACTACGCCCAGCGGCTCACGAAACGTGAAGTCGACGCCGCCGGCCACGGGGATCGTCTCGCCATAGTGCTTCTCAACCGCGCCTGCGTAGAAGTGGAAAACGTCGGCGACCATCCCCATCTCCCATCGCGAATCGCCGAGCGGCTTGCCCACGTTTGACGTTTCCAGCCGAGCCAGGGCATCGATGTGCTCTTCGACCAGCGCCGCCACGCGACGCAGAAGGCGCGCACGATCGGCAGGCTTGACGGCACGCCAGGCCGGGTAAGCGGCACGCGCAGCGGCCACGGCGCGATCGGTTTCTTCGACTCCCGCCCTATCCAGCTGCGCGATGGGCTTCGCGGTCGCGGGGTTGAGGACCTCGAGCGTCACCCGCGCTCGTAAAGCCTCTCGCGCTCGTAACCGGTCACGACCCTGTCGAACTGCTCCTGCTCCGTGCGCGCGTAATTGAGGTAGTGGTCGACGACGTCGTCGCCGAAAGCCTTGCGCACCATCGTGCCCTTCTCCAGCGCGGCGATGGCATCGCGGAGCGAGTGAGGGAATCGCTTGACGTCCGATTCGTAGGCGTTGCCCTTGAACGCAGGCCCGAGCTCGAGCTTCTGCTCGATGCCATGCAGACCCGCGGCGATCAGCGCGGCAATGGCCAGGTATGGGTTCACGTCCGCGCCGGGTATGCGCGATTCCGTACGCAGGTGCTGGCCGTGGCCGACGATGCGGAAGCCGCAGGTCCTGTTGTCGTGGCCCCAAGCCAACGTGGTGGGCGCCCACGATGCCGCGGCGTAGCGCTTGTATGAGTTGATGTTGGGAGCCAGGAAGATCGCGATCTCGTCAGCGCAAGCGATGTGTCCCGCCAGGTAGCGCTTGAAAGTGTCCGACTCGCCGTCGAATGTGTTTTTACCGTCTTTCCAAAGGCTCGAGTGGACGTGGCATGAGCTGCCGATCCAGCGGTGGTCGGGCTTCGCCATGAAAGTCACCGAGCAGCCGTGCTGCTGAGCCATCTCCTTGATCCCGTTCTTGTAGATGACGTGGTTGTCGGCCATCGTCAGCGCGTCCGCGAAATGGAAATTGATCTCCTGCTGGCCAGGCCATGCCTCGCCCTTGGAGCTCTCGACCTTGATGCCCGCTTCCTTCATGCCCTTGCGGACGGCGCGGATGAACGGCTCGTCGTAGGTCGTCGCGAGCACGTGGTAATCGAGGATGTACGGGACCGATGGGGTGAGGTTGGAGTAGTTCTTCGTGTGCGCTTCCGCGAACGTCTCCTTCATCAGATAGAACTCGAGCTCGGTGCCGAACATCGGCTCGAAGCCCATCGCCTTGGCGCGCTCGATCTGAGCTCTCAACACCTGTCGCGGCGAAGGCTTCACCGGCTTGCGGTCGTGCCATGCGACGTCGCTGAGGACGAGCGCTGTGCCCTCCAGCCACGGGATCCGCCGCAGCGTGTCGAAGTCGGGAATCATGTCGAAGTCGCCGTAGCCGCTCTCCCAGTTCGCCATCGCGTAGCCGGGGACCGGGTCCATGTCCATGTCGACTGCCAGCAGGTAGTTGCAGCCTTCGACAGCCTCGCCGTGCGCTGCCGACTCCATGAAGTACTCGGCGTCGACGCGCTTGCCCATGAGCCTGCCCTGCATGTCTGTGAAGGCGACGACGACCGTGTCGATCTCCCCTTTCTTGGTCGCGGCGCCCAGCTGCTCTTTGGTCAGCAAATCCTCACCCCCCGGTGTTGCGATTGCGGCCGCGAGCCCGGGCGACGAAGCGCTCGAACAGCTTCGATGCCCATGGAAGATCGACTGTGAGCTCCTCGGGGTGACACTGCACCGCGACGATCAAGCCGTCGTCGGTTTCGAGGCCTTCGACGGTGCCGTCCTCACCGGTCGCGGTCTGCTTGAGACCCGGCGCGAGAGTTCGCACCGCCTGGTGGTGAAGGCTGTTGACCTGGATCTCACGCCCCTGGACAGCGCGGCCCAGCTCGGAGGAAGGGTCGACCGACGCCTTGTGTGCAAGGTGGCCTCTGCCGAAGGCGCGAACCTCATGGCCTTCGAGGTGCTGCAGAAGGGTGCCGCCCATCGCCACGTTGATCACCTGCTGGCCGCGGCAGATACCCAGGACCGGGAGCTGCTTCTTGCGTGCATCCTTGAAGAGCCTGATCTCGGTCTCATCGAGCTCTGGGTCGATGTCTCCAACCTTCGAGTCGGGCTTTTCGCCGTAAAGAGCCGGGTCGACATCCCAACCACCGGGAAGGAGCAGCCCGTCGAGGTCGGCCATGGACGAGGTCCCTGGCGGGAGATAGACCGCCTCGGCGCCGGCCGCCTCCACAGCGCGGCCGTACGTCAGGTAGTAATCCTTCTCCCGCTTGGGGCTTGTCGTTACGCCAATCCTCGGCCGGCTCCGGTCCATCACGGCTTCTTGACCATGATGGACCGAACCAGCAGTTGCTCGCGTCGTCAGGCTTTGATCTCGGACACGCTCGTGGTGCCGTAGCCCTCAGTCTCCGGGTGTCCGTGCTCACCAAGGGTAAGCGCGAACTCCTCCTCGGGTGACAGAACCAGTCGGTGGCGGCCAACCACGGCGAAGTACACGATGCCGACTGCGAAGTAGACCAGCGTGCCGACCACTCCTGGGCGGTATGCCTCGTTGAAGTAGAGCGATATCAGAGCGACCACGGCGATGACGCCGGCGATGCCCGCGCCCAACTGGCCGACCGGGCTCCGATATGGCCGCGTGATGTTCGGTAGCCTGCGGCGCAGGAGGATGAAGGAAAGGCACTGCATCGCGTACGAGATAACGGCCCCGAACACCGCCATGTATAGGAGGGCGCCGACGATCTGCCCTGCCACCAGGCCGCCCGCCAGGCCCAGCTCGTAGACCAGGATCGCGAGCGCGAGACCGACGACGCCGCCCGCGATCAGCGCGATGTGTGGGGTCTTGAGGGTGGGGTGGGTCAGAGAGAGGAAGTGCGGGAAGTAGCCCGCGCGAGAAAGCGAGTAGGTGTTGCGGCCGTACGCGTAGATGATGGTGAAGAAGCTGGCGATCAGCCCGATCAGGCCGATCAGAGCGAGGATGGCGGCTCCTGTGTTGTCGCCGAAGACCGCCTTGAAGCCGTCGAAGAGCGGCGTTGCCGAAAGCCCGATGACCTTCGCCCCACCATCGACTCCACCGTTGAGCAGGAACGTGCCGATTCCAGTGATAACCAAAGTTGTGAGGCCCCACAGTGTCGCCCGAGGAATGTCACGTTTGGGGTCGTGTGACTCCTCGGCCGCCAGCGGCAGCTCCTCGATCGCGAGGTAGAACCAGATGGCAAATGGGATCGCGGGGAAGATGCCCGCGATGCCGAACGGCAGGAAGCTTGTATTGCCGCTGGTCGGCTCGATGTTGACCAGCAGGCTGGGGTTGAACTTCCCAGACACCAGGACGGAGATGAAGAAGAAGGCAAGAATGCCGAGCGCGAGGATGTTGATGACGACCGTGAAACGCATCGTGGCCACGATGCCGCGCACGTTGATGGCCACGAAGATGATGTAGAAGACGATGAACCAGGTGACAGGACTGTTCCAAAACGGGTCGCCCGCCACGTTGAAAAGCTCCTTCACGACTGCCTGCATCAACAGGCCCATGGCGCCAACCACCACCGCAGGGGTGATGACGTACTCCATGTTCTCGGCCAGGCCTGTGACGAACCCGCCCCACGGGCCCATGGCTGACCGAGCGAATGAATATGCGCCGCCCGTGTGCGGCAGCGCCGGAGACATCTCGGCGATGCTGAAGCACAGGCCGTAATACATGATCACGATGACGACGTTCGCTATCAAGAGCCCGCCGAAGCCGCCGACGCTCAGGCCGAGGTTCCAGCCGTAGAAGTCGCCTGAGATGACGGCGGCGACGCCCAGCGACCAGAGCGACCAGAAGGCGGCGTGCCGCTTCAGGCTTCGCTTGGCGAAATATCCAACCCCAGCTTCCTGGTAAGCAACCGACCCGACCTTACGTCGATCCTGAGCCAAGGCAATTTCCCCCTTTCCGAGTTGCCGATGGCGTCCCCAGTGGTCCGAAAGTTGTCTGACCGCCGGTCGCTTGCCGGTATGCTAAGCGAGCGTTCGGGGCAAGTCAAGGTGGGCAAATCGCCCGTGAAATCGCGTTTCTGCCGAGCGGTATACCAATACCGGCGCGAGACTCAAAAAATCGGCTTGACGAGGAAAGTTGTCTGACAAATACTACTAACGCAATGACTGGCCACGGCCGATTGACGAAGACCCGTGCCCGGCCCCGCAGCGTGTCGGTGCGAGACGAGCTCACCGATAGGATCGACAGGGGGCTGTTGACCGCAGGCACGCGGCTACCTTCCGAACCTGCCCTTGCCACCGAGCTCGGGGTGTCCCGCGCCACACTCCGCGAGGCGCTTCGGACCCTGGAGGGTGAAGGCCTGGTGCGCCGGATGTGGGGCTCCGGCACCTACGTCGCACAAGGCCATCGGGTGGCCAACAGCCTCGACATGAACTTCGGGGTGACCGACGCAATCCGGGCAGCCGGAATGGAGGCGGGAACGGAGCAGGGGCGCTACTGGTTCGAGCCCGCCTCAGCAGCCGAGGCCGGCCAGCTCAACCTGGAACCAGGCCAGGACGTGCTCGTGGTCGAGCGGGTCCGCACCGCCGACCGCAAACCAGTCGTGCTGTCTCGCGACATCCTCCCCGCCCGCTTCCTCGCTGACCGAGCCGAGCTGGCGGATCTGATGCTGCAGCGATCCATGTATGACGTGCTGGAGCGGGATCTGGGCATTGCCATCCACCACGGGGTCGCCACCTTTCGACCAGTCCGGGCCGACGTCACCGTCGCTCGTCAGCTGGACATACCTCGCGGTGAGCTCCTCCTGGCCATCTGGCAGGTGGACTACGACGAGGAGGGCGTTGCGATCGTGTCCTCGCATGAATATCACCTCGCCGACGCATTCGATTTCACGGTGCATAGGCGGGGACCTGGAAGGAGAGTGCAGTGAGCTCACAGGTTGGCAAGTCGATGCGGATGAAGCGGGTGATCGATCAGGCGGGAGTGTCGGTGATCTGCGCTCTGGATCATGGAATGACGTCGCCCACTTTTCTCGAGCCGCTCGCGGACATCGCCACGCGGACAGCAGAGGCGGTGGCCGGTGGCGCGAACGTGATCATGATGTCGAAGGGGATGATCCGGATTGCCGAGCCCGCCTTTTCTCCAACCACGTCGCTCGCGCTTCTGCTGTCGGCTTCCGCCAACCCGGAGCAAGGCCAACCCCAGGTGATCCAGATCGCCGAGGTCGAGGAAGCCGCGCGGCTAGGGGCTGACGCGGTGGTGCTCTTCACTGCGCTGGCCGGCGAGACCGAGGCGGGCATGATCCGCACCCTGGCGGGCGTCGGCAGGGAGTGCGCCGTGCACGGTATTCCTTTTATCGCCGAGGCCGAGTTCCCGACGACTTACGCATCGGTGAAGGACCTGCGCGACCAGTACGGCTTCGAATACCTGCGCCGCAACGTGAGGCTGTGCGGGGAGCTCGGCGCGGACATCATCAAGACGAACTGGCCGGGCGACGAGGAGTCCTTCGGCAAATTGGTGCAAGCCGCGAACGGCCTTCCCGTGGTGCTGGCCGGCGGGTCCCGCCTCGAGGACGATGAGCTTCTGCAGCGCATGGAGTACGCAATGGCCGCGGGCGCAATCGGCTGCTCAGTGGGCCGCAACATCTTCATGCACAGGTCGCCCGAGGCGATCACCCGAGCGCTGTCTCGAGTGATCAGGGACCGCTGGAAGGCGGACAAGGCGCTGGAGGAGCTGCACAAGGCGCTCGGCGCAGGCACCGCGAGATGAGAGCTGCGTTCATGACCGCGGTCGACGCGGTCGAGGTCCGCAAGACGTCAGTTCCCGAGGTCGACCCGCGCGGGGCGCTGTTGAAGGTCGAAGCCTGCGGCATCTGCGGCACCGACGCTCGCACGTTTTTCAACGGAGATCCGAAAGCCCCATCGCCCTGGATCCTCGGCCACGAGCCGGTCGGAGTTCTCGAGGAGGTGGGGCCACAGGCCGAGCTTCCGCCTGGAATGAAGAAGGGCGATCGGGTCTTCCTCGGATCGATCCTCACCTGTGGTCGGTGCAACTGGTGCATGGACGGGTACCAGAACCTCTGCGATCAGCATCTGCTTTACGGGTACGACCCATACCCGGGCGCTTACGCCGAGTACGCGGCGGTGCCACCCATCGCCATGAAGAACCTGATTCCGCTTCCTCCGGACCTTCCGTCAGACCTGGCGACTGTCGCCGACCCGTTCGCGTGTGCGCTGAACGGAGTGGAGGTGCTCGACATCCGGATCGGGGACACCGTGCTGATCCTTGGCTCGGGTCCGATCGGCTGCTGGCAGGCCGTGATGGCGCGCGACTGCGGAGCCGGCAAGGTTTTCCTGTCCGACGTGAACCGCGGGCGGCTCGACATTGCGCTGTCGGCGGTTGGAAGCTTTGTGGACGACGCATGGGTCGCCGGCGACGACAACGGCGTGGCGCAAGCCCTCGAGCACACCGGTGGCAAAGGACCTGAGCGGATACTCGTTGCGGCCCCCTCGAAGCAAGCGCAACAGGCCGCCCTGGAGATGGCGGCGAAGCGGGCGCGCATCGTTTATTTCGCAGGGCTGCCGAAGCACGACCCGGTCAGCCCGCTCGACATGAACCAGCTGCACTACAAAGAGCTCGCGATCCTGGGCGCGTATGGAGCCACGCACAGGCAGTACCGGCTCACCATGGACTACCTCGAGCGGCGGCGCGATGAGCTGGCAGCCGTTGTGACGCACCGGTTCCCGCTGGAGAAGATCGGCGAGGCGTTCGAGACGATCAGATCAGGCACCGGCTTGAAGATGGTCGTCGTTCCTTGACGGGACCGTACGTGATCGGCTGCGACGTCGGCAGCCAGGGAACCAATACCGCGCTTTACTCGGTCGATGGTCAGCTCGTCGCTTCCGCCTACGAGGGCTACGACGTCTCCTTTCCTCAGCCAGGTTGGGCGGAACAGGATCCGCGGGAATGGACGCGCGCACTTCACGCCACCATTGCGCGAGTCCTCGCCTCAGTGCCTGAGGGGCCGTCTGGAGTGAAAGGTCTCTCGTTCGGATCGCAGCTCGATGGGATGGTCGCGTGCGACGCGAAAGGACAGCCGCTGAGGGCCGCCATGATCTGGATGGACCGCCGGGCCGAATCGCAGGCGGCTGCGCTCGCTGAAAGCGTGTCGCGCAAGGACTTCTATCACCATGTCGGCGCGAACCTTGATTCGTCGCACGCCGTCTTCAAAGCGATGTGGATCCGCGACGAGGAGCCCAAGGTTTTCGCCAGCGCGGTCAAGCTCATGTCACCGGGGTCGTACGTGCTGTACGAAGCCTCAGGAGTCGTCGCCGTCGACTACTCCAACGCCTCGTCGCTTGCGCTCCTCGATCCGCGCACTCGGTCGTGGTCGGAGCCGATGCTCGATGCCACCGGGATCGACTCAGGGATGCTGCCCGAGCTGGCCGCGGGGACGCAGACGGTAGGGCGTGTGACCGCGTCGTTCGCCGCCGCCACCGGCCTTTCGCCCGACACGATGGTGGTGGTCGGGTGCGGTGACGAAATGGCTGCAACGCTCGGCGCCGGCGTTTTCGCGCCCGGCGAGGTGTGCGACGTGGCGGGCACCGCCGAACCGGTTTGCGCAGTGTCGGCTGGACCGCGAGAGGATCCGACGATGCTCGTCGAATGCCATCCGCACGCCGATCCGGCCACCTGGCTGCTCGAGAACCCCGGGTTTGTCTCCGGCGGCAACCTGAGATGGTGGAGGGACCAGTTCTGCCTGGAGGAGCGGGCGGCCGAGTCGCGTGGCGAGGGGGATGCGTACGACGCCTTGACGGCGCCTGCCGCAGATGTGGCACCAGGCGCCGAAGGCCTGGTCTTCCTGCCCTGCATGCAGGGGGCGATGGCACCGGAATGGAACGGCGCGGCGCGTGGCGTGTTTTACGGGCTGAGCCTGGCGCATACCAAGGCGCATTTAACCCGCGCGGTGCTCGAAGGCAGCGCCTTTGCGCTCCGCGACATCCTGGACGCGATGCGCAACGCAGGCCTTGAAGTCCGGCGTCTCACACTCGTTGGCGGCGGCGCCAAGGGCGCGCTGTGGCGGCAGATCAAAGCAGACGTGACCGGTCTTCCAGCACGGGTCCCAGTAAGCGTAGAGACAACCGCAACCGGAGCGGCCACTCTGGCCGCGGTCGGCGCGGGACTATATAAGGATGTCGCAAGCGCAGCCGGGGCATTCGTCTCCTACCGCCCTGACGAGCACCGCCCCGACCCCGAGCGTCAAGAAATCTACAACGAGGCCTACGCTCGATACCGCGATGTGTACTTCGCGCTCAAGCCTGTTTTCGAGCGAGCCTGATGGCTGAGGCGTCGATCGCCAGCGACCGGACGCGCGTCTTCCCGCTGGAGCTGGATCGCCTGTACCCGGTCGTCGTGCGCGGCGACGGCGTGTGGGTGGAGGACTCGGCCGGCAAGCGATACCTGGACGCGATGAGCGGAGGCTCGATGGCCGCAACGCTCGGGCATGGACGGCGCGACATCATTGCGGCCGCTAGAGACCAGGCGCTACAGCTTTCTTATGTCCACAACGAGCGCCTCACCAACCCCGCGAGGGAACGGCTCGCCGCGGAGCTGGTTGAGGTCGCGCCCGCCGGCATGACCCGCGTACGCTTCACCACCGGTGGAGCCGAGTCCAACGAGGCTGCTCTGCAGATGGCGCGCAGCTACCACGTCGAGAGGGGTGACACGAAGCGCTGGCACGTGATCTCCCCTGCGCAGGCCTATCACGGGCCAACGATGGCGACCCTTGCGCTCACCGGAAGGCCCGGCCTGCAGCGCCCGTTTGGTCCCTACCTGTCGATGCACCATCACATCCCGCCGAGCACCTGGCGATTCGACCCCACCGGCCAGGCCGCGCTCGATGCTCTCGACCGGGTGCTGGAGGAAGTTGGGCCCGAGAACGTCTCGGCGTATTTCTGCGAGCCGGTAACCGCCGCGGCGCTGCCTGCGTATTCTCCGCCTGAGCTCTTCTGGAAAGGTCTCGCTGAGCGCCGGGACAAGCACGGATTCCTCGTCCTTTACGACGAGGTGGTCACCGGCATGGGCCGGACCGGCCATTGGTTCGCCGCCGACAAGCTGCCCCTCGTGCCCGACATCATCGCCACGGCCAAGGGTCTTGGTGCCGGCTACGCAGCCATCGGAGGCGTCATCTGCCGCGACCACGTTTACCAAGCGTTCGCGAACGGCTCGCGCAAGCTCACCCACGGGCACACGTGGGATGGCGCGCCCGTGACGTGCGCCGTCGGCCTCCGCGTGATCGAGGTGCTGCGAGAGGAAGGGCTGATCGAACGCATGCGGACAAAGGGCCCGAAGCTGCGGGACGAGCTGGCCGCGGCGCTCGCGGACATCCCCATGGTTCGCGAGGTGCGAGGGCACGGTTTCCTGTTGGGCGTCGAGTATGTCGACCCGCGCGACGGGAAGTCTTTCCTGCCGCCCGAGCTCGGAACCGCGCGGCGCGTGGACCTCACCGCGATGGACCTTGGCCTCATCGTGTACTCGACGATGCCGACGCGCGACGGATACGCCGGCGACCAGACGCTTTTCGCGCCGCCGTTCACCACCACCGACACCGAGCTCACCCAGATGGTGGAGCGGTTCACCAATACCGTGCGCAACGTTGCGAAATCAATCGAAGCGGAGCTCAAATGAGCTCCTTGTGGCGTCCGCGGACGCTCATCCTCCAGCACGAGGAACCGACCCCGCCCGGCCATATGACGAATTGGCTGGCTGAGCAGGGTGCACAGGTCGAGGTGTTTCGCATAGATAAAAAGGACGAAAAGGACGACGAGGTGGATCCCCGTGACTACGACCTCATCGTGTCGCTCGGCTCGGAGTTCGCCGCCTTCGACGACGCCGTCCCCTTCGTGCAGCGCGAGGTGAAGCTGTACCAGCAGGCCATTGAGGCGGACGTGCCGATCCTCGGCCTGTGCTTCGGCGGACAGATGCTCGCGCGCGTGCTCGGCAGCCGGCTGTTCCGAGCGGAGGAGGCGGAGATCGGCTGGCTGCCGGTGAGAACGCATGATCCCGAGCTCGTCAGCACAGGCCCGTGGTTCCAATGGCATTTCGACAGCTTCTCGGCGCCACCGGGCGCGAAGCTGATCGCCGAGACCGACGCCGCGCCACAGGCTTTCGTTTCGGGCCGTAACCTGGGGCTGCAGTTTCACCCGGAGGTGACGCCCGAGATCATGGACGAGTGGGTGCGCGCGTACCCACACGAGCTGGAGGCCGAAGGGGTGGACCCCCAGGGCCTGTTGGCGGAAACCAGGCAGCGGGCGGCCCAGGCAAAGCAAACGACGTGGCGCTTGCTGGACGCGTTTCGGAATCGGGTCGCGCTCAAGGAACGTGCCCGGTGAGCCCGGAGCGCGTAGCCGCCGACCAGACCAGCACGTTTCCGCGATTCCTCGATCTCGCTTACCCAAGCGTCGAGCGTGGCGAGGGAGTGTGGCTGTACACGACTGGCGGCGAGAAGATCCTCGACGCGTGCTCAGGCGGCGCGATGGTGTCCTCACTGGGAAATGGCGCGAGCGAGATCGTCGACGCCGGCGCCAAGCAGGCCGAGCGGATTGCCTACTTCTACATGGACCACTTCACCAACGAGCCGATGGAGCAGCTGGCCGATCGCCTCATCGGTTTGGCGCCGGAGATGGCGCGCGTCAGATTTGCCTCCAGCGGTTCTGAAGCCAACGAGACGGCGCTGCGCCTGGCCCGCCAGTACCACGTCGATCGAGGCGAGCCCGATCGGTGGCAGGTGATCTCGCCGGCCCAGGCGTATCACGGCTCAACCATGGCGACGATTGCGCTAACCGGCCGCAAGCACACGATCCATGAGCCCTACTCGGCCTACCTGTCGCCCCACCTTCACATCCCGCCTTCCACCTGGCGATTCGACCCGTCCGGTCAGGCGGCGCTGGACGC
>Ga0307308_10000477_pt1 | contig 14350 bp, 15 predicted proteins | sample ER_DNA_195_FD_194501 | JGI IMG/M metagenome (GOLD analysis project Ga0307308, IMG submission 194501) | Bulk soil microbial communities from the East River watershed near Crested Butte, Colorado, United States - ER_DNA_195 | ecosystem: Environmental > Terrestrial > Soil > Floodplain | place...
CCGCGTCCGTTGCGAGCCGATCAGCCGGACGGGTTGCGCGTGTGGGGGGAGCCTTTACCGATGTTCGGGGTGCCGATCGTCTTTCCATGCGTGCATCGACGGACAGCCGTTCCGGTGGTTCTGCCTGCGGCGAGCGTGCTGATCAGCACGGCCGATCACGGGATCGAGCGGGACAGCCAAAGGTCGTTCGAGGGTCGGGCTCATGTCCCAGACGGGTTGTTCGCGTCGGTCGCCTACTCCCCCTGCGGCTGCGGCTCGAGTTTCAGCGAGACCGAGTTCATGCAGTAGCGATCCCCCGTCGGCCGCGGTCCGTCGGAGAACACATGCCCCAGGTGGCCGCCGCATCGCGCACAGGTGACCTCAGTGCGATGCATCCAGAGGGTCCGGTCGTCGTGCAGCACGACGGCCCCGGGCTCGATCGGCTCCCAGAAACTCGGCCAACCGGTCCCCGACTCGTACTTCGTCGTTGAGCTGAATAGCGCGGCCCCGCATCCGGCGCACCTGTAGACACCGGGCTCCTTCGTCGACGCATACGCGCCCGTGAACGGGCGCTCCGTCCCCTTGTTGCGCAGCACCTCGAACTGCTCGGGGGTCAGGCGGGTGCGCCACTCCTGCTCGGTCTGCGGGATAGTCGTGGGCTGTTGCTTCGAGTTGTCCATCTCGTCTCCTCCTCGCAGACTCTGTCTCATCAGCCGTCACTTTGTTACGCGTCGTCCCAACACCGACCGGTTCGAGGAGGAAGGATGGACATCAAGGCATTGCAACGACCCCTGCGAGACCGATACGCGTCCGACCCAGATTCGGCGCCGATCACGCTCTCCGTCCGGAGCGCGCCGACGGATCTGGCCGACCCTCTCCACTGCGAGGTGACGCCCGACTCGACCAAGGGCGTCTTGTGGAATTCCGGAGCTCACCCGGCCGTGGGTGGGGTCGGCGATACGCCGTGTTCAGGAGATCTGCTCCTCGCTGCGCTCGCGGCATGTCAGGAGGTCACGCTCCGGATGGTCGCCGCGAACCTCGGCCTCGAGCTCACCCACGTCGAGGTGGTCGCCGAGGGCGACTGGGATCCGCGGGGGACTTTGGCGATGGGGAGGGAGTTCCCCATCGGATTGACGGCGATCCGCTGCTCGACCAGCGTTCGGCTGGCAGAAGGGATCGATGAAGAACGAGCAGCTCGGCTGCTTCGGAGCGCCGAGCGTTACTGCGTGGTTTTGAACACGATCCGCAACCCGGTCGCCGTCGAATCAGCGTTCCGGATCGAAGCGGCCGAGACGTCGGACTGACGCTCCGGTGGATCTGTAGCAGGAGCCAACAAGGGCATCGAGCGCGAGACGAGATCTGGGTACCCCAGCCGATCACGGGATCGAGCGCATCCGAACCTGGTAGGCGGCGAACGACGGCTGGTAGCTGTCGAACGCGATCCGCTTCGCGGTGCCCGTGAGCGCGATCGACGGTTCGTCGTTGATCCGGTAGGGCACCATGCTCGCGTTGGTGAGTTGCAACAACGAGGCCCAGGTCGCGCCGCCGTCCGGCGATCGGCGGAAGAGCACGTCGATCCGCGCGTCGATGTCGCTCGGGTCACACGGGTCGGCGAGGTTCCGCCGGCGACAGGCGGCGAAGGCGACCACGAGACTGCCGGAACCGCTTGGGAGCACGGCGGGTCCGTACCCGCCCTCATACGTCACGCCGCCAACCGTGATGGGGAACGATGCGACGGCGACCGCCGAGCCGAGCGTGCTGCCATCCCAGACGCGAACCCTCAGTGCGTCGGGTGTCGTGTACGCGACGGCCACCCGCGGGTCGCCCGGGATCGCCGACCCGGCGGCTCCGGCGTATCGCTGCCCGTCGTTCGGGCTCGAGCCCACGAGCGTCGTCGGCGATGTCGTGCTCGTGAGGTCCGTCCCGCCCGCGGACGACAGCGCCACCCGCTGCGCCCCCTTCCGGTCGGCGAACCAGACGACGGCGACGTTCATCCCGCTCACGCCGATGTCGGGGAGCCCCGCGAACCCCTCGCGCCATCCATCGGACGTCGACGAGGTCGTGCCGATCGTTCGTTTCGTCCAGGTCGCGCCCAGGTCGGAGGACATCGCGAGCCGGATCGCGCCGTTGCTCGCGTTCGTCCAGACGGCGAAGAGCTCGTGTCCCTGGACCGCGAGCCTCGGATAGTCGACCCGCCCCGCGAGAAGCGTCAGCCGGTGCGGCGCCCGCCAGGTCGCTCCCTGATCGGTACTCACGCGGACCCAGAACGCCCGCCGGGCGCTGGGGTTGTAGTGGAGGTAGCTGGTCTGGGTGACCCACCCGGCCACAGCGATGTTCCCCTCGGCCGCGAGCGACGGACGTTCGGCTTGAACGGCGCGAGGGCTGAGGCGCTTCGGCTTGCTCCACCGGGCGGGCACCGCACCCCCGGGGGAGCGCAGGATGAACACGCCCATCGACGGGGAGCGATCGGTCGCGCAGGCGCCCGAGCGCGGCGGACAGTCGCTCGCCCAGACGGACAGGAGCCGCCCGCCCGCCGTTGCGAGCGACTTCCCGGGGTTCCAGCTGAACGGTTCGGAAGCCCGCTGCAGGCCGAACGCCGATCCGGGCAGGGCGATCCCGGCGAGGACCAGGGCGGAAAGGAGCACGCTGAACACGAGGCGGCGGGCACGACCGGACATCGACGGCATCGTACCGGCGGTAGCATCCCGATCTGTGCAGGCCCGGGTGCCGGAACGGTATACGGAGGCGTCTTAAACACGCCGGCCCGAGAGGGCATGTGGGTTCGAATCCCACCCCGGGCACGTGGTTACGAGTCACATCGGCTGGTGAGAAGCGTCTCGGGGTGCTCGGCGCCCGCCCGAGCGAGCATCCTCTCGGCCTCCAGTTCAACCTATCGGCCATTCGGGCGCCCCGCCTCCGCGATGTGCGACGATCCGGGATCGCGGAGCCGATCGTCGGTGCAGGCCCAACGCGAGAGGGGATCGTCATGAGTCAACCGGATGGCGGAGGGTCGGGCTCGGGCACCCGGATGAGCGGTGGAGCGATCGCCTCGCTCACCGGCGTCGGCGTGCTGATCATCTTCATGATCCAGAACACCGAGGACGTCACCCTCCACTTCTTGGTCTGGAACTTCACGTGGCCGCTCTGGCTGTTCACGATCGTCACGGCGGTGTTCGGCGCGCTGGTGTGGTTCGGGCTCGGCGTGCTGCGCCGCCATCGGCGCCGCAAGGCTCGCCGCGATGACCGACGGAACTGACGGCTAGATGTCCTGACCCGCGAGGTTGTTTGATACGCGAGCAGCGGCTGATCGGGGGCTCGCCAGAACTTCGATGCCCGCAGCAGGTCCGCCCGCGTCATGCCTCGAGTGAACCAACCTAGATAGCTGAGCTGGGTTCGTTCCCCCCGAGCCGGAGCCCCAAACACCTTCGTCAACTGAGGTGTTGGGGGTTCGACTCGACACCTGATCTGGTCTAGTTGCCTCCCTCGGCTTTGAGCTGCTTGGCGAGCTCGTCAGCATCCGCGTCGATCTGATCCGACACGAACCGGTTCTCCGCCCTTGATGCTGGCGGCGACCTGATCGGCCATGTTCGTCGCGTAGATGACGATCAGACCGGCCTCGCCCTTGTCGAGCACTGCGCCGAGCTGCTTGAGGTCGTCGTTACTCATGCCGCCCTTGAAATGTCCCGAGACGGCGCCGATCCCCGCGCCCACGGCTGCGCCCACGCCCAAACCGATCCCCGGCAAGATCGCGGCCAGGGCTCCGATCGCGAGACCTTTCCAGGCACCGTGGCGGGTGGACTCCTCGTGCTTGTGGCGACCTTGACCTTGCCGTCGTCTCCGCGCTCGAGGACCGCGGCTACGTCTTTGGTGCCGGGGTCAACGGGCGGTCGACGCCCGGGGTACTACCCGTCCGGGCACGACCTCGAGGTGCGGTGCCGAGCGTGTGCCCTCGACGATGTCGATCAGGAGCGACGCGGCGCGGCGTCCGACCTCCCGGTAGTCCCACTCGATCGTGGTGATCGCCGGGTTGGCGGTCAGGGCCCGGCCACGGTCGTGGGTCGTCGCGAGGAGCACATCGCCCGGGATCGCGAGCCGCATGCCGAGCATCGCTCGGTGCGCCTCGACGCCGACGATCTCCAAGGGGACGTAGACCGAGTCCGGCGCCTCGGTGCGGTCGAACAACCGCTCCACGCTGCGCACCATGGCACCCGCTTCGTCACGGTCCAGCTCGGCGAGATCGATCGTCTCGGTCATCGCCTCTTGCCCGTGCTCGGCGCACCAGCTCTCGTACGCCTCGGCCGACGACTTGAGGAAGGCGGTCATGGGTGGCACGGAGAGGTATCCCACACGTCGCGCACCTCGCTCGACGAAGTGATCGAACATGGCGAGCGTGCAATCCCGGGCTTCACATTCCACGGTGGCATCGTCGCCGGGGTGATCGGGGTCGGCCGACACCGTGACGAACGGGATCCCGCGCTCGCGCAGCACCGGCAATCCGGCATCACCGACGAAGGGGTCGATCACGATCACGCCATCGAGGGGGACCCGCTCCCACACGAAATCGCTCGAAAGGGGCGGCGCCACGACGAGCGCTCGATCCCGCGAAACGGCGACGTCGGTCGCCGCCGCGATCAGCTCCGTGAAGTACCCGAAGTCGCTGAAGCTGACCCGCACCTCTTTCGGGAGCGACGGGATGACCGCGATCAGCCCGGTCTTCCCGGAAACGAGGCTCCGAGCGGCGGGGTTCGGCTTGTACCCCAGGCGTTCTGCCACGTCGCGGACGCGCTGGCGTGTGTCGGGGTTGAGGCGTCCCTTGTCGTTCAGGGCATGCGAGACCGTCGTGACCGAGACATCCGCCTCGCGCGCAACGTCTTTGATGCTGATCCGGCGGTCCTGCCCCATCCGCTTAGGCTACTGCGGCGAAGCGAAACAGCGTTTGCGCTCGTCGATCAGCCGTGGGCCCGGTCGCGAACGGCCATCTCTTCGATCAGGTCCGCCGCAACCGTCTTGCCGTCGCGAGCGCGGATCCGTTCTCCCTCGACCGACATCCGGCGCCGGAGATCCCCGTCGACGAGGAGTCGCGCGACCGCATCGCGCAGCTCGTCGTCCTCGAAGTCGTAGGTCGGGAGGCGCACCCCGAACCCCAGCTCCGCCATGCGCTGCGCGTTGTCGAACTGATCCCAGAAGAGCGGCAGCACGATCATCGGCTTGCCGAAGTGGAGCGCTTCGGTCGTCGTGTTGTTCCCGCCGTGCGTGATCACCAGGTCGCACGCGGGGATGATCGACGTCTGCGGCAGCCTGGCGTCGCCCCACATGTTGTCCGGTAGATCGAACTCGGCTGCCCGAGGCCCCTTGCTCACGATGTAGCGGTGGGGCGTCTCGGCGAGCACCGACACCAGTCGCTTCATCAGGTCGACGTCGGCGGAGCCCAACGAGCCGAGCGAGAGGTAGACCAGCGCACCGGGGCGCGAGCGGAGCTCGTCGGGGATCTCCCAGGGCTCCTCCGTCTCGCGGACGGACGAGTCGAGCCGGCGCCACGTGGGCGAGAGCGGCCGGGAACGCGAGTAGTCGGCGGCCTCCGGATACACGTAGAGGTTCATGCGCTCGGACTCGTGGATGAACTCGAGGTCGGGAAGCGGGGGCGCGCCGTTGTCGGTCATGAACGCGTCGTAGCGCTCCCAGGTCGCGCGATGGGTCCGCTCGTACTCGGCGCGGAACGTGTCCCACGCGCTCGGATCGTCCGCGGGAAACCCGCTGAAGGTCGGCGGAAGGTCCGGATCCTTCATCTCGAGCGGGTTGCAGCTCATGATCCTCACCCACGACGCGCCGTGGGTGAGGAGGGCCGGGAACGCGTTCACGTTGTCTTCGACGATCACGTCGGGCTGCGCGCGATCAAGGATCGCGCGCAGCTGGGGCTCGCAGAACATCGCGCCGTCCAGCAGCGAGGCCCACACGGGCTCGACGAAGGTCGCCAGCTGTTCGATCGTGGGTTTGCGGAACTCCGGGGCGGTCTCGATCACGAAGTCCGTCCAGAACTGCCCGGCGTCCTGTTCGGCGTCGTCTTCCGGCGGCGGCGCCAGGTCAACCAGATCCTCTTCGAACCCGAGCGGCTCCAGGCGCCCTTTCCACGATGCCTCCGCCGCGAAGATCACCCGATGCCCCCTGCGCTCGAGGACCGTGCCGATCCCGATGCAATTGTTGGTGGGCCCGTACGCGCTCTCGGGCATGAAGAGGATCGTCAGCCGGTCGCTCATGTGGGCGTAAGGGATACCACGCGGCGCCGCGGGTCCGAGGGGCGCTCCGTACACTGCGGGTCGAGATGGACGCCGAGCTGTTCCTGCGCGACCTGGAAGACAAACCCGAGCGGCTCCGCTCGCTGGCGGACGGGCTGGATGCAGCCCCGGTCTGGGGCGCGGTCCCGCCGGGAACCCGCCGGGTCGTCCTGCTGGGGATGGGGTCGTCGCGATACGCGGCGGCAGTGATCGCCGCCCGGCTCCGCGCGTCCGGGGTCCATGCGGTCGCCGAGTACGCGAGCGCGGTGGCGGCGACGCCGGGCGGCGCCGGCACCGTCGCGATCGGGATCTCGGCGAGCGGCAAGACCGAGGAGACGACCGCGGCGCTCCGGCGGCATCGCGACGCCGGCAGCGCCGCGATCGCCCTCACGAACGCACCCGCGTCGGCGATCGCCGTCGCGGGGACCGGCGTGCTCGACCTGATGGCCGGCCCCGAGCAAGGCGGCGTCGCGTGTCGCAGCTTCCAGCACACGCTGGCGCTGCTTCTCGCTTTGGAGGACCGATTGCTGGGGCACGACATCAGTCGCGTGCCGTCGGTCCTGCGTCGCGCCGCCGACGCGACCGAAGACCTCCTGGCGCGCCGCGACTCGTGGGTCGCCGCCGCGGGCGACCTCCTCACCGAGAGCGGTCAGCCGTTCCTGCTGGCTCCCCACGAGCGGCTGTCGTCGGCGGAGCAGGGGGCCCTCGTCCTGCGGCAGGGCCCGCGGCTGCCGGCTTCGGCGTGCGAGACGGGCGACTGGCTCCACGTCGACGTCTACCTCACGAAGTCCCTCGATTACCGCGCCCTGCTCTTCGCCGGATCCGGGTTCGACGACGAGGCGATGGGCTGGATGCGCGATCGGGGGGCGACGGTGGTTGCGGTGGGCGGCGATATCGCCGACGCGAAAACGACCATCCGGTTCCCCGGCGACGACGACCCGGAGGTCGCCCTGCTCACGGAGGTGTTGGTTCCGGAGCTGGTCGCGGCCGACGTCTGGGGCAGGGGGTAGCATCCGGCCCAATGGCCCAGCCCGTTCCGACACGAACGGAAGCGATCCGGATCCTCGAGCGGGAGCGTCGTGCGACGCTCACGCTGATCCAGCGGCTGCCCCCGCGCGCCATCACCACCCAGGGCCTCGGCGGCGGCGACTGGTCACCGAAGGATCTGATCGGACACCTTGAGAGCTGGGAGCAGCACGCGCTCGACGCGCTCGACGCATGGGCTCGGGGCGAGCCGGCGCCCAGCGACGTCGCGATCCGGGATGCCGGTCTCAACGGGCTCAACCGCGCAGAGGTGGAGCGCAAGTCGCGATGGTCGGCCACGAAGTCGCTGGAGTCCGCGACGGCGACGCACGAGCGGCTCGTCGCCACGATCCGTTCTCTTCCCGACGAGCGGTGGCTCGCGCCGCCCACGCGACGGGCCCGTCGGCCGCTCGGGCGGAGCGTCGGCGGGATCCTCGGGGGACCGTCGGGGCCTTTCCGGCACGACGCGGCGCACCATCCGGACCTGCAGGAGTACGCGAAGCGGTACGGATCCTGAGCGCTATTGGTCCAGGCAGGTGCCGTACGCGAGGTCGCAGAGCCGCACCACCCGGATGTTGTCGATCGACCCCTGATAGTCATCCGTCAAGGTGGATCCCTGCCAGCTGGTGATGACGCATTTCGCACTGTTGTTGCTCGGGGGAGGCGGCCCGCACGGCCCGTAGGTCGCGTCGAAGTGCCAGGTGAAACTCGCCTGCGTGTTCTTCAGCAGCGGAGTGCTCAACGTGATACCCGAGGTTGTCGGGTTGATCCCTCCCGGGACGTTCACGGCCGAGATCGCATCCACCGGGACGCTCGGTGGCACCTTGTTCGGGCTGCACAGGAGGGTCCCCAAGGCGACCCAGTCGTAGAACCCCGCCGCGACGTCGGCGTTGGGCTTCCCCGAGCAGGTGGCGTCCTGGGCCGCTTGACCTCCGGCCTGTTGAGGGTTGATGACGTCGACGATCGTGAGCGCCGCGAACCCGATGATGTCGTACTTGTCGATCGTGTTGTTCGCCCAGATCGTCCCTTGCGAGGGAGCGCCGGCGATCGGAGATCCCGGGCCCTCCCAGTTGATCGGGAAATCTCTCGTGCTTCCCTGGAGCGCCTTGAGCGCGCTCCAGACCTGGGACCCGCTCCCCACGCCTTTGATGCCGGAGTCGGAGCAGACGTACGTCGGATCGGTCCAGTTGAGCGAGACGCTGGCCGGCCGTGCGCCGCTGATCCAGTCGGTGAGCGTGTTGGCACCGCCGGACTGATTGCACTGGGCGTCCGATGCCACGTCCCAGCCGGCCGGATCGAGGCTGAGGAACGCGAAGTTGCCTCCTCCCAGGCTGTCGTTGTCGTACCAGAACGAACACGTCTGGCCGATCGCCGGTGTCCCACTCGGCGGGACGGGACACGCACCGGTGCCGAGCAGGCTGCTCAACACGATCGGCACGGGGTTGTTGCTCCCGAGTCCCCAGCTCGCGGTGGCCGTGGTCGTCACCGGTGACTGGTGGCTGAACCCGAGCACCGGCGCGAAGTAGAGCGCCTGCTGGCTCGTGTACTGGACGCTCACGTGACCTTCTTGGGTCCCGCACGCCGTGATCGCGGTGATGTTCGCGCCGGAGACCTCGTCCGCGGTGATCGGCGAATTGGCCTGGACCTCGTAGTCCGCGGAGCTCTCGGGGGTGTCGAAGGGCGCGGGGCCGGGGATCACCCGCGCACAGGTGCGCGCCGCCGCCAGGGCGGCGGAGTCGGATCCGTTCACGAGCGCTCGACGCCGGAGGTAGAGCCCGCCCGCGTCGACGCTCATCGCCACGGCAGCCAGGAGCACGACGAGCAGGATCGCCACGAGGATGGCGACGGCACCTTCCTGTTCCGTCAGCCCGCCCCTCGCGCGACCCTTCACGTCACACCTCGCACCGGAACGCGGCCGTGATCGTCGGGGTCAGCGTGATGTCTGGGAGTAGCGGGATCCGCACCGCGACGCTTCCGGCACCGCTCGCGGGGATCTGGTACCGGACCGTGACGTTCTCCCCGATGTTGGCGGCCGTGCACCGGCCGCCCTCCGACGACTGCACCTGGATCGTGTTCTTCAGGCTCGACGGGATGGAGCCGACGGACGCGTCGACGGTCGTCTCACGGGTCCCCTTGAAGTTCCCGACCGAGTTCACCGGCGCGCCGACCGCGGCGGCTCGACCGCCCTCCCGGACCGCGGTGCGGATCGACTGGACGCTCAGGAACGCGAGACCGAACTCGATGATCCCGAAGAGGAGCATGAAGATGAGCGGCGCCAGGAGCGCGAACTCCACAGCGGATGCACCGCCCTCGTCGCGAAGTCGTCGCCTACCCACGGACGTGCTCCCGGTACAGGGCCTCGAGCGCTTCGTTGAACGTCACCGCGTCCTGCGACGCGCGTCGTTCGATGGCCTCATAGGGCACCCCGAGCTCGCGCAGCTTGAGGCTGTTCTGGATGAGCCGGTCGAGGCGCAGCAGATCGACGGGGGCAGCGTCGTCCGGTACTCGGTCGACGGGTCCGTCTCCGTCGCTCGCCTTGTCTCTCCGGAACAAGCCCACCGGTGTCCTCTCACAACCCGCCCACGGGGTGTCTCTTCGTACCCCCCAGGCGACCTACGGCGAATCGGTCGAAGGGCTTAGCACGCATAGAAATCCCGTGAAGGGAAGTGGCGCGAAGACCGAGCCAGCTACGGGCGGATGAGCACCGGGGTGCCGAGCTGCAGCAGCGGCTTGAAGTGAGCGAGCGACCATTCGGAGACGCGGACGCAGCCGGCCGAGACGCTCCGGCCGATCGACGAAGGATCGTTCGTGCCGTGGATCGCGAGTTGGTTGCCGCCCGACCATCCTGCCGGGAGCCGTGGTTGGATGCCGCTGATGCCGAACGCGAACGATCCGAGCGCGCTGCCCGAGCCGAACGGGACGCGGTCGGTCACGACGTAATCACCCGCAGGCGTCGGGGACCAGGAGGCGCCGGTCGCGGCCGTGACGCGGTATCGGACGTGCCCGCGCTGATAGACGCGAACGGTGTGCTCGGAGAGGTCGACCGAAACGACGACGCCGGTCGTCTCGTGCTTGAGGCCGCGGAGCGGGATCCAGCCGAACGTTCTCGGATACACGTAGGGGAGCTGCACCTTGCCCCAGTGTCCGTTCACACTCGTGCCCTCGACCCAGAGGGTGATCGGCACGTGGTAGTACTTCGAGGTCGCCACGACGATCCCCGTCTTCGGTGACGACGACCACGGGCTCCGGTGCGCGACGATCCCTGCACCGGGGACGTCCACCAGGAGCTGCGGCCCGGCCGGGATCGCGGGCGGTGTCGCCGCGGGTTTGGGCGCCGCAACGACGACGGCCACGTTCGCTGGGTGTCGCCGGTGCTTCGGCCGATCCGGCCGCGCGACGGTGCGCGGCGGGTACGGCTGGTCGTGGACCATAGCGACCGGGATCCCCGCCGACGGTGCGATGTCGCTCTGCGCGGGAGCTGTCGTTGCACGCTCCGCCGCGAGATGTGCGACCGCCGGCGTCGCGATGCCGAGGATGCCGGCGAGGGCGGTCGCCAGCCACGACATCTGCAGCGTCGATCGTCCGACGGTCCGCATGCGTGGTGCATCGGCGTCATCCACACCCCCACTGAGTCGGGAGTTCGACCGTGGGCGGGGGACACCCGGACGGGCTACGCTCGTTATCGGTTCCGGATCGCCCCAACGGAGCGCAGATACGTGATCAGGAGGACGAGATGAGCGACGCGATGCACACGACGGCTCGCGAGCTGGTTGCCCCCGGCAAGGGCATCCTCGCCGCAGATGAATCGACCGGGACGATCAAGAAGCGGTTCGACCAGATCGGCGTCGGGTCGACCGAGGATCTTCGCCGGCGATACCGCCAGATGCTCTTCACCACCCCCGGTCTGGGCGAGCACATCAGCGGCGTCATCCTGTTCGACGAGACGATCCGCCAGGCCACGGACGACGATGTTCCTTTCGTCAAGGTGCTCGAGGCGGCCGGTTCGATCCCCGGGATCAAGGTCGACACAGGAGCGAAGCCGCTCGCGCTGTTCCCGGGAGAGACCGTGACCGAAGGGCTCGACGGGTTGCGCGAGCGGCTCGCAGAGTACGTGGAGCTCGGAGCTCGCTTCGCGAAATGGCGGGCAACGATCCTGATCGGGGAGGGGATCCCGACCGACTTCGCGATCTTGGCGAACGCACACGCGATGGCGCGCTACGCGGCCCTCTGTCAGGAGGCGGACGTCGTGCCGATCGTGGAGCCGGAGATCCTCATGGATGGCACCCACGACCTCGCCGCGTGTGAGGACGCCACCGGACGGACCCTCGACGCGCTGTTCCGGCAGATGCACGAGCACCGGATCGATCTGCCGGGCTCGTTGCTGAAGGTGAACATGATCGTGCCGGGGAAGGACTCGCCGGCGCAGGTCACCGATCGCGAGATCGCCGAGGCGACGATCCGCTGCCTGACGGCGCACGTGCCCGCCACGCTTCCCGGGATCGTCTTCCTCTCGGGCGGCATGTCGGACGAGGAGTCCACGAGCCGGCTGAACGAGATGAACAAGATCGGTGGGTTCCCGTGGCAGCTCTCGTTCAGCTACGGACGGGCGCTCCAGCATCCGGCCTTGATCGCGTGGGGCGGCGACGAGGCCAACGTCGCAGCGGGCCAGGCCGCGCTCGCGCACCGCGCCAAGATGAACGGCCTTGCCCGGAGCGGCTCCTACGACCCGTCGATGGAGACCGCGGCCTGAGGTCCCGACGCGTGAAGCTGCTGCTCATCGGCGGCACCCGGTTCTCGGGGCGCGCCCTCACGGGGCTCGCGCTGGAACGGGGACACGACGTCACGGTGTTCCATCGCGGCACCGGCAACGAGGATCCCTGGCCGGATGCCGAGCACGTTCACGCCGATCGCGCGGACGGGTTCGGGGTTCTCGCCGGCCGCTCGTTCGACGCGGTCGCGGACATGTGCGGGTACGTCCCGCGAGAGCTCCGAGCCTCGTGCTCCGCTTTCGCCGACGCGGGTCTCTACGCGTTCGTGTCGTCGCTCTCGGTCCATCGGGACGACGCCCGGCCGAACGCGACCGAGGACGACGATGTCTACGGACCGCCGTTCCCCGATACCGAGGAGATCCGCGAGGACACGTACGGGCCGCTGAAGGTCGCCTCGGAGGTCGCCGTGCGCCACGCGTTCGCCGATCGCGCGCTGGTCGTCCGCCCCGGTCTCATCGTGGGTCCGCACGATCCCACGGATCGGTTCACGTACTGGGTCCGACGAGTGGCGGTGGGTGGGGAGGTGCTGACGCCGGCTCCTCCCGACTATCCGGTCCAGTGGATCGATGCGCGGGACCTAGCTGCCTTCCTGCTTGCGCTCTGCGAACGGGCGATCGGGGGCACGTACTCGGTCGTCGGCCCGCCGGTCTCGATCGAGGAGCTCATGAACACGTGTCGGGACGCGAGCGGTTCGGATGCGGCCTTCGCCTGGGTCCCGAAGGCCATCCTGGACGAGCACGAGGTGGAACCTTGGTCGGATCTGCCGCTCTGGATACCTGATCTGCCGGGCCTCAACCGGTTCAACGCCACGCGCGCGGTGGCGGCAGGCTTGCAGACCCGGCCGCTCGAGAGCACGGTCGCCGACACGCTCGCGTGGGACCTTGAGCGCCCGCAGGAGTGGCCGATGAAGGCCGGGTTGGCCCCTGAACGAGAGGGCGGGATCCTGGCTGCCTGGCACGCTGTAGCCTGATCTGGCCGATATAGGCCATCTGGCCTACGTCGAAGTGTGTTGTTGCACCTTGACAGCCCATTTCCGCGCAACCACGATGTTCCAACTATGCGCTGGCCTGCACGTTTCCGGGGAAACGAGGGCGGCTTCACGCTCGTCGAGCTCATGATCGGCATGGTGATCATCACCGTGCTGATCGGAGCGATCGGCAGCGCGCTCGTGGTGAGCTTGAACACAACGAACGCGACCAACCAACGGATGTCCCAGAACCACGACGTTCAGATCACGTCGTCCTACGTGGCGAACGACGTCCAGAGCGCGGCGGGCGTCACGGTCGGTTCAGGGGGCAACTGTTCCGGCGCGTTCACCACGCTCGTGACGTTCACGTATTGGGCACCAGGGGATCCACCCACGCCGAATGGGCCGCCCGCGGTGTACAAGTGTGGGACCTTGGGGGGGGAAACGCAGGTCACCCGCACGTTCAACGGGGCCGCGGTCGTCGTGGCGCACTTCGCTGGAGCAACAAGGCCAGGCATCACCGTGGCTTACGACCCGTCGCAGCCCACTGTCCCGGTGTCGGTCAAGATGACCTTCACGAAGGGGAGCGACTGCACGCTTGATTGCAGCTACACGCTTTTCGGCGCTCGTCGGAGCTTCAACCGAGCGGCGGCCGGAGCCGGCAGCTCACCCATCGGCGACGTCGTGCTGTTGTCGACCGGAACGTCGAGTCCACTATGGGTCCAGGGAAGCTGCCCGAACGGTGGCACCGATCCGACGACGGATTGCTTCTCCGACCCTCAGACCATCGCATTGGCGACGGCCGACGTGACGACGACCGGTTGGACGCCGTCGCCCGCATCGCCGTCCTCACTCTTCGACAAGCTGAACGACCACTCGGACGCCACGTGGATCTCGACGAGCACCCAGAACAAGATCGCGAAGATGAATCTCTCGGCGATCAACCCGCCCGGCGGCTTGAACCCCACCGTGGAGATCCGCGCCGCGAGTGTTGGAGGAGCAGCGAAGCTCAAGGTCCACATCTACGACAGCACGACCGGCAACGAACTCCTTGCATCCGGTCAGATCAACGTGAATAGCAGTATCGACAACTCTCCAGACTGGACCCTGAGCCCCGCCGAAAGAGCCCTGATCCCTGACGCCGCCTATCAGCATCTGGCTCTGGGGATCGAGATGACCAACAACAAGGTCGTCAATGTGTATGGAGCGGCGTTGAACACGGGGGGCCCCGGCCTGCTGACGATCAAGGGGCCTCTCCTCGTTAACGCCCCGATCTCGACCGCGGTCAGGCTCACCGGGACGAAGGGCGCGCTGAAGCTCTCGATCATCAACGGGGGAGA
>Ga0307308_10000479_pt1 | contig 14325 bp, 15 predicted proteins | sample ER_DNA_195_FD_194501 | JGI IMG/M metagenome (GOLD analysis project Ga0307308, IMG submission 194501) | Bulk soil microbial communities from the East River watershed near Crested Butte, Colorado, United States - ER_DNA_195 | ecosystem: Environmental > Terrestrial > Soil > Floodplain | place...
GGCCGAGGATCTCGCACAAAGCCTGAGCCGGTTCAACCTCTTCGCAGACCTGGGCCGGCCGCAGCTCGAGGCCATCGCGGACCCAGACTGGGAGCGGTCGTTCTCGGACGGTGAGCGCGTTCTTCGTCACGGGATGAGCGGTGCAGGTTTCTACGTCGTGCTCGAGGGTGAGGCGATCGTCCGGATCGGGGAGAGGGAGCTGAGCAGACTCCTTCCAGGGGATTTCTTCGGCGAAGTCTCGACGCTGCTTGGAGCCGAGCCGACCGCCGATGTGATTGCGGCGGGCCCGCTGCATTGCCTCGAGATCCCCGGCCCGAAGCTCGAAGCCTTCCTCATGGACTACCCGCCCGTCATGTTCCGCATGCTTCAGACGGAGGCGCGCCGGCTGCAGGAAGCCCTCGAGTGGCGGAGCTAGACGAGAAACCCTTCCCGCCGGGCGAATACCCAGCCGTCGTCATCGGTAGCGGGCCCGGGGGGTTGCAGGCGAGCTACTGCCTGGGACGACTGGGAGTCGAGCATGCGGTGCTCTCGCGGGACGAGACGCCGGGAGGCATGTTCCGCTCCTTTCCGATCTACCAACGGCTGCTCTCGTGGACGAAGCCTGACGCGCCGTTTCCGCCCGGAACCCGTGAGTACGAGTGGTACGACCACAACAGCCTCCTCGGTGAGGAGCCGGAGCACCGGGCGGCGATCGTCCCCTTCATGGACCGCTCGTACATTGTGCCTTCCCGGCCGGAGATGGAGCAGGGGCTGGCCGCCTTCGCTGAGAACGCCGGTGTACGGGTTCGCTACGGCTGCACGTGGGAGTCGGCCCGGCGCGAGAGCGACGGAGCGCTGGCTCTAACGACCTCCGACGGCGAGTACCGCTGTCGGGCCGCCGTCTTCGCGCTCGGGGTGACCGAGCCGTGGAAGTCGCCAATTCCCGGGATCGAGGACGTCCCGCACTACGCCGACGCGAGGAAGCCCCACGAGTACCAGGGCAAGCGGGTATTCGTGATCGGGAAGAGGAACTCGGGCTTCGAGCTTGCCGACGGCCTCCTGCCCTGGGCGCAACAGGTCTTCCTGGGCTCGCCACGGCCGGTGGACACGTCCGTCATAGCCCTCTCGTCGGTGCGCGTCCGCTACCTCCAGCCGTACGAGGACGCGGGCCTCGGCGGGGGCACGTTCGCACTCGACGTCGCCCTCGAGCGCATCGGGCGCACAAGCGACGGCTACCGGATCATCGGCGCAGGAACCACTCAGGAAGGCCCTCTCGATCTCGAGGTGGACGAGGTCATCGCGGCGACGGGGTTTTCGACGCCGCTCCGCGACCTGACCGACTGTGGCGTCCACACCGTCGCGCAAGGCCGAATTCCAGCGATGACGCCCTACTGGGAAAGCGAGGCTGGCTCCGGGATCTACTTCGCCGGCAACGCCACGCAAGGGTCGGCGGGGCTCAAGAAGCACGGCGTCGGCGCGTCTTCGCCTGCGGTGCAGGGGTTCCGCTACAACGCGCGAGTGATGACGCGGCACCTGGCCGCCACCCACTTCGACGTCAACCCTCCCTCTGAACGCGTCCAGCCCGGCGATCTCGCCGCATATCTCCTGCGGGAGGCCGCACATGCACCCGAGCTCTGGGCGCAGAAGTCCTATCTCGCGCGCGTCGTCCACGGCGACGGTGAGGCCGCGATCCTCCCGCTCTCAGACTGGCTCGACCACCCCGGCAAGGGATCGCGGGCGGTCGCGGTCGAGATGAACGCCGCGGGCGACATCTATCCAGCCGTCTATGCCGAGCGGGAGGGCGAGGTTTCGGAGCACCTCCTGCCGCCACACCATCTCAACGACTTCCAGGGAGAGGAGTACGTTCGCGAGCTTCAGTCCCTTCTCTGACGATCCTCCTCGCCGCGCCCGTCGCCGGGCTCGCCCTTCTGCTCGCCTACCCCCGCCTGGACCTCCACTGGGAGAACCAACCCGCGCACTTCTGGCTCGTCCTCATGACGGGCATCATCACCGGAGCGCTTGCCTTTCTGACGGGGGAGGCTGCGGCGCGGCGCGGGGACGCACGCGTCCTCCGGCTGTCCGTCGCCTTCGTAGCGGCCTCGGGTTTCCTAGGTCTTCACGCTCTCGCCACCCCGGGCGTCCTGCTCTCCGGCAAGAACGCGGGCTTCCAGGTCGCCTCGGCCATCGGCCTCCTGCTCGCTTCTCCGCTTGCGGCCTGGTCGGCGCTTGAGACCGACGGCCCGGCAGCGTCCCTGCTCGGCCGACGCAGCGTCCTCTATGGGGCCCTGGGAACTCTCATGGTGCTCTGGGCAGCGGTCTCGCTCGCAACGCTACCCCCGCTCGACCAGCCGATCGACGACCCTGGACCACTTCTACTGGGGATCTTCGCCGCGGGAGCGTTGCTCTACGGCCTCGCCGCCGCCGGCTACATCCGTCTCTATCGACGCCGGCCTCGACCCCTTCTGATCGCAGCCGTAGGAGCTTTCGTCCTCCTCGCGGAGGCGATGCTCGCGATCGGTCTCGGGAGGAACTGGCACGCGACGTGGTGGGAGTGGCATCTCCTCATGCTCGTCGCCTTCGGCCTGGTCGCGCGGGGCGCCTGGAAGGAGTGGCAGGCGGAGGGCTCCCCGGACGAGATCTTCAGCGACGTGTACGAGGAGCGGACGCGTGGGCACCGGGAGGATGTCAGCGTCTTCTTCGCCGATCTCCAGGGGTTTACAGCCTTCTCCGAGCGGACGCCTGAGGACGAAGTTCGAGCAATGCTGGACACGTACTTCTCCTCGGCGACGCCGATCGTCGAGCGCTACGGCGGGGTGCGGCCGCAAACGATCGGGGACGCCCTGATGGTGGTCTTCAGAGAAGAGGGGCACGAGCTCCGCGCGGGGCGGTTCGCGCTTGAGTTCCAGGCGGGCATGAGCAGCCTCGCCGACCAGCACCCCGGTTGGCCGCGTTTTCGGGTCGGAATCAACTCCGGCGACGCGCTGGTGGGGCTCATCGATGCGCGCGGCGCGCGGAGCTTCACGGCCACCGGCGACACGGTCAACTTGGCCTCGCGCCTGGAGGGTCAAGCCCGTGCGGGCGAAGTGGTAATCGCTGCTGCGACCTACGAGGGGCTTGTTGGGAAGGCGCTCGTCGAAGAGCTCGAGCCCCTAGAGGTCAAGGGGAAGGCTGAGCGCGTCCAGGCCTACGTCTTGCGGTCCTTGGACGCCTGAGCGGCAGCAATGCGATCAGCGCTTGCAGGACGAGCAGCGCGAATCCAAGCGCCAGGATTCCGGTAGCCGCCGGCGGCACTCGGTCTGCTCCGAGAGCCGGCTCCCGGATCGACGCGCCGATCACGATCGCGGCAACGAGAAGTGCAGAGAGCGTCGCCTGCAGACGTCCAAGACCATCCATCTGGCCCCCGTTCATCGCGTCGACGACGCGCGCGAAGCACATGAGGCCTGCCGCGGCAGTCAACGGAACCCCGGCGACGAGCAAGTAGAAGGAAGCGCCGACGAAGCCCAGTGCATCGGAGACGGCTGTCGCGATCAGCAGCGCGGCGGCTAGCTCGACCGCCATGGCCGACGCGCCCGTGCGGTTCTGCCACATGCCAATAGGTTTGCCGCAGCACCGGACAGTCCTTCGTTACGCTCCCTCCCATGGCCAACATCAATCTCACCTGGCTCGGCCACGCGGGTTTTCGCCTCGATGGATCGAGCGGCAAGCGTGTCTATATAGATCCCTGGCTCGACAATCCCAAGTTCCCGGAAACCGAAAGAAACATCGAGCGGATCGACGTCCTCGCTATCACCCACGGGCACTCCGACCACTCAGCCAGCGCGATCGACCTCGCCAAGCAGCATTCGCCGGATGTGGTCTGCATCACCGAGCTGGGCGACTGGCTCGACTCGAAAGGCATCGAGGCGCACGGCATCAACAAGGGCGGCACCGTCGACCTCGACGGGGTCCGCGTCACCATGACAGACGCACGTCACTCGAGCTCCCTGCCGGACGGCACCTATGCCGGCGATCCCGCCGGCTTCGTCATCGAGCTCGACGGAACGCGCGTGTACCACGCCGGCGACACGTGCGTCTTCGGCGACATGCAGCTGATCGGGCGGATCTACGAGCCCGATGTCGCCATCCTTCCGATTGGCGACTACTACACAATGGCGCCTCGGGAGGCAGCGGTCGCGCTCGAGCTCCTCGGCGTCAAGCGCTGCGTTCCCTGCCACTACGGGACCTTCGACCTGCTCACGGGAAGGCCCGAAGAGCTCCGCAAGCTCGCTCCGGACGTCGAAGTGATCGCGCCCGAGCCGGGCGAGACGATCGAACTTTGAGAAACCGCTGGTATGGCGCCACCGGCGTCCAGGTGCCCGAGATCGCCGTCGAAGGCGAGGAGGATTTCCCGCCCGCGGATGCGCTCGTGCTCGACGACATCTCGGACGTCAAGCGGCTTCGCGAGGCACACGAGAAGGGGACTCCGGTCGTCGTGCGCGCCTCGAGCGCCGAAACCGCACAGGCCGCACTCGAACGGCCCGAGGTCGCGTGCGTGCTCGTGCCGCCTGACCAGCGCGAGCTCCTCGAGCTCGATTTTCGCCGCTTGAAATATGGCTAGCCCGTCCACGTACTCGCTCGTCGCCTGCGATCTCGAGCGTGGCGAGTGGGGTGTCACCGTTCAGTCCAAGTTTCTCGCGGTGGGCGCAGGCGTTCCCTGGGCAGAGCCCGAGGTCGGGGCTCTTGCCACCCAGGCGCTCGCCAACCTTCGCTACGGCCCCGATGGAATGGCCCTGCTGCGAGAGGGAGCGTCCGCCGAAGAGGTCGTGCGGCGCCTGACGGATGCGGACGAAGGTCGCGACGAGCGCCAGCTCGGTGTCGTCGACCGGGACGGGCACGCCGCGACGTACACCGGGTCGTCCTGCCTCGACTGGGCCGGAGGGGTTACCGGGAAAGGCTATGCAGCCCAGGGCAACATTCTTGTCTCCGAGGAGACCGTGACCGCCCTCGCAGAGACTTTCGAGGCGAGCTCGGGTGCCCTCGCGGAGCGGCTGCTCGAGGCGCTTGCCGCAGCTCAGCGAGCCGGTGGCGACCGCCGCGGCCAGCAATCGGCCGCTCTTCTGGTTGTTCGCAAGGATGGCGGCTACATGGGCACCAGCGATGTCCTCGTCGATCTGCGCGTCGACGACCACGATGCTCCAATCGAAGAGCTAAAGCGGATCTACGGGCTGCACAACCTGCTCTTCGGCGAGACGCCGAAAGAAGAGTGGCTCGAGGTGGATGAACAGCTCGCTGCCGAGCTGCGCGAGCGGCTCAAGCGCCTCGGCTACGAACAAAAGGCGCTGGCGGAAGCGTTCGAGGCCTGGGCAGACACCGAGAACTTCGAGGAGCGTATCGACGGGGTCGACCGGATCGACCCCGTCGTCCTCGACGAGCTTCGCAAGCTCTAGCGGTCGCCGGGCAGGCCGACGCCGCCGGCGCGAGCGCCGAAGCGGATCAGCATCTCGGCGAGGTCGAGGTTGCCTGACTGCTCGGCCGCCATGAGCGGAGTGAAGCCACCATGCTGGCGCGCGTTCGGGTCCGCCCCAGCTTCGAGCAGAACGAGCGCAGCATCCTTGTTACCAGCGGCGACCGCGCTGTGAAGAGGCCGCGCCTCCCGGGCGAACTCCATGTTCGTGGCGGGCGCCTCGATATCCGCTCCGTTTTCGATCAGGAAACGCGTCGCTTCGGGTCCACCGAGGTACGCCGCGTAGTGGAGCGCGGTAAAACCGTCCACCGACCGGGCCTGCGCCGCTTCGGGGTCGGCGTCCAAATGTTCGGCCAGCCGCGCCGCGTCGCCGAGCGCAGCTGCGTCGAAGACGTCAACGTCGGGGTCCTGGCGTCGTAGCCTCTCAGCCTCCTCGCGATCGCCGCCGTAGAGGGCCTGCAGGATGGGCGAAAGCCGAGACTCAGCCATCTCCCGGCAGTCTGGCTCCTTCCGCCCGCACGCGCAGGCCTGGCACGGGGTCGTGATCGGGCTTCGCGACGAGGAGAACGGCGCCGTATTCTTCGCCCGCTAACGCCGAGACGAACATGTGGAGGCCGAGGGCGAGCGCGAACGCCTTGTGGGCCTGCTCTTCTCCAAAGGGGACCAGCTCTTCTTCCGTAGCTGCGCCCCGCAGCACGTCACCGTAGGTGACCTTCCCCATCGAGACGTCCGCGACGAGAGGGCTCCCGTCCGAACTGGGGACGGCGATGGCGAGCGGGTTCGTCCCCGCGAGCGGTGAGCCACCCTCGGGGCTCGCGAGACGGGGAGGCGAGGTCGCCGTCAGCGCCGAGACGAGACCTCCTTCGGCCAGCCGCCGCACCCAGTAGCCGAGGAAGCCCGTGGGAAAACAGTGCGACGCGACCACGAGCCGCGCCCGCTGAGGTGGGTCGAAGAGCTGTGCCTCGACTATCCGCGCGAGGACGAGATAGCCCAGAGCCCCATTCCCCTCCCAACGCTCGTAGGTGTGCTCGACCACGACGCGCTTGGGCTTGGCCCCTGGGTCGAGGTCGGGCAGCGATCGCAGCCACGGGATCCGGGAGGCGCCGTGCCCCTCCCGCCCGCGCCGGTCGGCATCCTCGAAATGATCGGCGAGCAGGCGGGCCTCGGCGTCCCCGAACCCGAGCGCTCTAAGTTCCTCGAAGGGGTTAGGAGTTCCGTTCAGGATGGGGCCTCGTCGCCGAGGTGAGATGGGCAGTGCCAGGCCAGGACGCAGGGAGCGCTCGTATTGAGCGAAATACTGGCGCGACCGAGGACGCCGCATGGCGCTGTCAAGCGCGGCTCGGCGGCACAGGTCTCCATCTTGAATGGGACTCCTTAGACGGAGACGAGCGGGAGCGGCTTGACGATCCCGACACCCTGCTCGCGCTTCGTCGCGGCGATCGCCTCTGCGAGCCCCACGATCGCCTGCGAGACCTCGGCTTGCGGCTCTGCGAAAACGATCGGCTCGCCCTCGTCCGCATAGGCGGCCAGCTTGGGATCGAACGGGATGCGCGCGAGGACCGGGACTTCGACCTCTTCGGCGAGAGCATCTCCGCCCCCCGACCCGAAGAGCTCTTCTCCCGAACCCACGCGGAAAGACATGTTCTCCACGACGCCGAGCAAGCGCATGTTCGTCTTCCGCGCCATCTGAGCGGCACGCACGGCAACCTGCTGGGCGGCGCGGTGCGGCGTCGTCACGACGACCGCCTCGGCGCGAGGCAGCAACTGCCCTAGCGAGATGGCTACGTCACCCGTGCCCGGGGGCATGTCGACGACGAGCGTGTCCAGCTCGCCCCAGTGGACGTCGGAGAGGAACTGCTCCAGTGCCCGGTGCAGCATCGGGCCGCGCCACATCACGGGCGTATTCTCGTCCAGGAAGAAGCCGATCGACATCACCTTCAGGTCCCCGCGAACCGGAGGAACGATCATCTTGTCGACCGCGACGGGGCGCTGGTGGATCCCGAGCATCGTCGGAATCGAATAGCCGTAGACGTCGGCATCGAGAACGCCCGTGCGGTGCCCGAGCTGGGTGAAGGCCGCGGCCAGGTTCGCCGTCAGAGAGGACTTGCCAACACCCCCCTTGCCGCTCGCCACTGCGATGACGCGCGTGCTGGCGTCGACGGAGACGCCCGGCGAGCGCTGGGCGACACCGCCGCGGAGCTTGGCGGTCAGCGCTTCGCGCTCCTCGGGGCTCAGCACGTCGAACCCGAGCTCGATCTCCTCGATACCGTCGAGCGGACGAAGTGCCGCCTCGACCTGCTCCTCGAAGCTCGCCCGAAGGGGGCATCCAGGAACGGTGAGCGCGATGGTGACAGCGACACGTCCGCCCTCGATCTGGACGTCGCGGACCATGTCGAGCTCGACGACAGAGCGCCCGAGCTCAGGGTCGATCACTCCAACGAGCGCCCCGAGAACCGCATCCCTGGAAACGGCCACGGACCTAGGCTACCAGGGCACGATCTGGCAGATTCAGCCGGTGGAGCAAGGAATTCGGCTCCGCCGCGAGTACCAACAAGACATGCGCCGGCTACGCCGTCACCGTCGCCTATGGCTCGCGGTCGCCCTTGGGGCCGCCTGCGGGGTCGTCCTGACCTGGAGCGCGGCCGAGCATCCAGCCCTCGCGGACCCTGCGCCGTTCACGGTCACCTCGACGCTGCCGCGGTGGCTCGCTCCCGGCGGGCGGCTGACCGTCCAGGGAACCGCCGGCCCAGCTGAAGCCATCACGCTCTTCATGGGCGGTTTGCAGCGGACGAAAATGACGGGCGACGACGGGGCGTTCGTCTTCAAGACTCGCGCTCCGGCACGCGGCGGCCTCTACCCAGTCGCCGTCGAGGTCGCCCGCGACCCGATCGAGCGCATCGAGGTCGGCTCGCTCCGCGTGCGCGCGCTCGTCTTTGCCGCCGCCGGCGACGTCAATCTCGGAGACCGGGTGAGAACGGCGATCTCGGCGTACGGCACCCGCTACCCCTGGCTTTCCGTCGCGCCGGTCCTTCGCGCCGCGGACATCGCGATGACCAACCTCGAATGCTCAGTTTCAACACGCGGCTCTCCCGTGCCCAAGGAGTTCACATTCCGCGGCTCGCCTTCCTCGTTACGTGCGATGGCCGCTTACGCAGGCGTCGATGTCGTGACCGTTGCCAACAACCACTCGCTCGACTTCGGTCGCCTCGCGTTCGCGGACACGTTGCACTACGCCCGCCTCTATGGGATGAAGACAGCCGGTGGAGGAGGGAACCTGTCGGCAGCCCGTCGCCCCGCCATCTTCCTTCGTGGAGGCCTTCGCATCGCGATTCTCGGTTATTCAGACGTGCGGCCGCCCGGTTTCGACGCCGGATCGAACACCTCCGGCACGGCGCCGGCCTTCCCCTGGTACATCTCGAGCGACGTCCGTAGAGCGCGGGCAGGCGGCGCAGACGTGGTCGTCGTCTACTTCCACTGGGGCATCGAGCGCACGTTTAGTCCGACTTCGCGCCAGCGTTCGCTCGCCCAGTTCGCGTTTGACGCGGGAGCGAAGGTCGTGCTCGGCGCGCACCCGCACGTCCTCCAGCCGATCGAGCGGCCGGGTCTGCGCCGCGTCGTCGCCTGGAGCCTCGGCAACTTCGTCTTCGGCGCGAACACCCCGGGAACCGAAAGCACCGGCATCCTCCGCCTCCGACTCGGCCGCGCCGGCGTACTCAGCCACGCGTTTCGTCGAGCGCGAATCGGCGGTACCTACCACGTGCAGCCCCAGCTCACCTGACGATGGACGAGCGCCTGCTCCTGGTCGAGGACGACGCTTCGATTCGCGAGGTGGCGACGCTCGGGCTCACCCAGGCCGGCTTCCGGGTAACGACCGCCGCGGACGGGCGGGAAGGCCTACTCCACTTCCGCCAGACACCGTTCGACCTCGTCATCCTCGACGTCATGCTCCCCAATCTGGACGGATACGAGGTCTGTCGCCAGATACGGGCTGAGAGCCGCGTCCCGATCATCATGCTCTCGGCCAAGAGCGACACGGTCGACGTCGTCGTGGGCCTCGAGCTAGGAGCTGACGACTACGTCACGAAGCCGTTCGAGATGCCCGAGCTCGTTGCCCGAGCAAGGGCGGCCCTGAGACGCGCGTCGGCGGTGCCGGACGAGCCGGTCATCATTCGCGGCGACCTCGAGATCGACCCAGGCGCCTTCATGGCGCGGCGGGGAGACAAAGAGCTCACGCTGACCGCCACGGAATTCAAGCTTCTGCTCGAGCTCGCGCGCCGCCCCGGCCAGGTCTTCACGCGCGAACTGCTGCTGCAGCAGGTCTGGAACTACGAGTACCTGGGCGATTCGCGACTCGTCGACGTTGCCGTCCAGCGGCTGCGGGCGAAGGTCGAGGACGACCCGAAAGAGCCGCAGATGATCAAGACCGTGCGCGGTGTCGGCTACCGCTTCGACGCGGGCTAGTGCCTACCCCGGTGATGTTGCTGTATTGCCGGCGCGCGAAAAGCGAGCACCGCCAGGACGCAGGGAGCCCGCGTATTGAAACTAAATAAATACGTGGGCGACCGAGGACATAGCGGGGCGATGCTTTGCAGCCGCCGGGAGCACGGCGTTCATTGCCGGGGGGCGCACTAAGCAATGGAGACGAGACTTCCCGTCCGCACCGGCCGGCTCCGCCGGCGTCTCACGGTTGCTTTCATGCTCATGGCAGGCCTCTCCGCTGCGGTCCTCGCGGCGAGCTCGTACCTGATCGTCCGTGAAGCCAGGCTCTCGGACTCCGTCGACCGCTCTCTCGAGCAGAGCCGCTTCAACCTCGTGCTCGCGGGCGAGATCCTCGGTCGGAATCCCACCGAAACGCAGACGAACGATCTCCTCGCCGCCTATCGGCGCCGCGGCGCCTTCGAGACCGTCGGGAAGAGCAGTGGCCGCACCTTCTCGTCCAGCCTCTCGCTCGGCTATCCGCAGGTACCGGACGGGCTCAAGCGGATAGTGGTCTCCGGCCGGCTCGGCTACGAGCGGAAGACCGTCGTCGGCCAGCGCTATCTCGTGGTCGGCGGGCGTGTCGCAGGCTCCAACACTGAGCTCTACTACTTCTTCTCGGAGGAACGTCTCTGGGACGAGTTGAGCCAGCTCCGCACGATTCTCCTTTCGGTCCTGGGGGGACTCATACTCCTGGGCGGACTCGTCGGAGCGTTTCTCGCGCGCGGCATGCTGCGGCCGGTTGCTCGCGCGAGCGCCGCCGCGCATTCGCTGGCCGAAGGCCTCCTCGACACGCGTTTGCCGGTGGAGTCGGAGGACGAGTTCGGCACGTGGGCCACCTCGTTCAACGAGATGGCCGAAGCGCTCGAGACGAAGATCACGGCTCTCTCAGAGTCCCAGGCCCGCGAGCGTCGGTTCACGTCCGACGTCTCGCATGAGCTGCGAACGCCCTTGACCGCGCTCGTGGCGGAGGCATCACTCCTCGCCGACCAGCTCGACCTCATGCCTCCGGATGCGAGGCGGCCGGCCGAGCTCCTGGTCAATGACGTCGCGCGCCTGAGGGACCTCGTCGAGGACCTCATGGAGATCTCACGCCTGGACGCAGGTGAAGCTCGCGTCCGTACGGAGCGAGTCGACGTCGGCTCTCTGGTCTCCACGGCCGTGCGGTCGCGGCGCTGGGACGACCGCGTCCGAATCGACCGCGAAGAGGTGGTCATGGAGACCGACCCCCGGCGCCTCGAGCGGATCGTGTCGAATCTGATCGGAAACGCACTCGAGCATGCGGGCCGGGACGTCGCCGTCCGCGTCGGGAAGGACGGAATCGGCGCCTTCGTGGAAGTATCGGACAGCGGCCAGGGGATCGAGCCCGATCGTCTGGCGCACGTCTTCGACCGCTTCTACAAAGCCGACTCCTCGCGCGCGGGGCCGGGCAGCGGACTCGGACTCGCAATCGCTCTCGAGAACGCACGCCTGCTGGGCGGCGACCTCGATGTGTGGAGCGAAGTCGGCCGCGGCACGCGCTTCACGCTGCGGCTTCCCGTGACTTAGGAGTAGGGAACGCAACTAGAAGGTCCCGCTGGGGACCCTCTCAGTCTGGCAACCGCTTAGGCGGCTAGGGGGACGGCCTGCCGGGCGGTCGATCCCCTTCGCCGACGTTTCGCGGCAGGCGGGGCAGTAGTAGGAACCCCTCCCGTTCATCCGGATGACCTCTCGGTCGCACTTCGGACAGCGAGTCAGAGGCCACGGTTCTCGGGACATGGGGCAGAACCAACACTTCCTGTATCGGGTGGGTGTCCTAAAGCCTCAAACGTCGCCCGGACAAAGCGGGAGCGCTCGCGGAGGGCTGTGGCTGGCTAGGCGGCGGCGGCATCAACCGCTTGGATCAGGCTCGGAACCGTGCCTGCCCGTGAGGTGTACTTTTTCGAGATGAGACGACCTCGGATGCGCTGGGCGCTCTTGTCGGCTGCCGCATCTATTCTCGCCACGACAGTCGTAATCGTGGTGCTTGCCGTGCGAGGCGACGGGCGCTCGCAGGTGATGCCGCCGCCAGCCTCGGCTGCGGCGGGCCAGCAGGCAATTCCCGCTCACCTGAAGGGCGTGACCGAAGATTGCGGAACACGCTCTGAGGCCGATTTCGGCCCTGCGTTCGGAGACTCTGCCAACCTGGTCGTTGGCCCAGTCGCGATGATCGGAGCCGCCGAATTCACACCCGCCGACGTCGTCCGTCGGTTCGGTGGGCAGAAGTACCCACTCCTGGTCAAAGCCGGGCACTCCGTAACGATCGAAGTGCCCGCAGGGGCCCGCACATTCGCCGGACTCGGCTATGGGCCGCTGCCTCAGGGAGAGATCACGCTCGAGCGAGCCCACCGCAGAGTCACCTTCATCGCCTGCAAAGAGGGGTCCGGAAGCACTGCAGAGGGTCCGGTGACGTTCTGGTCGGGCTCCGTCGTCACGAATGCCCCGCATTGCGTGCCGCTCGACGTCTTCGTCGACGGTGAAATCGCGCCGCGCCGCGTATTCATCCCGCTCGGTGCCAATTGCGCAAGCACCGTCTAGACGCGGTAGTGAAATCGAGCTGTCTGTGACCTAACCGTTACACACCGGCAAGGGCGGCGTTGCGCGGTGCGCCGAGGATGAGCGCACATGAAATACGCCATCGTCACGTTGTCCGTCGTCCTCGCAGGCCTGCTTGGCGTGGTGGTCGCAAGCTGCGGAACAGGCGCCGGCGCGCAGTCGGCCGGTCCGGTCCCCGGGGCCAGCGGGGCGACCGAGCCGGGCATCTCCGGGTCCGACACAGGCGGCGAGTCGCTCCCCGCAGCGACCGAGACTTCCGGGGGCACAACGAGCGGCTCCGGATCGGTCAGCTATCAGGTTTGGTTCCATCGCGGCGAGGAGCTTTTCGTAGTCCATCGGACTGAGAAGGCCACGCCCCGCGTGGGCAGCGCGGCAGTGTCGGCGCTCCTCGCGGGCCCGTCGTCGAGCGAGCGGAGCGCCGGAGTGGACACCCAGGTTCCCGGCGGCACGAAGCTTCTCGGCCTCTCGATCGACAAGGGGATCGCCACCGTCGACCTCACCTCCGAGTACCAGGCCGGGGGCGGTAGCGCGTCGATGACCATGCGCCTCGCGCAGGTCGTCTGCACGCTCGATCAGTTCCCGACGGTCAAGGGTGTGCTCTTCAAGCTCGACGGCCAGTCCGTGGACGTCCTCGGCGGCGAAGGGATCGTCATCGCCCACCCGCTCAGGTGCGGGAACTACAACGAACTTCTGCCGGCGATCCTCGTCGAGAGCCCTGCGATCGGCCAGGCGGTCTCCAACCCCGTCACCATCTCCGGCACCGCAAACGTTTTCGAGGCGAACGTCACGGTCGACATCATTGACTCGGACGGCCGGGTCGTCGGCACCGCCTTCACCACTGCGACGTGCGGCACCGGTTGTCGTGGCACCTTCTCCGTCACGATCCCCTACGAAGTGAACGCGCTACAGCAAGGCACGATCGTCGTCCACGATGACGACGCGGCCGGCAACGGGCACCCGCCGCACGAGGTGCACATCCCTGTGACCCTCAAGCCGGCCTCCTAGTGAGCGCCCTAGCGCTACAGCACGTGGGCCCGGAAGACGTCGGCACCGCCGTGCTCGACCGGGCCCGCCAGGGTGACGAGGAAGCGTTCGCCACGATCGTCCAGGTATACGACCGCCGTCTGCGCGGCCTGGCCTACCGTGTGCTGGGCGATCCGAACCGGATGGACGACGCCTTGCAGGAGGCCTACGTGCGGGCGTTTCGCGCCCTTCCCCGGTTCCGAGGCGACGCAAGGCTCAGCACGTGGCTCTTCCGGATCACCTACAACGCCTGTCTCGACGAGCTTGCCCGGGCGAACAAGGTCTCGTACCTGCCGCTGGACGAGCTCGCCGGGCAGGCAAGCGCAGCGCCCCAGCCCGGAGACTCCCTGGGTCTTCGGGACGAGCTCGCCACGGCTCTCGCCGCGCTTGCACCCGAGGAGCGAGCCGCATTGGTCCTCGTCGACGCCGAGGGCTTCGACTACGCGGCGGCCGCGAAGATTCTCGGCATTCCGGTCGGAACGGTGGCCTCCCGGCTGAACCGGGCACGGTCGTCGCTGCGCGGCGCGCTTCGAGGCCCGGCTCACGCCGTCCCGCAGCTCTCTATCGTCTCCTAGGTGTTCGAGAGACTGGCCGAGCGACTCGATGGCGAGCTGGTCATCCTCGAGCCCCTGGGCCCCGAGCACGCGGAGGGTCTCGAGGCGGCTGCCGCCGATCCCGAGATCTGGCGCTGGTCCATGGCATCGGCCCACGAGCCGCAGGGCTTTGCGCGCTGGCTCGAGCAAGCGCTAGGAGCAGCGAACGAGGGGCGCGAGGCCCCGTACGCGATCTTGCTCCGCGAAACGGGAGAGCCCATCGGCAGCTCCCGTTAT
>Ga0307308_10000480_pt1 | contig 14299 bp, 11 predicted proteins | sample ER_DNA_195_FD_194501 | JGI IMG/M metagenome (GOLD analysis project Ga0307308, IMG submission 194501) | Bulk soil microbial communities from the East River watershed near Crested Butte, Colorado, United States - ER_DNA_195 | ecosystem: Environmental > Terrestrial > Soil > Floodplain | place...
GGGTTCGTCGTCAGCATCGCCCTTGCGATCGGCCTGGTGACCAGCGCGATGGATCCGTCGGTCCTCGTGGCGATCTTCTCGGGCACGCAGGTCGGCTCGAGCGGGATCAATCTCGCGCCGTTCATCAACGCGCTTCACGTCGCGTTCCTTGCGGGCGTCGTCGTCAGCCTCATCGGTGCCGGCGTGTCCCTGATGCGCGGCGGCCATCGATCGTGGGAGCCCGCGACGGTGCCTGCGGACGACGTCGCGCGATAGAGCCGGCCGTCTGGCGCTACGGCGTCGCGATCCGCGCCACGACCTGCTGCTGGTGGAAGAACCCGTTTTCGCCTGCGTAGTTGAACGTCGAGATCGACGTCGTGTACGTGTACCCGCCACCGGAATCGACGCCGAAATAGTCGCCGAGGAACGTCCCCGACGAACAGATGCAGCTGGTATGCGGGGCTGACAGTTGCGGGTCCCAGGTATGCGCCGACAGGCGCACGTTCCTGCCGATGGGTGCGAGGTTCGGGCGGTAGAACTGGATCGCCGAGTTGACGCAATAGTTCGCGCGGCCCCAGGGGGTCCCCGGCGACGCGCTCGTCCCAGGGTCATGGGCGATACCCGAGCCGGCCGCCTCGCCGCTCCCGCTGGCCGGGCACGCGAGGCGCCGATCGTAGAACGCGACCGCGACCGTGCCGTTCGGCGCGACGTCGAGATTGGGCTGCAGCTCGTCGACCGCTCCGACATTGTCGTTGACGAGGATCGGCGACGACCACGCGTGACCGCCGTCGTAGGAGGCGGTCACGTAGATGTTCGACAGTCCGCTCGATCCGTCTTCGTACGCCACGTACAGCGGGTAGAAGCCGGCCGCCGACTTCGTCCGTCCGACCGCGAACGTGTCGATGATGCCCTCGCGGAAGGTCGTGTTCTGGTAGGTCGGCGTGATGACATCCTGAGCCACCGGGAGCGGTCCCTGCCATGTCGCTCCGCCGTCTGTCGACCAGTCGAGATTGATGTCGTTGTGGGCAAGACCCTGGGCGACCGGGTTCAGCGTGGTCGTAGTCCAGACCGTGCCATCGGGCGCGACATGTGGCAGGAGGTACGTGTCGAAGCGCTTGCCCGAGACCGTGGGAAGGACCTGTGGCGTCGACCAGTCCGTATGCGTTCCATCCGAGCGAGCGTCGGCGTGCGATTCATAAACGATCGCGGGGTTCAGGACGAACACCGTCCACATCGCATAGACGCGGCCGTAATGAGGGCTCGTTGGATTGGTGTCGATAGCGATCCACTGCTTGTCGGGATCGTTCGTCGACGCGTTCGGGGCGGTCATGAGGTAGTCGGGCCCGCCGTTGTGGGTGGTGATCCAGCTCGCGGCTGCGGTCTTGCCCGTCAGCGTCGTGGCCGGATGGACGGACACGGCCACGGCCTCCGGCGGGACGGTCGGATTGATCTGGTTCGAGCCGTTGTCGTATTTGTGGGACCCGGACTTGTCGTAATAGAACTGGTACGGGAGCACCAGCGAGTAGAAATTGCCCCACGGGTCGAACGCGCCAACCGGATCTGTGTTGTCCGTCCAGCCTTCGTACCCTGGGACATGGCCCTGGACCGGCCACGTCTGGCCGCCGTCAAACGACTCGTAGAACCCGAGCAGGTGGTTGTAGCCCTCGCTGTTGACGAACCATTTGCTCTGGGCGATGAGGTGCAGGGGATTGGCCGGATCGACGCGGATGTCGGACTCCGAATGGTCCTTGACACGCATCGCCGGGTTGCTCACGTCCTGGGTCGTGTACGGCCCAGGGTCCTCGCCGGTCGTTGCCGACCCACCACAGGGCGACATCCCGCCATCCACGTAGCCCTGGTTCGGGCCAAGCGCGCCGAAGTAGGTGACCTCGGGGGCGTAGCAGCTGACCCGCTGCGTCGTCGCGGACACATTTGTCACGCCCTTGCCAGCGTAGCTCGCCGCAAAAGCGGCGTCCGACTGGCCCGGCGGACCGCCCGCTGACATCCCCGACGGGACCCCGAGCAGGGCCACCGTAACGACCGCGGCGAGTGGCAGGCGTCGCTTCAACTCCGACCTCCTACGCCCCGGTCGCATTGCTAGTGGTTCGAGCGGTCTCCACCGTTCGCTTCGCGCCGGAGCCAGGCCATTGGTCGCAGGACCTGGACGGACTCGAAGAGTGAGCTGACGGCGTTGTGGGTGGCGCCGGCCGTGGCGGCCACCGGCTCGGCCGGTTCCTCTGTTTCGCCGGCCTGCTCAGCGTCGGCGGATGCTTCCGCCGGAGCAGGTTCAGGGCTAGTCTCAGGCGTGGTCGACCACGACTCGGCGGGCTCGGCCTGTGCCTCCGGATCCATGACGCCGACAACGGGCGGCTCGCCGGCTCCGCTGCCGGCGCCACTCGCGCCATCACCGTCCGACCCGGATGGCGGCGCGTCCGTTGGCGCTTCCTCAGTTGGGCGCTCGGCCTCCACCGCGTCCGCGGCCGGCACATCGACGGCGTCAGCGACCGCGTCCAATGACGGGAAGACCGGCCGCCATGCGGCGTGCTGCGCGATCAGGACCACGTCGGTCTCGCCTTCGAGACCATCGAAGAAGGCCTCGACCTCGGCTCGATAAGCAGCGATCGCCCGTTCGACACCCTCGATCTCTCGATCGATCTTGGAGCGGTGCTCGGCCAGGCTCAGGTCGAGATCCTCGTGGAGCTCCGTCGCACGCCGGTGGCGCTCGAGCTGGATCCGCTTCCTCTCGCCGTCTGCCCAGGCCTCGATGGCCTTCATGTCCTCGGCGGCGAGCTCCCGCATTCGGTCAGCCTCGGACGCCTCCCGGGCGCGGACCATGTCGATGTGGGCCTGGCGTCGCCGCTCCGTGTCCTCACCGATCCGGATGCGCTGGGCGCCAGCGGTCGCCTGCATCGCACGCGCGAGCTCGGTCAGGAAATCGGATCCACCTTGCTCGCTCGCCGGGATGTCTGCCCCGTGATCCGGGCTGGCCGCCACCGCGGCAACCGCATCGTCAAGGGCGGCCGGCTCGGCGGCCGTGGCGTCATCAGTAGCCACTGCGTCGTCGGCGGTTTCAGCGACGGCGCTTTCCTGGGTGAGTTCGGCGACCGCCGGCGACTCGTCAGCCGTTTCGCTCTCGGCCGCAACGGGATCTTCCGGAGACCCCTCGGCGACACCGACGGCGTCCTCGCGATGGGCGCCATTTGGGCTCGACGACCCGATCGCCTCGGGTTGATTGTTCGATTGGTCGGAGCCGAACTCTGGCCAGTGCTCGGACATGTTTGTAACCCTCGCTGTGCTCCTCCGCTGTCGATGGCCCCCGCGGTCGCGCTACCCGATGGGTGGCCGATAGTAATCCCGGTGTTAACAAGGAGCAAGAGAAAAGATTCCTATCGAGGTACCGGGGCCACTGGACGCGACGCATTCTCGGCAGGGCTGGCGTAGGCTACGCGCGATCGATCCGAGCCCTCGAGGCGGGGCGGGGCGCTGCCGTCGCCCGCGGGCATCGGGCATGAGGAGGCACATCATGGACTCGACCCTGCGCCGAACTATCGGCTTCATGGCCGCGGCTCTTCTCGTATTGTCGGCGTGCAGCTCGGGCGGCGGAACGTCGCCCTCTGCCGCGGCCTCGGCCGCCCCGTCGGCTGCGGCGACTGCCGCCTCGACCGAGCCGTCGGCCGCCCCCGCAACCGCCGCCGCGCCGTCGATTGCGGTTCCTGCGGCCATCACGACGGCCGGCAAGCTCGTCTGGTGCGTCGACGTGAGCTATCCGCCGGAGGAGTCGTTCAAGGCCGATGGAACCACCGCCGAGGGTTCCGACATCGACATCGCAACCGAGGTCGCCAAGCGCTTCGGGGTTACCGTGGAGATCGACAACACCAGCTTCACCGGGATCATCGCGTCGCTCGTCGGGAAGAAGTGCGACCTGATCATCTCGGGCATGAACGACACCGCCGAACGCGCGAAGCAGGTCGCCTTCGTCGACTACCTGAAGGTCGGCCAGGGACTCCTCGTGGCCGCCGGCAACCCGAAGGGCATCCACACGCTCGAGGACCTGTCCGGCAAGGCCGTGGCAGTCCAGCTCGGGACGACCAACAAGGACGCCCTCGACGCGGAGAACGTCAAGCTCAAGGCGGCCAGCAAGCCTGAGATCGACGTCCAGACCTTCGATCAGGACACCGATGCGTTCCAGCAGCTGGCACTGGGCCGGGTCGACGCCTACTCCGGCGACTCGCCGGTCTGCGCCTACTACGCCGCGCTGCCGGTCAACGCCGGCAAGTTCGAGGTCGGTGGAACGCCGATCGATCCGGCGGCGATCGGGATCGCCATCCGGAAGGACGACACGGCGCTCCAGGCGGCCGTCCAGGCGGCGATCGACGGGATGTATGCGGACGGTACGATGAAGTCGATCGTCGACAAATGGGGGATGACGGACGCGGTCGTCCTCCTGAAGTAGGGAGATCCGGGCCGGCGAGCGGGGCAACCCACCCGCCGGCTCAACCCGGAAAGCCGAGGGGAACGTGCACATCTCGGTCCTGCTCGCGACATCGCCCGTCCTTCACTTCGACGTCGACCTCTTCCTGAAGTTCATCTTCCAGCCCTCGCCGGCGCTCATCGGCGGGCTCGCGATCACGATCTATGCGTCGGTCGTTGCGCAGTTCTTCGGGGTCGTTCTCGGGATCTTCTCGGCGCTTGCCGGCATGGCCCGCAATCGGGTGCTGCGGACCATAAGCGGGTTCTACGTCTGGTTCTTCCGGGGCACGCCGCTCCTCGTCCAGATGTTCATCATCTATTTCGGAACGCCGTACCTGCTCGGGGTCGACCTGTTCCCGAACGACGTCCATCTCGGGTTCCTCAACCTGCGCGGCGCGGTCCTCGCGGGCATCGTTGCCCTCTCGATCAACGAGGGTGCCTACATGAGCGAGATCGTCCGGGCCGGGATCCTGTCGGTCGACTCGGGCCAGACGGAGGCCGCCAAGTCGCTCGGGATGACCTACGGTCTGACCATGCGCCGAATCGTCCTCCCCCAGGCCCTCCGGGTGATCATCCCGCCGCTCGGCAACGAGTTCAACAACATGCTCAAGACGACGTCGCTGATGAGCATCATTGCGGTGACGGAGATCTTCCGCGTGGCCCAGGCGGTGTACGGGGTCACGTTCAAGCCATTCGAGGTGTTCCTCGGTGTCGCGGTCTACTACCTGGCGCTGACGACGATCTGGACGCTGATCCAGGGCGTCATCGAGCGTCGTCTGGGCGCAAGCGCGACGCGATCGGAAGCGGCGCCAAGCCTCCGGGCGCGACTTCTCGGCCTGTCGGCGCCTCGCGGTGGCGTGGGAGGAGTGGGACGCTGATGGTCGAGATCTCGCACGACATCCTCGCCGCCGTCGGCGGCATTCCGCGCCCATCCACCGACGTGGTCGTCGAGGCGACCGACGTCGAGAAATGGTTCGGAAAGAGCCAGGTCCTCAAGGGGGTCTCCCTTTCCGTCAAGCGGGCCGAGGTCGTCGTCATGATCGGCGCCTCGGGTTCCGGCAAGACGACGTTCATCCGCTGCATCAACCACCTCGAGAAGATCCAGAGCGGCCGGATCCAGGTGAACGGCAACCTCATCGGTTACCGCGAGATCAACGGCAAGCTCGTCGAGGACCGCGAGCAGAACATCGCCCGCCAACGTCAGGACATCGGGATGGTCTTCCAGCGCTTCAACCTGTTCCCCCACATGACGGCACTCGGCAATATCGTCGAGGCGCCGATCCGCGTCCGTGGCGTTACCGAGAAGGAGGCGACCGACATCGGGCGGGCGCTTCTCGAGCGGGTCGGGCTTGGCCACAAGGCAGACGCCTACCCGGCCCAGCTGTCCGGTGGCCAGCAGCAGCGGGTCGCGATCGCCCGGGCGCTCGCGATGCGCCCGGCGCTGATGCTGTTCGACGAGCCGACCTCGGCGCTGGACCCCGAGATGATCGGCGAGGTTCTCGAGGTAATGAAGGAGCTCGCCCGCGAGGGCATGACGATGATCGTCGTCTCGCACGAGATGGGCTTTGCCCGCGAGGTCGCCGACCGGGTCGTGATGCTCGACGAGGGCAAGATCATCGAGGACGACACGCCGGAGCACTTCTTCACCGCGCCGAGCCACGAGCGGACGAAGGCCTTCCTCTCGAAGATCCTGTAGGCCCGACCGATGGACGACCTGACGAGCGAGACGTTTCGGCCGCATGTCGGATCCGAGTTCCGCGTCGAGAGGCCGGCGGCCGAGGCCGAGGCGGTCCGCGACGGCGTAGGCCTTCGCCTGGTGGCCGTTCGGGACCTGGGCAGGCAGCCGCACGCGCCGCGATCAGAACCGTTCGCGCTCGAGTTCGTGGGTCCGCCGCAGCCCGCGCTCGAGCAGCGGATCTATCGACTCCGGCACGACAAGCTTGGACCGCTCGAGATCTTCCTCGTCCCGATCGGGATCGATGCCGCGGGCGGGCTCCAGTACGAGGCCGTCTTCAACTGAGACCGGTCGCGGCGGGGCGGCGCATGAACTCGTAGATCCCACGAAGGCCTTCGGACGCGAAGCCGAGCCGCTCGTAGAGGCGCTTCGCGGGGTTCCACGGCTCGACGTGAAGGGTCACCGACCGACCCTCGCTGTCGGCGATGGCGCTGACCCACGCCAGCAGTGAGGAGCCGATCCCCCGGCCCCGATGGTCCGGCAGGAGCGCGATGTCGATGACGCGAAGCTCGTCCTCGATGCGGCCCAGATACAGTCGACCGACGCGCTCGCCATCGACGAGGATCACGAGGAACTGGCCGTCGGGATAGGTCTGCCGGTAATAGGTGTCCTGGGCGTCGAACTGGCTCGTGACGAACGCCCGCCTGTCGGTCTCGCTCCAGGCGACGAGGGCGAGCTCGTCGGCGCGACTGCTTTCGAAGACCGAGAGCAGGAAGTCCCGATCACTGGATTCCGTTGGCCGGAGCCCGATGCCCGACGGCAGCTCCGTCAGGCCGTCCGCCACGACTTCAGGTCGGGCGCGAGCACGAGACCGAACGTCCAGCTGGCGAAGCCAACCGTCGCGTTGAGCCGATTGCTTCGATCGACTGCCAGCTTGGTCACCGAGCACCTGCGCCCAAGGTCGGTCTGCAGCGTCCAGGTCGTTCCGCCATTCGAGCTCACGAAAACCTTCCCGCTGCCATCTGTTCGATAGAGCCGGCCGCCGTACGAGACCGGCTTCGTCGATCCCGCTGCCGCCACGCTCGCCAGAAACGGCACGCGCGCCGTAGCCGCGATCAATGCAAATCCCAAGGCCTTGAGGAACCTTCGTCGATCCATCCTCGCCTCCGCCGCTCGGTGCCGATGCCTAGGTTCGGGGTGGGTAGATGCCCTGAAGCGCGATGCTGAAGTTAAGCGTCAGGTAGGGCATCAGGTTGTTGTGCGGTTGTCCTCCGCCAGCGACGCTCACCGCCGACGCGTGCAGTGTTGCCGTTGGGGCAGCGCTCGAGTACATCTGGGTGTTGCCGAGATTGAGCGACGGAGAGGGGATGCGGTTGTCCCCCTGGTCGATCGTCTGGGCCATCACCGAGTGCGTGTGGGACGGTGTCTCCGCGGCGAGCAGCGTGACCGCATCGCTCCCGCCGGTCTGCCCAAGGTCATAGATGCTCAGCCCCGGCCCTGGCTGGTTGCCCCCCACGTGCACGGGAACGGAGCCCTGGAGGTTCGGCAAAGCGAACGTCGACTGTCCGTCGCCTCCGTAGGAAGTGCCGAGCAGCGAGAAGAGCGCGGTGTTCTGCGAGATCGGCAACAACTGCCCATCGCACAGGGCCCAGCCCTTTGGCGCGAAGTTGAACGGGAAGATCCTGATCTCGGCGACGAATGGATCGGTCATCGGCGTCCTCCTAGGTCGGGCTCGGGTAGATCCCGAAGAGGGAGATGATGAAGTTGATCCCGAGGTACGGCTGCAGGTTGTCGTGAGGCTGACTGCCGCCGATCGCCGCGAGCGTTTGAGCGTTCAGGCCGCCGTCCGGGTCCTCCTGGATATAGGGCTGCGGGCCCTGGCTGTTGGCGAGCAGGTTTCCGCCCGGGTTGGCCTGCGTCCCGATTGCATTTGTCGCCTGGAGGGCGTGGTTGTGCTGCGGGGTCTGCGGCGTGGTCAGCGTCACCGTTTCCACGCCAGCCGCCTCGCCGATAATGAAGTTCGTCCCTGTGGATGGATTCGTGCCCTGGTGGATCGGCACCCTGCCGCGCAGGTCGGGCAGTTTGAACGTCGACTGGCCGTCCCCACCGTAAGTCGTACCGATCAGGATGAACAGCGTGTCGTACTCCGAGATCGGGAGTGTCGACCCGTCGCAGAACAGCCAGCCGGCCGGCGCGAAGTTTCCGGCGAACATGCGTACCTCACCGATGTATGTCATTCGCTGGATCTCCCTAATTCTGGGAGGGGAAGATGCCCACGAGGGCGATCGCGAAGGACAGGACCAGGAACGGCTGCTGGTTGGGGTGGGGTTGCCCACCCCCGACGGTCGAGATCGTGCTCTGCGCGAGCTGCGTGTTCGCCGGGGCCGGCTGGTACAGGGCGTTTGCGGCGGCAAGGACATGCCCCGTCGGCCCGGCGTCGGCGTTCGAGTTGACGACGCCCATCAGATGGGTATGCGTCGGGTGCTCCTGCTGTATTAGCGTGTGATTCTCCTGCCCGGACCGCTCGCCTCGGGTATGACCCGAGCCGAAATGCATCGGGACCCTCCCTCGAAGATCCGGGAGCGCGAAGTTCACCTGCCCGTCGCCACCGTAAGTCGTCCCAAGCAGTGAGAAGAGCGCCTGGTTCTGGTTGATCGGCAGCAACTGGCCGTTGCAGAGCGCCCAACCCTTGGGCGCAAAGTTGAACGACATGATGCGGATCTCGGAGAGGAACGGTTCTGACATCCCAGGCTCCTAGAAACCCGGCAGCGCGCAGGCCGCGCCGCCCGGTGTGTTGAAGAAACCGCCGCCACCCGCGGTCGAGCTGACCGACGTGATCGCCGGCGGGCCGGTCGGGTTCAGGCCCTGGACGTAGCTGGCGACGGTCGGCGAGCCCGTCGTCCCGTCCGTGGGGCCGGTGTAGCCGGGCATCTGCACCTTGGTGTCGAACCGCTGGCGGAAGCGGCCATCACCGCCAGCGCCGGTGCCCGACGTATCGAAGACGTTGCCGGAGAACCCGAGGCAGGTCGTGAAATTCTCACCCGAGTTCGTCCCGTTGTTGAGCTGGAAGCCCTGGGCGTTGTTCGCGACCGCGAAGGTCCCTGGCTGGGCGATCGCGTTGTTAGTGACCGTGGCGTTGAACGTCACCGCGTTGCCGCCGGCCGCTCCGGCCTGTAGGAGGAAACCGGCCCCGTTCGAGCCCCACTGGTAGAGCTGGTTGTTGTCGATCTTGATCGTCAGGTCGCCGCCGCCGTTCGACTCGACATCGAGGGCCGGGTCATTGCCGCTCGAGCCCGAGTTGGCCACGCCCGAGGTGCCGACCGTGTTGTTCCGGAAGTAGCCGGACGCGTTCGCGGTGCTGTTGGCGGCGTTGATGAACACGCCCCCCTGCGCCTGGACGGCAGACGCGGTGTCGAAGTGGTTGCTGTTGATGTCGAAGGTGAGAGTGCCGCCCGCGGCGACGTTGAGGTCCTGGGCGAAGGAGACGATGTTCCCGTGCGTGTTGTGGACCGTGTTGCCGTGCCCCGGCGAGCCAAAGACGAGATCCATGGTCGCGCCGGCCTGCGGCACGGCCTGGAACGGGGAGCCACGGGAACCCTGGAACGTCGTGTCCTCGACGGTGGCATTGAACGTGCCGCCGTCGGCCTCGAACAACGTGCCGTCACCGCCGTTGGTCTGGTTCAGCCCGATCGTGGAGTTCTGCAGGGTCAGGCGGTTCAAGGTCCCAGAGGCGTTGACGACCCGAAGATTGGTCTCGGCGCCGTTCGAGATCGTGTCGTTGGTGATGCTGGCGCTGCCGGTGAGCGTGCAGAAGTGGACCGTGTCCTCGTCCTGGTTCACGTTGTCGCCGAAGGTCCCGGTCATGGTCGTGTTGTCGAGCGTGAAGCCGTTGATGCTGTAACCGAGGATCCCGAAGTTCCCGTACGTTCCGGTGAAGCTCATGTAGGAGAGCGACGGCGAGGTGGCGTTCTTCAGGTAGACGCCGACGCCCGCCGGGGCCGACGATCCGAGATCGGCGCAGTTGTTGGTCGCAACGTCCGCGCCCGCGATCGAGGCCAGCGTGCCCCCCGTGCCGGCCGAGCCTGTTCCGGTCACCGAGAGGTGACCGCTCGAGCCGGTGCTGATTAGCACGATTCCGCGAGCGGCGCCGTTCGCGCTGACGGAGCGGAAGGTGAGGTTGGAACTGCCGATGGTCGTGTTCTCGATGTCGACGGCCGTGCCTGTCGTCGTCGCGAGCGTGTTGCTCGCGCCCGTCACATTGACGGTGCCGCCACCGCTCGCCACGAACGCGTTGCTCGTGCCGGTGGTGGCGGTGACGCCGCCGGTGAGGTTGATCGTCGCGCCGGTGTTGCCGCTCAGGAGGACGCCGGTGCCGGAATCAGAGATCGCACCGCTGAAGGTGCTGGTGCCGCCGCTGCGGCCTGCGACCGAGACGGAGTGGCCTGCGCTCCCGGTGATCGGCGAGGCGATGCTGATGTTGCCGCTCGCGGCTCCTGACAGATCGACACCGTCCCCGCCAGCGCTCGAGATATTCACGGCCGTCGTCGTGCCGACCGTCGCAGTTGTCACGGAGCTGCCGTTGATCGCGTCACCGCTCGTACCCGAGATGTTCAGGCCCTGGACATCGACACCGTTGGCGAGGCCGACACCGGCGCCGGAGGCGTTGGTGATCACCGGCGCGGTCGAACCCGCCGGAACGAGGCTGATGCTGTTCACCGTCAGCCCGTGCTTCTCGCCGAAGAGCTTCTGGTTCGCCTCGAGCGGGATCCCGCCGCCATAGCTGCCGGAGCCTTGGTACAGGAAGATGTAGTCGCCCGTGCCGTCGGAGTCGCCCGACCCGCCTGCCGCGTTCAGCGAGGCGAGGTCGAGGAACGACGAGCTCGAGCGCCCGTCGTGGGTCGCCGCCGCGGACGCGTTGTCGACGTACCAGACCAGGAAGTCGTCAATGTGGATCGTGGCCGTGCCGGCCGTGGTGAGACTGCCGTCCGTCACGTGGTACGTGAAGGTGTCGTCCTGGTTCTTGTCCCCCACTCCCGGCAGGAACGTGAAGCTGCCGTCGGTATTGATCGTCGCGGTTCCGCCACCGGTGGAAGTCACAGTCTCCGAGACCGCCGCGAGCGTGTGCGGGAGTGTCGCGTCCGCGTCGGTGTCGTTCGCGATGAGGCCGTTGCCGGTCAGCGTGACGTGCGGTCCACCCGCCGTCGTCTGCACGACGGCCAGCGTGTTCCCGATCGCGCCCGAGTAGGAGTCTGGGTTCGCGACGGGGGCGTCGTTGATGTCGTTGATCGTGATCGTGAACTGCTTGTCGAACGAGAGGTTCGGCGTGCCGTTGTCGGTCGTCCGGACGCAGATCGTGTACGAGTTCTTGACCTCGTAGTTGAAGCTGACCGCCGATTTCAGGTCGCCGCCGGAGATCGTGAACGAGGCGTCGTCGGGGAATGAGCCGCTGCAGCCGGAGTTCTGGAGGGTGAAGGTTTGCGTCTGGCCCGAATCCGGGTCGGTCGCGGTGAGCGCGCCGATCGTCGTGGTCGAGGGCTGGTTCTCGTCGATCGAGTTGTGCGAGAGCGAGATGTCGGTCGGCGCCTCGTTGACGTCGTTGATCGTGATCGTGAATTGTTTTTCGAAGGGCAGCGAGCCGCTGTCGGTCGATCGGACGCGGATCGAATAGCTTGACTTCGTCTCGAAGTCGAACGTCGCGTTGGTCAACAGCTGGTCACCCGAGATCTGGAACGAGCCGTTGTCCGTGTCGCCCGTACCGGTCGCGAAGCTGTAGGTGAACGTGTCGCCCGAGTCCGGATCGGTGGTCGTGAGCGTGCCAACGGTCGTACCGGAAGGCTGGTTCTCGTTGACGCTGGAGTTCGAGAGGTTGATGTCTGTCGGCGCCTGGTCTGCGGCGGTCGTGAACGAGAACACGTAGTTCGCGGCCATGTTGTCGGGCGGATCGATCGCGTCGGTGTCGCTGATCTGGTTGGCGATCACTGTGACGGTGCAGATTTCCGCCAGTGGCAGATTTGCCGTCGGGTCCAGTGTGATCGTCGAGCTGGGCGAGCCGCTGACCGTGAAGGCCTGGGCGCTTCCCGACGGGCATTCGAGGGTGAACGAGCTGCCGGACGCGCTAACCGATTCGCTGAAGTTGATGACGATGTTGGTGCCGCTCGAAACGCCCGTCGCGAGGTCCGCCGGGCTCGTGCTCGTGACGGTCGGGGCCGCGTCCGTCGTCGTGAACGAGAAGGCGTAGTTCGCGGCGGGGTGGTCCGGCGGGTCGCCCGTGTCGCTGTCGCTGACGTTGGCTGCGACGACGGTGACGGTGCAGTTCGCCGTGCTCGGCAGGTCAGAGGTCGGGTCGAGCGTGATCGAGCTCGTGCCCGAGCCCGTCGGCGTGAAGAAGAAGTGCGTGAACTGACCGCACAGAATGTCGAATGAGCTCGTCGTCACGTCGACGGCCTCGTTGAAGTCCACGGTGATGTTCGCGCTCGGGTCGACGTCGGTCGCCGCGTTGGTAGGGGTCGTCGTCGTCACGGCCGGCGCTGCATCCGTCGTGAACGAGAAGCTGTAGTCGGCCGCCATGTTGTCGGGTGGGTCGACGGCGTCGACGTCGCTTATCTGGTTCGCGATCACCTTGACCGCGCAGACTGTGCCGTCGGGCAGGTCGCTCGTCGGGTCGAGCGTGATCGACGACCCTGGCGACCCGCTCACGATGAACGACTTGGCCGTGCCACTCGGGCATTCGAGCGTGAACGAGCTGCCACTCGCAGTGACCGGTTCGCTGAAGTTCACGACGATGTTGGTGCCCGTGCCCACGTGGCTCGTGCCATCGGCCGGTGACGTGCTTGTCACGGTTGGAGCCGCGTCGACCGTCGTGAAGCTGAAGACGTAGTTCGCCGCCAGGTTGTCCGGCGGGTCGCCGGTGTCGACGTCGCTGATCCCGGCTGCAAGGACGGTTACCGTGCACACGGTCGTTGCGGGAAGGTCAACGCTCGGGTCGAGCGTGATCGTCGAGGTGCCGGAGCCGCTGACTGTAAACGCCTTGCTGGTGCCGGACGGGCATTCGAGCGTGAAGGAGCCTACGCTCGCGTTGACCGGCTCGCTGAATGTGACCGTGATATTGCCGCTCGTTGCCACGCCCGTCGCGCTATCAGCCGGGCTGGTGCTGGTCACGGTCGGAGCGCTGTCCGTGGTGAACGAGAAGTTGTAGTCGGCCGCCATCGTGTCGGGCGGGTCCTGGACGTCGGTGTCGTGGATCTGGTTCGCGATGACCTTCACGGAGCAGGTCGTACCCTCGGGCAGATCCGCGGTCGGATCGAGCGTGATGGACGAGCCCGGCGACCCACTGACGGCGAAGCTCTTCGAGATGCCGGTCGGGCACTCGAGGGTGAACGAGCTGCCAGTCGCGGTCACCGACTCGCTGAAGTTCACGACGATGTTGGTGTTCACAGCGACGTGGTTGGCGCCATTTGCGGGCGACGTGCTGGTAACCGTTGGCGCGTCATCGATCGCCGCGTAGCCACCGTTGTTGATGCAGGTCGCGTCCGCGGTCTGGGTCGTCGGACAGCTGTCGTCGAGTGTTGTCAACGGCGAGGTTCGATTCACCGCGGAGCCGATCCTGGCGATGATCGACTTGCCCGTACCCGACGGCGTGTTGACGGTCACGTTGGACCAATTGCCAAGCACAACGCTCGAGGCACTGTTCGCCGCGATGGACGCTGAGCTGAACGTTCCGCCCGTCGAATATTCGCCCGCGAGCGAGGACCGCGCGGCGACGGGAGTCAGTGCGAGGCTGGCCCGGTTCTTGCCGCAGATCGCGATCGTCTGCGTCGTGCCGCTGCCCGCGGAGTGATTGGCCGGCGTGGGGGCTGGGCAGGCAGTACCCGGCGTGAGCGCGGACCCGACGACCACCGCATCGAGGATCTGGAACGTGTAGGCGGTGATGGCCAGGCCTGGCGACTCGGGAGCCGCGGTCTTGAGCTTGCTCTTGTCGTCGAACTGGTTCGTCCTGCTCACGACGACGGTCCAGGTGCCTGTGACATTCTGGGTACCCGGCGCCGTAGTTGCCGTGAACTGGAAGGCGTGGCTCATGGTGTGGCCAGGGATGTCGTCAGCGGCGGTGCTGGCGCTCCGGTAGCGGCATTTCGTGTCGGCGCGCTGGGTCGACCAACCGAGGGGGGCAGCAGGGCA
>Ga0307308_10000483_pt1 | contig 14274 bp, 11 predicted proteins | sample ER_DNA_195_FD_194501 | JGI IMG/M metagenome (GOLD analysis project Ga0307308, IMG submission 194501) | Bulk soil microbial communities from the East River watershed near Crested Butte, Colorado, United States - ER_DNA_195 | ecosystem: Environmental > Terrestrial > Soil > Floodplain | place...
ATAAGTTCAGCCCCACGATCTGGCCGTTCTCATCGAGGTCGATCCGGGCGGCCGCCGGGTTCGTGCCGAGCCCCGGCATGGTCCGCATCTCGCCGCAGATCGGGTAGACGAAGCCGGCGCCGACCGAGGCCCGGACCTCCCGCACCGGCAGCGTCCAGCCGGTCGGGGCGCCCTTGAGCGAGGGGTCCGAGGAGATGGATAGGTGCGTCTTGGCGATGCACACCGGCAGCGTGCCGAACCCGGCCTTCTCGTAGGTGGCGAGCTGCTTGCTGGCCTGCGGCGAGTACTCCACGCCGTCGGCGCCGTAGACGCGCGACGCGACGGTCTCGATCTTCTCCCGCAGGCTCGCCTCGCTGTCGTAGAGGAAGCGGAAGTCGCTGGGCTCGTCGGCGGCCTCCGCGACCGCCTCGGCCAGCTCGGCCGCACCGCGGCCGCCGTCAGCGAAGTGCGTGCACACCGCGGACCTGGCACCGGCTGCCGCAGCGACCTCGCGGATGGCGTCGTGCTCGGAGGGGTGGTCGGTGGGGAACGCGTTGATGGCCACCACGGGGGACACGCCGTGCAGCCGCACGTTCTCGATCTGCTTGCGCAAGTTGGCAGCGCCCGCGAGCACGTCGTCCGGGTTCTCGGCGAGCAGGTCCTCAGGCAGCGGCTTGCCCGCGACGATCTTGTACTTGCCGGAGTGCGCCTTCAGCGCCCGGACCGTGGTGACCACGACCGCCGCGTCGGGCCGCAGGCCCGAGGCGCGGCACTTGATGTTGAAGAACCGCTCCGCACCCATATCGGCGCCGAACCCGGCCTCGGTCACCAGGTAGTCACCGGTGTGGATGCCGATCAGGTCGGCGACCACGGAGGAGTTCCCGGTGGCGATGTTGCCAAAGGGCCCGGTGTGCACCAGCACGGGGGTGTTCTCCAGCGTCTGCAGCAGGTTCGGCTTGATCGCGTCCCGCAGGATCACCGCCATCGACCCGGCGGCGCTCAGCTGATCGGCGGTGACGGGGTCACCGGCCGAGGTGTAGCCGACCACGATCCGCCCGAGCCGCGCCCGCAGGTCCTCCAGCGACGTGCTCAGCGCCAGCGTGGCCATGACCTCGGAGGCGGCGGTGATGTCGAACCCGGTCTGCCTCGGCACCCCGTCGAGGCGCGAGCCGAGCCCGATCACGATGTTGCGCAGGGCCCGGTCGTTGACGTCGAGCACCCGGCGCCAGGTGATGTTGTGCTGGTCGAGGCCGAGCTCGTTGCCCTGGTACAGATGGTTGTCGATCATCGCGGACAGCATGTTGTGCGCGGCGGTGACCGCGTGCATGTCGCCGGTCAGGTGCAGGTTCAGCACCTCCATCGGGACGACCTGGCTGTACCCGCCGCCCGCGGCGCCGCCCTTGATGCCGAACGTCGGGCCCATCGACGGCTGCCGGATCGTCACCGTGGCGCGCTTGCCGATGTGACGGAACCCCTGGCCGAGACCGACCGTGGTGGTGGTCTTCCCCTCGCCGAGCGGCGTCGGGGTAACGGCGGTAACCACCACGTACTTCGCGTTCGGCACGCCGGCCAGCTCGTCGATCGCCGCCAGCTTCACCTTCACCACGCTCTCGCCGTACGGCTCCAGCAGGTGCTCGCCGATGCCCAGTTCGTGGGCGATGTCGTCGAGGGGCTTGAGCAGGGCCTTGCGCGCGATCTCAAGGTCGCTCGGGAATGTCATGCCGACTCCTCAGATTCCTGGCGGTGTAAAGCCGTCGATCTCGATGCCGAATTCGCCGCCTGCGGTCAGCAGCGCGCCGAACAGATAAGCCCCGGAGGAGCGCTCGCAGTGCAGCAGGTAGGAGCGCTCGCCGCCGGTGTCGTCTCGGATAACGTCGGTCGCCACGGCGGCCACCGACGTGCGGAAGGCCGCGCCGTCCGGCGTGATGTCCTCGCCGGTGTCGATGCCGCAGACCCTGGCCAGGACGTCGGCCCCGCGTGAGCCGTTGAGCCTGATAAGGGCGCGGCCGTGGGTGATGTCGGTCGCCGTCACCAGCTCGCCGGGGCAGCGGGCGGCGAGGCCGGTGGCGCGGGCGGTCAGGGCGGGGCCCTCGCCCGGCGCGGCCAGCAGCAGCCACTCCCCCGGCCCGGACCCGGCGACCAGCGTGCCGGCCTGATCCCTCGCCACGCGGCCGAACGGCACCGCGAGCTCGGCGGCGGCGCGGCCGCCGATCGGGGCCCGCACCTGGACCTTGGCCAGCGGGGTGCAGTCGGTGAGGGTGAGCCCGGCGGTTGCCCGGCGGCCGCTCACCTCCCAGCCTTCGAGGACCAGCACCGGCGGCGGCGGCGCGATCGGGCTGCGGGCGACCGGCTCAGACACGCATCCGCCCCCCGTCCGGGTCCACGTGCGCGTGGTGCGGCATGACCGTCGCGGCGATGAGGCGCCCGCTCGGCAGGCGCACGGTCACCTCGGTGCCGGGCTCGGCCAGCCGGGGCTCGACCTGGGCGAGGCAGATGGACCGGTGCAGCGTGGGCGACATCCGGCTGGAGGTGACCCGCCCGGCGATGTAGCTGCCCTCCACGATCAGGCTGGCCTCATCGGGCACCACCGCGGGGTCCACCGGCTGCAGCCCCACCAGCCGCGGGCCGGAGCCGTCGGCGAGCTGCCAGGCCAGCTCCGGCTTGCCGACGAAGTCGTCCTTGTCCAGCTTGATGGCCCAGTCCAGGCCCGCGCTGAACCCGCGGGTCAGGCCGTCGGTGTCCTGACCGACGATGAAGTGGCCCTTCTCGAGCCGGAGGATACGCTGGGCTTCCACGCCGAACGCCTGGATGCCAAGGTCGGCGCCGTGGTCCAGCAGCGTCTCCCAGACGTGCAGGCCATAGCCGGCCGGCACGTGCAGCTCGTAGCTGAGCTCGCCGGTGAACCCGATCCGCCACAGCACGCAGTCGTCGACCCCGGCGATCTGGCCGGTGCGCACGTGCATATAGGGGAAGGCCTCGTTGGACAGGTCCACGTCCTTGGTGACCCGCTCGATCAGGTGGCGGGCCTGCGGGCCGGCCACGTTCATGCTGGCGTAGGCGGTCGTCACCGGCGTGACGTGCACCCGCCAGTCCGGGTGCTCGGTCTGCAGCCAGTTCTCCGCCCATTCCCAGATCGTCGCCGCGCCCGAGGAGGTCGTGCTCATCAGGTAGTGCTCGTCGCCGAGCCGGCCGGTCACGCCGTCGTCGAGCACCACCCCGTCGTCCGCACACATGACGCCGTACCGGACCCGGCCGATCTCCAGCTTGGACCACTTGTTGACGTACAGCAGGTTCAGCAGCTTGGGCACGTCGGGGCCACGCAGGTCGAGCTTGCCGATCGGGGTGACGTCGATGATGCCGACGTTCTCACGGACGTTGGCGGCCTCCGCCGCCGCGTCCCCGTAGCGGTCCGGGCGGATCCACGCGCCGGCCACCAGCGGGACGGCGCCGTGCGCCTCGTGCCAGGGCTGCATCGGGGAGTAGCGCACCGGGTCGAAGGCCCGCCCGGCGAGGGCGCCCAAGGTGACCGGCACGTACGGCGGCCGCCAGGTGGTAGTGCCGCTGTCGGCGATCGAGGCGCCGGTAGCGGCGGCCACCACCGCCACGGTGTTGACCGTCTCCAGCTTCCCCTGCAGCGGGCCCATCGTGGCGGTGGTGAACCGCTTGGCCAGTTCGGCGCCGTCGAAGCCCTCCGCGACGGCCGCGCGCAGGTCCTTGGCCGACACGTCCTCGCTGAAGTCAACGAACCCGTTCGTCCGCCCGGCGAAAAGCTCCGGGTGCGCTTCCACCGGAAGATCGGGAAGTTCAGCATGCGGAACGGCGGCCGCGGCGCCGGTGCCCTCCCCCGGCTCGTGCGGCATCGTGGTGACTGCCATCGGGGCCGCCGCGTCCCGGGTCGGGGTGGCGGCGATCCGCGCCGCGGCGATACGCCGTGCGCGCCGGGCGGCCTCGGCGCCCACCGCGGCCGCGTGCTCGGTCAGCTGCTCGACTCTGCCGTCCCCGGCGATGCCGCCGGTCACGAGAACGTCCTCGGGCAGCCGGGAGGCGTCGGGGAAGAACCTGGCCGCGCGCGGGCTGTAGCGGGGGCGGTCGCCAGAGGCGTTGAGCAGCGACGTCGGCGCGGTCCAGCCGACCGCGGTGACCAGCAGGTCACAGGCGATCCTGGTGCCGTCGGCGACCTGGACCGCCCGCACGCCGGCCCGCCCGACGGCGGCGGTCACGTCGCCGCCGAGGCGCGCGTCCTCCACCCGGACGACCTCGACCCCGGCCCGCTTGAGATCCGCGATGGCCGCGTCGCCCTCGGGGTTGGCGGTCAGCACGACCGCCCGCTGCCCCGGCTTGACCGCGTGCAAGTTGATCAGCCTGCGCACCGCGGTGGAGAGCAGCACCCCGGGCAGGTCATTGCCCGCGAACACGTAGGGCCGCTCGATCAGTCCCGGCGCCACCACGAGCGTCTTTGCGCGTGCCCGGATCAGGCGCTCGGCTTCCGCGCCGCCGTGCCGCCGTTCGAGGACCGCTAGCGCGTTGCCGTCATAGCGCCCGAGCACCACCGCGTCGGTCAGCACCTCGATGCCCGGCTCGGCGGCGACGCGGCATGCCAGGTCGGCCAGCACCGTCAGGTCGGCGTCGCTGCCCCAGCGCAGGTGGCCACCGAGCCCGTGCTCCTCCTCGACGAGCAGCACGGACGCGCCCGCCCTGGCGGCGCTGATGGCGGCCGCCATCCCCGCCGGGCCGCCGCCGGCGATGAGGACATCGGGATGGGCATGGCGCTTGTCCGGACGGGCGTGCGAGGTATCCGGCGACACCGTCCCGCCGTTGACGAACCTGCGCAGCACGCTCTCGTAGACCGGCCACGCGAAGCGCGGGCGCATGAAGGTCTTGTAGTAGAAGCCGGCGGTGAGGAAGCGGCCGGCCAGGCGGTTCACCGCCTTCGCGTCGAGGCGCAGCGAAGGCCAGGTGTTCTGGGAGGTGACCACCATGCCGTCGGCGGCCAGCCGGTGGGCGCCGCGGACGTTCGGCTCGTCCCCGACCTGGACAATGCAGCCGGGGTCGTGGAAGGAGGCCGTGAGCAGGCCACGGGGGCGGTGGTATTTCATGCTCCGGGAGAACACCCGCTCCCCGGCGGCGGCCAGCGCCGAGGCGATCGTGTCTCCCGCATATCCCTGGCAGGAACGCCCGTTCCAGGTGAACTCCAGCGGCTCGCCGCGGTTGATCACCTCGCCGGGCTGTGGCGGCAGGCGCATCGCCCGGGTGCTCATCTCGCCTCCCCGGTGGCCGCCTCGCCGAGCCCGCTCATGGCGCCGGCTCCCCGGCCGGGACGGGAGCCTGGCTGGCCCGGGCCTGCCTGACCTCGTTGGTCTCGGTGTGCCGCTGCACCGTGATGAACCTGCGGCAGCCCATCCGGTGGTACCAGTTCTCGGTGGTCCAGCCACACGGGTTGGCCCGGAGGTAGAGGTAGCCGCGCCACTGCGCGGGCGTTGCGCTGCCCGGGTCAGGGCGCGTGGATACCTCGCCGACGTGCGCGAACTCGGTCGCCTCACGCGGGCCGCACCAGGGACATGGCAGGAGGATCATCACCGGACCTTTCCGCATCAGTGGCCGACTGCGGCCGCGCCCTTCTCACCCACGAGTGCTCCCTCGCCGAACCGGTCCAGGCCGAAGGCGGCGATGATCCCGGGGGTCTCGCCGGACGCGATGCACTGCGCCATGGCCTCCCCCGATACCGGGCCGGCCTTGAACCCGTAGGTCCCCCAGCCCACGTCGACGAAGAAGCCCTCGACCGGTGTCGGGCCCATGATCGGCGAGAAATCGGGGGTCATGTCGCACAGGCCCGCCCATTGCCTCAGCAGCCGGACCTTGGTCAGGGCCGGCATGAGCTCGAGCACGTGCCCGGCCAGGCCCTCGATGAACTCGAGCGAGCCGCGCATCGAGTACGAGGTGAACGGGTCCACGCTGGCGCCGAAGACGAGCTCGCCCCGGTCGGTCTGGCTGATGTAGACGTGCAGCGTGCCGGACACGATGACCGTGGACAGGAACGGCTTCACCGGCTCGGTGACGGCTGCCTGCAGGGGGGAGGTCATGACGGGCATGGCGATCCCGGCCATGTCGGAGATCAGCGTGGACCACCCGGCGGTGGCGTTGAGCACGACGGGCGTGGCGATGTCGCCGTTGCTCGTCGTCACCCCGCGTACCCGGCCGCCAGCCACGTCGATGCCGGTGACCGCGGTGTTCTGGTGGATGTGCACGCCGAGCGCGGAGGCGCCGCGCGCGTACCCCCAGACAACGGCGTCGTGACGGATGATGCCGCCGGGCGGGTGCCAGAGCGCGCCCAGGATCGGGTACCTGGCGGCCGGGCTGACATCGAGGAACGGGGCAAGCCGCTTGACCTCGGCCGGCCCGATCACCTCGGAGTCGACGCCCTCCACCTTGTTCACCTCGGCCCGCCATCGCATGGTCCGCAACGACGCGTCGCTGTGCGCCAGCGTGAGGTGCCCCCGCTGGGAGAACATCACGTTGTAGTCGAGGTCGGTGGCAAGCCGCTGGTACAGCTTCACCGACCGGTCGTAGAACCTGACCCCCTCCGGCGTCAGGTAGTTCGACCGCAGGATCGCGGTGTTGCGCCCCGACCCGCCGGAACCCAGGTAGCCCTTCTCCAGCACCGCCACGTCGGTGATCCCGTGGTTGGCGGCCAGATAGTACGCGGCGGCGAGGCCGTGCACGCCGCCGCCCACGATCACGACGTCGTAGCTGCCCTTCATCGGCTGCTGCTGCCAGGCGGGCGGCCACGGCTCGTTCGCCAGGCCGCGCCGGAAGAGCGCTGCTGCTGAGTACCTGGCCGGGTAGGCGGAGCGGCCCGGGCTCTGCCGGTGCCCATTCGTGCTCATGTGCACGCGATCATCGCCTCCCGCGAGCCACGCTGCTCACAGCCCGCCCGGCGCACAAGACTACCATGAAACACTGTCCACTGGGGATAAACTAGCGCGGATCTTCAGCCGGTTGGCTGGATGGATTTGATGGACAGGAACTGGATCGGCAGCTCGATCAGCGTTCGCGGGCCGTGCGGGACCTCCCCCACGAACTGCATCGTGTCGCCGGGTTCCAGCAGGTAAGCCGAGTTCCCGCAGAGGTACTCGATCCTGCCCGCGATCATATAGATCATCTCGGTTCCCGGGTGCTGGTACAGCGGGAACTCCTCCGCCCGGTCGGTCAGCGTGACCAGCAGGGTCTCCAGCGAGTTGTGCGGCGCGCGCATCGTGCCCAGCAACTGGTAGCGGTGGCCGGGGCCAGACCCCTTGTGCTCGATGTCCAGGCCGCGGCCGGCCTTGACATAGAGCACGTCCTGCTCCTCGTTCAGGCCGCGGAAGAAGGCGGTAACCGGCACCTTTAATGCCCCCGACAGCCGCGCCAGCGTGGCCAGGCTCGGCGACGCCTGGGCATTCTCGATCTTGGAGAGCATCCCCTTGGACAGGCTGGTCAGCTCCGCGAGCTGGCCGACGGTCAGCCCTAGGTGCAGCCGGAACTCGCGCACCCGCTCGGCGATGACCGCGCCGAGCGCCTCCTCGAGCGCACCCGGTGACCCCACGGCCAGCTGCTCGTCCTGACCGCCATCCTCGTCCGCTGCGGCGAGGCCGACTAGCTGCGACATCGCTCGTCGCCTCCTCCCCCACGGCGGCACGGGCCGCCGCCGGTCGCTCGATCGGCTACCCATCCGGGGCGGCACGCAGCGCCGATGCCGCCGCCGCGCCCTTCACGGTGGCCAGATAATCTCACCAGCAAGCCGTCACGTTTGCGGGCAATCCGCCATCGGCAACCGCTTGTATCGTGTCATGATACAGGGTTTACTGTCCGTGAATCGCGAGCGTTGCTCCGGCCGCCGATCGGGCCACCCCAGAGCCCGGCGGGCCCGGCCAGGCGGGCCGGCCGGAGGACCCGACCGTTAGGAGGGCCCGTGTCCACTGAGCTCGAGCGGTTCCTTGGCACCGACGGCCGCGACGAAGCCGTGGCACGCGTCCGGTCAGAGATCGACGCCAGGGGCATTACCTATATCTATTACCAGTTCGCCTCGGTCACCGGCCGGATCATGGGCAAGGGGGTACCCGCGGACCACTGGGAGCAGATCGCCGGGAAGGGCTTCCAGCTGGTCTACGGATCGACCGCCAACCTGTTCACCGACCGGCACGGCAACTACATCGGCTACGGGCCGGAGGCGTGGGAGCTGGTCGGGCTGCCCGACGTGGAGACCTTCTGCCAGCTGCCGTGGGACCCGAGGACCGCGCGGGTGTTCTGCACCCTGTTCCGCAACCGGGAGGAGGAGGTCGACCCCGGCGGCTACCTGACCTCGGACTGCCGCGGCAACCTCCGGCGCATCCACGAGGCCTTCGAGCGCGACACCGGGCTGCACCTGCGGGTCGGGACCGAGCCGGAGATGATGTGGCTCAAGGTCAACCCGGACGGCACGCCGTCGGTGGAGGGCAAGACCAAGCCGTACTGCTACCACATCGACCAGTTCGCCGAGCTCCAGCCGCTCATCCACAAGGTCATGCAGTACGGCAAGGCGATGGGCCTGGACATGATCCAGGGCGACCACGAGGACGCCCCGGGCCAGCTCGAGCTCAACTGGACGTTCGACCGGGCCGAGCAGACCGCCGACCGGCTCACCACCTACCGGCAGATCTGCCGGCAGGTGGGCCGGGAGATGAGCGCCTTCCCGTGCTTCATGCCCAAGCCATTCATGGGCGTGTCCGCCAACGGCTGCCACCACAACATCTCGCTCTGGCAGGGCGATGAGAACGTGTTCCTGCCCGATACCGACAACCCGCGGATGCCCAGCAAGGTGGCGCTGAGCGCGATCGGCGGCATCCTGGAGCACCTGGGCGCCCTCACCTGCATCACCTCGCCGACGGTCAACTCCTACCGGCGGTTCTGGGACACCGGTTTCTGGGCGCCGCTGTTCGCCGACTGGGGCTACCAGAACCGGACCACCGCGCTGCGGGTGAGCTCCCCCGACCGGCTGGAGTACCGGGCGGTGGACTCCGCGGTGAACCCGTACCTGTCCTTCGCCGCGATCATCAAGGCGATGCAGGACGGCATCCAGCGCAACCTGGACCCGGGGCCGCCGGAGAACCGCAACATCTATGAGGCCATCGCGGGCGGCAAGAACGTCAAGCGGGTGCCGATGACGCTGGGCGACGCGCTGGCGGAGCTGGAGAAGGACGCGGTGATCAGGGACGCGCTGCCCGGGGAGATGTACACGGTGTTCCACCACTACAAGACCGACGAGTGGGAACGCTACTGCGCGACCGTCTCCGACTGGGACGTCGCGGAGTACCTGGACGTCCTGCCGTAGCGGAACGCGGCGGGCCGGGAGGGCCGAGAGGGGTTAGTTACATGTGCGGCATCGCCGGCATCATTCACCGCACCGGGCCGGGCGACATCGGCAGCGAGATGACCAGGATGCTTCAGTCCATGAAGCACCGCGGCCCGGACTCGAGCGGCTTCGCGCTCTACGGCCCGCCGACCGACCTGCTCGTCATGCGGGTCAAGCTGGCCGACCCAGGCGAGGTGCGGGACATCGGCTGGGCCGACCGGCTGGAGCGGCACCGCGACGAGGTGGAGCACCGGCTGGCCAAGATCGGCGCCATGGTCGACGTGCTGCACGGCGACCAGGACTACGCCTACCGGGTCACGTTCCGTTACAGCGGCGACCTGAAGCCGCTGGCCGACTACATCGAGGACGTGCCCGGCTGCGAGGTGCTGTCGCTCGGGCACTCGCTGGAGATCATCAAGGACCTCAGCGACGCGGAGAGCGTGGCCGAGCGCTACAAGCTGAACGGGTTCACCGGCACCCACGCGATCGGCCACGTCCGGATGGCGACCGAGTCGGACGTGGACATCTCCGGCGCCCACCCGTACTGGGCCTACCCGTTCTCCGACATCGCCGTGGTGCACAACGGGCAGCTGACGAACTACCACATGTGGCGCCGCAGGCTGGAGCGCATGGGCCACCGCTTCCAGTCCGAATGCGACTCCGAGATCATCGCCGTCTACCTGGCGCAGAAGATGGATGACGGGCTGTCGCTGGAGACGGCGATGAAGCAGAGCCTGGACGAGCTGGACGGCGTCTTCACCTACCTGGTGGTGACGGCCGACTCGCTCGGCGTGGCCAAGGACGAGATGGCCGCCAAGCCGCTGGTGCTGTATGAGTCGCCAGAGCTGGTGGCGCTCGCCTCCGAGGAGGTCGCGATCCGCGCCGTGCTCGGCCGCGAGATCGACACCTACGACCCCTACGAGCGGGAAGTAATGGTGTGGAACCGGTGAAGATCTCCTACGACGCCCGCGGCCTGGCCGAGCCCGACGCCCAGGCGCCCAAGACCGCGACGGTCGAGCGCGGCGCGGACGGCGCCAGGGCCACCTTCGACGCGGCCGAGCTGACCACCCGGCAGATCAACCTGGAGCTGCGCCGCCTCGTCTACGACGAGGGCATCGGTGACGTGACGATCCTCAACCCGGGCGCGAAGCACTCGCTCGTGGTGGGCATCCTGGCCCGCTGCAAGATCACGATCGACGGCAGCCTCGGCTACTTCGGCTGCGGGCTGATCGACGGGCCGGAGATCGAGGTGAAGGGGCGGGTCGGCTGGTCGGTGGCCGAGAACATGATGTCGGGCGTGGTCGTCATCGGCAAGAACGCCGGCTCGCTGACCGGTGCTGCGCTGCGCGGCGGCGACCTCGTGGTCCGCGGCGACGTCGGCGCCCGCTCCGGCATCGACCAGAAGGGCGGCACGATCATCGTCGGCGGCAACGCGGGCATGATGACCGGGTTCATGCTCCAGCGCGGCCGCCAGATCATCTGCGGCAACGTGGGCGGCGGCCTGGGCGACTCGATGTACGACGGCGCGATCTACGTCGGCGGGAAGATCACTTCCCTGGGCGTGGACTGCGTCGAGGCGGAGCTGACCGCCGACGACGACGAGTTCCTCGCCCGGAAGCTGCGCATCTACGGGATGGAGCCGCCCGGCGCGTTCCGGAAGTTCGTCTGCGGGCGCAAGCTGTGGAACTACGACAACCTGGAGCCCGCCGAACGCAAGCTGGTCCTCTGAGGCTGAGAGGCGAAACCATAACGTGAGCACCATCGAAGATGGCGGCAAGGCCGTCCTCGGGCACAGCAGCATCTTCACGCCCGAGGTGATCAACGACATCCACGTGAAGGCCGAACTCGGCCGATACCGGATGCGCGGATTCTCGATGTTCAAGCCCATCCCGCACTGGGACGAGCTGATGTTCCTGCCGGGCACGCTGACCCGGTTCGTCATCGAGGGCTACCGCGAGAAGTGCGAGACGAAGACCGTGCTCGGCGCGCGCTTCGCCAAGCACCCGCTCGAACTCGACATCCCCATCTACATCACCGGGATGAGCTTCGGGGCGCTGTCCCTGGAGGCCAAGATGGCGCTGGCCAAGGGCGCCTCGATGGCCGGCACCGCCACCTGCTCCGGCGAGGGCGGCATGATCCCGCCCGAGCGGGACCTGTCGACCAAGTGGTACTACCAGATCATCCAGAGCCGCTACGGGTTCAACCCGCACCACCTCATGCTCGCCGACGGGGTCGAGTTCTTCATCGGCCAGGGCTGCAAGGTCGGCCTTGGCGGCCACTTGATGGGCCAGAAGGTCACCGAGCAGGTGGCGGAGATGCGATCCCTGCCTGCCGGGATCGACCAGCGCAGCCCGGCCCGCCACCCGGACTGGCTCGGCCCCGACGACCTCTCGCTGAAGGTCCAGGAGGTCCGCGAGGCGACCGACTACCAGGTGCCGATCCAGCTGAAGCTGGGCGCGGCCCGCGTCTACGACGATGTCCGGATGGCGGCCAAATGCGGGCCGGACACCATCTACCTCGACGGCGCGGAGGGCGGCACCGGAGCCGGGCCGCACATCGCCGCCGAAGAGACAGGCATCCCGCTGATGGCGGCGATCCCGGAGGCACGCCGCGCGCTGGAGGACGTCGGCCTGGTCGACGAGATCGACCTCGTGGTGGCCGGCGGCATCCGCAACGGCGCCGACGTGGCCAAGTGCCTGGCCCTCGGCGCGAAGGCGGTCGCGATCGGCCACTCCGCGCTGATGGCGCTCAACTGCAACAAGGAGATCCCCGGCGTCACCGACTACGAGGGCACGGTGGGCGTGCCGGCCGGCCAGTGCTACCACTGCCATACCGGGCGCTGCCCCGTGGGCATCACGACCCAGGACCCGGAGCTGCGCAAGCGGCTCGAGGTCGACGAGGCGGCCGAGCGCGTCTACAACTTCCTGCACACGCTCACCCTCGAGGCGCAGATGCTGGCGCGGGCGTGCGGCAAGACCGACGTGCACAGCCTGGAGCCGGAGGACCTGTGCGCGCTGACCGTCGAGGCCGCGGCCATGGCCAGGGTTCCGCTCGCGGGCACCGACTACATCCCGGGCCGGACCGAGGAGCGCGCGCTCGCCGAGATCAAGACCCTGCTGGGCAAGCAGCTCGGCAGCGACAGGAGCGGGCGCGATGTCTGACGAACCCGCCCGCGCCGCCGCGGCGGGCGGCGACCCGGGCCAGCCGGCGGACCACGGCCCGCGGCTCAGCACCAAGATCGGCATCGACACCGAGGAGCTGACCGGGCGCACCTTCCCCTACCAGTTCGACCGCTCGCTCGTGGAGGACGTCGACCTGGTGGCCGCCACGCCGGGAGCGGACATCAACTGGCTGGAAGACGTGCACCTCATGCGGGAGGACGACGTTCCCGCCGTCTTCGACCGCTACACCAACGCCTTCCTCAAGATCTACTTCGATATCCCGGAGGGCCGGGAGGACGAGTACGCGCGCAAGGTTCTGATCACCCATCTGCGCGAGGGCAACTCGTACGGCATCTGGCTCAAGGCCAGGCATGCGAAGTTCCCGCAGCCGGAGCTCGGCCCGTGGCGGAATGACTCGCCCACCGTCGGCGGGAACTGGGAACCGCCCGCGCTCGCGGAAGGAGAGCGGCCTGCGGGCCACTAGGTACTCAGTCCCGCAGCACCCACAGGCACTGCGCCTCGCTCTCTCCCATGTTCCGCCAGCCGTTGATCCCGCGGCGGGAGGCGAGCAGCGTCTCGCCGCGGCGCAGGATGGGACGGCCCGATGTAAGCAGCACCTGGACGAGACCGCTGACCACCCCGACGAGCTCGGCGCCCTTGTGGGCGAAAGGCGCCTCGACGGTCGCCGACCGTGGCAGTGAGACCAGGTAAGCGCGCATGCCCGCCTCGGCGTCGTCGAGCAGCGGGAGCACCGAGCCCGCGGGCGCGTTGCCGAGGCCATGGCGCCTGCCAATCCGGTAGTCCGGCGTGACCTCACCACCGAGCAGCTCATCGAGGGTGACGTTGAGGCGCGAGGACAGGGCCATCAGCGTCTCGAGGGAGAGCCCTCTCTCCCCCCGCTCCACCTGCGAGATGGCGCTGGGGGAGACGCCGGCGAAGCGGGCGAGATCGCTCTGGCTCAGATCCCGGCGCAGCCGGTAGGCGCGCAACGCCGCGCCGACGCGCGCCGCCGCCTGGGCCGGCTGCAGCTGCAGCTCCCCGTCCTTGACCGAGTAGCGGAACAGCTGGCCCTGAGCTCCCGGCGGGCGCCCCTCGGCCTTGCTGATGCGAAGGCGGCCCTCGCCGACGACGATGATGCACTGGGTGATCTGCTCGATCTCGCGGTGCATGCTCCGGTACTGGCTCGCCCCCGGCACCGACCAGTAGGCGATCGCGCCGAGGTCGAGCAGCATCGGGCAGCAGTGCCCGAAGAAGCCGCTTGCGATCCGTATCCCCCAGCGCTCGGCCAGCGGCGCCAGCGAGTCGAACAGCAGCAGCGGCCGGGGCGCCCGGGCGCAGAACTGGTGTACCGCCTCGAGCAGATGCCGCGGGCTGGTGATCGGCGTGCCCTTGCGGGCGTCGATGATCTCGAGCCAGGGCCACCGGGCCTTGACCTCGGCGGGGTCGGTCGAGGCGACGACGTACCCGGCCCGGCCGAAGTCCTCGCGGCGCTGCGCGATCGCATCGTAGAAGAGCTCCTGGGATGAATGCTCGCCGCTCTCCCACACCCAGACGACGTTGTCACCCCAGTAGAGGCCGTCGAGGGCACGGTCGAGCTCGGCCACACCGGTGCCGGTCGATTCATTAGCCATGCTTCCAACCATAAAGCAAACAGGAAGCCAGAGGAAAGTCATGGCGTGGCAGCTATAGGCCCCAAGACCAGCTACCGCCCTGTCCGACGGCGGCTGGCGGTGTACAGCACTGCTGTTAGGAAGTTTGGAATCTAGT
>Ga0307308_10000486_pt1 | contig 14246 bp, 12 predicted proteins | sample ER_DNA_195_FD_194501 | JGI IMG/M metagenome (GOLD analysis project Ga0307308, IMG submission 194501) | Bulk soil microbial communities from the East River watershed near Crested Butte, Colorado, United States - ER_DNA_195 | ecosystem: Environmental > Terrestrial > Soil > Floodplain | place...
GCTCCAGAGCGAGCTCGAGAAGCGTCTGCCCGAGTTCCTCCCGCGGCTCGACACCTACGAGAAGGACGGCGCGATCTGGGCCCGCTCCTCCGAATACGGCGACGAGGACGACCGCGTGCTCATCCGCTCTCCGGAGCAGGGCGGCCAGCCGACCTATCGCGCGGTGGACGTCGTGTACCTCGCCGACAAGCTCGACCGCGGCTTCGACCGCGCGATCTACGTCCTCGGGGCCGACCATCACGGGACGCGGAACTGGTACGCGGCGATCGCCCGGATGCTGGGCTACGACCCCGACCGAGTCGAGGTGCTGATCTACCAGCTCGTCCACCTCGCCCGCGGCGGCGAGCAGGCACGCATCTCGAAGCGGCGCGGAGACGTCGTTTTCCTCGACGAGTTCATGGACGAGGTCGGCGTCGACGCTGCGCGCTGGTACCTCGTCAATCGCGGCCCGGATCAGACGATCGAGATCGACGTCGACCTTGCCGCCGAGCGGTCGGTCAAGAACCCCGTCTACTACGTCCAGTACGCCCACGCGCGGATCGCAGGAATCCTCAGGAACGCTGTCGGCGCTCCAAGTAACAACTCGTTGCAAGGTCGGGCTCCGGAACCGGAAGAGGGCGAGTTGATCAAGCGGCTCGCGGACTTCCCGGGGATCGCCGCCGAAGCGGCCGAGCGCCGCGGGCCGCAGGCGATTCCGAACTATGCGATCCGTGTCGCGGACGACTTCCACCGCTTCTACGACCGGCACCGCGTGCTCGAGAGCGAGGAGCAGGCGTTCCGGCTCGGGCTCTGCACGGCCACCCAGAACGTGATCGCGCGCTGCCTGGATCTCGTGGGCGTAGAAGCGCCGGAGCGGATGTAGGATCGCCGCCTGAACGGCAACGTCCCGGACCGGAACCTCGCGCTCGAGCTCGTGCGCGTTACCGAGGCGGCCGCGATGGCTGCGGGCCGCTGGATCGGGCGTGGCGACAAGGAGTCCGCCGACCAGGCCGCGGTCGACGGCATGCGCGCGATGCTCGACACCGTCTCGATGGCGGGCGTCGTCGTCATCGGCGAGGGCGAGAAGGACAAGGCCCCGATGCTCTACAACGGCGAGGAGGTCGGCGATGGCCACGGCCCCGACGTCGACGTCGCGGTCGACCCACTCGAGGGGACACGGCTGACGGCGAAGGGGCAGCCGAACGCGATCGCCGTGATCGCCGTCGCCGAGCGCGGGACGATGTTCTTCCCCGGCGCGGCCGTCTACATGGACAAGATCGCCTGCGGGCCCGAGGCGATCGACCTGGTCGACATCAATGCGCCCGCGCGGGAGAACGTCGAGCGGGTGGCGAAGGCCAAGGGGCGCAAGCCGAGCGAGCTCACCGTCGTCGTGCTCGAGCGCGACCGGCACGAGGGCCTGATCGCGGAGTTGCGGGACCTCGGCGCGAAAGTGCTGCTGATTCCCGACGGGGACGTGGCGCCTGCGATCGCGGCCGCGCAGCCGACCACCGGCGTCGACCTGCTCATGGGAGTGGGGGGCACGCCCGAGGGCGTGATCGCCGCGGCGGCGCTGAAGTGCGTCGGCGGCGGCGTCCAGGGCAAGCTCTGGCCCCGCGACGACGGCGAACGGCAGGCGCTCGTCGACGCAGGGCTTGATCCCGACCGCGTACTGACGACCGACGACCTCGTCTCGGGCGACGACGTCTTCGTGGCCGCGACCGGTGTCACGACCGGCGCACTGCTACGCGGCGTGCGCTACACGCCGGAAGGCGCGGTCACGGACTCGATCGTGATGCGCTCCCGTTCCGGCACGGTGCGCCGCGTCGAAGCGACGCATGCCTTCGACAAGCTCGAGCGCTTCTCCGGGCGCGAGTACCGGCCCTAGGCGGCGGCCGTCTCCATCTCCGGGGCGTATGAGCCCGTTCGTGCGGCGCCGTTGAACTTCGCTCGCCGGTAGAACGCCTTCTGGGCCTCCTCGACGTTCGCGGAATCGCCGCCCCAGGCCTTCAGCGCCGGAGCCTGTAGCGCCCGCCCGTACGAGAACGACAGCTCCCACGGATGCGGCCCGCGGGCGTTCATCGCGTTGAGGTGCGCGGTCGCGTCCTCGTCGGTCTGGCCGCCTGAAAGGAAGACGATCCCGGGCACGGCGGCCGGCACGTGCCGCTCGAGTACGTCGAGCGTCGCGCCGGCGACCTCGGCCGCATCCGCCCGGTCGGAGGCGTCGTAGCCGCTCAGCACCATGTTCGGCTTCAGCAGCGTTCCGTAGAGGTCGAGCCGCTGGTCGTGCAGCTCGGTGTAGACCGCCTGCAGCGTGCGCCCCGTCGCCTTGGAGCTCTGCTCGAGCGAATGCCCGCCGTCCATCAGCACCTCGGGCTCGACGATCGGGACCAGTCCTGCCTCCTGGGACAACGCCGCGTAGCGAGCCAGCGCGTGCGCGTTCGTCCAGACGCAGTACTCACTCGGGATCCCTTCGCCGATCGAGTAGGTCGCGCGCCACTTCGTGAACCGCGCGCCGAGCTTGTAGTACTCCTCGAGCCGCTCCCGCAGCCCGTCGAGGCCCTCGGTGATCGTCTCGTCCTCGGCGAGCGCAAGCGGCTTCGCGCCCTTGTCGACCTTGATCCCCGGGACGATCCCGCGGCTCTCGAGCAGCTTCGGGAACGGCGTACCGTCGGAAGCGCTCTGGCGGATCGTCTCGTCGAAGAGGATCACGCCGCTGATGTACTCCTCGACGCCTTCGGTCGTGAAGAGCAGCTCGCGGTAGGCGCGCCGGTTGTCCTCGGTCGACTCGACCCCAATCGAGTCGAAGCGCTTCTTGATCGTCCCGTCGCTCTCGTCGGCGGCGAGGATCCCCTTGTTCTCGGCGACGAGCGCCTTCGCGGTCTCGTGGAGCTCGGTTCCCATCTCTCCCCCTTGGGTTCGCTGCTCCGATTATCCCTCAGCCGTCGTCTTGTTCGGCGGCTCCTTCGACTCCCTGGAGGAGGAGCTGCACTCGTCGCAACTCGGTTGCCGACGCCGGCTCGATCGCCCCGGCGCTGACCCACCAGGCCGGATGAATCTCGTTCCAGCCGTGAGCGGTGTCCTCCACCCAGGGCCCGACGACCTCGATCCGCGCACCCTCCTCGGGAACCGCGACGCGCGAGCGGTCCTGCGGGATGATCTCGACCACGAGGTTCCCGCCGATCCGCGAGTTCCCGTCCGTGAGCAGCTTCTCGTAGCCGGGATCGACGCGCAGATCGACGTGGACGTCGCCGTCGTACTCCTCGAACTTGACCTTCCGAACCGTCCCGAGTGCGACCCTGCAACGGCTCTTCACGATCAGCCGCTGGGGATGGTAGACGCCGGCCAGCGGCCCGCCGCCACGGCAGTAGGGCGATGGGAGGGTGACGTGGCGACGCAGGCTGCAGGCCGCTGCGCAGAGCAGGAGGAAGAGCCCGAGCACGACCGCAGGCCGGCGCATCCCACGAGGGTGCCTGGGTCCGGTTGTTGGCGAAAGTCGCTCTTAAAGACCAGTCAACCCCGCCGTCCCCCAGCCTGTTAGACGCTGTTTCTAATCGGCGGAGAGGGGAGCCACGCGACTCAGCGGCAGGTTGCTCCCTGGCCTTGCCCCGAGCGACGAGAGGCAATGGAACACGAGTATCGGGTGGAGCTCAGCGTAGTTCGGTGCGTGTCCGGACTGTCCCGCCGGCAGGTCGAAGAAGAGCACCCCGGTCACTTGCGCCCTGCAGATCCGGACCGAATTGCGCGCTCGTTCCATCTGCAGGTGTCGAAATGGCGAGGCTTTGGTCGTACAAGCGGGCTTCGGCGCTTCCGAGATCATCGTTCGCCCGCCGGCACTCAGGATGACGTGGAGGTCTCCATCCGTCCTAGGCTCCGTTGCGATGACATTCGCAGTGACCACGTAGACCTGGTGTTCCTGCGGCAGGCGCGTCGAAGGCAGCACGCTCGGTTGTGCAAGAGCTCCTAGCGCTGGGACCGTCGAGCTCGTAGTTGGAAGCAGGTGCGGCCGGTCCTGCAGCGTCTTCTGGGTCCAGCGGTCATATCCGCAAGTGTAGGCCGCTGCGAAGGCGGCATGAGGCGCAGCCGCAGGCGCTGCGACGTGCACGGCGACGGGGATCGCGGCAACCACTGCGGCCAGCGCGAAGACGATCAAGGGGCGGCGCTTCAACCCTTGCGCCCGCCTGGATGCCAGACCGGAAAGTCCCTTTCTGCCGACGGCCAACCGCACTCCTTGAATCCCTGACCTGGACGGATGTCCAGCGGAGGAGTGGGCCGCAGAAATCCCTCAGGGCTTTCAGCCTCGAGGTCTCCCGCTCGTCCGCACCCTTTTTAGCCGATGAGGCAGGCTGGGGCAAATCCGATCCAACTTCCTCAGGCGCCTGCTGCTGGAAGCAACCGGGCTAGAATCGGCTAACGCGGACGTAGCTCAGTTGGTAGAGCATCAGCTTCCCAAGCTGAGGGTCGCGGGTTCGATCCCCGTCGTCCGCTTCGCATCGTTGCCTCCCGTGAGCCTTCGGAGTAGGCTCGCGTCCTGCGGCAGAGGCAGGCTGGATCAGCAGTCGGAAGGAGGCCACGATGCCGCTCGACCTTTGTACTCCCGGGAGCCGGGACCTTTTGGAGCGCAACATCTGCCTGTCCGCGCTCTCGAAGAACCTCAAGGGGGAGCTGAAGCCGCTCCACCACGCGCTCGAACGCTGCGTGAAGCTCAAGTGCAGGACCCTGAAGACGATCCACTTCCTCGAGCTGCGGGTGCTGAGCAATGCCCCGTGCGACTCGCCGTCCGGCAAGTTGCTCGACGGCGAGTTCATCGTCCGCAACCTGATCACCGCCTTCGAGAACGGCGACGGGACACGGCGCGGGATCCACGAGGGCGACTTCATCTGGAAGGGCAGGGGCGCGCTCGCCGTCGGCTCGATCTCGGGGATCACGAACGCGGGCACGCACCGCGCGCCGATCTTCAAGGCCTGTCAGACGTGCGACGCAAAGGGTTTCATGGAGGGCCGCTTCTGCGGGACGATCCGCCAGGCCCGGCGGGCGAACCTCCGGGGCTGCCAGGTGATCGGGACCTACCGCTTCCACTTCGATCCCGGCAAGGGCCACGGAGGCACGGGCGCGATCACGGGCACGCTCGAGGGCGAGATCGTCTGCGCCTGCCCGGGTTAGGAGACTTAGCGCAGTCCCGTATCCAGATGGAAGTCGCGCCGCGCCATGCGCGCCTTCGGCACGCGCACGCTCTTCGGCGTCAGGCCCGTGCCCACGCGCCGGGGCGGCACCGTCGTGACCGCATAGGCGCCGGCCCTGAGCTTGAGGCGGTACGTGCCTTTCGCAGTCGTCTTGACGCGGGCGACGACGCGGCCGCCTCGCTTGAACTCCAGGACCAGGCCCGCGACCGGCCGTTCGCACGGCACGTCGATCCTGCAGACGGGCGTGATCGGCCCCTCCATCACGGTTCCGTGAAGGCCCGACGAAGGCGCAGACGCGGCCGCTCCGGCGAACAACAGGGCGAGTGCCGGAGCGGCGAACAGACGAGCCGCTGAGCGCACCCAGAAAGTCTAAACGCGATAACGTCGCGCCGAACCGTGCAACACAACCAAGGGGAGGGCAGGCGATGCACGGGAGTCTCAGAGGTACGCGCCGCGGCGTGCGGCTATTTGGCGCTGTCGCGGTAACGGCTGCGCTGGCGGCAGTGATCTGCGCCGGCGCTGCGACGACGAGCTCGGCGGCCACCGCGAGCCGCGGCACGAGCCAGAACCCGGTGTTCACGTGGGACGCGGCCCACGACGTCTCGCCGCCGCTGCGCGATCTCGCAGCCGGCAGGGTCCCGGGCGACGCAGAGGACCCGGCGGACGAGGAGGAAGGCGGCCCGATCGCCCAGGGCGACGCCAACCAGGCCGACGGCGCCCTGCAGACGGTGATGCCGCCGACCACGATCCCTTCGACGCAGGCGAATTTCGAAGGGCTCAGCAACCAGGCCAACTTCAACATCTTCGGCTTCCGGGTGAACCCGCCGGACCCGAACGGCGAGGTCGGACCGAACAACTACGTCGAGATGATCAACCTCGTCTTCGGTGTGTACGACAAGTCGGGCAACCTGCTGCTCGGGCCGGTCGACACGGGCACGCTGTGGAGCGGGTTTGAGGTCCCGGACTGCACCGACCCGTCCGGCGATCCGGTCGTCATGTACGACCAGTTCATGGACCGCTGGATCCTGTCGCAGTTCACGACCGCAGGCCCCGAGTACTGGAACTGCGTAGCGGTGTCCACGACCAGTGACCCGACCGGCTCCTACTACCGCTATGCGTTCTCGACGGGCCCCAATTTCCCGGACTACCCGAAGTACGGTAACTGGACCGACTCCTACGTCATCACGACCCGTGAGTTCGGACCGACGGTCGAGTACGGAATCGGCGTCTACGGCCTCGAGAAGAACAAGATGGTGAACGGGGAGCCGGCGCGCTCGGTCCGGTTCTTCATCGACGGGAACGATCCCGCGCTGCTTCCGCTCGTCGGCGACGGGCTGTTGCCGGCGGACGTGGACGGCAAGCAGAAGCCAAAGACCGACACCTCGATTCCGATCATCGGTACGCAGGACGACGGAGGCGGTTACGGCGGGACCTTCGACGCGCTCAACATCTGGGACCTGAACGTCAAATGGCGCTCGACGCCCATTGCGACGCTGTCGCTCAACACCCAGATTCCGACCGCGCCGTTCGACTCGCTCTTCCCGTGCGCACCGACCGCCCGTGACTGCCTGCCGCAGCCGGGCATTACGGACCCGAACCAGTATCTCGACATCCTCTCGTACCGGCAGCGGCCGACCTTCCGGCTCGCCTACCGGAACTTCAAGAACTACGAGACGCTGGTTACCAACCAGTCGGTCGAGGCAACTCCGGGCGTCGCGGGCGTCCGCTGGTACGAGATCCGGCGGGTCGGCGGCACCTACAGCCTGCAGCAGCAGGGCACCTTCGCGCCGAACGACGGCGTCCATCGCTGGATGGGCAGCATCGCGCAGGACAAGAAGGGCGACATGGGCCTCGGCTACAGCGTGGTCAACGGGACGACTGTCTACCCGGGGATCCGCTACACCGGCCGGCTCGCAGGCGATCCTGCCGGTCAGATGACCCTCGGCGAGGGGACGATCATGGACGGGAGCGGCGTCCAGCGGACGACCAACTCCCGCTGGGGCGACTACACCGACCTCACGGTCGACCCGGTCGACGACTGCACGTTCTGGTACGTCAACGAGTACTACACGTTGGCAGGCCAGATCTCATCGACGGCCGGCTGGCAAACGCGAATCGCCAGCTTCAAGCTGCCGGGCTGCAGCTAGGGAACGAAGGGAGGGCTCTCTGCGGAGAGCCCTCCCTTCACGCTTCGATCGGGACGTGCCCCGGCTGGCTCGCGACGTTCTCGAGCCAGGCGCGGATCGCGGCGAACGGCTCTAGGTCGAAACCTCCTTCGTCGGCGACGTGGGTGTAGGCGTAGAGCGCGACGTCGGCGATCGTCATCGCGTCGCCCACGAACCACGTGAGCCCGTCGAGGTGCTGGTCCATCGCGGACAGCGCCCGCAGGCCCTGCGACTGCCAATCGTCGAGCCGGTCGCGCACGCTTTCCCGCCGCCCCGAGTACGCGAGCCAGAACCGGGCCACCGCAATCGCCGGCTCGTGGTCGTACTGCTCGAAGAACATCCACTGCAGCACCTGCGCGCGTTCGTACGGGTCCTCCGGCACGAAGCGCGTGCCCTCGCCGAAGTACCAGAGGATCGCGCCGGATTCCGCGAGCGCACGGCCGTCGTCGAGCACGAGCGTGGGCACGCGCAATGCTGGATTGAGCCCGCCGAGGACCTCGGCCCGGTTCGAACGCTCGACGACGTCCATCGTCTGCCGCTCGTACGGGAGGGCGAGGTGCGCGAGGAGGAGCCTGACCTTGTAGCAGTTGCCCGAGACCGGGCTGTCGTAGAGAAGCACGGGGGCCAGCCTAGTCAGCCGGCCCCGTGCCTTGACCTACTAGAGACCGACGCACTGACCGGTCTCTTGACCGGTCACGTGGTTGGGCGAGCCTTCCGAATCGCCTTGTTGCGGCGACGGGTCGTTGCCGGCGCAGTTCAGATTCCCGTGGATCGAGTTCGTCTGCACCTCGTTGCCGTCCGGGTCGACGACGACGTTCCCGTTGAAGTTCACCGTGCCGTGGACGGTGTTACGGAAGAAGCCGTTCCAGAAGCCGTCGTAGCCGATCTCGTTGTACCCACCGTTGATCGTGCTGTCTTCGATCGTGTTGTAGGTGACGTCGAACGGGCCGCCGAACGGCCCAGAGCCGCCGTGGATGTCGACGCCACCATTGATCGTGCTGAAGTGGATCTCGACGGTCATCGCGTTCGTCGCGTGGACGCCGCCGCTGATCGTGGCCGTGTGGACGGGGTTCTCCTCGTTCCCGAACACGAGCGTGCCGCCCTGGTGGACGAAGACGCCGCCACGAATCGTGATCGGGCCGTCGCTCAGGCAGACGCCGTCCTGGGGGACGACGACTCGCTGGTAGGTCCCGGGCGCGAGCGATCCGTTGCAGGTGGTCGTCCCGCCGCCGGCCGCCAGGGCCGGGATGACGATCACCGTCAGCGCGACGACGACGCCGAGGCTCAGCAGCAGACTGAGTCTCCTCATGTGACTCCTCTCCCTCTTGGTGACCCCGACGACGCAGGTCGACGGGCCGCAGATCTAGGAACCTACCTCAATGCCGCTCCTACCTCAACGCCGCTTGTGCCGGATGCAGAAGGTGACGAACTCGGCCGGCCTGAGCGGGGCGAAGCCGATCTCGATCACGACGACCCCGTTGTCGATGTCCTTCTGCGTCGTCGTGTCCGACCCGCAGCGCACGAAGTAGGCCTCGGCGGGTGTCGCCCCGGCGAACGTGCCTTCCTGGAAGAGCTGGCCGAGGAAGGAAGCCACGGTCCCGCGCAGAGCCCGCCAGGTGGGCTCGTCGTTCGGCTCGAAGTCGACCCATTCGATCCCGTGCTCGATGCTCGCCTCGATGAACAGCGCCGTGCGCCGCACCGGCACGTACTTCCAGTCCTCGTCTCGCTCGCGGCCGCCGCCGGCCGTCCGCGCGCCCCAGACGACGATGCCGCGGTTCGGCACCTGGCGGATCGCGTTCACGCCCTGGCCTCGGAGCGTCGCCGCGGCTCTGTCGCCGACCGACGCGGCGAGCCCGAGGGCGCCCGTGAGGTGAGCCCGCGTCCCGGCGGCGAAGCTGTGGACGCCGTACTCCGTGTCGGTTCGCGCCAGGAGCCCCGCGACGGCGGCTGAGGAGCCGCAGACCACCGTCGAGCCGGGCCGAAGCCGGTCCGGCGCTCGCAGCCTCGGGAAGAAGAGGGCGACGTGGCCCCGGTCGGCGGCGCGTATGGCGCGGATCGCCGTCAGCGTCGCGGGCCGCGTTCCGGCCGGCTCGGCGACGTAGAACGTCCCGCGAGAGCGCGCGTAGGTCGCCGCGGCCGCCAGCGTGGAACCTCCGGAGAGCCCGGCGAGAGCGAGCAGCCCGAGGTCGTCCACGGCGTCGAGCGCCGCGAGGCCGCGCCGGATGCCGGCCGCGCTCCGCGCTCCGAGTCTCACGATCCAGGCCCGCCTGCCGCCGTTGAGGAAGAAGTTCGACACGCCGAGAAACAGCTCGTCGCCCGGCTGCGGCCCGCCGAAGACCCGCTCGTACTCGGCGAGGCTGGTGACAAGCACGACCTCGTCGACCGGGCCTTGCGCGGCCTCGCCCACCAGCCCCATCGTGCTTGTTGCCACGCCGGCGATCGGCGGAGAGGCGGCCATCTGCGCAGTCTTGGCTCCCGCGGTGGATCGCGCAAGACTTAGCCGAGATGCGGAAGCTGCCGACCGGCACGGTCACGTTCCTCTTCAGCGACATCGAGGGCTCGACGAGGCTGCTCGCAGAGCTCGGCGAGCGCTACGAAGTCGTGCTCGAGCAGCACCGGGACGTCATGCGAAATGCGTTCGCGCGCCACGGCGGGGTCGAGGTCGACACCCAGGGCGACGCGTTCTTCTGCGCCTTCGCCAGTGCTCGGGAGGCTCTGGCGGCGGCCGAGGAGGCTCAGCGCGGCCTCGCCGAGGGCGCCGTGCGGGTCAGGATCGGGCTGCACACAGGCGAGCCGAAGCTTGGACGAGAGGGCTACGTCGGGATGGACGTCCACCGGGCTGCCCGCATCTGCTCGGCCGGCCACGGCGGCCAGATCCTCCTGTCGCAGCCGACCCGTGATCTGCTCGAAGCCGATCTCGTCGTTCGCGATCTCGGCGAGCACCGCCTGAAGGATCTAACGGCGCCGGAGCGGCTGTACCAGCTCGTCGCGCCAGGGCTCGAGGACGAGTTCCCGGCGCTGAAGACGCTCGACGCTCGTCCGACGAACCTGCCGACGCAGCCGACTCCGCTGGTCGGGCGGGAGCGCGAGCTCGAGGAGCTACAGGGTCTGCTTGCGCGGGAGGACGTGCGCCTTCTGACCCTCGTCGGGCCCGGCGGCACTGGCAAGACGCGGGTTGCGCTGCAACTGGTCGCCGAGTCGACCGACCAGTTCCCGGACGGGGCCTTCGTGGCCTTCCTCGCTCCCATCGCGGATCCGGCGCTCGTCGTCCCTGCCTTGGGCCAGGTGCTCAAGCTCCGCCACGTGCCGGGGCAGGATCTGTCGGAAACGCTGAAGGAGTACCTCGCCGATCGCGAGATACTCGTGCTCTTCGACAACTTCGAGCATCTCCTCGAGGCAGCGACCGGCATCTCGTCCCTGCTCGCGGCCGCTCCCGGGCTGAAGCTGGTCGTGACGAGCCGGGCTCCGCTTCGCGTCTCGGGCGAGCGCGAGTACGCGCTCGAACCGCTGCCGGCATCAGACGCCGCGGAGCTCTTTGCAGCGCGCGCGCAGGCCGTGCGTGCCGACTTCGACCCGAACGCGCACGCTGACGCGATCGAGTCGATCTGCGAGCGCCTCGACCGCCTGCCACTCGCGCTCGAGCTCGCCGCGGCACGCGTCCGCTCCTTGACGCCCGAGACGCTGCTCCTGCGTCTCGACTCCGCGCTGGACGTGCTGACGGGAGGCGCGCGAGACGCCGAGGAACGTCAGAGGACGCTGCGCGGGACGATTGAGTGGAGCTACCGCCTGCTGTCCGAGAGCGAGCAGGCGGTTCTGCGTCGCCTTTCGGTCTTCCGAGGCGGGTGGACGCTCGAGGCGGCGGAGGCAGTGTGCGATCCGAGCGCCGAGCTCGACTCACCCGTTCTCGATGTCCTCGACGCGCTGGTCGAGAATAGTCTCGTGCGAACCGGGCGGGAGGTCGCCGGCGAGTTGCGTTCCTTCACGCTCGAAACGATTCGCGAGTTCGCCTCCGAGCGGCTCGAAGCCGCGGGAGAGGCGCCCGATGTGCGCCGCCGGCACGCGGAGTGCATCACGGAGATCGTCGAGCGAGGAGCCACCGAGTTCGCCGGGCTCGTGAGCGTGGAGTGGCTGGAGCGGCTCGACGCAGAGCGGGGAAACGTCCTGGCCGCCCTCCCGTGGCTGTCCTCAGAGGAGGATGACGAGCTCTTCGCCCGGCTCGTCGCCGCCGTCTCCCACTGGTGGGACGTCCGCGGCTATGTGGACGAGGGGCGCGGCTGGCTCGAAGAAGCGCGCAGCCGGCCGGGGCTGTCGACCCGGGTCCGGAGCCGCGTGCTCTACGGCGTCTTTGCCATCGCCAGGGACCAAGGCGACAACGAGCACGCGAGGGCCGCTGCCGCGGAGGAGGTGGCGCTGTTCCGGGACCAGGGCGACCAGGTCCTGCTCGCGAGGGCCGTCGGGCGCCTTGGTCTGGCGTACGCCGGTCTTGGTGAGCCGGAGACGGCTGTCTCGCTCCTCGAGGAGAGCGTTGAGCTGGCTCGCGCGAGCGGGGATCTCCTGTCCCTCTCGGCGTCGCTTGTCAATCTCGGCGACGTCGCGCTCGGGGAGGGTGAGTTCGAGCGGGCGAGAGACTTCTGCGGCCAGGCGCTCGAGTTGTTCCGTGAGACGGGCGACATCCACGGCGTCTGCGTGGCCTTGTACGACACGGGGATGTGCCATCTGCACGAGGGCCGGCTGGACGAAGCCGAGCCGCTCTTCGTGGAGGTGCTGGAGATCGCCGTCGGCCGCGGCTGGCAGGAAGGGATTCTGTATCCGTTCGAGGCCCTCGCCAGGGTGGCCGAGGCGCGCGGCGAGGCCGAGCGGGCGGCGCGGCTTCTCGGAGCAGCGCAGACCATCCAAAAGCAGCTCGGGAACGACGACGCGCGGGTCGCGGAGACGGCGGCAGACCTCCGGGCCTTTCTGGGCGAGCCTGCCTTTCTCGCTGCGGTGGAAGCAGGCGGTGCGCTCGACAAGCAGGACGCCGTGGCGTTTGCACTCCGGTCTTCGCCGGCGACACGCTGGTAGCATCGTTCGCGGTCCGCTGTGGCTCCTTTTTTGCATGAAACGGAGGGTTTGCTCGCCGTTGGCGTGTCGCACCGGCACGCGCCGCTCGAGCTGCGGGAGCGCCTTTACCTGACCGACGGGCACGTGGTCGAGGTCGCCAGGGAGCTCGGCGCGGTCGTGCTCTCGACGTGCAACCGGACCGAGATCTACCTCGAGGGAGGCGATCCCGAAGTCGCGCGCGCCGTGCTCGAGCGGCACTCCGGGCTCGAGCTCGAAGGCGTGCTCGCGACGTGGGAGAGCGGCGAGGCTGTGGAGCATCTCTTCAGGGTTGCGGCGGGCCTCGACTCGCTGGTCCCGGGTGAGTCCCAGATCCTCGGCCAGGTGCGGCTCGCCTACGAGACGGCCCTGGGTGCCGCCGCAACGAGCCCCGTCCTGAACCGGCTCTTCGAGGACGCGCTCCACGCGGGTAAGCGCGTGCGCACCGAGGCGAAGCTGGCCGAGATGTCGGAGTCCGTCGCCGCGTCGGCCGTCGATCTCGCCGAGCGCGAGCTCGGCAGCCTCGAAGGCAAGCGCGCCCTGCTCTTCGGGGCCGGGCGAATGAGCGAGCTCGCCGCGCGCGACCTGCGCGCACGTAGGGCCGAGGTGGTCGTCTCCAGCCGGACGCTCGAGAGCGCGCAGGAGCTGACAGAGCGCGTCGGCGGTCGGGCCGCGCCGTTCGACGCGGTCGCCGTCGAGCTGACCGAGGCGGATCTCGTCCTCTCCGCGACCCGCTGCCCCTACCCGATCCTCCACGCCGAGGCCGTCCAGCAGCGGACGAAGCCGCTCGTCCTGGTCGACATCGCCGTCCCGCGCGATCTCGACCCGGCGATCGGGGCCCTCGACGGCTGCACGCTCCACGACATCGACGCGCTCGGCGGCGGGCTCGTCGGCCGCGAGGAGGACGTGCGCGAAGCCGAGCGGATCGTCGCCGAGGAGGCTGCGCGGTTCGCAGACTGGCATCGCTCGCGCGTGGCCGCTCCGGCCATCGCCGCGCTTCGCCGCCACGCCGAGGAGATCCGCGCAGAGGAGCTGGCCCGGGCAGAGCCCCGGCTCGCCGAGCTCTCCGACCGCGAGCGTAAGGCCGTCGAGACGCTGACCTCGCAGATCGTCAACAAGCTCTTGCACGCGCCGACGGTTCGGGCGAAGGAAGCCGGCTCGGAGCCGCTCCGCGAGCTCTTCGCCCTGCGTGACGACGGCGAGTGAGCTCTACGCCCGGGCGCTGAAGGCGATCCCGGGCGGCGTCAACTCGCCGGTGCGCGCGATGAAGGCGGTCGGGCTGGAGGTGCCGTTGTTCGCGCGGCGCGGGGAGGGGGCCTGGCTCGAGGACGTCGAGGGGCGCCGCTACGTCGACTGGGTCATGTCGTGGGGGCCGCTGATCTTCGGGCATGCCGATCCGGAGACCGTCGAGGCGGTGATCGCGGCCGCGCGCGAGGGGACGAGCTTCGGCACTGCCACCGAGCGCGAGGTGGAGCTCGCCGAGGCGATCGTGGCTGCGGTGCCGTCGGTGGAGATGGTACGGCTCGTCTCGTCCGGGACGGAGGCGGCGATGACCACGTTGCGGCTCGCGCGCGCGGCGACCGGCCGCGAGCCGTTCGTGCGCTTCGCGGGCGGCTACCACGGGCACGCGGATCCGTTCCTCTCGGAGGCCGGCTCCGGGGTTCGCACCTTGGGCATCGAGGCGGCGGCCGAGGGACGGGTTGTGGCGTACAACGACCTCGACGCGGTCGAGGGCGAGATCGAGGGCGCAGCCTGCGTCTTCGTCGAGCCGGTGGCCGGGAACATGGGCGTCGTTCCGCCCGCCGAGGGCTTCCTCGAGGGCCTGCGGCGGCTGTGTGACGAGAGC
>Ga0307308_10000490_pt1 | contig 14226 bp, 13 predicted proteins | sample ER_DNA_195_FD_194501 | JGI IMG/M metagenome (GOLD analysis project Ga0307308, IMG submission 194501) | Bulk soil microbial communities from the East River watershed near Crested Butte, Colorado, United States - ER_DNA_195 | ecosystem: Environmental > Terrestrial > Soil > Floodplain | place...
GAAGGAGAAGGACGCCGCGCTCAACAACCAGGAGTACGAGGAGGCGGCCCGCCTGCGCGAGGCCGAGGCCACCTCCCGCGAGAACGTCGACAAGCTCCGCGCCGACTGGCAGTCGCAGGTCGCGAGCGACCAGCCGACCGTCGACGAGGAGGAGATCGCCCAGGTCGTCGCGATGTGGACCGGGATCCCGGTCACCCGGATCGCCGCCGAGGAATCCGAGCGGCTGCTCCACATGGAGGATGCGCTCCACAGCCGGGTCATCGGCCAGCAGGAGGCGATCGAGGTCATCTCGAAGGCCGTCCGCCGCGCCCGCGCCGGCCTGAAGGATCCGAAGCGCCCGATCGGCTCGTTCATCTTCCTCGGACCGACCGGTGTCGGGAAGACCGAGCTCGCCAAGGCCCTCGCCGAATTCATGTTCGGCAGCGAGGACGCGCTCATCAAGATCGACATGAGCGAGTTCATGGAGCGCCACAACGTGTCGCGGCTCGTCGGGGCGCCCCCCGGCTACGTGGGCTTCGACGAGGGCGGCCAGCTGACCGAGGCGGTCCGCCGCAAGAACTACTGCGTCGTCCTCCTCGATGAGGTCGAGAAGGCGCACCCCGAGGTCTTCAACATCCTGCTCCAGATCCTCGAGGACGGGCACCTGTCGGACGCCAAGGGTCGCCGGGTCGACTTCCGGAACTGCATCATCATCATGACCTCGAACCTCGGCGCGAAGCAGCTCCAGACCAACTCGTCGCTGGGCTTCCGGGATCGCGGCGAGAACGCCGAGAGCCAGGCGCAGACCTCCTACGAGCTGATGAAGGAGAAGGTCGCCAACGAGCTGAAGCAGAACTTCCGGCCCGAGTTCCTCAACCGGATCGACGCGACCGTCGTCTTCCGATCGCTGACCGTCGAGGAAATCACGCTGATCGTCGATCTCATGCTCGCCCGGGTGCGCGACCAGCTGCGCGCCCAGCAGATGATGCTCGAGGTCACGCAGGCGGCCAAGGAGCACATCATCAAGCTCGGCTACGACGTGGCCTATGGCGCACGCCCGCTCCGCCGGGTCATCCAGAACATGGTCGAGGACGTCCTCGCCGAGCATCTCCTGCTCGGCAAGTACGAGCCGGGCACGACGATCGTGGTCGACCGCGACCCGGAAGCCGGCCTCGACATTCACGCCGCCGAGCCGCTGACCCCGGTCGAAGCCTGACCATCGGTCGCCGGGACGGCTCGCGATGAGCAAAGCGTCCGGGCGTGCGCAGACGCGGTTCGTCTGCCAGTCGTGCGGCGAGTCGTTCCTCCGTTGGGAAGGCCAGTGCCGCGCGTGCTCGGCATGGAACAGCCTCGTCGAGACGCAGGTCCGGACAGAGCCGAGAACCCCCACCCATCTCGTCGTCGGCGGTGGCCTCCCCCTTGCGACCGCCACGCGCCTCGTCGACGTCGGGGAGCCCGAACGGCCCCGGATCCCCGCCGGGATCGGCGAGCTCGATCGCGTCCTCGGCGGTGGGCTCGTTGCGGGCTCGGTCGTCCTGCTCGGCGGAGAGCCCGGGATCGGCAAGTCGACGCTCCTGCTCCAGGCGGCCGCGGGGATCGCGGCCCTGGTCGGGCCCGAGCGGGTCCTCTACGCAACGGGCGAGGAATCGACGGCCCAGGTGCGGCTGCGCGCCGAGCGCCTCGGCCTGCTGACGGGTGTCGGCGGAGCGATCCACGTCCTCGCCGAGTCGTCGATCGATCGGATCGCGGAGGTCGTCACGAGCCGCGCGCCCGGACCGGCGCTCCTAGTCATCGATTCGGTCCAGACCGCGACCGTCGACGACCTCGACGGGCCGGCGGGGAGCGTCGGCCAGGTCCGCGGTGCGGCGCTCCGCCTGATGGAGCTCGCGAAGCCGGCGGGGATCGCCGTCGTGCTTGTCGGCCACGTGACGAAGGACGGCTCGATCGCCGGGCCGAAGACGCTCGAGCATCTGGTCGACGCCGTGCTGACCCTCGAGGGCGAGCGGTACGCCACGGTCCGGCTGCTGCGGGCGTCGAAGAACCGCTTCGGCTCGACCGAGGAGGTCGGGGTCTTCGAGATGAGCGAGACCGGGATGGCCGAGGTCGCCGACCCGGCGCGCGCGTTCCTCGCGGAGCACGACGGACCTGCGCCGGGCAGCATCGTCGCGCCGACGCTCGAGGGATCGCGGCCGCTCCTGGTCGAGGTCCAGGGACTCGTCGCACCGGGTCCCGGCGGCACCCCGCGGCGGACGGCCAGCGGCGTCGACACCAACCGGGTGGCGCTGCTCGTGGCGGTGCTCGGCCGGCGGGCGGGGATCGGCCTGGCCAGCCACGACATCTACGTCAATCTCGCCGGCGGGCTCGCGGTCGACGAGCCCGGGCTCGACCTGCCGCTCGCCCTGGCGCTCGCCTCGTCGCTCCGCGATCGACCGATCGCGTCGGGGACGGTCGCGATCGGTGAGGTCGGCCTGCTGGGGGAGCTTCGCCCGGTGGTTGGACTCGAGCGACGGCTGCGCGAGGCCGCCCGCCTCGGGTTCGGGCGCGCGATCGTGCCGCGGCCCGGTCGCGGGCCGGCGATCCCGATCGTTGCGGGCATGGACGTGATCGCCGTCGGCAGCCTGCGCGAAGCCATCGAGGTCGCGCTGACGGACCCATCCGCCGCCCCGCGTCGCATGGCGGCGGCCTCCGCACGATGCTAAGGTACGGCGGCTTCAGCGCGCCCCGGGGAGTGTGGCGCCTTCGCCCCGCAAGGGACGACGCGAGGGAAACGTGATCCGCAACATCCGCCTGCTCGGGGCCGCCCTGGGTGGTCTCGTCGGGCTCGCACTTGCCGCGTCGCTGCGACTCTTCGAAGAGTCGCCGATGGGTGGCCCGCTGCTCATCGCGTGGGTCATCGCCTGGATCGTGGTCGGCTTCGCGATCCTGCCCTACCTGACGGTCGTGCCGGCCATCTGGCTGATCCGCGAGATCCAGCACCTCTCGACCGCGGAGTTCGTGACCGCCGTCGTCGGGCTCCTGCTGGGGCTGCTGATGGGCCTGCTCCTCGGCCTGCCGCTGGCGCTGTTTCCTCCGCCCCTCGGCACGTGGCTGCCGATCGGTGTGTCGCTGTTCCTTGGCCTCGGGATGCTCGGCCTGACCGTCGCCAAGCGCGAGGACCTGGTCGTCGCGGCGGAGGCGATCGGCCTCGTGCGCCGGCCGCGGCCGGACGGCGAGCGGCTCTCGACGACCGGCGACCCGCACATCGTCGTCGACACGAGCGCGATCATCGACGGCCGGATCAAGGACATCGTCGAGTCCGGATTCGTCTACGGCACCCTCGTCGTGCCCAAGTTCGTCCTCGAGGAGCTCCAGCACATCGCCGACAGCTCGGACACCCTGCGCCGCAACCGGGGCCGGCGTGGCCTCGAGATCCTCGCCCAGATGCAGAAGGACTCGCCGACGCCGATCGAGATCCTCGACGAGTCGCTCCCCGACATCCCCGAGGTCGACGCCAAGCTCGTCGCCCTGGCCCGCGCCCGGAGCAAGGCGATCCTGACCAACGACTACAACCTCAACCGGGTCGCCGAGCTGCAGGGCGTACGCGTCCTGAACGTCAACTCGCTCGCGAACGCCGTCAAGCCGGCCGTCCTGCCGGGGGAGGAGCTCCGGGTCCGCGTCATCCAGGAGGGCAAGGAGGCCGGCCAGGGCGTCGGGTTCCTCGACGACGGGACGATGATCGTGGTCGAAGGCGGGGTCCGCTACATCGACAAGGACCTCGACGTGTCGGTGACCCGCGTCCTCCAGACGGTCGCCGGCCGGATGATCTTCGCCCAGCCGCGACTCGATTGAGGGGGGCGGCGCGGTGAGCGCGTCCGGCCGACCGACGCCGACGGCGGACGTCGTCGTCGTCGCCGCGGGTGCATCGACCAGGATGCGCGGGATCGACAAGATCATGGAGCCGATCGCCGGTCGGCCGCTTCTCGACTGGACCCTCGACGCATTCGCCACCCTCCCGCCGATCGACCGGATCGTCGTCGTGGTCCCGCAGGGCCGGGTCGAGGAGCTGGGCGGCGTCGCCTGGATGCCGTCGCGCGCCGTGGTCGTTGCCGGCGGTGACCGGCGGCAGGAATCCGTGGCGGCCGGCGTGGCCGAGATCGAGCGGAGCGGCGCGTCCGATGACCGGATCATCCTCGTCCACGACGGCGCGCGGCCGGCGATCCGGACCATCCCGATCATCCACGTCATCGAGGCCACGGCCGCCCACGGTGCGGCGATTCCGATCGTGCCCGCCGTCGAGACGCTGAAGCGGATCGACGGCGAGTTCGTCGGTGGGACCGTCGAGCGGACCGGGCTCGGGTTCGCCCAGACACCGCAGGGTGTCCGGCTCGGGATCCTGAGGGCGGCGTATGCGCGGTTCCCGCCCGACGGCCCCGCGACGTTCACCGACGAGGCCGCGCTCCTCGAGGCGTGTACGATTCCGGTTCGTGTGGTGTCTGGACAGATCGACAATCTCAAGGTGACGCTGCCGGTGGATCGTGCCCGGGCCGCATCGATCCTGGGTGTGGATCGCCCCACGGTCGGCTTGGGCGACGATTCGCATCCGTTCGGACCAGGCGAGCCGCTCGCGCTCGGTGGCGTCGAGATCGCCGGCGCACCCCGGCTGGCGGGTCACTCGGATGGCGATGTCGTCCTGCACGCCGTGGCGGATGCGCTCCTCGGGGCGGCCGGCCTCGGAGATCTCGGCCGGCTCTTCCCGTCCGACGGGCGGACCCCGCGCGGCGTCGACAGCGGCGAGCTGCTCGTCGAGGTCATTGGACGGGTCGTGGAGGCCGGCTTTGATGTTGGCCACGTCGACGTGACGATCGTCGCCGCCCGGCCACGTCTCGCGGATCGACTCGACGAGATCCGCGAGCGTATCGCGCAGCTGCTCCGCGTCGAGGCGGGCCGCATCAACGTGAAGGCGTCGACGGGCAACCTGTTCGGCATGGAAGGCGCCGGCCGCGGGATCAGCGCCCGGGCGGTCGCGACGCTCGAGCGACGCGGATGATCCGGCTCCACGACACGCTCACCGGCGAGGACCAGCCGCTTGAGCCGCTCGAGGCCGGTCTCGTCCGGATCTACAGCTGCGGCCCGACCGTCTACGGACCGACCCACATCGGCAACTTCCGCAGCTTCCTGTTCGCCGACGTCCTCGTCCGCCATCTGCGCCGACGCGGGCTGCGCGTCAAGTGGGTGATGAACATCACCGACATCGACGACAAGATCATCAAGGGCGCGGCCGCCTCAGGCACGACCATCCAGGAGCTGACCGCCCGATGGCTGGCCGTGTTCCAGGCGGACGCCACCCGCGTCGGCATGACGCCGCCGGACGTCCAGCCGCGGGCAACCGAGCACATCGACGAGATCGTCGCGTTGATCGCGGACCTGCTCGAAGGCGGCCACGCCTACCGGACCGACGATGGCTCGATCTTCTTCCGGATCGCGTCCTGGCCGGCCTACGGCCGGCTCGCCCGTCTCGACCCGGAGCAGATGCGGGTCGGCGAGCGGGTCGAGTCCGACGAGTACGCCAAGGACGACGTCCGGGACTTCGCGCTCTGGAAGGGCCCGAAGGCCGGCGAGCCGTCCTGGGACACGACGATCGGGCCGGGCCGGCCGGGCTGGCACATCGAGTGCTCGGCGATGTCGATGAAGCACCTCGGCCAGTCGTTCGACATCCACAGCGGCGGGGTCGACCTGATCTTCCCCCACCACGAGGACGAGATCGCGCAGAGCGAGGCGGCCACCGGGAAGCCGTTCGTCCGGACGTGGCTCCACTGCGCCCACCTCCAGTCGAGCGGGTCGAAGATGGCCAAGTCGACCGGCAACATCGCCCGCGTCGGCGAGGTGCTCGACGCCGGTGTCTCCGCCCGCGCGCTGCGCTACGCCCTGATCGCCGTGCACTACCGGGCGCCACTGAATTACAGCGACGAATCGCTCGTGGCCGCGACCGCCGCGCTCGACCGCCTCGAGGCCGCCGTCGCGGCGCTCGCCGCCTATCGCGAGGACGGAGCCGACGATCCCGAGCTGGGCGGCGTCCTGGCCACGGCCGACGAGGCGTTCGGCGCGGCGCTCGACGACGATCTCAACATCTCGGAGGCGCTCGCCGTCGTCTTCGACCTCGTTCGCGATCTCAACCGGCGCATCGACGCCCGGGCCCTGTCGACGGCCGACGCCGAGCGGGCGCTGGCCGTCATCCGCTCGTTCGACGAGGTGCTCGGCGTCCTGCCGGCGGCCGACGAGGACCTCGACGAGGAGAGCCGTCGCATGCTCGACGAACGAGCCACGGCCCGCACGAACCGCGACTGGGAGGCCTCCGATCGTCTCCGCGACGAGCTGGCCGGACGTGGGATCGCGGTCGAGGACACGCGCGATGGGCAGCGCTGGCGTCGCCAGCTCGAGACGGCGCGTGGCTGACAGGCCCGGCGGCGACGGCGAGCGACCCCGCCGTCCGGGTGGCGCGAAGCGACCCGGTGGTGATCCCGGCTCGCGCGGCGGAGCAGCCGGCGGTCGTGGGTTCGCGGGTGGCCGCGGCGGTGCGCCGGGGGGTCGCGGCGGCGCAGGCGGCGCGGGGTTCCGGGGCGGCTCCGGCGGTGGATCCCGCGGCGGCCCGACGCGCGGCGGACCGGGCCACTCCGGCGGCCAGGATCGGTCCGGCCCGAGTGGGCCGCGGCGCGGCTTCGGCTTCGGCGGTGGGGGAGACGGCGGGGGCCCGCGCGGGGATGATGCGCGGGGAGGCGATGCGCGCGGAGGTGACGCGAGAGGAGGAGACCCGCGAGGCGATGCGCGCGGCCACGAGCCGCGGGGTCGCGACCAGCGCGGCCGCGATGATCGGTCGTTCGGACCGCGACGAAGCGGCCCTCCGGGAGGCCGACCGTTCGATCGAGGCGGGGCATCCGGTGGGTTCCAGGAGCGTTCAGGTCCGAGGCCGCCGTTCCGCGGGATCCGGCCGGACGCCCCGCGGCCGCCGCGCGACGACCGACCGGACGAGCGGGGCCCCCGCGGCGGATCCCGCGAACGACCGTGGGATCGTCCTGCGGCGCCCTGGCCGGGCGGGCAGCGGGGCGGCCCCGATCGGCTGCATCGGGGTGAGCCGCCGCCGTTCGCGGACCGCGATGACCGTGGGTTCGCCGCCCGTCCACCGTTCCGACAGGGATCGGGGCGCCCGCCATTCGATCGCTCCGGACCACCCGACCGACGACCCACGGGGCCGCGGCGCGCCCCGTACGGCGACCGATCCGGCGGTGATCGCCCGTGGCGGGAGCCCTCGTTCCGGCCGCCGGACCCGTACCGGCCAGGGGTCGCCCCGTCCGACCTGCTGGCCGAGGACGAGGAGCTCGTCGCCGGGCGGCGGCCCGTGGAAGAGGCGTTCGTCGCCCGCCGGCCCGCCCGTCGCCTCCTCGTCGTTCCCCAGCGACGCCAGGCGCTCGAGCGGCTGGTCCTCCACGCGACATCGCTCCGGATTCCCGTGGTCGAGGTCGAAGGCGGGACCCTCACCGCGGTCGCGGGGTTCGACGGCCACCAGGGGATCGCCCTCGTGGTCGAGCCGAGGACGTGGGCCGGCGTCGACGACATCCTCGCCAGGGCGGTCGAACGTGGCGAGCCGCCGTTCGTCCTCGTGCTCGACTCGCTCGAGGACCCGCAGAACGTCGGCACCCTGTTGCGGAGCGCCGAGGCCGCCGGCGTGCACGGCGTCCTGTTCCCGACTCACCGCCAGGCGCCGCTGACGCCGGCCGCGATCAAGGCCTCCGCCGGCGCGGTCGAGCATCTCCTGCTCTGCCCGGTCGACGACCTGCCCGGCGCCCTGTCCGATCTCCGGATCCGGGGCCTGCGCGTTGCGGCCGCCGAGGCCGACGCGCCGCTGACCGCCGCCCAGGCCGACCTTCGCGGACCGCTGGCGATCGTCGTCGGCAGCGAGGGCCAGGGGTTGTCGCCGGTCGTTCGGCGGCGAGCGGACGTCTCCGTCCGGATCCCGATGCGCGGGGCGATCGGGTCGCTCAACGCGGCGGTTGCCGGCTCGATCCTGCTGTTCGCCGCCGTGGCCCAACGTGATCCGGGCGGCGAGGGCGCCGATCGACCGCGCCCCGCGACGTTCGATGAGATCGCGGCTGCCTCGTCCGGGCTCGACGCCTCGACCGACGCCGCACTCGACGCCTCGACCGACGCGGCCGCCGCCTGGCCGCCCGGCGCGGACGAACCCGTCACCGACCTCGCGGAGGCACCCGAGGGGATCGCCGTCGCGGGCGACGCCGGGGAGTCGGACGAGCCGTCGGGCCCCGCGCCCGCCTCGAGGCGCCGCCGCACGTCCGCCCAGGCTCCCGCGACCCCCGTGGCGCCTGCGACGACAGCGGCCCGCCCGACCCCCGTCGCGAAGCGCCCGCGCAAGCCGGCGCCGACGACCGCCGCCCAGAAGCGCTCCCGAGCCGCGGCCGCGGCGCCGGCCACCGACGCCGGCGACGCAGCCAACCCCGCCGACGCGGCGACCGCAGCGGACGCCGAGATGGCGGTCGGCGCGCCGGGCGCACCCGCCGAGTCCGCCGCCACCGACAAGGCTCCACGGAAGCGGGCCAAGGCTGCGCGCCCATCGAACTCCGCGCCCGTCGCAGGGCAGGATCCGGTCGCCGACGACCTCCTGCCGGGCGGTCCCGGCGACGGGTGACGCCGCGGCTGGGCCTCGCCCAGCCGGCGTCACAGCGCCTCGTGGCTCGCTTGACCGGGTCGAGCCGCGGACCGTATCATTCCCCGGCGCCGAAGGGTCCATCTGCGGTATGGCCCTGCGCCGCGCCGACGTAGCTCAATTGGTAGAGCAGCGGTTTTGTAAACCGCCGGTTCCGGGTTCGAGTCCCGTCGTCGGCTCCAAGTGCAGATCAAGGGCGATGGGTTCACCACGGGGCCGCAGTCACTCGACCCGTCGCCTGTTCCAGTGGGTAGGTTGAGCAGGTGGTGAGCTCCGCTGGCTGTAGACCAGCCGCCTTCGGCTGTGGGGGTTCGATTCCCTCCCTGCCCACCAACATCTCGTGATCCCGCGGACAGGTTCCGGGCCCACATAGCTCAGCTGGCAGAGCACTTCCTTGGTAAGGAAGAGGTCATCGGTTCAAGTCCGATTGTGGGCTCCATCCCCGCCTCGGCGTTAGTCTCTGCGGCGTAGCCGCGCCTGAAATGGAGTGAAACGGTCTCGTGGCCAAGAAGAAGTTCGAGCGCACCAAGCCGCACGTCAACATCGGCACGATCGGCCACATCGACCATGGCAAGACGAGCCTGACCGCGGCGATCACCAAGTACCTCCACCTGAAGGGCGGGGGCGAGTACCGCGCGTTCGACTCGATCGACAACGCGCCCGAGGAGCGCGAGCGCGGGATCACGATCGCGATCGCCCACGTCGAGTACGAGACCGCCAACCGCCACTACGCCCACGTCGACTGCCCGGGCCACGCCGACTACATCAAGAACATGATCACCGGCGCCGCCCAGATGGACGGCGCGATCCTGGTCGTGGCCGCGACCGACGGGCCGATGCCCCAGACCCGCGAGCACATCCTGCTCGCCCGCCAGGTCGAGGTCCCGTACATCGTCGTGTTCCTCAACAAGGTCGACATGGTCGACGACCCGGAATTGCTCGACCTGGTCGAGCTCGAGGTAAGGGAGCTCCTGACCAAGTACGCCTTCCCGGGCGACGACCTGCCGGTCATCCGCGGCAGCGCGCTCAAGGCGCTCGAGGCCGGCGACAACCCCGACGACCCGGCCTACGCCCCGATCCAGGAGCTGATGGACGCGGTCGACGCCTACATCCCGACCCCCGAGCGGGCGATCGACAAGCCGTTCCTGATGCCGGTCGAGGACGTGTTCGGGATCAAGGGCCGGGGGACCGTCGCGACCGGCCGGATCGAGCGCGGGATCGTCAAGGTCGGCGACGAGGTCGAGCTGATCGGGGTCAAGGCGACCCGCAAGATCGTGATCACCGGGGTCGAGATGTTCAAGAAGCTGCTCGACGAGGGCCGGGCCGGCGACAACGTCGGCTGCCTGATCCGGGGGATCGAGCGCGAGGAGATCGAGCGCGGCCAGGTCCTGGCCAAGCCGGGCTCGGTCAAGCCGCACACCAAGTTCACCGCCCAGGTCTACGTCCTGACCAAGGAGGAGGGCGGCCGGCACACCCCGTTCTACAACGGCTACCGGCCCCAGTTCTACCTGCGCACGACCGACGTGACCGGGGCGATCGGGCTGCCCGAGGGGGCCGAGATGATCATGCCCGGCGACAACGTCGAGATGAGCGTCGAGCTGATCACCCCGATCGCCCTCGAGATCGGCCAGCGCTTCGCGATCCGCGAGGGCGGCCGGACCGTCGGCGCCGGCGCGATCGTCACGATCGCCGAGTAAGGAAGCGACATGGCGAAGCAACGGATCCGGATCCGCCTCAAGGCCTACGACCACCGCCTGCTCGACCAGTCGGCGGCCCAGATCGTCGAGACCGCGCAGCGCACCGGCGCCGACGTCGTCGGACCGGTCCCGCTGCCGACCCGAATCGAGAAGTTCACGGTCCTGCGTTCGCCGTTCATCGACAAGGACAGCCGGGAGCAGTTCGAGATCCGCACCCACAAGCGGCTCGTCGACATCCTGGATCCGAGCTCGAAGACGGTCGATGCCCTGATGCGACTCTCGCTGGCTGCGGGCGTCGACATCGAAATCAAGATGTGACGTTGTGAGTATCGGATTGATCGGCCGGAAGGTCGGCGTGACCCAGGTGTTCCAGGCGGACGGCACGATGGTGGCCGTCAGCGTCGTGGCCATCCAACCGAATACCGTGACCCGGCTCCGGACCTCCGACCGCGACGGCTACGTGGCCGTCCAGCTCGGCAGCGAGACGGCGCGGCGCCTGACGAAGCCCGAGGCCGGCCAGCTCAAGAACCTGCCGAAGGGCGCCCAGAGCCTGGCCAGGATCCGCGAGTTCCGGGTCGACAGCGTCGACGAGTTCGAGCTGGGCCAGAGCATCGCGCTGGGCGATCTCTTCGCCGAGGGCGACCTGGTCGACGTGACCGGTGTGTCCAAGGGCAAAGGCTTCGCCGGCCACATCAAGCGCCATAACTTCCACCGCGGGCCGACGACCCACGGCTCGGACCATCACCGCGAGCCCGGCTCGATCGGCCCCGGCACGACGCCGGGCCGCGTCTACAAGGGCGTCAAGATGGCCGGCCACATGGGCGACGAGCGCGTGACCGTCAAGAAGCTGCGCGTCGTCCGCGCCGACACGGACAAGAACCTCCTCCTCGTGAAGGGTTCGCTGCCCGGGCCGCGCGGCTCGCTCATCCTCGTGAAGAAGGCCTGACGATGCCGCAGACCATCCTCTACGACAAGACCGGCAAGAACGTCGGCAACGTCGAGCTGTCCGATTCGCTCTTCGCCGCCCCGGTCAACGCGGCCGTCCTCCACCAGGTCGTGACCGCCCAGCTGGCCGGCCGGCGGACCGGGACCGCCGACACGCGCACCCGCGGCGAGATCCGCGGCGGCGGCAAGAAGCCGTACCGCCAGAAGGGGACCGGCCGCGCCCGCCAGGGCACCCGGACCGCGCCCCACTACCGCGGCGGCGGCGTGGTCTTCGGGCCGCATCCGCGGAGCTACGAGCAGCGGCTGCCGCGCAAGATGAAGCGTCTCGCCCTCCGCGGCGCGCTGACCGCCAAGCTCGGCGACGAGGCGATCAAGGTGATCGACACCTTCGCCCTCGAGGCGATCAGGACCCGCGACCTGGCCGCCGTCCTCGGCGCGCTCGAGGCGCGCGGTCGGATCCTCGTCGTCGCGCCGGGGCGCGACGAGCGGCTCGAGCTGTCGGCCCGCAACCTGCCGACGGTCGAGATCATCCTCGCCGACTCGCTCAACGTCGTCGACCTGCTGAAGGCCGACATCGTGCTCATCGAGCAGCCGGCACTCGCCCGGATGGAGGAGGTCTACGCGTGAGCGCCCTGACCGCCGCCGACATCATCCTGCGACCCGTCATCAGCGAGAAGTCGATCGACGTCTCGACGCTCGGCGATCGCGATGCCAAGGCCGGCAATAAGTACACGTTCGCCGTCCATCGTGACGCGAACAAGATCCAGATCAAACAGGCGATCGAGGAGCTCTACGTCAAGGAGAAGGTGACCGTCGTCGGCGTCAACGTGCTGACGACCCAGGCCAAGGAGAAGAGCCGCGGCACCAAGCGCGGCCGGATCAAGGGCTGGACGACTCCGTGGCGCAAGGCGATCGTCACCCTGGCCCCCGGCCAGAAGATCGAATTCTTCGAGGGGGTCTGACGATGCCGCTTCGTTCCTACAAGGCCACCTCGCCGGGCCTCCGCCAGATGACCCGGTCGACCTTCGAAGAGATCACGACCGACGAGCCGTTCAAGCCGCTGCTCGAGAAGCAGATCCGCGGCTCGGGCCGGAACAACGCGGGCCGGCTCACCGTCCGCCATCGCGGCGGCGGCGAGAAGCAGCACTACCGCCGGATCGACTTCAAGCGCGACAAGCTCGGCGTGCCGGCCCGTCTCGCGACGATCGAGTACGACCCGAACCGCTCGGCCCGGATCGGGCTGCTCTTCTACCGCGACGGCGAGAAGCGCTACATGCTCCTGCCGCACGGACTGAAGGTCGGCGACGTGATCGTGTCCGGCCCGTCGGCCGAGGCGCGCCTCGGCAACGCCCTGCCGCTCGCCAACATCCCGCTCGGCACGACGATCCATAACATCGAGCTCGTCCCCGGCAAGGGCGGCCAGGTCGTCCGGTCCGCCGGCACGTCGGCCCAGCTCCTCGCCAAGGAAGGCGACTACGCGACCGTCCGGATGCCGTCGGGCGAGATGCGCCGGATCCCGATGCGCTGCATGGCCACGATCGGCCAGGTCAGCAACCTCGACCACGAGAACCAGAACCTCGGCAAGGCCGGCCGCGCGCGCCACTTGGGCCAGCGACCGGAAGTCCGCGGCGTCGTCATGAACCCACGCGACCATCCGCACGGCGGTGGTGAGGGCAAGTCCCCGACGGGGATGCCGCCCAAGACGCCGTGGGGCAAGCCGGCGATGGGCTATCGGACCCGTCGCGCCAAGACGACCGGACGACTGATCGTCCGATCGCGTCACCGCAAGTAAGGAGGGAGGTAGCTAGATGTCTCGTTCTGTCAAGAAGGGCCCGTTCATCGAGCTCCGCCTCCAGGGGCGGGTCGAGGAGATGAACCGGCGCAACGAGAAGAAGGTCGTCAAGACCTGGTCTCGGGCGTCGGTGATCTTCCCGACCTTCATCGGACACACGATCGCCGTCTACAACGGCAAGAAGCACGTCCCGGTCTACGTGACCGAGAACATGGTCGGTCATCGCCTCGGCGAGTTCGCCCACACCCGCACCTACCGCGGGCACGGCAAGCACACCGAGCGATCGACGTCCCTGAAGTAGGAGCCGAGGACCCGTGCGCGTTTCCGCCACTGCCAAGTACCTCCGCGGCTCCACCCGCAAGGCCAATCTCGTCGTCGCGGCGATCAAGGGCCGACCGGTCGAGGAGGCCGCCGCCCTGCTCAAGTTCATGCCGCAGCACGCCGCCCACGACGTGCTGGCCGTGCTGAAGAGCGCGACGGCCAATGCCGAGAACAACCACAACCTGTCCGCCGAGGACCTGATCGTCGCCGATGCCCAGGCAAACGAGGGCCCGACGATCAAGCGCTGGCGGCCGCGGGCCCAGGGTCGGGCGTTCCCGATCCACAAGCCCATGACTCACATCACGATCGTCGTCGCGGACCGGGAGGCCTGATATGGGCAGAAAAGTCCATCCGTACGGCTTCCGCCTGGGTGTCTCGCGCACCTGGACCGCGAAGTGGTACGCGGACAAGGAATACACCGACCTCCTCAAGGAGGACATCGGCATCCGCAAGCTCGTCGAGAAGCGGCTCGCCAACGCGAGCGTCAGCGGCGTCGAGATCGAGCGGGGCATCAACCACGTGACGGTCACGATCCACACGGCCAAGCCCGGGATCGTCATCGGCAAGGGCGGCGCGAACGTCGAGATCCTGCGCCAGCAGATCGGCGGCCTGACCAAGCGCCGGGTCAAGCTGGAGATCAAGGAGATCCGCCAGCCCGAGCTCGACGCGCACCTCGTCGCGATGAACATCGCCGGCCAGCTGTCGCGTCGGATCGCGTTCAAGAAGGCGATGAAGCAGGCGATCCAGCGCTCGATGAAGGCCGGGGCCAAAGGCGTACGGAACGCGGTCGCCGGTCGTCT
>Ga0307308_10000491_pt1 | contig 14223 bp, 15 predicted proteins | sample ER_DNA_195_FD_194501 | JGI IMG/M metagenome (GOLD analysis project Ga0307308, IMG submission 194501) | Bulk soil microbial communities from the East River watershed near Crested Butte, Colorado, United States - ER_DNA_195 | ecosystem: Environmental > Terrestrial > Soil > Floodplain | place...
ACGTGAAGGTCGAGCGCCAGACGGCGCCTCGCGGCGGTGCGGCAGTCAGCGTCGAATTCATGGGCGCGTGGCGGGATGGCCGTCGACTTCTCTACGCCGAATCACTGACGGTCGGCGATAAGTACGGCGGTGTTGGTTTCAGGGGTGCTCCGCCAACTGAGCCACCAATACTCACGTACGCCGAGGATCCGACCGGATCGGCAACGTCCGTCGCGCTGGAGAGTCCGAACATCCAACTTCAGGGCCCGTGGAGGCTCGTCGCGGCCCTTCCTTAGACGCGTCGTGCGCGATCGTCTGCGCGCCTGAGCACAAAGTCGTGGTTCACATGCAGTCTTCCAAAGTTGTCACACTCACCAATGTGGACCTCGGACTAACCGCCGTCCGACTCCTCGAGGTCATCGCATTTTCCGCCGTGAACGGCGGCTTCGCGGCAGCCCTCCGAGGCTGGTTCAAGTGGCCAACGCTCCGCGAGAAGACTGTTGCCCTCACCGCCGCGGTGCTTCTGACATCTCCGCTCACGATCGGCGGCGTTGCGATTGGCGATCCGTTGTTCATCACTTTCGCCTGTCCCGCTCTTGCGATTGAGTACGCAGGAATCCTGGTAGGCCTGCGCCTCACTCGTCCGACGGTGAGTCCGTCGAACTAGCTGTCACCCGACTCGCCTGAATACACGCTCGAGAGTTGTCCGGTACGGCTTGAGCCGTACGACCGGAAACCGCTCCCGCGCGCCACGCCGTGACCTCGGCGCATCGCGACCAGGCATCGCGTCCCCTTCAGGCAGCAGTGGGTTCTAGGTCGACCGCTCGCCTCAACGCATCAAAGTCGTCGGCGAGGGCGCGTAGCCGCACCCCGCCAGGCCAGCCCCCGAAGTAGGCGGCATCGGATCGGGCCTCGATCCCATCGCGGGTCGTGCGTCCTTGATTGCTGATCGTGACCGAGTCGTCGAACCGTCGGAGGTCGCCGCGACGTTCCAGGAGCCCAACGTTGGCAAGGACGCTATCGCGGTCCTGCTTGGCCGCGACGCGCTCGGCGATGGCAGCGATAGTGGAGACACCTTCCCAGACCTGCGTAAGCACATCGACCATTGGACCGCTATAGCCCTCCGACTCCCACGCGACGCGGAAGCACACATCGCGGTAGATCGAGAGTTCCCATACGGCCCGGTACAGCCGCACGAGAGTCGGCACTGGCGCGTCGCCCCACATCTCGCGGATGAAGCGCGCGCGGCTGGTCAGCGGCACCGCGTAGGAATGCCGCTCCAGGGTTTCGCCCACGCGGCCCGCGAGGGCAGGTTCCACGGATCGCCTTGCGACCTCCTCCCAGACTTCGCGGTACAACTCGGCGACCGCGTCATGCCCAGTTTCGGTCAGGACCCATCCCTCAGCCTCCTCGCGCGCGAAGCCAGCGGTGACCAACGGCCGCCAGTGTTCGGCACCGACCCGGGAGCGCGTTGAGTACGGGACCGCGTCGCGCAGCGCGCGCTCAGTCACGGGTCCCTGTCCGGCGACCAGGTAAGCACTGTTGAGAAGACCGAGCCGGTGCGCTTCGAGCTGGTGGCTCCGGGCGACGCGATCGAGGACCGCGTGCCCGCGCGTGCACGCCGCGATGAACGGCATGAATGACCGAACGAGGGCCCGCCGCAGCGCATCGTCCGTCGCCGGATCGGATGTCGCCATCTCCGGAGCTAGGGACCGGAGGATCGGCGCGAAGTGCTCCGCCACGGCGGCCGTGACTTCGGCGAGCGAGCGCGTGCCGTCGATCTCGATCGCGCGCAACCCGAGGCCCTTCGCCGACTGGCGAACGTGGTCGGTGAGCACTGCGTCGCGCGCCAGCCGGTTCGCGCGTGCACGGTCGCCGTCATTCGTGCCTTCGATCGTCACCCAATCACGGTCACGGAGTGCACGCTCGCGGAAGGCCTCGGTCGGGACGAGCCAAATCGCCTGGCGCGTGTCGCTGAGAAGTGGCGCGACGAATTCCGGGAAGAACCACGGACCCTCTGCCAGGATCGGCACACCCGGCGGGCGGGCCAACAGGTCTTCGATCGCCATTTCCATACGCTCGCGCGAAGAGTTGACCGCTTCGCGCGCCATCTCATCGGGCGGGCGAAGTACCCAGCGCTCGTCCATCGACATCGAGGCGAAGGCATGCATGGCCGGATGCCGGTCCGGGTCGATCCGCTCACTGTGGTCACGCGAGTCGTGGAAGTCGTAGTGATATGTCTGCAAGCTGCGCCCGTCGGCGAGGGCCGTCGTGATCGAGGTCTTCCCCGCCCCTGTGCCACCGCCGATCCACAGCACGTGACGCAGCCGAGCCGCGAGGGCGCGGATGTCGCTACCAGGGGGTCCGGACGAGGGCCGCTCCATGCTCATCCGACGTCGACCAGGTCTCTTGGTCGACCTCTGCTAGAAGTCGACGAAGTAATCGAACTTGCGCTCACGTGGCTTCGCGGTCGTCCGCATCACGACCCAGCGGTGATGTTCAGGAAACGCATCCGGGCTTTGTTTCGCGTCTACCGCGCCTTCCTCTTCGACGTCCCAGCCGAGATTACGGGTGCAGAACGCGACCGCCTTCTTGACGGCCGGAAGCTGATAGTCGTCGAGAAAGATGACGCTGCCGCCACGGACCAGCCGCCCGAGAAACATCAGGTCGACGAATACCCAATCGAAGCGGTGATTGCCGTCGACGAACGCGAAGTCGAAGTGCTGTTCCTCGCCCAGTAGGCGGGGCAGCACGAATTCCGACCGACCGTTATGGAAGTCGAGATGATCACGCAGGCCCGCTTCTTCAACCAACTGGAGTCCGACCGACGAGAACCCCTCGACTTGTTTCGGATCAATCGTCAGATGACGGAAGGGCGACGACGAACCGTTCGATAGGAGCCCGCGAAGAACGAAGAGCGTTGAGATCCCATATCCGAACCCGATCTCGATGCTGGACGCTGCTCGCTCCCTTGCGACCCAGTCACTCAGAGCCTCGCCTTCGCGCGGATGGATCGCTATGGGGAAGATGTCGTGAGTCGTCCCGTCCGACTTGGCGGTCACACTGCCACAGACGGCGCTGTCGATCACCCGTTGCAGACGCTCGAAGTCGCCCATGCTCAACCTCCTGAGCTGACGCAATGCGGCATCGTGCACGAGGATCCGCCGAAGAAACAGTCTGTTTGTTGGCGCGCGGTCGTCGTAGACTGATGGTGCGGAGTTGCGCACGCAGCCAATTCACCGGCCCTCGCCGCTGACCCGCCCCCTTGGTTCAGTCGCTTGAGAACGCTTGCCCTACACGTGATCAGTTACGGACCGACATCAACCGCGCGAACTGCGTGACTTCGTATGTGCTGTTGCGCAGCCGGATCAGGTCCGAAACCATTGCTCCGGATCGCAATATCGAAGGTCGGGGACCATGGTGCGTCCTACACCGTGGCCCCTGGATCGCCCGGCATCCGAAATGAGCGGCAGTGGTGTAGCGAACCATGAATGGGTCCATTAGGTCCTCTACCTAGGCACGGCCCACGTCACAGAACCGACCACTTCGTACCGCAGCCGATTGATCCTGCGGCGCGCGAAGACGGCGCGGACCTCGGCGTCGAACGACTCGACCCGGTCGCGGAGCTGCGCGCGCGTCAGCACGCTCGTGCTGTGTAGGAACTCGATGTACTCATCCACGGACTGCTCGAAGGACATCGGATCGGTGCGCTCCTCGCCCTCGATTGTGAACAGGGCAGATGCCCGTACGCCGGCGACCGCATCGGCCGTCTCCGGGTGCTTCGCCACCGCGGCGTAGCGGTCCGTGACGGCCCAGACCTCCTCGCGATAGGGGCCGTGGACATTCGCGTTGCCAACGATCGCGAGATACGCCCCGGGCGCGAGCGCCGCGCGAAAGCGAGGCAGTACGACCGCTAGGTCCATCCAGTGAAGACTCTCGCCGCATGCGATGAGGCCGTAGGGCGGGTCGAGCTTGCTGCCTTCTGCTCGGCCCTCGATCCATCGGATGCGGGGGGATCTGACCCTCCGGGTAGCTGCTTACCCTCGGCGAGCATCTCCGCCGAGGGCTCCACCGCATCGATGCGTTCGGCGAAAGAGGTCATCCTTCGTGCGAGCGCCCCCGTCCCGGCACCCGCATCGAGTACGTGGCGCGGCACGACGAGCCTGCGCGCGAGAGCGGCGAATACGCCCTCCGGATATGGCGGGCGACGCCCATAGAGACGGGCGACCGTAGGATCGGTGAAGACCCTACCGAGACTGACCGGCGAAGATGCGCTCGTCTCAGCAGCGTCTCGCGTACTTCCCACGAACTTAACGTAGCCAGTCAGGCCCTCCGAAGACAAGGAGCTCTCCACACCGGTCGTACACGGCGTGTCGCCTGAGCGCAGGCCAACGCCGCGACGCCGCGATGCGGGCCAGTGCGGGGCCGTTGGAGGCGGAACTCTCGCTAGGCCTGGGCGCGCGTATGCCGCCCGAATTCGCAATACATGGGTCCGTCAGACCGTTGAGCTGCGGAATCGACGGCGTGCACCGGATCGTTCACGCGCCAGAGCGTACGCCCGCGATGGGACGACCGGACGCGGCCTTCGGGCGAGAGCAACGTGCCGTACGTGAAGCGGCTGAAGACGGAAACAAAACGCGGCCGCCAGCGGAGTCGCATCAGATACGATCGATCGATGTCAACAGAGACCGGAAGGGCAGCTCCGTGCGCGGTCGGTCCGACATTTCAGGATCCGCGACTCTACGTCGAGGAAGCCGTCCTGCCCGAACGTGAGGTCCTCGCGCTCGCACACGAGTGCGGACTCGAGGTGCCGCCGAACCTGTTGGCCTGGTACATCGAGAACGGGTACTTCGCCCCCGTGATCGAGATCGCCGTGCTCGATGGGCCCGACACGCCGCCCATCCTCGGCTACTCGCGTTGGCAGCTGCTGCCGTTGTTCGAGCTCGAGCGCGCCCGGCACAACAGCCTCAAGATCTGGCCAGACCGACCAGCCGGCGGGCAGGATCGCCAGTCGTGGCAGTGGCAGCTCCAGACGGTGAAGCCTGGGTTGCGGACGCTGTCAGAGGACTTTCGCCCATTGGCTCGAGCTCGTGCTCCTGCTGCAGAACAAGTACGTCGGCGTCGCCCGCGGACATCGGAACTTCGTTGTTGAGATGCGTAGCAGCATTCACAACGAGCACGAGGAATATCTCAGAGGCGAGTACGCGGCGCGTGTCTCTGGCGAGGGAGCGCTCCAGGAAGTAGGCATCACGCTCGCCCAGGCTGTGGAGTTGCGCCGCGAATTCGGTCTACGCAGCCATTGGCTCGATCCACTCGGAGAGTGGTATCGGCTCATTCGGTTTATGCCGCTCGACGCGCGCCGCAAGCTCAAGGGCACTGCGCGCCTAGCGCAGGAGATGTACATCGCGGACCGGATCCTCGAGCGCTACCTCAGCGAGCGAACAGGGAAACCCCAGCAGGACACCGAGGACCTCGCGGGGAATCCGGATGACGACTGGGCGCGACGCTTCTACGGTCGGACGAAGGACTACCGTGACCCGGAGTTTCTCGAGGTGTTGCTGACGCAGTTCGGTCTGTATCCCGGTCCGGCCGTCGTTTTGTTCGTCGAGGGCGAGAGCGAGAGCGATCTGTTCCCGGCGATCAGTCGCCTCCTCGGCTATGGCTTCAGCCACTTCGGCATCCAGGTAGAGAATCTCGCCGGCGTGAACAACGCGCCCAAGGTCGTGGAGACCGTGCGTTACCTATCCCGCCCTGCACCGAGCGGCGCGGGGCAGCTCCTTCGCCGGCCGCTGGTCACGCCGTTCGTTGTCGTCGACCGAGAGGGCCCGGTCGAACGCGGCAGGCTCATCGGGGACATGACCGAGGGCGGCTTGCAGGCGTACCTGCACATCTGGAATCGAGACCTGGAGCGCGACAACTTCACCGCGGCCGAGCTGGCGACCTGCCTGAAACAGACGTACGGCACCGACTCGACCGTCGCAGCCGTCGAAACATGGATGGAGAGCAGGGTCCCGCTCGACAAGTGGATCCTCCGGACCTTCGACAAGCAGATCCGCAAACGAGACCTCGTCCCCGCCCTCCTTCGGTTGATCGAGGCGGACCTCGACCGCGGCGACGACGGGCGCCCGGTGGTCCAGCTCATGATCAAGATCATTCGCTATGCCTGCCGAAGTCTTCCGGTCGATGACCCGCGCCGCGCGGGACTGCTGATCTTCGGGCACTGATTGGCGAATTGTCGAAGAACACGAGCCTCTTCCGTCGCCGCGAGCCGTCGTCGGGGCGACAATCCGTTCCGATGCCCAGTGTGATCGACGATGTGGTTCGCGACGCCGCAGATGCCATCGCCCGGGAACACCACGTGGACATCGAAGTGAACCCACCGAGTCCGCACGAGTCCGAATGCGTGGCTGACTATGAAGAGCATCGGGCGGCGATCACGCAGCTGCTGAGGCTCGCAGCCGAGATGGCCACGCCGCCACGCTCGCTCCACCTCGTGATCTATCCGGAAACCCCGCCGATCACGAGGCTGTACATCCGAGGCGCGGGCATTCCGACGATGTACGACGCGATTTCGGAACAGCATCGTCCCGGCGTGCGAGCGGCGGCAGCCGCGATCAAACAGATCAGCGCGCGACTGCTGCGTGACCCGGGTGGATTCCTTGTGCTCTACGGGACACTTGCCGCCGACGACCCGTAGCGCATCCGCCGTTTTCTCAACGCATAGGAGCGTCAGCGACCAGTCGCCAACTCATTGCCAAGCCGCACCCCGGACACGTCAGGACGAACTCATCGCCGTCGTTTACGCCCTGCACGGAGAAGAAGCTATCCGCACCCTCCGGAATCCGCTCACCGCACGCCGGGCAGCGGACCCGCCCGGCGTGTACGTGGGCGCGTGTCACGTCGTAGGCAGCGGGATGCGCCTCTCGGTTCTCGTCGCTCGGCCCCAGATGCGGACGCTCGATCCCGCGGATTCCCCGGAGTGTGGTGACCGCCGTGCGCGCCTCGGCGAACGTCGGCAATTCCCACTCAAGCTGCGCGCGCTCGGCTTGGCCCGGCAGCGACCACGTCGCACCCAGCCCGTGGTGCAGAACCAGCCCGTGGACGCGCTGGTCGATCTCATCGATGCTCACGGCGTCCTCGAGGACGACGTACACCGCGCGCACGAGCCAGGCGTCGGCTTTCATCGCGTGACCTCCTGCCGCAGGAGCTGCGCAAGATCCTCGGCGATCTCTCTGGCCTCGGCAGTAAGCGCGCGCCGCCGCCGCGACGGCGGACGCAGCGTGACGACGACCAGCTCTTCGCCGTGCTGGACGTTCATCGTCATCCGACCGCGCTCGCGCTGCGCCTCAGCCCGCGTTCGCCAACTCGTGTAGCCGAGACGCACGAGAGCGGCGATCGGTGCCACATCCGTGACGCGACCGCCAGTGTCGAGACGATCGAGCGTGGCGCCGGCGAACCGGAGCGCCGCTGCGAGCCGCTCAACGATGTCCTCCTGGACGAGCGAAGCCATGAAGTCGTCGGGCGTCTCGGCGGGCCCAGCAATCACGAGCGTGCCGTCGGCATCGAGTACGACCCGCCCGCGGTCTTGCGCGACCAGGAGGCTCCCGTGGTCAAGCGCTCTCCGCGTCTGCGCACCGGCGAGGAGGACGCTCGGCTTGCCATACAGCGCGTCGCGTTCGAGATCCCGCTGGAAGTCCGTGTTCGCCATCTGCGTTGGACGCAGCAGCGGCGTGCTCGGTCCCGGCGCGATGGCCAACACCAACGATGGCTCGTGCAGCGAACGCGCGACAGCTTCGGACCGGCCGCGCCCCCGCGCCACCAGTTCTTCGGGATCGACGCGCCCGGCGGCGCGTGACAGCTCGAGCTCCTTGAGCGAACGTATCACCGCGTCGCGGAGGTCCTCCGGCGTCGAGAAGCTCGCGATGGCGCTTCCCGTCGCCCACGCCCGCACCTCATCGATGAACGCCTTCTGCGCCACCTCCGGCTCGACGCCCCGCTGGACGAATGCCAGTACGTCCTTGTTCATCGCCCGGGCCTCGGCGTACTCCTGGTGTGTGGGCGACTGTTCGCGCGCGGTCGGTGCGCCGTAGCGGGCGCCGAGCAGCGTCACGACCACGTCTGACTTCCGCACAAGATCAAGACACGCGCGCTCCGCGGTGTCCGGGCCAGCGGGGATGTCCTCCGAGCGCAGCACGTCGTGCCCCAGCACCCTCGCCCCGCTGGCCGCAGCGCCGCGCAAGGCCTCGTAGCCCTTGATCACCGAGCTAATGAAGACGCGCACGCCACCCATTGTCGTGGAGCGCGTTAGTTCAAGCGCTCCGATGGAGGCGCGCAGCGGGACTGCTGCCATTGGTTTCGTGCGATCGCGGCACCGGTGACACGGGTTCGTCGGCCACGCAGACTTGATCCGTGTTCGAGCAGGGTCGTCGGGCGACCCCTGAGGAGATCGCGCAACTCATCGCCAGCTTCGACGCCGCGGGCCTGCCTGAGCTCGGGGACACGAACGTGAGCGAGATCGCTAGCCTGGCCGAGCTCGGAGCGATGCACACGGTGCTCGCGATTCCGGATGCTCTGCCGGGCGCCGACTCGTTCTATACGGTCGCGGAGCTCGCGCCGGCCTGGGCCGCCGGCGGTGGATCCGCGCACGACCAGGACTCATACCGCCGTGCCTTGGCCCGCGTCGCGGATCCTGACTACGCACCCGAGTTGCTGTTCGCGCCGACGCGTCTCACGAGCTCGGGCTGGTGGATGATTGACGCGATTCATCGCGCCGTCGCGTTCTTCAATACGCGTACGGTGGCCGGGTTGACCACGATTTCATTGCGGGTCTTCGTGCTGTCGCAGCCACTCTCCTAACGAGACACCGCCGACCGACCACTTGGCTTTCGGTGCCGCTTGCTGGATCGGACGTGCCGAGCGATGCGCGACGATGAGCGCGACCTGCCCGCCGCACTTTCAAGACTATTGGCCGCTTAGACCATGGTGTTTCGCGCCCGAAAATCTGTATCAGTCTCGAGTTGCCCAGCAATTTCGCGAATCGCGTCTCTCGCGATTCTTCAGACCATTGATTGCCGTCTCGGCCGCGGAGGTTTTGGCGGGCCCGCGAGGGCGCGAGGTCGTACTACGTCTTGCGTACTGGGTAGCGCAGGTGTGTAACGCCGATGCCCGGGACCACCGTCGGGTTGCCGAGGACGATTGGGGTGCCGGCGTGGTGGTCGAAGAGTCGAATTCCGGAGCCGAGAAGAAGCGCCGCGATGTCGACTTGGATTTCGTCGAGCAGTCCAGCGTTGAGACATTGCTGGATGGTGTCGGCGCCGTGGACTCCAACGGACTTCCCGGCAGCTGCAGTTTTGGCCTGGTTGACAGCGGATTCGATACCGTCGGTGACGAAGTGGACAGTCGAGTCGGGACGTGGCCACCCGTCGGGAATCTGGTGCGTGAGCACGAATGCCGGTCCCCAGGCATGGTTTCCGCCCCATCCTTGGGCTTTATCGAATGTGCGTCGCCCTGTGAGCATGGCACCAAGTTCGGATATGAGACCGTGAAGGCGGTTGGCGCTCGGCTGCGAGACGTGAAACGTCATGCCGTCCGATCCTCCGGTGCGGATCTCAACGTCGCCAGAGGAGGTGTACCAATCGAACACTTCGGCCACGCCATCGTTGAGGTCGGCTACGTAGCCGTCGAGTGACATCGACATTATTGCGACAACTTTCGACATTGGGTGTTCCTTGGTTTTTCTCATTTTGTTTCTTCCCCCATCGTGGCTAGAGCCATTCGCTGTCCTACCTCGCCCCGGGCGTCGCGTTCGGCGCGCGACTGACGAAGTATGTCGGCCATTTGTCTGGCAGCGAAGACTCGGCTCGGCGTGTCTCGCCTCTACGCGAGATCGTCGAGCGCGCCTGCGCGGCGCGCGCGCTCTTGCGCGTCGATCCACGTCTTCTCGATCACGAACGGCTGCCAGAGGCTCGCGGTCACGCGCTTGATCTCGTCGTCGGTGTACGGCTGCGGGTCGCCGATGGTCATCGCGTAAGCGAGACGCTTCGCGTTCTCTTCGAGGTAGAGCGAGAGAGTCACGCAGCTCGGCACGTCCTCGGCGACGACCGCGACGCCATGGCCCCGTAGGAGTACCGCCCGATGCTTGCCGAGGTCCTTCGCCATTGCGCTCCCCTGAGAATCGTTGCGCACCAGATCGGGGTCGTCGTACACAGGGACAACTTTGCCGAACGGCGCGCCCGCGTTGAATGCGGTGATGAGCGGCTTCCCCACCGTCGCGAATGCGGTCGCCGCGAGCGGGTGGAAGTGCGCGACGCTCCTGATCTCGGGCCGCGCGCGATAGCAGCCGAGATGTAGGGCCGTCTCGGCCGGCGGCTCGCCGCTCACGACCGCGCCATCGGCGACCTTCACGACCGCGACCTGCGCGGGCGTCACCGAGACGCGCGAGCTACGGCGACCGTTGATGTACGCGACGTCACCGTTGCGGAGGCTGATGTGCCCGTGCATATCGAACAGTCCGGCCGCGGCCATGACCCGGCATGCGAGAGCGACGAGCGCGCGATCCTTCGCGTCGTCGCTCACGTGGGATAACCCTCCGGCGATTCTTCGCTCGTCTCGTGGCCGATGTGCGCGTAGCGGCGGCGGAAGCGCAGCAGCGCGTCGATCTTCGCCGGGTCCACCTGATGCGCCTTGACCTCTCCGGTGAAGAGAATGTGATCGCCGCTCTCGCGTGAATCGCGGACCACGCACCACAGCACCGCCATGCTGCCGGCGACCGCCGGCGCGCCACCCGAATCCGCCGGGGCATCGAGCGGCTTGATCTTGAGCGTCGCGAACTTGTCCGGTCCCTCCGCCGATTTGCCGGCCCGCTCGGCGATGTCCTGCTGCGAAGCGTGAAGGAACGAGACGCTGAACGCGCCGCTCTTCTGGATGAGCTTGCACGTGCGGCTCCCGGGATGCTCGGCGATCACGACCATCGGCGGCACGAACGAGACGTACATCGCGGTGCCCGTTGCGCACGAGCGTTCGGGCCCGTCGGCAGCTCCGATGATCGCGACGCCGTGCGGGATCCGGGACAGAGCGGTGCGGGCGACCTCGTACCGATCGCCAGTGTTTCCGGGCATCCGGGCGAGGTTAGCAGGAATGGTCGAATGGTCTGATAATTCGGCCGTCGCGCCCGGGGACGCGCCCACGCGGCGCCTTGGGAGGTGGCACATGCGGTCGGTTCTCGCGCTACGCGTCTCGGCCATCGCGATCTGCATGGCGATCGTCGCCGGCTGCGGAGGTGGCACGCCGAGCGCCGCCATAAGCCCGACCGGATCCGCGGCCGCCACGCCGACGCCGGCTCCGGTCAAGATCCGCGCGGCGTACGGCAACGTGACTCCCGCGAACCTCGCTCCGTTCTACGCGAAGGAGAAGGGCATCTTCCTTCAGAACGGGCTCGACGTGGACCTGTCCCTCATCGACGGCGGCGGCAAGGCGATGGCCGCGCTGCTCGGCAATTCGGTGGACATCGCGCAGCTCGGCGGCACCGAAACGATGTCCGCATACGTTGGCGGCGGCGACGTCGAAGCGCTCACCCTGTTCGTCCCCGTTTCTCCGTGGGTCCTCATGGCGCCCGCGAGCTACACCGGGCCGAACGACCTCAAGGGAAAGACCGTCGGCGTCGCGTCGAAGGGCGGCTCGTCGGAGGTGGCCGCAAACCAGGCGATCGAGAAGCTCGGCCTCAAGCTCACCGACGTCACGGTGCTATCGACCGGTTCGGTCGCGAACCTGACCGCCGCGATGCTCGCGAACCAGGTGTACGCGGGTCCGGGCCATCCGCCGGACACGGCGGCGCTCTTCAAGGCCGGCTACAAGGTGATCATGGATCTCGCCGCGCAGAAGGTTCCGGCGGTCGAGAACTGCACCATCGTGACGAAGAAGTACGCGAGCGAGCACAAGGACGTGATGCAGAAATACGTCGACTCGCTCGTGCAGGCGATCGTCGCGATGAAGAAAGACAAGCCCGGCACGCTGCCGGTCATGCAGAAGCTCCTCAACGTGACCGACCAGGACGCGCTGTCGGAAACGTACGACTACTACGTCACGCAGATCTTCCCGATCTACCCCGCCGTCACACCGGACGCGTGGAACTACAGCCGGGACGAGCTTGCGAAGACGAACGCCGCAGTCAAGGGCCTCGACGTGACGAAGGTGATCGACAACCAGTTCGTCACGAACTCGCAGAGCCGCAAAGTCGGCGGCTAGCGCCGTCGGCGTGGACGCCGGTGCGCGATTTAGGATCGACGCATCGGCGCCCACGTCATCTTCGTCCGCGCGGCCAATGTCGGCGGGTCCGGCGTCTTCTCGACGGCCGCGCTTGCCAAGAAGCTCGACCTGCTCAACATCGGCGCGGCCGGGACGTTCGTTGCGCGCAGCAGCGTCTCGCCCGCCGAGATCGCGAAGGAGATCCCGTTCCCGCTCGACCTTGCCATCCGACCCGCGGCCGAGGTCGTGAGGCTCGTCGACGCTGGCGCGCCGCGCGTACCGGCGGGCGCACAGGTCTTCGTGAGCGTCCTCGTCGGTCCGGCGAAACGGAGCCCGCGGCTCCCGCTCGAAGTTCCCGACGGACGGCCGTGGGCGCTACGCGTCGTCGCGAAGCGCGGCCCCTACGTGATCTCGCTGCGGCGCCCGGAGCAGCGCGCGCTCGATCTGAGCGCCGTGGTCGAGAAGGCGTACGGCGCCCGGTCGACGACGCGCGGGTGGCCGACGTTCGAACGGATCGCCGCGGCGGTCAGGTCCCTCGAAGCTCCCGCCAGACGCGCTCGGCAGTGACAGGCAGCACGCGCACGCGCGCGCCGCTCGCGTTATGCACGGCGTTCGCGACTGCCGCCGGGACGCCCGGATTCACGAGCTCGCCGGCCGATCGCGCGCCGTACGGGCCGACCCCGTGGCCGTCCGAGAGATGCACGATACGGAGCGGCGGAACGTCGGCGATCGTCGGAAGCTTGTAGTCGCCGAGGTTCGCGGCCCGCACGCGTCCGTCTTCGAGCGCGAGATCCTCCGTGAGGGCCATCCCCAGGCCGTACACGAAGCCGCCCTCGAGCTGCCCGCGCAGACCGACCGGGTTGATCACCTGGCCGACGTCGACCGCCAGCACCGCCGAGAGCACGCGGACCGTTCCGGTCTCCGCGTCGACGGCGACCTCGATCGCGTGGGCGCATGCGCCGTGATCGTCCGCCGTCGCGTCGAACTTCGCGCTCACCTCGATTGCCTCACCGGGGTTGAGCGCGCCGGCAGCCTCCGCCACCGAACGCCTAGCGAGCTTGTCCTTTAACGCGTTCGCGGCGGCGAGGGCCGCACCGCCGTGCACGGGCGTCACGCGACTGCCGCCGATGCCCGGATCCTGGGGGCCCTCGGTCGAGAGGCGGCGCACCCGCACCTTCGAGGGCTCGATGCCGAGGGTCGCCGCGACGATGCGCTGGATCAGGGTGTGCTGTCCCCCACCCTGGTCCCCCACACCGGTGCGCGCCTCGACGGAGCCGTCGGGTTCTAGGCGGAGCGAGATCGTGGTGCTGCCGCGGCCGACATGCCGTACCCCGATGGCGAAACCGATCCCGCGACCGGCCGCTCGGGGCTTCTCCGCGCGAATCTCGTCCGCGGCCCGCTCCAGGAGCGCGCCGAGATCTGGACCGTGCCAGGGCTCGCCGGTTGTGGTGAGATCGCCGGCCCGTGCGAGATTGCGCCGTCGCATCTCGAGCGGTGTGATGCCAAGCTCCCGCGCGATGAGGTCGAGATGGGACTCCGACGCGAAGACGTTCTGCGGCTGGCCCGGCGCGCGCATGTGCCCGCCGGGCACGTTGTTCGTGTAGACCGTCGCGGCCTCGTGGCGCGCCGCGGGGACGCGATAGCCCTCGAGCGTCGACACGCCGCCCTCGACGAGGAGCCGGACGGTCGGCTTGCCGGCGGCGTACGCGCCGCCGTCGAAGAGCGCGTGCGATTCATGCGCGACGATCCGACCATCCGCGTCGACGCCCGTGCGCAGCCGTATGCGCGAGGCGTGGCGGGGATTGGTCGTCGTGAGCTCGTCGGCGTACCGCGTGACGGCGCGAACGGGACGTCCCGTCGCTCTCGCGAGGTGATAGAGAACGAACTCGTCGGTCGAGAGGCCCTTTGCGCCGAAGTCGCCGCCGATCGTTCCGTTGTCCACGACGATGCGGTCCTTGGCGAGGCCGAGCGTCGCGGCCATCTGATCGCGCAGGTTGAAGG
>Ga0307308_10000492_pt1 | contig 14222 bp, 14 predicted proteins | sample ER_DNA_195_FD_194501 | JGI IMG/M metagenome (GOLD analysis project Ga0307308, IMG submission 194501) | Bulk soil microbial communities from the East River watershed near Crested Butte, Colorado, United States - ER_DNA_195 | ecosystem: Environmental > Terrestrial > Soil > Floodplain | place...
AAAGGAAGGCGGCGCTGAGCGTGTCGCTCGGGCTCGCGCCGTACCCGTGCAGGAAGACGAGCAGCGGCCGGCCCTTTCCCCCGGCCGCCGGTGTGACCAGCTCCTCGTACAGCGTCCGGTCCATCAGCTTGCTCTCGAGCGCGAAGTTCGTGACCTGCGGCGGCCCGGCGAGGTCTGTCCGCGTCGAGCCGCAGGCGGCGCAGAGGACGACCGCGAGAGCGGCGAGCGAGAACGCCAGACCCCGTCGCATCCGGCCGATGCTAGCCGCAGGCGTTCGCCTCGGTAAGCTCGCCGGGTGGCCGAGGACCGGTGGGCGACCTTCGACTGCTACGGGACGCTGATCGACTGGAACGGCGGTATCCGCGGCGAGCTGGCCCGCGTCTTCGGCGAGGAGCGGGCGGACGAGCTGCTTGTCCGATACCACGAGCTCGAGCCGCAGCTCGAGGCCGACGGGACGCGCTCCTACCGCGAGGTGCTGACCGAGGCGATGCGTGAGCTCGGCGCCCCGGCTGGCGAGGAGGACGAGCTCGCGCGCTCGCTACCGTCCTGGGCGCCTTTCCCCGAGGTCCCGGCCGCGCTCAAGCAGGCCCGCGGCCGCGGCTGGAAGCTGGCGATTCTCTCCAATACCGACCGCGACTTCATCCAGGCGTCCATGGCGCAGCTCGGCGTCCCGTTCGAGCTCGCGATCGTCGCCTCCGAGATCGGCTCCTACAAGCCCGCGCTCGGCCACTGGCAGGCCTTCGAGCGCGAGACGGGCCGCTTGCCGGACGTCCACGTCGCGGCGAGCCTCTTCCACGACATCGGTCCTGCCGTCGAGCTCGGCCTCCCCTCGATCTGGATCAACCGCCTCGGCGAGCAGCCGGGCCCGCAGCCGACGCGTGAGCTGCAGGACCTCTCGCAGCTGGCCGACACGCTGGAGGAGCTCGCGTGAGCTTCGAGCTGCGAACGCCGACCGTCGATGACGCGCCTGCCATCACTGCGTTCCTTGACGAGCACGGCCGATCGGCCATCGGCGAGAGCGAGATCGGCGAGGCCGAGGTCCGCCATTGGCTCGCGCTCCCGACGATCTGGCTCCAGCTCGCCGAGCGAGACGGAGGCATCGTCGGCTACCTCGACCTCGTGACCGAGGACGACGAGCACTTCGTCGCCGACGTTCGAGCGCTCGACCTCGACGTCGCGGGAGCTTTGATCGACGCCTCGGAGCAGCGCGCCGGCAGTCCGGCTCGCATCCATGGCGTCGCCCAGGGAGATGACGACCTGATTCGCCAGGCCTACGGAGCGGCCGGCTACGAGGTGATCCGGCACTCGCTCCAGATGCGGATCGAGCTCGAAGGCGAGCTTCCCGAGGCGGAGTGGCCTGACGGCCTCGCCGTGCGGAACTTTCGGCCCGGAGAGGAGGAGCGCGTGCATGCGGCGCACCAGGACGCGTTCGCCGACCACTGGGATTTCCATCCGCAGACCTTCGAGCAGTGGCGCGCGTACACGCTCGACCGGCACGACTTCGACCCGTCGCTCTGGTGGCTGGTCGAGGACGGAGACGAGCTTGCAGGGCTTTCGCTCAACTGCTGGCACCTGTCCGCCGACCCCCAGTTCGGCTGGGTGCAGATCCTCGGCGTGCGACCGCCTTGGCGCCGTCGCGGCCTCGGCACCTCCCTGCTGCGACAGTCGTTCCGCGACTTCGCGGCCCGGGGCGCGACCCGCGTCGGGCTCGGCGTCGACGCCGAGAACACCACCGGAGCAGTCAGGCTCTACGAGCGTGCCGGCATGCACGTGCACCGTCGCAACGACGTCTACGAGAAGACGCTGTGAGCCGGCTCCGCGGCCGCTGCCCCGACTGCAACACCTTCACGGCGGTGGCCCTCGGCCCGGGCTACGAGTGCCACGCCTGCGGGCGCGAGTTCGCCGCCGGGATGGTGCGCGTGCCCCGGGCCTGGGGCGACAGCAGCGGGGAGACGATGGCCGAGGCGGCGCGACTGCCGTTTCCGTATCCCGAGGCCGCGGTGGTCGAGGAGGACACCCTCGGCGAGCAGACCCTCGCCGTGGCATCCGAGCTCCCGGAGCGCCCGCTCGTCCTCGGCGGCTGCTGCTGCTCGCACATCGGCGCGGTCGAGGCGCTCGCCGCCCGCCACGGACGCATCGCAGTCGTCTGGTTCGACGCGCACGGCGACCTGAACACGCCGGAGACCTCGCCCTCCGGGAACCTCTGGGGGATGCCGCTGCGGATCATCCTCGACTCGGGCGCGGTTGACCCGCGGGACGTGCTCCTGCTCGGCGCGCGCAACCTCGACCCGCCCGAGAAGGAGCTGATCGCCTCGATCAGCCTCCGCACCGAGCCGGACGAGCTCGACGCCGCGCTCGAGGGAACCGAGGGCGTCTACGTCGCCGTGGACGCCGACGCGCTCGACCCGGAGGGCATCAGCTCGTTCATGCCCGAACCGGACGGGCTTTCGCTCGACGAGACCGAACGGCTCCTGCGCGCGATCGCCGAGCGGGCGCCGGTTCTCGGCGCCGGCCTCAGCGGCCTCGCGGCCGAATCGTCGAATGTCGAGCCCGCTACCCGCCTGCTACGGGCCCTTGGCCTGTAACTCCGAGAAAGGCGACCGGGTCTAAACTCGCGGACGTGTCCGAGCGTATCGACGTCTCCATCGAGCACAAGCACGCGCCGACCGAGGACGGTGGGCGCCCGCATCCGAACACCTGCCCGAGCTGCGGCTCGCACTACCGCGACGACGAGCTCGACGCGAACCTGCGCGTCTGCACGCAGTGCGGACACCACTTCCCGGTGCACGCGCGCGAGCGGATCCGCCAGCTGACCGACCCGGACAGCTTCAGCGAGGAGGCGGCCGACCTGCGCTCCGACGACCCGCTCGGCTTCTTCGACCTGCGTCCCTACACCGAGCGGCTGGCCGAGGCGGAGCTCTCGACCGGGCTCGGCGAGGCGATGGTGATCGGCCGGGCGGCGATCGAGGAGCGCCCCTGCGAGCTGGCCGTGATGGAGTTCGGGTTCATGGGCGGCTCGATGGGCCGCGTCGTCGGCGAGAAGTTCGCGACCGCCTGCGAGAGCGCCGCCGAGCAGGGGATGCCGCTGGTCTCGGTCACCGCCTCGGGCGGCGCCCGCATGCAGGAGGGAATCCTGTCGCTGATGCAGCTGCCGAAGACCGTCTGCGCCGTCGAAGACCTACGCGACTCCGGCGGCACGCTGATCAGCGTGATGGCGCATCCGACGACGGCCGGCGTGCTCGCGAGCTTCGCCAGCCTCGGCGACGTGATCGTGGCCGAGCCGGGAGCGCTGCTCTCGTTCACCGGCCCGCGCGTCGTCCAGCAGACGACGCGCGAGAAGCTTCCCGATGACTTCGGCCTCGCCGAGTCGAACTACCGCCACGGCCACGTCGACGCAATCGTCCCGCGACCCGAGCTGCGCGCGACCGTGGCCCGGCTGCTGAGGCTCTTCGCCAATGGCGCGTGAGGCCGAGGTCAGGCTGCTCGGGCAGCTGAGCCGCCTTCGGAGCCTGCCGCTCCTGCGCGGCGCACGGCTTTCGGGCGAGCTCGACCGGCTGCAGAAGCAGCTCGAGCGGCTCGTCGACGAGCCCAGCGACGAGGAGATCTGGCGCTCCGTCGAGCTGGCGCGCAATCCCGACCGGCCGTACGCGCTCGACTACGTCGAGCGGCTGCTCGAGGACTGGTTCGAGCTGCACGGCGACCGCGCGCACGGCGACGACGCGGCGGTCGTCGCCGGGCTCGGGCGCTTCCGCGGCCGAACGGTGGTGCTGATCGGCAACCAGAAGGGCCGCGACGTCAAGGAGCGGACGAAGCGCAACTTCGGCATGGCCTACCCCGAGGGCTACGGCAAGGCGATGCGCGCGATGGAGCTCGCTGACCGGCACGGCTTCCCGCTACTGACGCTGATCGACATCCCGGGCGCCTACCCGGGCGTGACCGCGGAGCAGCACGGTCAGGGCGGCGCGATCGCACGCTCGCAGTCGCTAATGGCGAGGCTGCGCGTCCCGACCGTCGCGTGCATCATCGGCGAGGGCGGCTCCGGCGGCGCGATCGCGACCGCGCTCGCCGACCGCGTGCTGATGCAGGAGAACGCGATGTACACGGTCATCTCGCCGGAGGGCTGCGCGGCGATCCTCTGGCGCGACGCGGGGGAGGCGAAGAAGGCGGCGGCGGCGTTCAAGCCCGACGCCGGCCACTGCCTCGAGCTGGGCGTGATCGACGCTGTCGTTCCGGAACCGGAGGGTGGCGCGCAGACCGACTTCGACGACGCCGCGCGGCTCCTTGGCGATGCTCTGGCCGAGTCGCTCGAAATGCTGGACGGAATGAGCGGCGAGGAGCTTCGGCGGCAGCGGCGTGTGCGTTTCCGCACAATCGGCCAGGTTTCCGCGGCACCCTAGCTCCCGCTTGGAAGAGCCGTTTTAGCGGCTCTTTTCCACATGATCCACAGGCTTATCCCCTGTCCGTACACATGTCGGGGCCGACTTGTAGCCGGCCCCGACAGTAACCCCCCGTTGGGTGGAGAAGCGTTGTAATGCAGACGCCTATCGCTTGAGACTCGTACTACCGCGCCGGCCGCAACGGTAAACCCGAACGTGTAGAAAGGCCCCTGTGAGCCTGCGCGAATACGAGCGGAAGCGCGACCGGAAGAAGACCCCGGAGCCGTTCGGCGGCAAGGGGCGCGCCAAGGCTCTGATCTTCGTCGTCCAGCGCCACGACGCGCGGCGGCTCCACTACGACTTCCGCCTCGAGCGCGACGGCGCGCTCGCCAGCTGGGCGGTGCCGAAGGGCGTGCCGCTCGAGCCCGGCCAGCAGCATCTGGCCGTGCACGTCGAGGACCACCCGCTCGACTACGCGACCTTCGAGGGCGAGATCCCGAAGGGCGAGTACGGCGCGGGCTCGGTCGAGATCTGGGACTCCGGAACCTACGAGCTGGTCGAGGAGAAGCGCGACGGCGGCCTGACCGTCCGGCTGCACGGCAAGAAGCTCGACGGCCTCTGGACGCTCGTTCCCGCGCACCTCGACGGCAAGGAGCAGAACTGGCTGATCCTGCGCAAGCGCGAGGACGGCACCGCCGCGGTCTCCGGCCGGAAGTACGCGCCGATGCTCGCCACGCTCGAGGACGAGAAGCACATGCCGCGCGGCGAAGGCTGGGAGTTCGAGATCAAGTGGGACGGCTACCGGATCGTCTCGCGCGTGGCCGGCGGCGAGGCCGACCTGCGCACGCGCAAGGACCAGGACTACACGAAGCGGTTCGCCAACGTCGCCAAGGAGCTCGTCAAGGCGCTGAAGACGCCGGACTGCGTGGTCGACGGCGAGGTCTGCGCGCTCGACGACGAGGGCCGACCGAGCTTCTCGGCGATGCAGCAGGCGAAGCCCGGCACGCCGATCGTCTACTACCTCTTCGACCTGCTCGAGGTCGAGGGCGAGCCGCTGATCGACCTGCCGCTCTTGGAGCGCCGCAAGCGGCTGCTGAAGCTGCTCGACCGGCGCAACCGCACCGTCCAGTTCTCGGAGTCGTTCGACGACGGAGAGGCGCTGCTCGCGGAGGCGAAGAAGCGGAAGCTCGAGGGCGTGATGGGCAAGCGGCTCGACTCGCGCTACCTGCCGGGCAGGCGCTCCCGCGACTGGCTCAAGTTCAAGGCGCACGCCGAGCAGGAGTTCGTGATCGCCGGCTACACGAAGGGCCAAGGCCGGCGCGAGGGCTCGTTCGGCGCGCTCGTCCTCGGCGCCTACGAGGGCGGCGAGCTCGGCTGGGTCGGCAACGTCGGCACCGGCTTCGACGACGCGGAGATCGAGCGGCTGCTGAAGAAGCTGCGCCCGCTCGCGCGCAAGGCCTCGCCGTTCGCGCAGGAGCCGAAGATGCCGCGCGTCCGCAAGAGCGACGTCGTCTGGGTCGAGCCGAAGCTTGTTGCCGAGGTCTCGTTCGCCGAGTTCACGCACGACGGCCGGCTGCGCGCGCCGGTGTACCTCGGCCTGCGCGAGGACAAGGACGCCACGGAGGTCCGGCGCGAGCTCGCCCAGCCCATTCCCGAGGTGATCAAGAAGGGCAAGCGCGTGCTGCGGCTCTCCAACCTCGACAAGGAGTTCTGGCCGGACGAAGGGGTCACCAAGGGCGACCTGCTCGCGTTCTACCGCGACGTGGCGGCGGTCGCCGTCCCGCACCTGCGTGACCGGCCGTTCACGATGAAGCGCTATCCCGACGGCTGGCAGGGCAAGCACTTCTTCCAGAAGGACAAGCCGGCCGGGATGCCGGACTGGATCCCGACGGTGAGCATCGAGGTCACCAGCCGCGAGCGGCCGCGGCAGCGGCGCCGGATCGACGCGCCGCTCGTGAACGACGAGCTGGCGCTGCTCTGGATGGCGAACATGGCCTGTATCGACCTGAACACGTGGTACTCGCGGGTCGACAGGCTCGACCGCCCCGACTTCGTCCTCTTCGACCTCGACCCCTCGCCCGACGTCGGCTTCCCCGAGACGGTGCAGGTCGCGCTGCTGGTCAAGGAGGCGCTGGACACGATCGGGCTGGAGTCGTTCTGCAAGACGAGCGGCGCGGACGGGATCCACGTGCTCGTGCCGATCGAGCGGCGCTCGACCTACGAGGACACGCGCCAGTTCGCCGAGATCGTGGCGGGCGCGCTGGCCGCGACCCACCGCGGCCTGGTCACGACCGAGTGGTCGAAGGCGAAGCGCCGCGGCGTGCTGATCGACGCGAACCAGAACGGCGAGGGCAAGACGATCGCCTCGGTCTACTCGGTACGGCCGAAGGAGGGCGCCCCGGTGTCGACGCCGCTGCGCTGGGACGAGGTGGATGAGTCGCTCGACCCGGCCGCGTTCACGATGGACGTGGTGCGCAAGCGGGTGGCCGAGCACGGCGACCTGTTCGAGGGCGTGCTCACCACGCGACAGTCGCTCGCGAAGGCGCTGAAGGCTCTGCAGTGATCAGAGGTCGCGGCGGCTGAACCCGTAGGCGGCAACCGCGGCCAGGAGTGCGAAGTAGGCCGCCGCCCAGACGCGCACCCAGGGGCCGCCGGTGTAGCCGCCGCCGAACGGCCCGAGCTCGAGCAGGAAGCCGGTCAGGCCGGTCGTCCTCGAGACGATCTCCCGCAGGGCGTCCTGGTAGAGGCCCTCGAACGGGATCAGGTACGCGGCGACCTTCGCCGCGCGTTCGAGGCCGTGCGAGTTGAGGCCGTGGCCGATCGTGCCGAGCAGGCCGGCCACGAGGCCGGCCCCGAAGACCATGAAGACGGCGATCCCGTTCGCGGTCGAGGAGAGGAAGACCGATCCGAGCAGCGACATCGCCGCGACCAGTGCGACCGCGGCGGCGAGCTCGACGCCGGGCGTCACCACGTGGTCGGGCCACCAGTGGCCGGTCAGGCCGACGATCAGCATCGACCCGACGTAGACGATCCCCACGTACGGCACGCAAACCGCGACCGCGCCCAGCCAGCGCGCGAGCAGCAGCGTCGAGCGGCCGATCGGCCTGACGACGAGCGGCTGCAAGAGGCCGCGCTCCGCGTCGCCGCGGACGACTCCGAGGGTCAGGAAGACCGCGAGCACGGTCCCGAGGAAGAGCGTCCCGAACATCGCGAGCCCGAAGACCGTCGCCCCCACGAACGTGCGCGCGTCCACGCCCACGGGTGGCCCGACGTTGCCGAGGTTCGAGTAGAGGAAGTGCACGCCCAGCCAGAAAAGCGTCAGGAACCCGACCGTCAGGATCAGCACGACGCCGAAGACCTTGCGGCGGAGGGCCTCGCGCAGGCCGTAGCCGGCGATCGTCAGCACGGAGCTCACGACGACTCGCCTCCGACGGCCTCGAGGTAGGTGTCCTCCAGCGTCGAGGTGAGAACGCGCGCCTCGTAGATCTTCCGTCCCGCGGCGACGAGCTCCTCGACCAGGCGCGGCACGTCCTCGCGGCCGGCGCCCTCGAACAGGCGCGTGCCCTCGTCGGTCTCGATCTCGACCCCGCGAGGCTTGGCGAGCTCGGCCGGCGAGCCTTCCGTCACCAGCTTGCCGTGGAGGAGGATCGCGACCCGGTCGCAGACGAGCTCGATCTCGCTCAGCAGGTGCGAGTTGAGCAGCACGGAGATCCCGCGGCCGCGCAGCTCCTCCAGGAGCCCGCGGACGGTCCGGCGGCCGACCGGGTCAAGCGCGCTCGTCGGCTCGTCCAGAAGCAGGAGCGGCGGCGAGCCGACCAGCGCCTGGGCAATGCCAAGCCGCTGCTGCATGCCCTTGGACATCTCCTCGACGCGGCGATCGCGGGCGTCCGCGAGGCCGACGAGCTCCAGAAGCTCCGTGCGCTCGGCCGCGCCTCCCTGCGAGCCGGCCAGGCGCTGGTGGAGCTCGAGCACCTCGTCGCCGGAGGCCCAGCCGGGGAAGCGGAACAGCTCGGCCAGGTAGCCGAGCGAGCGGCGCGCCTCGCGTGAGCCGGCGCGCAGGCCGCAGATCTCGGCGGTTCCGGCCGAGGGGCGGACGAGCCCGCAGACGATCTTGACGAGCGTCGACTTGCCGGCGCCGTTCGGCCCGAGCAGGCCGACGAGCTCGCCCTCACGGACTTCGATATCGACCCCGGCGAGCGCCTCGACGGCCCCGTAGCGCTTCGCGAGCCCGCGAACGGCAAGCGCGGCCATGGCGGAACCCTACGTAAGCCCAGCTTGGCAGATGCCGCGGGCACTACTAGAGTCGTGGGCCTCCCCGAGAAGGGCTCACCTAGTGCTGGCGATTGGTGCAGTTAGAAGAATGGCGGCCGCATGGCGGCTCCCTTCGGTCGCGGCCGTGGGGTCGGTAGCAGCGCTCGCCGTCGCCGGGGCTAACGCTGGCTCGAGGTCTGCACCGGCGGTTGCTTACGGACATGAATTCGCGCCCGCGGTCGCCTTCGACGGCACGAACTACCTCGTTGTCTGGGAGGACGGCCGCGGCGCCTACGACGACATCTATGCGGCGCGTGTGAGCCCGGCGGGCGCGATTCTCGACCCGGGTGGAATTGCGATCTCGACCGCGGAGCGCGAACAACGGGAGCCCACGGTCGCCTTCGACGGGGCGAACTACCTCGTCGCCTGGACGGATTACCGGTCTGGCACGAACACCGACATCTACGGAGCGCGCGTGAGCCGGGCCGGCACCGTTCTCGACCCGGCCGGGATCGCGATCCAGACGGCGACAGGTCACCAGGGTCCGCCTACGCTCGCTTTCGGCGGCACGAACTACCTCGTCGCCTGGGATGACGGGGGCCGCATCTACGCCGCACGCGTGAGCCCGGCCGGTGCCGTGCTCGACCCCACCGGAATCGCGATTTCGATGGACCCGAGCGCCCTAAGCTCCTATCCGAGCGTCGCTTTCGATGGCGCGAACTACCTCGTCGCCTGGGGGTCCCGAGGCTACGACATCGCGGGCGCGCGCGTGAGCTTGGCCGGCGCCGTGCTCGACCCGACCGGAATCGCGATCTCGACGGCGGTGGGCTTCCAGTTCCAGAAGTCGGCTGCAGTCGCCTTCGACGGCACGAACTACGCCGTCGCCTGGGAGAGGTCGACCCCGTCCACCAACCCCGACATCTACGGCACGCGCGTGACCCCGGCGGGCGCGGTGCTCGACCCGACCGGAATCGCAATCTCGACTGCGGGGTATCACCAGCGGGCTCCGGCCGTCGGCTCCGACGGCAGCCACTCGCTCGTCGCCTGGGACGACACCCGCTCGGGCACGGGCTTCGACATCTACGGCGCGCGCGTGAGCCAGGCCGGCACGGTCCTTGACGCCGCCGGGATTGGGATCTCGACCTCGGATGCGCGGGGAACCACACCGGCGCTCGCCTTCGATGGCACGAACTACCTGGTCGCCTGGGAGGACCTCCGCCCGGGTGGCAATCGGATCTACGGAGCGCGCGTGAGCTCAGCCGGCGCCGTGCTCGACCCGGACGGGATTGCCATCTCGGCGCCTCCTCCCCCTCCACCTCCGCCTCCGCCTCCCCCTCCACCTCCGCCTCCACCGCCTTCCGCGCGCTGCAAGGTGCCGAGGGTGATCGGCCTCAGGCTCAGCGCGGCGCGTAAGCGGATCAAGGCCAGGCACTGCGCTGTCGGCCGCATCCGGCGTGCTCGCTCGAAGCGAGTGGGCCGCGTCATCGGCCAGAACCCGAAGCCCGGCGCCGTCAAGCGCTTCGGCTTCCCGGTCAAGCTGGTCATCGGTCGACGGCGTTGATGAACTTCACGTAGTAGCCGAGCTCGTCGAAGCCGAGGCGCCGGTAGAGCTCCTTGGGCCAGTCCTCGTAGTCGGCGACGAGGCAGACGAACTCGGCGCCGTCGCGCCGGGCCTCGGCGATCGCAGTCAGGACAACCGCCGTCGCATAGCCGCGCCCGCGATGCTCGTGCAGGGTGCCCACGTCCTCGATCTGCGCCTCGGTCTCGCCCTGGTAGAGGTCGGTGTAGCTGACCGGCTCGCCGTCGACCTCGACCGCGAAGTAGCGGACCCGGAGCCGCTCGGCGATGCGGTGCTTGCCGGCGAAGAGCTGCTCCATCACCTCCGGCGCCGCCCAGGGCTGGCCGGCGACGACCTGGTAGCGCGCCGGCCGGAGCGCCTCCTCCTCGACATCGACCACCGCGACCGGCGGCGCTTCGCGGTCCGGCTCCCGCCGCTGGACCATCACCACCACGCGGTTCACGCGCCAGCCGCGCTCCTCGAAGAACGGGACGAGCCGCTCGCCGAGCTTCGAGTCGGGGACGAAGATCGCCCGCCGGCCTAGCCGCTCGGCCTCGGCCCGCACGGTCTCCGCGTCGGCCTCGCGCTCGACGCGCAGGAAGTTTGAGTCGAGGCGCCGCGGCAGACTGTCGACGAAGACCGCGGTCCCGACGGACGAAGGCTCCGAGCGATCGCCGGCCATGTCGCCGCGCTCGAGGAAGGCGTAGGCGCGCGCGAGGTCATCCATCGCCGAGCCCCCGCGGGTGGCCGAGACTCCCGAGCTCGACGATGTCGCGCTGGAAAAAGAGCGCCACCGTCCAGTCGACGACCACGCGCAGCTTCCGGGAAAAGAGCGGCAGCTGGAAGAGGTGGTACGTCCTGGTCACGAACCAGCCGAGGAAGCCGGTCAGGCGCAGGCCGAGCACCGCTGCGATGCCCTTGTAGCGGCCGAGGGTCGCGACCTGGCCGAGCGTTCGGTAGCGGTAGGGCTGCGGCTCGCCGCGGAGGTTCTTGGCCAGGCGGCGCGCCTGGCGAAGGGCGTGCTGTGAGGTCGGCGGGTCGGGTTGCCCCGGCGAGGCCAGGTTGGGCACCGCCGCGCAGTCGCCGAGCGCCCAGATGCCGTCGAGCCCCTCGACTCGGAGGGTCTCGTCGACGCGAACGCGATGGCGCTCGTCCAGCGGCACGCCGAGCTCGGCGAGCTGCGGGTTGGCGCGGACGCCGGCCGTCCAGACCAGCGTCGCGGTCGGGATGCGCGTGCCGTTCGAGAGGACCGCGGCTTCGGCGTCGACCGACTCGAGGGTCGTCGAGACGTGGATCTCGATCCCGCGTTTCGTCAGCTGCTCGGCTGCGTAGTCCCCGAGGCGGCTCGGGATCTCCGGGAGGATCTTCGGCGCCGCGTCGACGAGCACCCACCGGCGTGGCCGGTCGTGGAGCTCGGGGTAGTGGCGCATCGCGTCGGAGACCAGGTCGGAGAGCTCGGCGAGGGCCTCGACGCCGGCGTAGCCGGCGCCGACGAAGACGAACGTCAGGTGCCGCGCCGCCGAGTCCTCGCCGGCCATCGCCGCGGCCTCGAGCTGGCCCAGGACGTGGTTGCGCAGGGCGATCGCGTCGGCGAGGTCCTTGAAGCCGAGCCCGTGTTCGGCCAGGCCGGGGATCGGGAGCGTCCGGGCGATGGAGCCGAGTGCGAGCACGAGGTGGTCGTAGCCGACCTCGAAGGGGCCGTCGGCGGAGTCGACTGCGACCGTGTGCCCGGCGGGGTCCAGGCCGGTGACGCTGCCGAGCAGGAGCTCGGAGTGCGGGCACATCAGGCGCAGCGGCACGACCACGTGGCGCGGCTCGAGCGTTCCGGATGCGGCCTCGGGGAGCAGCGGCGTGAAGAGCATGAAGTTCTCGGGGCTGACGATCGTCGCGCCGGCCTTGCCGAGGTAGCGCGCCACGTACGCGCCGGCGAAGCCGCCGCCCGCGATCAGGGTCCCGCCTCGCGCCGTTCGCTCGGCCACGGCTCTACTATCGCTACGTGACGGGGGTGCAGGTCGCAGTCGTCGGCAGCGGGAGCGAGCACGAGGGGCGCGCCGAGGAGGTCGGGCGGCTGCTCGCCGAGCGCGGCTGCACGTTGGTGACCGGCGGCGGCGGCGAGGTGATGGCGGCCGCGGCGCGCGGGGCGAAGTCCGCGGGCGGGACGACGATCGGGATCCTCCCCGGCGAGCGGCGGCACGAAGGGAACGAGTGGCTCGACCACGAGGTCGTGACCGGCATCGGTCACGCCCGCAACGTGGCGGTGGCGGCCTCCGGCGACGCCGTGATCGCGATCGGTGGGAGCTGGGGGACGCTGGCGGAGGTCGCGTTCGCCTCGCGCCTCGGCCGGGCGGTGGTGATCCTCGAGCCCGGCCTCGCGGTCGAAGGCATCCCGCGCGCCTCGACCCCGGAGGAAGCGGTCGAGCTGGCGCTCAGGCTCGCAGGAGCGGCGCGGTGAGGCAGGTCGGCCCGCCGTCGCCCTTGCTCAGCTCGGCGCCTTCGTAGACCTCGACCTCGACGCCGGCGCGCTCGAGACGACGGCGGGTCTCCGGGTTGCCGTTCACGACGAGCGCGGCGCGAGGGGCCAGGGCGAGGACGTTGGAGCCCATGGTCTCGAACTCCTCGTCCGGGACCGGCACGATCTCGATCCCGCGCTCGTCGAGGAGCTGCGCGAGGCGGGTCGGCAGGAGGGGCGGGTAGGCGACGACGAGGTCGGGGGCCAGCGGGCTGAGCAGCGAGAGCAGGTGCATCACCTCGCCGGGCCCGTGCCAGTGCGGCAGGTCGAAGACGAGCGTCTCGAGGCCCGTTTGCCGCTCGAGCGCCCAGATACCGTCCGAGTTGGTGCGGTAGCCGCGGCCGGCGAGGAGCGTGCGCTCGTCCAGGCGGATCAGGTCGCCGCCCTCTGCCCACTCGTCCCCGCTGAGGCTGCCGGCGACAGGGACGCCGACGCGCTCGAAGTCCTGCGCGAGCGCGGCAGGCTCGGCGCGGCGGAGCTCCTTGCCCGGGTTGAGCAGGATCGCGCCGCGCTCGGTGACGAGGGCCGGGTCGAAGACGTAGACCGCGTCGGCATTCTCGGAGGGCGACTCGGCGAGGACGACCTCCGCGCCGGCCCGCTCGAGGATCGCGCAGAGCGCCTCGTGCTCGCGGGCGATCCCGGCCGGATCGGGCTCGGCGCGCCAGCCGCAGGCCTCCCAGTCGCGCAGGTCGGAGGGCGCGCGCACCAGCACCCGGCGCAATTCGCCTGTCATCGACTCGCAGCCGTAGACCTTCGGCTCGACGCTCACCCTCGTGATCGTACTGCCCGCTGTCGATACATACGGGATGCGGATCCTCGTCCCGATGCTCGTCGTCGTCGTGCTCGCCGGCGGCGCCTGGACCTTCGAGAAGCACTCCCGCGCGGCCAACGAGCGGGCGCTCAGCGCCGTCGCGACGGAGCTCGCGGGCCGACCCGTCAATGTCCGGTGCCAGACCTTCTGGCAGGCGCTCATCGACGTGAACAGCCGCCTCGGAGACGTCCCGTTCCCCGACGGGCGCGCGGCGAGCTACACCCACATCACGCGGAAGATGTGCGGGCAGCTCACCCGCTTCCGGCACGGCCGGAGCCACCCGGAGCTCGCCTGTCTCGCCGCCTTCGACTGGAGCCGCTTCGACGGGAGCGACCCGGCGATGGCCGACTGCTCACGCCACGCGAACAACACGGTCGAGGCGCTCATGACGCTGGCGCACGAGTCGATGCACCTGCGCGGCTGGGCGGACGAGGCAACGGCGCAGTGCTACGGGCTGCAGGAGCTCGCCTTCACCGTCGAGCAGCTCGGCGGCTCTTTTGCCGAGGGCAAGGCGGCCGCCGACTACATGCTCTCGCTGCAGAAGTGGCTGCCCGAGGACTATCAATCCGGAGATTGTGTCCCCGGGGGCAAGCTCGACCTTCATCCGACTACGCCGGCGTTCCCGACCGAGGATCAACCCGCTCCGCTGCCGTCCGGGTTCTTCGGCCCCCAGCTCCTCTAGCTGCGTACTTCGGCCAGGCGCCGTTCCAGGAACGC
>Ga0307308_10000494_pt1 | contig 14205 bp, 12 predicted proteins | sample ER_DNA_195_FD_194501 | JGI IMG/M metagenome (GOLD analysis project Ga0307308, IMG submission 194501) | Bulk soil microbial communities from the East River watershed near Crested Butte, Colorado, United States - ER_DNA_195 | ecosystem: Environmental > Terrestrial > Soil > Floodplain | place...
CGTGTCGTACGCGTCGGGCCAGGCGTTCACGAAGGAATCGGCGCCGGCGCGTTCCGCTGAGCGCACGATCGACTCGAGGTCGTCGAGCTGCTCCACGCGGCCGAGTCCGATGTTCTCGCGCACGGTGAGCATGAACCGCGCGAAGTCCTGGAAGAGGACGGCGACGCGCTCGTAGATCCAGCTCTGGTCGTGGGCCGCCACGTCCGCGCCGTCCCAGAGCATGCGGCCGGAGTCCGGCCGATAGAGACCCGAGAGGACCTTCGCGAGCGTGGTCTTCCCCGATCCATTCTCGCCGACGAGCGCGATCACCTCGCCGGCGCGGATCTCGAGCGAGACGTCGTCGAGTGCAAGGCGCGATGGGAGCGCGGGGCCGCCGTCCTTCGAGGCCGATGGCGGATAACGAAAGGACACATGATCGAGATCGATCCGATCGAACGGCGCGGCGGGCTCGGCGAGCTCCGGCGCGCGCGCGGGCGCGAGCGAGCTGAACTCCTCCCAGTCTTCGAGGAAGAGGCTGGCTTCGTAGAGCTGGGTCATGTTGCTCACGACGCTCGAGAGCTGCCCCGAAAGCTGCTGGCTCGCCGCGACCGCCGCGCCCGCCTCCGCGACGCCGATGCGGTGCTCGATCACGAGGTACGCAAGCGCTCCGTACGTGAGCGCGGTAACGAGGGAAGACGCGCCGGTGCTCATGATCTGGTACCGGGCTCTCTTGCGCAGGTTTGCGGCGAGCTCCTTCAAACGTTCGTTGGAGAGGCGCTCGTACAGAGTGCGCATGTACGGCGCGAGGGCGAACGCCCGCAGCTCCTTCGCGTATTCGCGGCTGGTGAAGAGACCGAAGATGTAGTTCCGCTTGCGCTCGTTCGGGGTCATCGATCGCCAGAAGTGATAGGTCTGGCGGCTGGTCGCGGCGCTCGCCAGCCACATCGGCACGAATCCAACGACCGCGAGCACGAGCAGGATCGGCTGCAGGATGTAGAGGGCGGCGGCGACGCCGATGATGAGGAACAGGCTGCGCGCGAGTCCGATCGCGGAGCTCGTGACTCCCATCATCCGGCCCATAGCGTTCATCGCGCGTCGCAGGAGATCTTGGAACTCGGGCGTCTCGAAGCGCTTCAGGTCGATCGCGATGATCCGATCGAGTAAGACCGAGTTGGTGTGTCGCTCGACGATCGCCGAGAGCATCGACTGCTGCTGACCCTGGAGGAGGCCGGCCGCGCTCGAGATGACGCTCAGTCCGATCATCTCGGCGAGAAGCGTGGTGACTCGACTGAGGTCGCCGCCACTACCGGTCGCGAGGACCGCGGCGATAAGGTCTCTCGTGATGACGAGCTGCGCACCCGTCGTGATGGCCGTCACGATCTGCGGCGCGAGGCTCGCAAGGAAACGCCCCGGCGCCGCCTCCCACACGAGCCGGAAGGACGACGCGAGGACGCGCGGTATTCGACGGACCTGGCGCCGCTCCGGCGGCGGCTCGATGCGACCGCCCCGATCCCAGAAGATCACGATTTCAGCGTATCGCTCGTGTTCTCCGTCTAGTGAGCGCGGTACGAGACCAGTTGGCTGATGCCGTGATATCCGAGCGCTCGTAGCATCTCGTGCTTCGGTGTCGGACCCCCATGAGCAGCGGCCGCTTCTTCTCGCAAGGCCGAGGCGAGAGCTCCCGCAAGCTTCGCACCGCGTGCTGCCCGTCCGTCCAGCCGCGGGATGAACAGTTCGAGGTCGGCCCACCGGCCACGCACGACGTGCGCGATCGCCCAATACATCTCAATGAGATCCCAGACCGACTGCCGATCGAAGATCGGCGTCTCGCGTGCGTACGCCCGATGGGCGTCGTCCTCGGCCAACTCGCCCGACGACATCGCGTGTGAAACGAGAAGCGTCGCAGCGCGAATCGCGGAGGATTCAGGAATCATCCGCAACATCAGAGCGTCGAGATCTTCGGACGCGCTTCTGCCTTCGAGAACGTCAGCTGTCGCGCCGTCCCCGACACCGCTCGCGCCGATGAGACAGAAGCTGTCGTCTGGATACTCCCGAACGAGAGAGCGCAGGGCGTTGGCCTGCTCGATAACGGCGGGCCAGTCCCCGCTGCCGAGAAGGACCCGAGCTTTCGTGCCCATGGCGTGCTGGCGCGTGTGCGGACTCAGGGTCTTGCTAATCTCGAGCAGCCGGTCGGCGTCCGCGCCGGCGCGGACGAGATTTCCCGCGTAGAAGTAGGCGTTCGAGCGCCACATGAGAGCCTCAGGAAGGTTGAAGCCCGCGCCGGTCGCCGCCAAATTGAAGGCAAGGCCAAGGGCGCCAAGCGCCTGATTCAGATCCTCGGTGACGGTGAAGTGCACGAGAGCGAGGCGCCATAGGGCGTCCGCCTTCGTCGAGAAGTCCGCCCCGCTTTCGAGAAGCCGAGAGATCTCCGGCAGCGCTTCGCCGTTGTTCATGAAGACACTCCGCTGCACAAGGAGTCGGAGGAGGCTGGCTTGATCCGAGCGCTGTCGAGCGTTCGTGATCCCCTCGTCGATCAGGCCAGCAATTTCTTCGTAGGTTCGGTTGCGCTGGAAGTAACCCCAGTTGAAGACGGGCAGATCCAAGGTGTCGGCGTAGAGGCTGACCGGCGGTAGCGCCCCGGCCTCTCGATAGAGTTCGATCGCGCGCAGCCGATGCTCGGTAGCCGCGTCGCCTTTGGCGTTCCGCGCACATGCCAGGCCGAAGGCTTCCTCCACCCCCGCCGCCTCGACCGGGCCCGCCGCGAGCTTGAGCGCTCGGCCGAAAATCTCGCTCGCGCGGTCGAATGCGAGACGATCCGCAAGTCGGCCGCCAGATGAGCTCGAAGGCCGTCCGACCGCATCGACTCGCGTTCTGGGTCGCCTTCCCACACCCACGCGGCGTCGTCCGAACCGAGCGCCTGCCACCAGTGGTGCGCCAGAGTCTCGACGTCGTCGGAGCGCAGCCCCTCGCGTGCGTACTGCGCGTGGAGTCGGAGACGAGAGCCCATCGGAAGACGCCCGTACGCGATGTCGTGCACCAGCGCGTGATGGAAGCGGAAGCGGCCGTCAACCGGTCGGACGTATCGGAGGTGGGCGAGGCGGCCGAGGGTTCCAGCGACCTCTGACGGATCACGCTGCGCAAGAAGAGCAGCTCCCTGGACGTCGAAGGTCTCGCCGATCACGGACGAGCTCTGCAGAAGCTCTCGTTCGGCCGGGGCGAGCTCATCCAGGCGAGCGCTGATCGCAGCCTGCACCGTGACCGGGAGACCGGTGCCGGCGCGCCCGCGTGCGCGTGCCAGCTCGACGATGAAGAGCGGATGCCCCTCGGCACGGTCGACGTCGATATCGCGAGCGCCGGCCGATCGGGCAAGCGCGTTCGCTGCTACCGGATCGAGCGGCTGGACCTCCAGGATCAAGCGGTCGTCGGCAGGATGCAGCAGCGGCATTCCCGGGAACTCTGGTCGCGCGGTCGCAAGGATCATCAACGGGAATGTGGCCGATAGGGTTAGACGATCCACGAGCCGGATGAGGTCGCTCTCGGCCCACTGGACATCCTCGAGGCAGATGACAACAGGCTGCTCCCTCGACAGTTCCTTGAGGTAGCCCTGCCACGCGCTTGAGATCTCCGTACGTCGGTCCAAGGTCGCAAGCGCGAGAAGCCGTGGATCCGATCGCAGTCCGGCGCTGTGTGCGACCGCGCTCGGGATGCGCTCCGGGTCGGCGTTCGCAAGGAGTTGGCGGAGCGGCGATGACCCAACTTCTGTGCCGGGCCGGCAGCGCGCTTCGAGAACTGTCGCGCGGCCTGCAACGGACCGGGCGAAGTCCTCGACGATCCTCGTCTTGCCGATCCCTGGAGGACCGATAAGGAGTGCCAGCGACGCTTGGGCAGCTGCGACGCGCTCGAAGACCGACTGGAGCTTCCCGAGCTCGGACTCTCGCCCAACCAGGGGCAATTGGCCTTCCGGACCCTGGGTCACGCTCTTCAAGCGCCACGCGGGCACGAGGCCAAGCCCCTTGAGCTCGCGCGGTCCGAGGTCTTCGAACTCCGCGGCTCGGTTCGCGGCGAGGTAGGTCGTCGGCCCTACGAGGATCCCGTTGGGATCGGCCTGCGCCATCAACCGCGCGGCGATATTCACGCACGCCCCGACCGCCATCCTCTGGCGCTCTCCGACCGCGTCGAGATCGACAAGCGCTTCACCCGTTTCGATGCCGACGCGGATGCTTATCGGATTGGGCGACGTGGCTGCCCATCGCACGCTGGATTCCGCGACACGCAGTGCCCGGATCACGTCGTCGGAATGCGCCGCGGGAGCTCCGAACAGGACGAAGACCTCATCACCGATGTACTTCTCGATCGTCCCGCCGGCCTCGGTCGCGATCGCGCTGATCTCGCGGAAACTGTCGGAGAGGACTCGCTGCATCCGCTCAGGCCCAAGGCGTTGGCCCATCCCCGTCGATCCAACGAGATCGATGAAGACACACGAGACCAGGCGACGCTCGGACCGCCGTTCCAATTCTTCCCGCTCCCCCGGCGGGAATCCTACGCGTCTAAATCTTTGCTGGCGGTAACGGTATGCGCTTTCCGCGCACGTCCACGAGATTGCCCCTCGGCGTCTGAACGATACGGATCATCACTGTCGAGCACGCGGTGCAACGCAGGACGATCCCCGGCGCGTGCACGTACGCGACGAGTCCGCCGATCTGATCGACCTGTCCGCAGCCGCCGCACTCGGCGAGGACCGTGGTCATGTCGTCCCCGTAGATCTCAGAGAGCGCTCCCGCGGCCGCGTTGCCATCGAGCACGAGGTCGTCATCCTTCGGGGTCATGGTCCGCTCGGCCCGAAACGCTCGGTGCGGATGTGCTCGGCGGGTAGCCCGACGCGTTCGAGCCCATCCGCGGCCACCTCGACCAATGCGGTCGGGCCGCAGATGTAGGCGAGGGCTTCGGGACCGAGAGGTGCGCTCACTTCTTTCAGCATCGCATCGTCGATACGCCGCGTGTAGCCCTTCCAACCCTGGGGCTGGTCGCGCGTCAGCGTGTACGAAACTGTGAGGCCGTCTTTCTGCGGAAGCTTCTCGAGCTCGCCCGCGTAGATGATCTGGTCCTTCGAGCGAGCGCTGTACAGAAGCCGCGCGGGATCGGTGATACCCGTGGCGGCTCGGTGCCGGAGCATCGCCATGAGCGGCACCACCCCGGCTCCACCCGCGACGAGCAGCAGCGGGCCGCCGACGGACCGGTCCCACACGAAATAGCCGCCGATCGGCCCACGCACCTCGAAGCGGTCGCCGACCGCGACCGTGTCGTCGAGAAACGGCGACACCTCGCCGTCCGCGATCCGCTCGACGGTGATGTCGATCTCTCCCGCGCGCTCCGGTTCGGACGCGACCGAGTAGCTCCGCTGCGCGTAGTAGCCGTCCTCGGCGGTGAGGCGAACGTCGTAGTGCTGCCCGGGCCGGTGCGCGGTCCAATCCGGAAGCGCGAGCGTGAGCGTCTTCACCTCGGGTGTTTCGCTTCGGAGACTCTTGACCGTGGCGATCTGCCACGCGAGAGGGCGTTTCATCAGCTAGTCGCCCGAATACCGCTCTTCTTTCCACGGGTCACCGTGGTTGTTGTACCCGAGCGATTCCCAGAAGCCGGGTTCGTCGCGCTCGATCACGCGGAAGCCGCGCACCCACTTCGCACTCTTCCAAAAATAGAGGTGCGGTACGACAAGGCGGGCGGGTCCGCCGTGCTCGGGCGCCAACGGACTTCGCTCGTACTCGTACGCGACGAACGCCTGGCCGTTGATGAGATCGGGGAGCGGCACGTTCGTCGTGTATCCGCCGTCGGAGAACGCGCTCACGAAACCGGCGCGCCGGTCGAGCTCGACGTGCTCGAGCAGTATGTCGACACTCACACCGCGCCAATGGGTATCGAGCTTCGTCCATTTCGTCACGCACGAAATGTCCTTCACAAAGTCCTGCGCGGGAAGCTTCTGGAAGTCGTCCCATCCCCACGAGACGGCCTCTTTGACCAGCCCCTCGATCTTGAATGACCACGATCCGAGCGGCGTCCGCGGCGTCGGACCGGCCGACAGAACGGGAAAGTCCTTGACAAGGTGCTGACCGGGCGGGATGCGAGCGGTTTGGGGAGACCCCGCCGGCTCGCGGCGCCCGACGAATCCGCGTGTGATGAACCGCTCCGGCACCACGAGAAGCCTAGTCGCCTGCGCGCATGATGTGTCGATGCCTGTGCGCCGGATCGCGAAGCGTCCCTCGAGCAGCCGTCTCGTCGCGATGACCCGGCGGTTGCTCGAGCAATCGAAGCTATGCGCGATCGCGACGGTCTCGCCGGGCGAGCGCGCGCACGTGAACACCGCCTATTTCGCTTGGGGCCCGGCGTTCGAGATCGTATGGCTGTCCGCGCCCGACGCGCGCCATTCGCGCAACATCCGAGCGAACCGGTCGGCGGCCGTCGCCGTGTACCGCTCGACGCAGACCTGGGGCCGCGCCGATCACGGGATCCAGCTCTTCGGGGCGGCACGAGAGCTTCGCGGCCGAGATGCTCGTGCGGCGGAGCGGCTGTATGCGGAGCGTTTCCACGCCTACAGCAGCGACGTCGACGCCTACCGCTTCTACCGGCTTCGGCCGCGGCGAGTAAAGCTATTCGACGAGCACGCGCTCGGCGGGGCGACGTTCGTGACGGCCGCGGTCGGCGCGGGCGGACGGCTACGTTGGGTGCGGACGGAGAGCTACCTGTAGGTTCGATCGTCGCGGGCAGCGAGCTTCCGGCAATCGTGCGGCGCGTACGCGACAGGAGAGGGAAGTGACGACCGCGATCCAGACGAAAGGCCTCACGAAGGACTACGGCGCGGGACACGGGATCTTCGATCTCGACCTTTCTGTCGAGGAAGGCGAGGTTTTCGGTTACCTCGGGCCGAATGGGGCGGGGAAGACAACGACGATCAAGCTCCTCATGGGCTTGATTCACGCGACCAGGGGCTCTGCGACGATCCTCGGGCTAGACGCCGACCGCGACGCCGTCGCTCTCAAGCGCAACATCGGCTACGTCCCCGGCGAGCTTCCGCAGTTCGGCGGCTGGCGAGGATCCGAGATCGTGGCTTACATTGCGGGTCTTCGCGGTGACCTCAGCGACAGCGAGGTCGAGAACGTGGCGAAGCGGATGGACCTCGACCTCGGCCGCAAGTACCGCGAGTACTCGCACGGCAACAAGCAGAAGCTGGCGCTCCTCCTGGCGTTCGCGCCGAAGCCAGCCCTCCTCATCCTGGACGAGCCGACGAGCGGGCTCGATCCGCTGCATCAGCAGGAGTTCTACGGCCTCGTGCGCGATGCGCGAGCCCGCGGCGCGACGATCTTTATCTCGTCGCACGTCCTGTCCGAGGTCGAGCATGTCTGCGATCGGGTCGGGATTGTGCGCGAAGGGCACCTCGCGACCGTCGGCCAGCTCGATGAGCTCGCCGGCATGCGGGCGCATCGCGTCGAGATCGTGTTCGCCGGGACGCCTCCGGTCGAGCGCATCCGCGCGATACCCGGATTCGATCAGGTCGCTGTCGAAGATCACCGCCTGACCGGCATGTTCCGCGGTGACTTCGAAGCTCTGCTCGCGGCGCTGGCGAGCACGCGAGTCACGAAATTCGAAAGCCGCGAGCCGTCGCTCGAGGAGATCTTCCTCGGGTTTTACCGGTGAATTGACGCTCTTCCGGCTCGCGCTTCGATCGCACCGGACCGGCCTTCTTGCGACCGCGATGGTCGTAGCGGCCGGCGGGTTCATCAACGCGGTTGGATTCGCCCAGATCGCGGGCGACAATCCCGCGGCGAGGGCCGTCTTCGCGCAGCAAATGGAGCTTCTCGCGCGGCAGCTCACGTACCTGCTTCCCGCACCCGCGCAGCTCGACACGATGGCGGGCTATCTGACCTGGCGCTGGTTCGGCTCGGCCGTGCTCGTGTACGCCTTCTGGGCACTTCTGGCCGGCACGGGCGCGGGACGCGGTGACGAGGAGCGCGGGCTCGTTGAGTTGTGGCTCTCGACCGGCGCCTCGCGCATGCGTCTCATCGCGGCGCGCGCCGCCGGCTTCGCCGCTGTTGCCGCGATCTCGATCACGGTCATGCTCGCCGCCACCGACATCGGGGCGGCCATCGGCGGGGAGCCGTTATCGCTCGGCCCGCTCGCCCTCGAGGGCCTCGCCATGTGGATCCTCACACTTTTTGTGTTCGCCTTCGCGCTCTTCGTCGCGCAGCTCGTAACGACGAGGCGGAGCGCGACCGGCATCGCCGGGATCGTCGTGCTCGCGCTTTTCATGCTGAACTCTGCCGCCCGGTCCGGCGTCGACATCGGGGCGATCCGCTGGGCGTCGCCCTTTTATCTCTTCGAGCGGAGCACCCCGCTTCTGCGTGGAGGCTCACTCGATGTTCCCGCAACCGCAGCGCTGGCCGTCGGCTCGGTCGTGCTCGTCGCCGTCGCGGTCGTCGCGTTCATCCGTCGGGACATCGGCGGCCCGCTCCTTCGCGGAGCGCCGCGCAAGTCGAGGGTGGAGTGGCGTCCGGCCGGTGACCCGCTGCTCCGAACGCCGGTCCTCGCGATCGTGGACCAGCAGCGCGTGTGGATCGTCGCGTGGGCGCTCGGGCTCGCGGTCCTCGCCGGATTCCTGACCTCGATCACCAAGACGATGGTCGACGCGTTCGGAAACTCGGACATTCCCATGCTCCGCGCGTACTTCGAGCGTGCCGGGATCAATGCGTACGCCGATTTCGTTGGCGTGATCTGGTTCTCGACGCTCCTGTTGCTCATTTCGCTCTTCGTTGTCGCCCAGGTGAACGGCTGGGCTGCTGATGACGCCGAGGGCCGGCTCGAGATGATCCTGAGCGCGCCGGTGTCGCGTGCGCGCGTGGTCGTCGAGCGCATCGCCGCGGTCGTCCTCGCCTGCGCCGTGGTCGTAGCCGTGAGCTCTGTGGCCGTCTACCTGACCGCGACATCGACTGGAATCAGCCTTCCCGCGGGACGCTTCGTCTTCGCATCCGCGGCCGTGCTCCCTGTCGCGTATGCGTTCTCCGGCCTGGGCCACGCGCTCGTGGGCTGGCGTCCGCGTGTCGCGGTGGCCATGCTCGGAGCGCTCGCGGTGGTCGGCTACTTCGCGCAGCAGTTCGCACCGATCTTCCAGTGGCCGGACTGGGTGAGCAACATCTCGCTCTACGCCTTGTACGGGACCCCGATGTCGAAGGACGATTGGGGCGGGATCGCCACGCTGATCGCGATCGGCCTCGCCGGCACGGTCATAGCGATCGCCGCGATGCGCCGCAGGGATGTGGGACGCTAGAGGGATGCGCCGGATCGGACACCGTGGGGCCAAGGGACACTCGCCCGAGAACACGATCGAATCGTTCCAGAAAGCGCTTGCCCTCGGATGCGATGAGGTCGAGACGGACGTGTGGCTCGCCGACGACGCGCGTCTCCTGATCTCGCACGACCGGCCGGGTCCGGACGCGAAGCTCACGCTCGTGGAGGTACTCGATTTCTGCCGCGGCAAGATGGGCGTAAACGTCGAGCTCAAGAGCGAGATGAGCGAGAAGGCGGCTCACGAGACCGGTGCCCAGGTGGGAAAATTGCTTGCCGAGCGCAAGGATCCGGACGCGTACGTGTCGAGCTTCTGGTGGGCCGGTCTCGAGGGATGCCGGGTCGCTGGACCCGCGGTGCGGCGCGCGTTCCTCTTCGCCGACTCGCCTGACCGGTCGTCGCTCATGGAGAGCGCCCGCGGCATGCGTCTCTGGGCGCTGCACCCCAACCGCACCTACGTGACGCCGGAGATGGTGAAGGCCGGGCACGTCACCGGTGTAAAGGTGAACGTGTGGACGGTGAACGAGCCGCGCGAGATCGCGCTGTTCGCCGAGTGGGGCGTCGACGGGATCATGTCCGACTTTCCGGAGCGCGTGCCGAAGAGCTGAGGCCCTCAGGCAGAATCGACGAACCGTGCCCGAGATACTCCTGAAGCCTCCGGACTTGAGCGCGCACAGCACAAGGCTCCTTTTGCAGTGGTGCCTCGAACGCGGCTCGGATCAATTCACCTGGGGCTGCCTCGGTGGTGCTTCGGGCCTAGCGCCCTTCTGCGTTGCCGTTGAACAAGCTCTCGAGTCTCTCGCTCTTCCGGCCGCACCCCGACCACATCTGACCCGTACTCAGACAGAACCGTTCATACGAGAGACCGGTTTGTGGCGGTTCAACAACGAGAGCCTAGTGATCCTCACAGGGTTCCTCCCTGACGGTCTCTTCACGGACCGGCAGGGCAACAGCGACGGCTGGATTGAGGACGTGACGCTGTACCGGGGTTCGGAGCTATTGCTCGGCGTCATTACGCACGAGGGCGAAGCGGCGCTGCGCGCCACTGACGCTGAAATCCGGGATCTTCGCGAACGACGTCTGGTGCCGCGGAATAGCGTCAACCGGTCATGAGTCGTCCCCGGACCAGCCGCGCGCGCGCTCAACTGCGCGCTGCCATCGCGCGTAAAGCGCGTCCGCTTCGTCGCGTGACATTCGAGGTTCGTAGCGCGCAAGGACGGTGCGCCGGCGCCGCAGCTCCTCGGCGGTCTTCCAGACGCCGGTCGCGAGGCCGGCGAGAAATGCCGCGCCGAGCGCCGTGGTCTCCTGGACCTGCGCGACCTCGACGGGGATCCCCGCGATATCTGCCTGGAACTGCATGAGGAATCGGTTCGCGGTCCCGCCGCCGTCGACGCGAAGAACTTCGATGGCCTGATCTGCGCCGCGCATCGCCTCGATGAGATCCCGCGTCTGATACGCGATGCTCTCGAGCGTCGCGCGAGCGAGGTGCGCGCGCGTCGTCCCGCGTTCGATCCCGATCAGCAGACCGCGCGCGTACATGTCCCAGTGCGGCGCGCCGAGTCCGGTGAACGCGGGCACCAGGTAGACGTTGTCATTACCGGCGAGGCTCGCCGCGAGCGACTCCGTCTCGGCGGCCGCCCCGATGATGCCGAGGCCGTCTCGAAGCCATTGCACCGCTGCCCCGGTGATGAACGCGGCTCCCTCGAGCGCGTAGCGGACCCCGGCGCCGATGTCCCACGCGACTGTCGTGAGGAGCCCGTCGCCCGCTGAGGCGGCGCGGTCACCTGTGTTCACGAGAAGGAAACAGCCGGTGCCGTAGGTGTTCTTCGCCTCGCCTGCGGCGAAACACGTTTGACCGAACAGCGCGGCCTGCTGGTCGCCGGCGATCCCGGCGATGCGGACGGCGGCACCGAAGTGCCGCGGGTCGGTCTCGGCGACGATCCCGCTCGACCGCACCGGCGCTGCCATCATCGACCGCGGGATATCGAGCAGCGCGAGCAGCTCGTCGTCCCACGCGGCGCGATGGATGTCGAACACCATCGTGCGGGATGCGTTCGAAACGTCGGTCGCATGCGTGCGGCCGCCGGTGAGATTCCAGATGAGCCACGTGTCGATCGTCCCGCATACGAGCTCGCCGGCCTCGGCGCGTTTCTGTGCGCCGGGGACCTGGTCGAGGATCCACCGTACTTTCGTCCCCGAGAAGTACGCGTCGATCACGAGCCCGGTGCGCTCGCGCACGAGCTTCTCGTGACCCTCGGCGCGGAGCCGCTCGCAGATCTCCGCGCTGGCCCGGCTCTGCCAGACGACCGCGGGGTGGATGGGACGGCCCGTCGCGCGCTCCCAGACGACCGTGGTTTCGCGCTGGTTGGTGATGCCGATGGCCGCGAGATCCTTCGCCGCGATGCCGGCACGCCCAAGAGCGTCGCGCCCCACAGCGACGGTCGTCGCGAAGATCTCGTCTGGATCGTGCTCGACGTGCGCAGATGCCGGATACGACTGCCGGATCTCGCGATCGGCGCTTCCTCGAATCGTCCCCGTGTCGTCAAAGACGATCGCGCTCGACCCGGTCGTTCCCTGATCGAGTGCGAGGACCGCGGTCACTCCGTGCTGAAACGGCGCATCGGCTCGACCTCTTGCCGGTAGGCCTCTATCTCCTTGCGGCGCCGCTCCTGATCCCAGCCGAGTACGGTGCCCATCCGGTCCGCGACGCGATCCACGCAGTCGAGGGCCTGGCATGCGGAAAGGCCGAGTGCGTTGCGGCGCAGAAGAACATCGCCCAGGGTCTGGGCCCATTCGCTCTCCACCGCATGCACGATCTCGGCTTCGATGCCGTGGTGGTGCGGGCAGAGGGGGGACCCGAGGGAGGGATCGGTCCGCGCGAGGTCCAGGACCTCTCGCGCTCGTCCCCCGTAGATCGACGTGAGATGCGCGCGCGTCGTCGCGTCGAGCGCGAGGTCGCCCGGCCGAGCCGCAAGGTCAACCGCCCGTGCCCCAGGGAGCGGATCGTCGGCGGTGCGCGATCGCGTGTCGCGTGAGAGCGTGCGGCTCACGTCATCGACGACCTCTTCGGCGATCGCGCGGTACGCAGTGATCTTCCCGCCGAGCACGGAGAGAACGCCCTCCACGCCTTCGCGTTGTGCGTGATCGAAGAGCGCATGTTTGCGCGAGACCTGTCCTTCGCTGACGCCTTCCTCGCGCACGAGGGCGCGCACCCCCGCCCAGGTGAAGTGGATGTCGTCGAACGGCGCACTCGGGAATGCGCGACGCGCCTCGTCCTGGAGATATCGGACGTCCTCCTCGCTCGCCGTGACGTTGCCCGGATCGCCTGTGTAATCGGTGTCCGTCGTGCCGACGATCGTCGCGTCCCGCCAGGGGACTACGAAGAACAGCCGCCCATCGCTTTTCGCGAACAGGACGTGCGCCTGTTGTACCGCCCGCCGGGTGACGATGTGGACCCCCTTCGTGAGGCGGAGGAGCGGATCCGAGCGCTTGCGGAGCGGCGCGATCGTGCGATCGAGCCACGGTCCGGTCGCGACGACCGTGAATCGCGCGCGGATCTCGACGTCGCGCCCCGTGACGGTGTCGCGCACACGTGCTCCCAGGACCCGATCTCCGTCGCGAAGAAAATCGATGACCCGAGCGTGGTTCAGGACGAGCGCACCTTGTGCCGACGCGTCGACGAGGTTCTCCACCACGAGCCGCTCGACGAGGGGGACCTGCGCGTCATAGAAACGCCACGCACCGGCGAGTCCGTCCGGTTCGAGCGACGGCTCGGCGGCCAGGGTCGCGGCGCGGTCAAGGTGCTGTCGCCTCGGCAAGCTCTTGTCGAGGGAGAGCAGGTCGTACAGCTGCATGCCCAATCGGAGCTTGAGCTGATAAAGAAAGGTCGGACGGTAGAGCGGTAGGAGGAACGCCAGCGGGAACACGAGGTGTGGCGCGATCCGAAGGAGGATCTCGCGCTCGCGCATATCGCTCCGAACGAGTGCGAAGTCAAAGAGCTCGAGATAACGGAGTCCGCCGTGGATCAGCCGGGTCGGTCGGGATGTCGTGCCGGAGCCGAAGTCGGCCTGCTCGACGAGCGCGACCGCGAGTCCGCGGAGGGCGGCGTCACGGGCGATGCCTGCCCCGATGATCCCGCCGCCGATGACCAGGAGATCGACGGTGCGGTCGCCGAGCGACCGCACCATCTCATCTCGTGTGGCTATTTGTTCGCCTTGTTGTAGCTGTCGATCGCCGTATTCATCTCCGCGACCGCCGCGTCCAGGGCTGCCTGCGACGTGGCCTGGCCGAGTAAGACCGACTCGATCATCTTCTGTGTACGCGCGCGTGCCTGCGCGAGGACGCCGAGCACCGCGCCGTTGGTCATGCGGTTCTGCGGTGAATTGCGGATCTGGTCCACCGGCGTTTGGAATTGCGGGTACTTCGTCGCCCATTCCTTTGCCGGAGCTTCGTTGTATGCGGACTTAACGATCGCGTAGTAGCCCGTGTCCGACTGCCACTGTGCCTGCACGGCCGGGGTCATCGCGTACTTCACGAATTCCCACGCGGCCTGCTGCTCTTCCACCGGGCGGCTCTTCATGATGTAGAGCGATGCGCCGCCGATGATGTTGCCGCCGTTCGCCGGCTTGTTGTCGGGCCGAGCGAAGAGTCCGGTGCCCACCTGGAACTTCGCTGTGTTGATGTTGCCGCGAAGCGCGGCGCTCGACTCAAGGTACATGGCCGTCTTGCCGGCCTGGAACGCGGTGGTCGCTCCGGCGTTGTCCTGTCCGGGGTTGTAGAAATACCCGCCGTCGATGCCGGCCTTCCACCAGTCGAGGATGGCCTTGCCCGCGGGGCTGTTGTAGACGACCTTCGTCGCGCGGTCGTCACGCCCGTTGCCGTTGTCGGCGTAGAGCG
>Ga0307308_10000496_pt1 | contig 14175 bp, 15 predicted proteins | sample ER_DNA_195_FD_194501 | JGI IMG/M metagenome (GOLD analysis project Ga0307308, IMG submission 194501) | Bulk soil microbial communities from the East River watershed near Crested Butte, Colorado, United States - ER_DNA_195 | ecosystem: Environmental > Terrestrial > Soil > Floodplain | place...
AGGACCGGGGCGACCGCGCTCAGCGGGGTTTCGGTGGCTTGCGGGCCGCCTTCGGCATCCGCACCGGCCAACTCACGATACGATCCTCGAGATCGTCATCCTTGACCTCGTCCTCGCTCGCCCCGACCCGTCCGCGTACCGAGACCCCGGCTTGGTGCACGGTATCGGGATCGCCCGAAACCAGCGGATGCCACCAATAGAGGTCGCCCCCATCGGCCAGCAGCCGGTAAGCGCAGGTCGGCGGCAACCACACGATTCGGTTTATGTTTCTGGGCGTTAGCCGGACGCAGTCCTTCACTCTCGCGCTCCGGTTTGGATAGTCGCTGCAGCGGCAGGTCTCGCCGTCGAGCAACCGGCAACCGACGTCGGTAAAATACGTGCGCGAGGAATCGTCGGCATCCTCGAGCTTGACCAAACAGCAGCGCCCGCACCCGTCGCAAAGGCTCTCCCATTCGGAATCAGTCATTTCCTTCAATGACTTGCGCTGCCAAAATGGCGTCTCGTCACCGGCCATTGAAAACCGCCTCGAGCCGGGGACCGGACGGCGTACCCGGCGGTTGGCCGGGAGCCGGAATCCGCTGCCGCCGACCGCTGTTCCATTCATCTTGGGGCCGTCCCGCCATAGTTTGGAACCTTTGGACCGGCTAGACATGATCGGGTAAACATATAGCAACGGCTGGGCAGTTCCGCCCTGCCGTGGTTGGGCTGCGGCCTCGAGGGCACTTTGCGTAATCTCTTCAACGGCGGCGAGAACCCGAACGGCTGGCAAGTGTGGCTGCGCCGCTTTTTTCTCGATCTCGATTCGCGCATCGACTTCGGGATGTACCAGGGAAAGACCTGGGCGCGCGAGCTTTATGAACGCTTCACCGTGTTCATGGATCGCTTCCATGTCGCGGGTTGGCGGCGCTGGTACTTCGTCGAGCCAACGTCGGAGGCGATGACGCTGGGCATGGGCGGCCTGTTGATGATGCTGGCGCTCGCCATACCCGCCTTCCGGGAAACGTCGGATGACGATTGGCTGAAGAAGTCCGAACTCGCCGTCACCTTTCTCGACCGCTATGGCAACGAGGTCGGCTCGCGCGGAATCCGACACAATGACGCCATCCCGCTCGATCAATTCCCCGATCACCTGATCAAGGCGACGCTCGCCACCGAGGACCGCCGCTTTTACGAGCATTTCGGCATCGACATTCCGGGCTTGTTTCGCGCGATGCTCACCAATGCGCGCGCCGGCGGCGTGGTGCAAGGCGGGTCGTCCATCAGCCAGCAATTGGCCAAGAACCTGTTCCTGTCCAACGAGCGCACCATCGAGCGCAAGGTGAAGGAAGCATTCCTGGCGCTCTGGCTCGAAGTACGGCTGCCGAAGAACGAGATTCTCAAACTTTATCTCGATCGCGCGTATCTTGGCGGCGGCACGTTCGGTGTCGACGCAGCGTCGCAGTATTATTTCAACAAGTCCGCGCGCGACGTGAACCTGTCGGAAGCGGCGATGCTGGCTGGCCTGTTCAAGGCGCCGTCGCGATTCGCCCCGCACATCAATCTGCCGGCCGCACGCGCACGCGCCAACGTCGTGCTCGATAACCTGGTCGAGGCCGGGTTCATGACCGAGGGCCAGGTCTTCGGCGCGCGGCGCAATCCGGCGATGGCCGTCGACCGGCGCGATGAACGCTCGCCCAATTACTATCTCGACTGGGCCTTCGACGAGATGAAAAAGCTTGTCGAGACCTTGCCCAGATCGGTGCACGAGCGCGTGTTCGTGGTGCGACTGGCCCTCGATGTCGACCTGCAGAAAAACACCGAGCAGGCGGTCCAAAACTCGCTCAAGGAATACGGACGTGAGTACAAGGCCAAGCAGGGCTCCGCCGTTCTGATGGACATCGACGGCGCCGTGCGCGCCATGGTCGGCGGCCGCGACTACAGCGAGAGCCAGTTCAACCGCGCGACCGATGCCCTGCGCGCGCCGGGCTCCTCGTTCAAGCCTTATGTGTACGCCACCGCCCTGATGAACGGCTTCAAGCCGACCACCGTCGTGGTCGACTCGCCGGTCTGCATCGGCAACTGGTGCCCGAAAAACTACAGCGGCGGCTTTTCCGGCTCGATGACGCTCACGCAGGCGCTGGTGCGCTCGATCAACATCATTCCGGTGAAGCTGTCGATCGCGCTCGGCAACGGCAATCCGAAAATCGGCCGCGCCAAGATCAAGGACACCGCGCGCAAAGCCGGCCTGCGTACGCCGTTGCCCGATACGCCCTCCATGCCGATCGGCGCCGACGAGGTGACGGTGCTCGATCACACCGGCGGCTACACGATGTTTCCCAATCTCGGCAAGTCGATGGCCCCGCACGCCGTGCTCGAAGTGCGCAGCGGCGCCGGCGATCTGATCTGGCGCTGGGACCGCGACGGCAAGAAGCCGGTGCAGGTGCTCACGCCGCAAGTGGCCATGGACATGAATCTGATGATGAGCAAGGTGGTTGAAGACGGCACCGCCAAGCGTGCGATCCTCGACGGCATCAAGGCCGCGGGCAAGACCGGCACCACCAACGCCTACCGCGACGCCTGGTTCGTCGGCTTCACCGGCAACATGGTCTGCGGCGTCTGGTTCGGCAACGACGATTACACCTCCATGCACCAGATGACCGGCGGATCGCTGCCGGCGCAGACCTGGCACGCGATCATGGCCTATGCCCACCAGGGGATCGAGCTCAAACAGATCCCCGGTCTCGGCCCGCAGCAGGCAACGCCGGCACGCGCGGTCGCCGAAGCCAAGAAGGATAGCGCGCCTGAGGCAGCTCCGGGCCGCCCCTCGGTTTTGACCAAACGCGGGGCCGACGCCCTGATCCGGGTCGAAAAGCTGATGGATGACGCCACGCGCGGGCTCGCGACCCGCGGCGAGTCGACCAAGGCCTCGGACGAGACGACGCCGCGACGACAAGGAACTTTCGCATCCGCATCTGACCAACAGCCGGCTGGTCAGGTTCGCGGCGATTGAAGTCCGGCGCTCTTGCCAAACCCATTGCTCTGACGATCACGCCATATCGGACCCGACGTGCGTTTGCTTTTCGGAACGGTGCTCGCACTCGCCATTGCCGCAGCGATCGGCCTTGGTGCTACCTGGGTGGCTTTGACCCAGGGCACCGCCTATGGCGGCGTCACCATCGGGGCATGGACCGGATGGCCCAAGAACGGGACGCAGGGCATTGACCCGTATGCCCGCGCCATGGTCGCGCGCACCGGCGAGCTTCCAGTCGGTTCGGGAGACGGGGTAGCCTTCTATGCGAATGCCGACGATGCCGGTCAGCCCCTCGACGGACGCTGCGACGTGCTGTTGAGCGGGATTACGCCGCAGGCTCGGTTCTGGACCCTCACCTTGTACAATCCGGAGGGTCGGCTGGTAGCGAATTCAGCGCAGCGGCATGGCTTCACCAGCCAGGAAATCATTCGCAACGCGGACGGCAGCTTCGACGTCACGGTCGGCCCGCGCGCGCGCCCGGGGAACTGGCTGCCAACCGGCGGCGTCGACAAGTATCTGCTGGTTTTGCGGCTTTACGACACCCCGATCGGCATGGCGATGCGCACCGGGCGCGACGCGCCCATGCCCGCCATCACCAAGAGGGCATGCCTGTGATCCGCCTGGTGCTATGGCTGTTAGGCGCATTGCTGCTCGCCGGCATCGTGCACCTTGGGACTGTTCTCGTACTCCCTCGCATGGCAACCCAGGACGCCTATGCGCGGGTTTCCGCCATCGCTCCGGTCAACGCCGTGGTTCCGCTTCCAACTCCGACACCGGAGAAAGCGGTCTTGCCGTTCATGGACCCGGCCTTCGAGGTCTCGATCTGCCGCTACGACCTGTCGCGCGGCCCGCTGAAATTCTCGGTGCCGATCAGCCAAGCCTATACTTCGGTCTCGTTCTATACCCGCTCCGACATCGCGTATTACGCCATCAATGATCGCGCAGCCGGCCGCCGGGTGATCGAGCTCGATCTCATGACGGCAGCGCAACGTGCGGAACTGCCGGAGAATGAAGACATCACGGCTGCGGATCGATTGATCGTAGCGTCGCCGACAACCACGGGGCTGATCGTGATTCGCGCGCTGGCGCCCGAAACCGGCTGGATACCGGCGGTGCGAAGCGCACTCGCGTCGGCACAGTGCCGTCCGCAATAAGTCTTCGCCTGCACGTCGGAATCAGCTGGGGGTCACAGCGGCTGCCGCGGGCGCTGAGCCCGGATAACAGCGCAAGGTCGCCCCGCAATCATCAGGCCGTGCGCGCGAGCTGTGTCGACGCTCCTCTGGTCGGTGACTGGGACGATGCTCACCGCCTCATGAGCGGCTGGCACGTCGCCGCCGCCGCCGGCGAGGTGTGGCGCTCGCCTCCGGCTTGAAGTCTCCGATCGGCTCGTCGTCGTATCGCTCGATCCGCACCACGGGAAGGATAACGACGGTTGCGCCGCCGGATTGGGCTGCGATCGACCTTGAACCACGCGTGGTAGGTCCCGCTGCCGGAAAACTGATGACAGTCCCCATCTCGTTGCCCCCGCCCCTGCCGGCCCCACGCCGCAGATCAGTTGTACCCGATTTGAGAGGCGCAAGGTTAACGCTCTGCTAACGGCGGGGCTTTAGGCTCATTCAGAGCCGAAGTGTTGCAACAAAAGCGCAGTTTTCATGACGAAGCCGCCGGAGGCATTTGCCGAACTCGAAGATCTGCTCGATCTGGGGAGCGGAATGGACATGCGCACCACTTTGCTGCGTGTGCTCACCCACCTTTATCTACAGCGGCCGACTCATACCCCCGAGGATGAACATTATTACACTGAGCTGGCGTTACGCCTCATCGAGGCCGCCGACCTTCCAGAACGGGCGGCTCTCGCCGCGCGGCTAGCACCCTACCCGTCCGCCCCCCGCGCCGTGATCGAGCGTCTGGCGCGCGACGTCATTGAAGTCGCTGCTCCTATCCTCAAGGATTCGCCCTGCCTCAGCGCCGGCGACCTCGAGGCGATTGCCGACCAGCACGGCGCCGCACATGCGGCGGTCATCGCGGCGCGGTCTCGTCCCGCGCTGTCCACGGCGCCTGCAGCCGCTTCCACCGACGCCGCGGCAGCCGGAGCATGCGAGCTCTCGGAGCTGTTCTACGCCGCGGACGCGGCCGAGCGTCGACTGATCCTGCTCAATCTCGACTATGCCTTGCTCATTCCACCGCAGCCGATCGCAGCCATACAACGTGGTGACATCTGGCGCTTGGAAGCGGCAGCGCTCCAGCACAATACGGAGACGTTCGTGAACGAGCTCGGTCGCACGCTCGGTGTCTCGCGGGCCCAAGCTCGCCGGATCGTCAACGATGAGATGGGTGAGCCGATGGTGGTCGCCGCCAAGGCCGTTGAATTACCGGCCGAGACCCTGAGGCGCGTGCTGCTGTTCATGACCCCCTGGGCCGGACAGTCGGTTGATCGCATCTACGAGCTTGCCGAACTCTACGCCGAGATCAGCGTGGAGGCGGCCTGCCGCTTGATCTCGATCTGGCGCAACGCTGACTCTGCCGAGAACAGTCACGTCCATTACGAGCCGGTTGCCTGGCCGGCAGCAGCCGAGAATGCACGCCGAGCTCTGTCCGAGGGCTCGTGCCGCCCGGAGCTTCAACAGGACGCGCGCGCGCGCCGCGGCGAACGATAGGAGGGTGCTGGCGTTCAGGCGACAATCTGGTCCAGGAAATGCCGCCCGGCACGATCCTCAACCTCGACGATCCACACGTCGGGATCGAAACGTAGTTCGCGAGCGAGGCGTTCCTCGACCTTGGCCTCCGGGGCCGGCTGTTCACCAAAACAACGGCTGAAGAGCCGGTCCGTGGGACGCGCATCGTCAAAGGCGCTTTGCGGCGCAGGTCCGAACAACTCGGCGGTACCGTCAAGCAGATTGAGCTTGACGAATATGGCTCCGGCCTCTTCGGCACCGCGCCGGCGAACCGCCGCGAACGCCCCTTCGATGTGGCAACGGCGGATATAGGCGGCAACCCAGATTGCAGATTTGAGGCGCATTCCAAATTCCCGCGGGTCCTGCCCCGCGAACATACGGGCGCCACAGTATCCACCACGGGAGCGACCAAGACGAGGTTGCACCCCGGCATTTCTTTGCTGGTTTGGCGGTTACTCCAGCGGCCGACCGGTCATCGCGGCCAGCTCGCGCACGACACGATCCGAGGCCAGCCCGGTAATTGGCAGCTTGCGCTCGCGTTCGAATTTTTCGATCGCCGCCTGGGTCTCGGGATCGATGATGCCGCTGGGCCTGATCTGGCCGTAGCCGTATTCGGCGAGCGCGCGCTGCAGAGCGATGACGCGTTTCGAAGGGGCCGGACGCTCGACGGCCACTTCGGCGCGAGCCGGCGTCGGACGTGCAGCAGCCGCAGACGCCACCGTCGCCTTCATCAGCTTAGCCGGCGATCGCACCAGGGCCTGCAGCAGCGCCTCGTTCGGCTCCGTGCTCGGCTTGAGACCGGCGGCCTGCTCGAAATCACGGATCGCAGCATCCGTTTTGGGGCCATAGAGGCCATCGACCACGCCGTCGTAGTAGCCTCGGCGCACTAATTCTCGCTGGATATCGCCGATGATCTCACCTGGCATCCGCGAGCCTGGCGGCGCGGTGACCTTGGACGGCGTCGAGGCGGGCGGGGGGTCGGCCGGCCGGGGACGCGGGACCATAGCCGGAGTGCTGTCCGTCACTTCGACAGGCTTCGTCGGAACGAGCGCATCCTTTCCCGGTTTCGCCGCAACCAACGCATCTTTGAACATTGGGGCGGGATGCGAGCCGGATTGCATGAACAATACGTTGAAAAGGATGGCGATCGTGGCCAACGCCCCGACCGCAAAGCCTGCGACATCTCTCGGGCTCCATCCCAGCGCTCGGAACGGATGGGGTCCACGATCCTCGTGGACACTTTTCCCCCGGCCTGCGCGTGTGGCGGAACTACGCACTTCTATTCACCCCAATGCCGGTCGGCCATGCCGCGGTCAGGCCGGTTGCCACGAGCAACCGGCGATGCCCGGTCTGACGCAGATCGAAGGGCGACTGGCTGTCTGCATGGCCACCGGGGTATGCCCGCCTGCGGCGAGGTCGAGCCCGGGACCCACGTGTCGATGCAATCTCGGAACGGAGCGGACAGATCCACGTTTATGTGCACGCCCGATGTTTGGGACGCGCTCCCCCTTATTCGCTGGGCCAATGGTGTCAGAGGCCGCTTAAGCGAACACTAAAGCAGGACCCGGGTAGGGACGCGCGAGCTTGTTTACGCGCCACTTCGATGGTTTTTGGCCAGCCCATTCGTCTAGAATGGTGAATGGTCGGTTGCCGAAACGCAATCGGTCCCGGGCTCAATCGGATCAAGGGTGAGCCGGGCCCGCGCATATTGTGCCCATAATCGGCGGCGCTGAGGTGGTCGCTCGGATTTGAATTAAATGCCGATTGTTCGAATTTTCCAAAAGAACGCGGCTCATTCGCAGCGAATACGGGAAAAAAGCGCGAGATATCTCCAACCGGCGCTTCAAGTCTTGCAGCTAGGGTCCACTCCAATGCGACGAACAACGAGCAGGGGCTAAGGCCGGTCATGCGATTTCTCTTGCGGATGGCATTTTGGCTCACGGTCATTCTGGCACTGCTGCCGAGTGGCGGATCGGAGCCCACACCGAAGGTCAATGTGAGCGCCCTCGAGGCGATGTCAGCGGCGAAGGCTACAGTCACCGACATGGGCTCATTCTGCGGCCGGCAACCCGACGCTTGCAGCGTCGGCTCGCAAGCAGCGGTCGCGATCGGACATCGGGCGCAGGCGGGCGCAAAGATGCTCTACGGCTATCTCAACGAGCATTTTGGGTCCCAAGACGCCGGAACCGTGGCGAATGCCGCGAGCGGCAACGCAACTCCGATTCCGACCCCCCGACCTTCGCAGCACACGCTTTCGCCCGCTGATTTGGCACCGGGGTGGCGCGGCCCGCAAGGACGCACGTAGCGATCGGCAGACCTGATCAGGAACCCAGTTCGGCATCCCCCGATGGTTCCGCGCCGCGGAGCGGTTCGAGCGGCGTGCAGCCTGCGCTTGCAGGTTGGGCTATTCTTTCTCGATGGCCGTTCGCGGACTATATCATCGCTACTATATATCCGCTAAGGCACAATCATGAGCGCGATCTCGCCCGACACCATGACGACCCTCGACGAGATCATCGACAACTTTTCGCTGCTCGAGGAGTGGGACGACCGCTACCGCTATGTCATTGAGCTCGGCCGCGGTTTGAGCCCATTGTCCGACCAGGACCGCACCGACGCGAACAAGGTGCAGGGCTGTGCGAGTCAGGTCTGGCTTGCGACCACCGTGCGCCCTAATGGCCAACGTGGCCCGGCACTAACCTTCTATGGCGATAGCGATGCTCATATCGTGCGCGGGCTGATCGCCATCTTGTTCGCGATGTTCTCCGGCAAGCCCGCTCAAGAGATCCTTTCCGCCGACGCGATCGCGCTGTTCGAGCGCCTCGGCCTGCGCGAGCACTTGACGCCTCAGCGCTCGAACGGATTTCGTTCGATGGTCGAGCGCATTCGCGCAGACGCCCGCGCGGCACTGGCCGCCGCCGCGTAAGCGACGCGCACGCCTCTGCTACTTGCGCCGGCGCCGTTGCTGGCCGAGCCCCATCTGTTTGGCAAGGTGCGAGCGTGCCGCCGCGTAGTTCGGGGCAACCATGGGATAATCCGGCGGCAATCCCCATTTTTCGCGGTACTGCTCCGGCGTCATATTGTATTGCGTGCGCAGGTGACGCTTGAGGGACTTGAATTTTTTTCCGTCCTCGAGACAGACGATATGATCCGGCGTGACCGACTTCTTGACCGAGATGGCGGGTTTGGGCGGCTCGCTCGGCACTTCGCCGTGCCCGCTCGACACCCGAGTCAAAGCCGAGTGCACTTGACCGATCAACGCGGGCAAATCCGCGGTCGGCACCGAATTGTTGCTGACATACGCCGAAACGATCGACGCCGTCAGCTCGATGAATGTTCCCCCCGCCATGCTTTCGCTCATCGCTGTTGTTCCTGCCGTGCTTTGACCTTCAGGTCGCTCAGTGGACTTGCATTCTTGCGTATTCGACGCCCTTGCTGCGCGGGCGGTGCGAACCCAATGCGTCGAATGCAATCGGAAGTATAATTTAACTGCATTTCTATTCACATCTTCTGTAAAAGGCAAGAAGTGTTTTTGTAGTGGATGTGTATAATCTTTAATTACTTGTGACATGTTCTAGGCGTTACGAGACAAACGTCCACGTTTAATCGATTTCAGCGGTCTCGACGGGGTCGCCCGCTGATTTCGCGGGCAGGCTCATCGGCCGCCCGGGACGGTCAACAACATCTCACTTGTTGATCGTCCTCGATGCCCCAAATAAATGCTGTCAAAAGCTCATTTGATCGAGGTTGAACAACATGACTTCCAACCCCGCCTCGCGCACCATGAAAAGCGATGAAGAGTGGAAAAAACTGCTCACCCCCGAGCAGTTTCACGTCGCCCGGCAGCATGGCACCGAGCGCCCCTTCTCGAGTCCGCTCAACAGCGAGAAACGCCCGGGTCTCTTCAAATGCGTGTGCTGCGGCACACCGCTCTTTTCGTCGAGCACCAAGTTCGATTCGGGCACCGGCTGGCCCAGCTTTTGGGCGCCGGTCGATAAGGCGGCGGTAAGCGAAAACGAGGACGGCTCGTGGCTCATGCGCCGGACCGAGGTCCGTTGCGCCTCATGCGATGCACATCTCGGCCATGTCTTTCCCGATGGCCCCAAGCCAACAGGGGCGCGCTATTGCATGAACGGTGTCGCGCTGAGCTTCGCGCCGGGCGAGATTGCGGAAAGGTGATTGCAGCGCAGCGGCGATCTGGCGAAAGGCCAAGGGCAGGAGCCGACGGTCATCCGTTCGTTGCGGCTTAGGAGTTGCTTTCGATGTGCGCGCGCAACTCGGCGATCGAGCCGAACCGCACCGTTCCATGCGGAAGCTCGGCCTCGATCGATCCGTCGGCGTAAAGGGTATAGGCCATGCCCTCGACGACCCCGGATTTAAGAATCGCAGTCGCCTGCGGCTGTTCGCTCGCAGTCGACTCCAGCGGCGGCTCTTGGACGGAGGCTGCCTGATCCAATGGGGGCTGGGCCTCGTCAAGTGTCGGCCCAGCCTCGGGCTCCGTATTTCTCCCGGTCCCGCGTTCGGCGGGCCAGAAGGCATCGAAGTTCTGCGGCGGCGGCGTAGGACGCGCGGGCTTTGAACGAAACAGAAAATCCAACCGTGATGCCTTCAAGGCGTCAACAGCCGCGCTCCCCGCACGATCCTCTGCAGTAATCTTCGACTCGGGCGACTCGCTTTGGACAGGTGAAGGCGGGGGCTGTTGCGTCTGATGGTGCCCGGCGCCGTTCGGGGACAGCGGGACATCGTCCTGGTCGGCGACGAGCGAGGGCTCGGCCTTGGGTCGCTCGGTTCGCGGAATACTAGAGCGCAGCCGCTCGATCGCGGTGGACGATACATCGACCGCTGACGGCGTCGGAGCCGCCGCCGCGGCCTCGGCGCGCACGGGCGTCTCGTGCCTGAGGCGTGACGGGACGTTTGCCTGGGAAGGAACGTTGGCCTGGGAAGGGCGGACACCGGCAGCGATCGCGGGCGCCGGGGCCGCAACGACAGACGGAACCTCAGGCGCCACGGCGGTCTCGGGCTGACGGGCCGCGGGTTTGGCGACCACGCGCGTCTTGAGCGCTTCGGTGATCCGACCCAGTTCGGCCACCACGGCCGCCAAACCGATTAGAATAAAGCCTCCGGCCAACCCAGTGGTGCCCGCGAGGACGAGCGTGGTGCCAAGAGTGAACTCATTGATTGGTATGCCGAATCCGATCGCTGCGACGCCCGTCGCGGCAAGCACGATCCCCAACAACGCCAAAATCACAGACATATCTTTAAATCCCAGAGGCCCCAGCGCGATACCGGTTACCCCGACAGAGCCATGGTGCTATGGTTACTAAAGAATTTGGCCCTGTTCCGGTTCGATCGCAATAATTAATGTGAACGGGATGTGGCCAAATCCGATTTTGCTTAACACCCCAGGGCACCTTGCACGACCCCGATCGCGTGGGCCAGTGGTTCGAGGGAACGCGTACGGACAACCGTGCCCGCGACCGCGCTGTCATCCGCAGGCATGCGTATTTCCGGACGGCCGGCGCTCAACTCGATGACGGCACGCCGCTCGGGCGTATTGGAGCAGAGTTGCATGCGTTGCCCCAGCACCCGCGGCGGCCTAATGAGTAAATCGGGAACCGGGACCGACATGCGCCCGTTGCCATAGTTCACCGGGCCCTTGCCTGGTCCTCCTGCCCATTTGACCATTTGAGGAGCAAGCCGATGTCTTTCACGCTGCCGGATCTTCCGTACCCCTACGACGCGCTCGCCCCCTACATGTCGCGCGAGACGCTCGAATATCATCACGACAAGCACCATCTCGCCTACGTCAACAACGGCAACAACCTCCTCAAGGGTACCGAGTGGGAAGGAAAATCGCTCGAGGATGTGGTGAAGGGCAGTTTCGGCAAGAATGCAGGGCTCTTCAACAATGCGGGGCAGCACTACAACCACATTCACTTCTGGCAATGGATGAAGCCGAATGGCGGCGGCGACAAGATTCCCGGCAATCTGGAGAAGAAGATCGTTGCCGATCTTGGGTCGGTCGCGAAAATGAAAGAGGATTTCATTCAGGCCGGCGTCACGCAGTTTGGCTCGGGCTGGTCCTGGCTCGCCGTCAAGGACGGCAAGATCGTCGTCACCAAGACCGCGAACGGCGAGAACCCGCTGGTGCACGGCGGCAAGCCGATCCTCGGCTGCGACGTGTGGGAGCATTCCTACTACATCGATTATCGCAATAGACGGCCGGACTATCTTAAGGCCGTCATGGATCATCTCGTGAATTGGGAATACGTCGCGAAGATGTACGACGCGGCGATGAAGTAGTTGCCGGCGTCGGTTTGCGAACGGAGCGGGCGCGCCCGTTCCGCCGCGCCAGCGCGGGCAGGCTCCGGCCGGACAGCAGCATCGGGCGATGCGAGGCGGGCAGCCTTGCCGCCCTCCGGGCATTGACGAGCATTAGGCGGTCCGCCTGGCCGCGAACCCGCTGCCATCGACAAATCGCGCCATAAGCCGTGGCCAGATGTTCGACCGAGCAGAACCTGACTCAACGCACGTGGCCTTCGCGACGCCCATTGCCTCGCTTTCGTCCAACGAAATGGGGACGAGCCGCGTCTTTGACCGGCTCGCTATGGTCGTCATCGGGGTCGTGGGTGTCCTCTCGCTCCTGACGTTTCGCGACTATGGCCTGAGCTGGGACGACTACGCGCACTCCGAATACGGCGACCTGCTGCTCAAGCTTTACGCCTCGGGTTTCCGCGACCAACGCGCGCTGTCATGGATCAACCTCTATTATTACGGCGGCGGCTTCGACCTGCTCGCGGCGCTCGCCGCGAAGATTCTGCCCTTCACGCTGTTCGAGACACGCCGATTGATTGGCGCGGCGGTGGGAATTCTCGGGCTCGCTGTCACATGGCGGATCGGCCGGCGCATGGGCGGGCCGATCGCTGGGCTCATGGCGCTGATCCTGCTCGCCACCTGCCCACTTTACTACGGCCACATGTTCATGAACCCGAAGGATTCCCCCTTCGCGGTCGCAACGGCGATTTTTCTACTCGGGGCGATGCGTGCCTTGGAGCAATATCCACGGGTGTCGCTGGCGACCGGGAGCCTGGTCGGCATCGGCTTCGGTCTGTCGTTCGGTTCACGCATCATGGGCGCGTTCGGCCTGATCGGCGCGCTCGCGGCCGTTGCTTTGATCTTCGCGGTCGAGTCCCGCGCCTGCGGCATCCGGTCGGCCGGCGTGCGGCTTGGACATTTTCTCCTGGCGCTCGTGCCGGCAATGCTGCTGGCATACGCCGTCATGGCGCTGGTTTGGCCGTGGTCCGTGATCGATCCGCTCAACCCTTTTCGCGCGGTCGAATACTTCTCCCATTTTTTCGAAACGCCGTGGCAGGAGCTGTTCGACGGCCGTTTGGTTTCCGTTCCGGACATGCCGCGCGCTTACGTACCGACACTGTTTGCGCTCAAGCTTCCGGTGATCTTTTCCGTCCTGGGATTTGGCGGCGCGGCCGGTGCAATGCTTGCGGCCTTCGCACCCGGCATGGCCCTCAACCGGCGCGCCGTTTTTCTCCTGATCGCACTGGCCACCCTGTTGCCCCTTGCCACCACGATCGCGTTGCAGCCCGCGATGTACAACGGCATCCGGCATTTCGTGTTCGTCTTGCCGCCGCTGGCGGTGCTCGGCGGCCTCGCCGGCGCGTTTCTCATCCGGACGGCTTCGAAATTGGGGCGATTGGCGCCCATTGTGGCTGCCATCGTCTTCATCGCCGGCATCGGCACTCCGGTGGTCGAAATGGTGCGGCTGCACCCTTACGAATACACCTACTTCAACCGGCTTTCCGGCGGCGTTGCGCATGCACGCGATCGCTTCATGCTCGACTACTGGGGCCTCTCTTTGAAGCAGGCCTCACAAGCGCTGCTGGCGAAGCTTGCCGAGCGCGGCGAGACGAAGCCCCCCGGCCGCCGCTGGAAGATTGCGGTCTGCGGGCCGCACCGCTCGCCGCAGGTCGAGCTCGGCCCCGATTTCGAAACGACGTGGGATCCGCAGGGCGCCGACTTCGCGATGATGCTGGGGGAATTCTACTGCGCCAAACTCGATGCCCCGCTGCTGGCCGAGGTCGTACGCGATGGGGTGGTCTACGCCCGCGTGTACGACATTCGCGGAAAGTCGATTTCGACGCTGCTGACCCAGCCGGGACTCTGAAACAGGAGGCCCGCGATGCCCCGCGCTTTCGTCTTTGACGCCTATGGGACACTCTTCGACGTGCACGCCGCCATCAACCGGCATCGCGCGGCCGCGGGTCCCGATGCCGACCGCTTCTCCGAAATCTGGCGCATCAAACAGCTTGAATATAGCTGGACGCTGACACTCGCCGGCCGCTATCTGGATTTCTGGACGCTCACGGAGCGTGCGCTCGATTTCGCCTTCGCGCGTTTTCCCTCGGTCGATAGGGCGCTCAGGTCGAAACTGCTCGACGCCTATTGGACGCTTGAGCCATTTCCGGATGCACG
>Ga0307308_10000500_pt1 | contig 14151 bp, 9 predicted proteins | sample ER_DNA_195_FD_194501 | JGI IMG/M metagenome (GOLD analysis project Ga0307308, IMG submission 194501) | Bulk soil microbial communities from the East River watershed near Crested Butte, Colorado, United States - ER_DNA_195 | ecosystem: Environmental > Terrestrial > Soil > Floodplain | place: USA...
GGCGCAGAGCGGCCAGATCACCAGCACCCTTCAGTTCGTCAAGGCTGGCGATGCATGGACCGCCAAGGCAGGTGAGGTGACCTACGGGCTGGTCGTCAACGGCGGGCAGGTTTCCGGTGGCACCGTCAAACTCGACAAAGGCGGGACTGCCACCTGGTTCGTCGTTCCGCAAGACGGGTCGGTCGACAAGCTCGCTCAGTTCGCTGCTCATCCAGTCACCGGCAGCGGGCTCGACTACCGTCTCGATGGCGACCACGCGCAGACCACGCTGACGTACGAGGCTGACGGGGATACAGCGTTTGCCACCATGCCCCATCAGCAGCAAAGCCTGGCGTCCGTCACGACGTGCGACCTCGGCAGCTATCCCAGCATCTACGGCACGATGAAGTTGTGCTCCGGCTCCGAACTGTCCTGGAGCGCGGCCCTGTCCGAGCCCAAGGCCTCACTCGATCTCGGAACGACCAGCACTGCGCAGCGTAAGGAGCTCAGCGCGCAGGTCAAAAAGGACGCAGCCGCGCTGCCGGCATTTCCTGCCGACAGCTACTTCGGCGGTAAGGCGATCTACCGCGCCGCAATGCTCTATCAACTTGCCTTGCAGCTAGACGCCGATCAGCCCGCGGCCGAACTCAAAGCCAAGCTGACCGAGTCGCTCGATCAGTGGACAGATCCGCAAGGCTGCGCCAAACGCCAGGCGTTCTGCTTCGTCTACGACGAGCGGGCCAAGGGTGTCGTCGGCATGACGCCGTCGTTCGGCTCGGAAGAGTTCAACGACCACCACTTCCACTACGGCTACTTCTTGTACGCCGCGGGCGTGCTTGCGGCAAACGATCCGGCTCTCGCCAGGCAGTATGCGCCAGTCATGAACCTGCTCGCGGCGGACATCGGGTCGTCGGCTAACGGCGGCAAGGCCAGTGCTGGCAGCGGTACCGACTTCCCCGATCGCCGTACCTTCGACGCCTACGCCGGGCACTCATGGGCCTCGGGCACCGCACCGTTCGCGGATGGCAACAACCAGGAGTCAAGCTCCGAAGCGGTCACAGCATGGACGGGGCTCGCGCTCTGGGCTAAAGCGAGCGCCAATCCCAACTTGGAAACCGAGGCGACGTGGCTGCTCTCCAGCGAGGCACAAGCGGGCCTGGCCTACTGGACCAACTTTGACCAGTCGCAACCTGTCTACTCCGGCTACGGACACAAGATCGTCCCCCTCAACTGGGGTGGCAAACGGGATTACGCCACCTGGTTTTCGCCTGAGCCCGCTGCAATGTTGGGCATCTTGGTGATCCCCATGAGCCCATCCTCGACGTACCTAGGGGGCGACCCGGCGCGAATCGAGGCAAACGTCGTGGAGGCGACGGGGGGCAAGTTCGACCAGAAGTTTGGCGACTATCTCTTGATGTACTCCGCGTTAGCAGGTGAACAGCAGCGCCAGGCCGCCCTGGCTACGGCGGAGAAGCTGGATGAGAAGTGGATCGATGACGGGAACAGTCGCTCCTACTTGTTGGCGTGGCTGATGAGTGTTCGGACCAACTAACAGATCTGAAAGCAGACGAAAACGCTCAGGCGGCAATCCCGCCCAGGTTCGGCCGCTTCAGTTCGCCTCTGCCACAACCACAATGGGCACCCGAGCCGCCGCGCCTGCTCCGGCAAACTTTACAGACCCGAAGATCGGCTTCGAGAAGGGAGCGTTTTTCCGGGTCAGCGTGATCTTCACTGTCTTCGTCTCGCCAGCGCTTGAGAAGTTGACGATGGACGGGCTCACCGTCGCGGTCAAGCCAGGCACCGAGATCGTGGCCCGGTAGGAGCCCGCCTTGACAGCTGTCAGCTTGCGCGTCACCGTCTGGGAGCCGACGAGCTTGCCAATCGCGATCGAAGGTGAGTTGTAGTCGCTCGGATCGATCGCTGCGACGCCGGTATCGGTATCGAAGCCCTCGCCCGCGAGGAAGCCCAACCAGTCCTGCTCTCCAGAATCGAAGATCACGCCAGGGTTGAACATGCGGTCGGGGCGTACGTTGCCCGCACCCTGCGCAAGGTAGTCCCGGCTGCGTTTGCCATTGGCCTTCTTGACCCTTGACGCCGTGGTCATGATCGCGGACTTCACCGCCATGGGCGACCACTTCGGGTGTACGCCGAAGTAGAGAGCTGCGATACCCGCGATATGAGGCGAGGCCATCGAGGTGCCGGAGTAGAAGTCGAACTTTCGGTTCTCATTTGATGGTGGTGCCACCGCGGCGAGAACAGAGACGCCAGGTGCGGCGATGTCGGGCTTGAGGAGGTCACCTCCGGTGCCAACTGAGGGTCCACGCGAGGAGAAGCTCGTTATTTGCGGATACCTGCTTGGTGTCGACGACAGGTTCCCGTCCTTCAGCGTGGCGGTTGCTCCCGACTTCTTGGCGTACTTCTTGACGGCAGGACCGAAAGGCACGTTCAGGTGGACCGTCGGAACGGCATGGGTATCACCATCGGTCGAATTCTCGGTGAGGTTCACCAGCACCATGCCTTTGCCACCCACCCGCTTGACCTCAGCTGACTTTTCAACCCGATCGACCACGCCGCGGTCGCAGACGACGATCTTGCCGGCGGCCTTGGCGTGACTGAGGGTGTCCGGTGCGCATAGATCCGCGTCTCCGCCGGGTGCTGAGGCCCGCTTGACCGACCGGGCGGTCACAAGTCGGGCCGAGCCAACCTTCCCGAAGACAGTTGTACTGATCCCGGCGTACTTTTTGCCGTTGCCCAGTACAACGGTTCCCGCGTACGGCGCAACCGTGCTCGCACCGACGGTGGTGACCCAGGGGATGACGTGGTTCAAGGTAGCCGCGCCCGGGCCCGCATTTCCTGCGGCAGTCGCCACAAAGATGCCCGCGGACGCCGCGGACAGGTAGGCCCGGTCGACCGGATCGTCGAGGGTATCGGAGCTGCTGACCGAATAGTTGATCACATCGACGCCGTCGGTGATCGCCGCATCGATAGCGGCTAGGGCATCGCCTGTGTAGACGACGGCCTCTGGCTCAGTCTTGCTGGTGAAGGCGACCTTGTAGATCGCGAGCTTGGCCGCCGGCGCAACTCCGGAGATCTTGCCGAACGAGTGTCCGCCGACCGATGCCGAGACGCCGGCATTGCCTGCTGCCGTGGAACCCACATGGGTGCCGTGACCATCGCCGTCTCGGGGCGAGAGGAAGTCGGTGCGCTGCGAGGCGGGGGTTTGCGACTTGTAAATGGTGGAGAAGGAGCGAGCCCCAATCACCTTGGTGTTGCACTCTTGGCCGGTGAAGGAATCACCCGCCTGGCACGTACCGGTAAACGTGCCGCCATCAGCTTTCTTCATTTTGATCGTGTCCGTGCCCACCCGATACGGCTGGTACGGATCGGCCGTGGTGGGTTGAGCGGTGCCCAACGGCTTACCGGCGAAGGACTTGCTTTCCGGCCAATAGCCCGAATCCAAAATCCCGACAACCACACCTCGTCCAGCATTCTTCTTACCGCCAAGTGCCGCCCAGACGCCGCTCGATCCGGACAGTTTGAGGAAGTCGACCGGGTTCTTGTTGCTGGCGAGCTTGCGGGGCCGGTCCTCGGTCACCGAGAGAACTCCCGGAGCGTGTTGCAGCGTACGTGCCTGGTCCGGTGTCAGGCTCGTCGCAAAGCCATTAAGGCTGACGGCGTAATGCTTCAACGGCTTGGCACCAACCCGCGCCGCCGCATCGGCCTGTTGCTCCTCCAGATAGGCCCGATAACGCTTGGCGCGGCCTGACTTCACGCTGACTCGCTCGCCCTTGTCCGGCCGTGTCGCGCGCAGACCCTTGACCTCACCGCCGTAGGTGGCGATGGGCTTGTCGGTCAGCGTGACGATGTAGCGGCCTGGGATAGGCGCCGGAGCCGACGGCTTGACCGGCTCAGGTGTCGCGTACGCCGCGGGCAACTGGCCCAAGGTCAGCAACGCACCGACCCCGAGGCTTGTGGCGAGCACCGCGAAGCGGGCGCGACGGGACAACAACAGCACGAAAATCCCCCGATTGATTCCGATGCCTGCTCAGGTTGCTCGATCCCGCTCGCGCAACTCCCCCAACGGCGAGCACAGCAGGTCGACCAAAAGTAGGCTCGACCCTAGCAGCGGGGCGACGAGGGGTGTGGGATATCGAATACATTTGCTGGGCATGTAAAAGGCTGAGGTGCACCGAGTGCGGTTGATGGCGCTTGGCCTTCTTGTCTTGCTGCTCGGTGCAGGATGTACAAACCAGATCGGCGAGCCATCCAGCCCGACCACAGGGACTAACACAATGCCCGAATCACCGTCCTCCTCGACGCCCGGCCCGACATCCAGTGGCAGCTCAGCTGAGCCAGGAGACACCGATCTGACGATCGTGATCAATGACGGCTCGGGCTCGACCAAGACTTGGCGGCTCACCTGCAATCCGGCGGGGGGTACCCATCCCGATCCACCGGCGGCCTGCGAGGCTCTCGAGACCAACGGCGCTGCGGCACTCCCGCCGGTGCCGAAGGACAAGGCCTGCACGCAGATTTATGGAGGCCCGGAGACAGCCACCATCAGCGGCACCTGGAAGGGCCAACGCGTGATGAGCACGTTCGCGCGCAATGACGGTTGTCAGATCAGCCGCTGGAAGCTGATGGCAGGACTGCTACCGCGTGGCGGCAACTAGCTACCTCGCCTCTCCCACGCCGAGTTGTCAGAATCTCAGCACCCTATGTGGTGCTGAGATTCTCACAACTCGGTGTAAGGGAGTAGAGGAGTAGCGGCCGTCAGCCGACGACGATCTCGACCCGCTGGAACTCCTTGATCTCGGTGTAGCCGGTGATCGCCATTGCCTTACGCAGTGCGCCCACCAGATTCATCGTGCCGTCGGGCACCGTCGACGGACCGAGCAGGATGTGCTCGAGATTGCCGACGGTTGAGAACCAGGCCCGCTCGCCACGCGGCAACTTCTCGTGCCAGGCCTCCGGTCCCCAGTGGTAGCCGCGGCCGGGCGCTTCATCCGCCCTCGCCAGCGGCGAGCCGACCATCACCGCGTCGGCACCGCAGGCAATCGCCTTGGCGATGTCCCCGGAGCGGACGACCGAGCCGTCTGCGATCACTTGTACGTAGCGGCCGCCGGATTCGTCGAGATAGTCACGGCGAGCGGCGGCGACGTCGGAGACCGCGGAGGCCATCGGCACGGCGACCCCCAGCACTGAGGTGCTGGTGGAGGCAGCTCCACCGCCGAAACCGACCAACACGCCGGCCGCGCCGGTCCGCATCAGGTGCAGAGCGGTCTGATGCGTGGCGCAGCCGCCGACAATCACGGGGACATCCAGCTCGTAGATGAACTTCTTCAGATTGAGCGGCTCAAGATCAGAAGAGACATGTTCGGCGGACACCGTGGTGCCGCGGATGACGAAGAAGTCGACGCCCGAATCCACAACCGCTTGGGCGTACGCCTGAGTGTTCTGGGGTGATAATGCGCCAGCGGTCGGTACGCCGGCTTCGCGGATCTGCGCGACGCGCTTGCCGATCAGTTCGGACTTGATCGGCTCGGCGTAGATCTTTTGCATCAGCCGCGTCGCCTCGACGGCATCCTCGATCGCGATGATCTCCTCCAGCAACGGTTGGGGATCGTCATAGCGAGTCCAGATGCCCTCCAGGTTGAGGACACCCAACCCACCGAGTTGGCCAATTCGGATGGCCGTGGCCGGCGAGACCACCGAGTCCATCGGGGCAGCGAGCAGCGGAAAGTCGAAGATGTACGCGTCGATCCGCCACTGAAGTGAGACCTCCTCTTCGCCGCGGGTCCGCCGCGACGGGACGATCGTGATGTCGTCGAAAGCGAAGGCCCGCTCGGCACGCTTGCTACGACCGACGTCAAACATGGGATTACCCCCGGGATCAGCTAAGAATAATTGGGCGCTTCGACGGTCATCTGGATGTCGTGCGGGTGGGACTCCCGCAGACCTGCGGGGGTGATCCGAACGAACGAGCCGCGCTCCTGCAATTCCGAGATCGTCGAGGCTCCGGTGTAGAACATGGCTTGTCGCAGACCACCGACCAGCTGGTACGCCACCGCTGCCAAGGGGCCGCGATACGGAACATGGCCTTCGATGCCCTCGGCGATCAACATCGAGTCGGAGGTGACATCGGCCTGGAAGTAGCGATCCTTGGAATAGGAAGGACCGCGGCGACCACGGGAGGCCATTGCGCCGAGCGATCCCATGCCGCGATAGGTCTTGAACTGCTTGCCATTGATGAAGATCAGCTCGCCGGGGCTCTCGTCGCAGCCGGCAAGCAACGAGCCGAGCATCACCGTGTCAGCGCCAGCCACCAGGGCCTTTGCGATGTCGCCGGAATACTGCAGGCCACCGTCACCGATCAGCGGTACCCCGGCGGGGCGACAGGCGCGTGCCGCATTGTGAATGGCTGTGACCTGAGGGACACCAACGCCGGCCACCACACGGGTGGTGCAGATCGAGCCTGGGCCGACCCCGACTTTGACACCATCGGCTCCAGCATCGACCAGTGCCTTGGCACCCGCGTACGTTGCGACGTTGCCGGCGATGATGTCGACCTTGGCGGCCGCTGAGTCGGACTTCAGCCGGCGCACCATCTCCAGCACCCCCTGGGAGTGGCCGTGAGCGGTATCGACAACCAGCGCATCGACGCCCTCCTCGATCAGCGCCATCGCTCGCTTCCATGCGTCGCCAAAGAATCCGACTGCTGCTCCAACCCGAAGCCGCCCTTGATCATCTTTGGACGCATCGGGGTACAGCCCGGACTTGACGAAGTCCTTGAGCGTGATCAAGCCTTTGAGCCGATCTTGATCATCGACCAGCGGTAGCTTCTCGATCTTGTTCTGGGCCAGCAGTCGCATCGCAGCGTCTCGGCTGATTCCCACCGGCCCGGTGATCAACGGCATCGGCGTCATGACCTCACCCACCGGCCGGGTCGAGTCGGTTTCGAAGCGCATGTCGCGATTGGTGATGATGCCGAGCAGCCGCAATTCGCGATCGACAACAGGAACGCCAGAGATGTGGAAGCGGGCGCACATCGCATCGGCCTCGCCGATCGTCGCGTTCGGCGAGATCGTGATCGGCTCCTCGATCATGCCAGCCTCGGAACGCTTCACGACATCGACCTGATGTGCTTGATCCTCAATGGAGAGATTGCGGTGGATGATGCCCAGTCCGCCCTGTCTCGCGATGGCGACAGCCATCCGGGCCTCGGTCACGGTATCCATCGGCGAGGAGAGCAGTGGGACCTTCACGGTGATGCGCTTCGAGATCCGGGAGGCTGTGCTCACCTCGGACGGGATGATGTCGCTCTCAGCCGGCTGAAGCAACACGTCGTCAAAAGTCAGCCCGATCGTCTCGAAGGCACGCGGCACACCAACTGGACTGAGGTCATCGGAGGACGGCAACACGGCAAGCCTTTCACCTGACGAATTTCAGGCTCATGCTAGTCCAGTGCTCTCGTTCAGCCGTGTTATGAACCAGGTCTGGCACACGCAGGAAGGTATTCGACAAACTCAGGAAGGCATTCGGGATGCTTAGGCCGCATCCGACTCAGCTGGGTCGGGGCTTCATATTGCTCGTCGCCGGGCCTTCCAGCACCGTCCCGTCCGCCGCGAACCGGGATCCGTGCAGCGGGCAGTCCCACGACTTCTCGAGATCGTTGAAGCGAACGACGCCGCCGAGGTGGGTGCAGATTGCCGAGAGGGCGCAGGTCTCGCCAGCAACGGTTGAGATGGCGACCGGCTCACCTCGTACGGCCCCGACAACTCCGGTGCCTTCGGCGGGGTTGCGTTCCTGATCTTGGAGCGGGTGCAGCTCTGCCTTCAGCCAACCCTGGGTGGCCGCGACTCCGATGGCCGTGTTGGTCCGTAAGAACGCGGCGGCGCTTGCGGGCTTGCTCACCCGAGTCCCCAGAGTCCGTCCCCAGGGCGGCACGCGTTGCAGGATTTCCCCACTGATGCGAAGCGCCGCGGTGACCGCGTTGGTCATGCCCCACTTGCTATATCCGGTTGCCAGATAGACGTGGCCGCCGCCGCGCGGCAGCTTGCCGACAAAAGGCACCCCGCCGAGCGCCTCGTAATCTTGCGCCGACCAGACGTGAGTGCGTTCAGCCCCGGAAAACCAACGGCTGGTCCATGCCGTCAGATCGGCAACTAGATCTGAGGGGTTCTTCGGATGGCGACCCACTGGGTGGCCGTTGCCGCCGACGAGCAGCAGCTCTTCGCCCTCGTGAAGCGCCGTACGCAACGACCGGGTCGGCGCATCCGCGGAGATGTACATGCCACGCGGAATCGGGCTGCTCACCCGGAATCCCAGCGCGTACGAGCGTTGCGCGGTGACCTTGGCGAAGTACAGTCCGCGATCCAGGAACGGGATGCCGGTAGCAAGCACCACATTGTCCGCCGTGAGACGGCCAGCCGAGGTGATCAGTTCGCAGCTCCTGCGCCCGGAGACTCCGGTCACTCTCGCTCCCTCGATCACCAGTCCGCCTGCGTGGCGCAGCTCGTCAGCCAGCGAGGCGAGAACGTCCATCGGATTGAACTGCAGTTGATCAGGCAGGCACACAGCGGCGTAGCTGGGGTAGGGCAACTCGACGGCATCAGTCATCTGAACTGGCAGGCCGAGTCGGCGGGCAATGTCGAACTCACGCCGTACGGCGGAGGCGCCAGCTGGCGTACCTGCGTAGGTGTAGGCGTCTCGCTGCTCAGTCGGGATCTCGTGCTCTGCGCAATAGGTCCGGAGCCACTGCTGACCGGCACGATTGCCGTCCAGGTAAGCGGCGGCGACATGGTCAGAATGGTTTTTCACGATCTTGGACAGTGCAGTGGCCTGAAGCAGCGAGACCTTTGCCGTCGAGTGGCCGGTCGTCACGGCCCCGATTGAACGCGCTTCCACGACAGCAACCTGACGCCCGGCGCGGGCCAGCAGCACCGCAGTCGCCAGGCCGGTCAGTCCAGCTCCGACGACGACAACGTCGTAGCGGGCACCAGCCCGGAGCCAGTCACTCTTGATGGCTGGCGGCGGGTCGAGCCAGACAGAGGGCAGGTCGTCGGCGGACATGCCCCTCCGGTACCCCGTTGCTCGCTGCTCAACCCAGGCGCGTTTTGACTGCTGTGCCGCGAAACGACCCCAGCCGTCCAACATGCCAGGCGCGTCTTGACGGCTGTGCGGCGAAACGACCCTGAGTATGGAGCAGAAAGGCCTCCCTCAGATGAGGGAGGCCCCTTGATTCTGAGCTGCTCGCGCATCGCGCGCGTGGATCCGCCTACTTCGTCGTCGCTCGCAGAGGAAACAACGCCTCCGCTCACTCCTCCTCAGCACGGCGGGCGCGCGATTTCCGACGCTCGCAGCTGTGACCAGTTCGCGTCAGTGACTGTGCCCGTGACCGGCCGGAGCCGCGTCCTCCTCCTCGGGCTTCTCCACCACCAGCGTTTCGGTGGTGAGCAGCAGCGAGGCGATCGAAGCGGCGTTGGCCAGCGCGGAGCGCGTCACCTTGACCGGATCAATCACGCCGTCGGCGTAGAGGTCGCCGTAGACACCGGTAACGGCATTGAAGCCATTGCCGGGCTTCAGCTCGGCCACCTTGGAGGTCACCACGTAACCCTGTTCGCCACCGTTCTCAGCGATCCAGCGAAGCGGCTCGGCCAAAGATCGCCGAACGATGCCTACCCCGAGCTTCTCGTCACCGGTGAGGTCAAGGTCACCCTTCAGAGCTGCCGCAGCGTGGATGAGGGCAGAGCCGCCGCCGGCAACGATGCCCTCTTCGATCGCCGCGCGGGTTGCCGAAACGGCATCCTCGATGCGGTGCTTCTTCTCCTTGAGCTCCACCTCAGTCGCTGCGCCAACCTTGATCACGCAGACGCCACCGGCGAGCTTGGCCACTCGCTCCTGCAGCTTCTCGCGATCCCAGTCGGAGTCGGTACGTGAAATCTCAGCCTGCAGCTGCGCAACCCGCCCCTTGACCTCGTTGGGATCCCCCGCGCCGTCGACGATCGTGGTGTTGTCCTTCGTCACCACAATCCGGCGGGCACGGCCCAAGACGTCCAGGCCCACCTGGTCGAGCTTGAGACCAACCTCGGGAGAGACGACCTCGCCGCCGGTTAGGACGGCAATGTCCTCGAGCATTGCCTTACGCCGGTCGCCAAAGGCCGGAGCCTTGACAGCCGTTGAGGTGAAGGTGCCGCGGATCTTGTTCACCACCAAGGTAGACAGCGCCTCGCCGTCAACATCCTCGGCCACGATGAACAGGGTGCCCGAGGCGCCGATGACCTTCTCCAACAGTGGAAGCAAGTCGGTCATTGACGAGATCTTGCCGGAGTTGATCAAGATGTACGGGTCGTCGAGGATCGCTTCCATCCGCTCCGGATCGGTCACGAAGTACGGCGACAGGTAGCCCTTGTCGAACTGCATGCCCTCGGTGAACTCGAGGTCAGTGCCCATCGTCTGGGACTCGTCGACGGTGATCACGCCGTCCTTGCCCACCTTGTCGAAGGCCTCGGCAATCAAGCGGCCGATCTCTTCGTCACGCGCCGAGATGGTGGCGACATGTGCCATGTCGTCGGTGGTCTCGACCTCGCGAGCGTTTTCCCGGAGTCGCTCCTCGACGGCTGCGACAGCAGCGTCGATGCCTCGCTTGAGACCAACCGGGCTCGCCCCGGCCGCAACCGCACGCAGACCTTCATGCACCAGCGCCTGAGCAAGCACCGTAGCGGTGGTGGTTCCGTCGCCAGCGACGTCGTTGGTCTTGGTCGCGACTTCCTTGGCCAGTTGGGCCCCGAGGTTCTCGTACGGGTCTTCGAGCTCAATGTCGCGGGCCACAGTCACGCCGTCATTAGTAATGGTCGGCGCACCCCACTTCTTGTCGAGCACAACATAACGGCCCTTGGGGCCGAGGGTGACCTTCACAGTGTTGGCGAGGGCGTCGACACCGCGCTCCAGCGCTCGGCGTGCCTCCTCGTCGAACAGAAGGATCTTTGCCATAGGTGCAGATCCCCTTACTTGGTCACAACCGCGAGGATGTCGCGGGCATTGAGAAGCAGCAAGTCCTTACCGTCGTACTTGACCTCGGTACCGCCGTACTTGCTGAAGATCACGACGTCGCCCTCGGCGACATCGAGGGGAACCCGCTTGCCGTTGTCGTCGATGCGGCCAGGACCGGTGGCAAGAACCTTGCCCTCTTGCGGCTTCTCCTTGGCGGTGTCGGGAATGACCAGGCCGGAGGCCGTGGTCTGCTCTGCTTCGAGCGGCTGAACGAGGATGCGATCCTCGAGCGGCTTGATCGTGACTGCCACGCCAAACCCCTTTCACAGGTGATATGTCCGATGTGTGATGGTCGAGACGTCGTCGCGGGTGCCATCCCGACCGCCAGCATTTGCGCTGGCACACTCATAGCGAGAGTGCTAACCAGACATTAGCACTCGATGTATGTGAGTGCCAGCGGGGCTAGGCACGCCTTTCCACGGCCGGACGAGAGGGCCCTCGCCCGTTCGAGTGCCTATTTCCGCACGACTCAGTTTGGGGTGTCCCCCACGCGGCGAGTCAGACCCGTTCGACGATCGCGACGAGTGCGCCCTTGCCCCTACGCGAGACCACCATCGTCGCGCTGTTCGGCCCGTCCAGCTTGAGCTGCTTACGGAGCACAGCCGGGTCGACGTCGATTCCGCGTTTCTTGATTTCCAGCACACCGATCTCGGACTCGCGGACCCATTTCCGCAGTGCCCTGAGTTTGGCCGACAACTGCTGCCGCACTTCAAATACCGTCGCCAGCGGTGTGCTGTGGAGTTGATCACCCGTCAGGTACGCGACCTGCGGATCGAGCAGCCCGGCACCGAGTTGTGCGCCCAGTTCCGGAATGGCACCGGCACGGATGACTGACCCGGCCGGTTCGTACAGATAACGACCGAGTTCGCGTACGGGCAGCGGCGGTGCACCCGATACCGCAAGCCGGGCATTCGGCAGCACCAGCGCCAAGCGTCGCCCGGGACTCGCGCCAACGCCTGACCACAGCGCTACTTCCACGGTGTCGCCGCGATGGGTGACCCATTCCGCTTCGGCGGCTTCGGGAATCAGCGTGTGCGGTAACGCCGGTCCGAGCTTCACCCCGGCCGTCCGGTTTGCGTCGAGCAGGCCAGTCACAAACGACCATGGCGGCGCGAAGTCCTCGACGCGCCACAACCGGCCACGATCGTCTCGACGCGAAGGGTCGCAGAACACCCCGACGCCTGGACCCATGAGCTGATCGGCGACATCATGCGCGTCTGCGCAGATCACGCTCACGCGATCACCGAGGTTCGCCTGCGCGACCACCGCCGTCACCGGATCGACGTCCAACGCGACCACCTCGAGGCCCGCTCGAGCGAAAGCCAAGGAGTCCGAGCCGATGCCGCAGCCGATGTCGATCACCCGGTGCACTCCGGCCTGTACAAAACGACTGGCGTGGTAATCGGCGACCTCGGGCCGGGAAGCTTGTTCAAGACCGTCTCTGGTGAAGAACATCGCCAGAGCGTCGTGACCGAACTTGGTCGCAGCGCGCCAGCGCAGTGTGGCTTGGGTGAGTGCAGCCGCCGCCAGTTTCGGGCCATACAGCTGACGCAGCCGAGAGGCTGCAGCCAACGACTCGGGATCGGTTTCCGACATTGCTGCGTCGAGCGCATCTTCTGTTAGGCCGAGGGGTAACCGAGTTGCCGACACCTGACCATTCTGGCGGACCTGGGACCGTCGGTGATCAAGACGTGCTTGATCAGCAGTGCGGCTGGCCGGTTAATCCGTGGAGAGAGTGCCAACGATCCTGACCCCATTCCACAGCGCCGACTCATCCGACCCATTGCATCTCGCCATGCCGAACGCCATCTTGTGGTAGACCGGGATCATGGCGTGGCGATCGGGGCGCAATCCGGTGATCAGTGTGATCACGATTTTGCTCGTCATCTGGCTCGCCATAGGTGCCTTCGCAGCCTTCCAGAGGCACTACTTCAGCCGGTCGTCCGCCAACTGCGCCAACATCGCCACGACCGTCGTGACGATACTTGCCGGCCCGCTGAACTATGTCGGTGTCAACCCGAAGATCTCCTGCCAGATTCCTCAGCCCAGCAAGTAGTTGTCTCGAACGAGCCCTGTCTCACGCGCTCAGGCATCTCAGGCAAAATCAAAGCTCCGCCCTGGTTTTGCATCACTCACGGGCTTCTGGGCGACGAATCCGACTCTTTCGGGCATAACTGCGATGCGTTTTCAGTGGAGCGTGTCGGCCAATGGCCGCGACGAGGTCCGTGCGTGGAGCGCCCTAGAGCAGAACGGTGCTCACCGGCAGCGAGGAGTCCGCTCCGATGTCGAGCGCTGACGGTTTGCCACCAGCGGTGACGATCTCCGAACCCAGCACTGCGATCATGGCGCCATTGTCGGTGCACAGGTTGGGTCGTGGGGTACGAAGAGAGATCCCGCACTCGGCCGCACGTTCGGCGAGCAACGCGCGCAGCCGGCCGTTGGCGGCGACGCCGCCGCCGATCAGCAGGTCCGTCGCTCGGGTCGCCGCACAGGCATCCATGGCCTTCGCGCTCAGTACGTCACAGACCGCCTCCTGGAAACTGGCCGCGACATCAGCCAGTGGGATGTCCAGCCCATCGCGCTGTCGGGCCTCGACCCAACGCGCTACGGCCGTCTTCAATCCGGAGAACGAGAAGTCGAACCGATGGCGTTCGAGATCCTTTCGCGCGGTCAGCCCACGTGGGAAACGGACATAGTCGGGGTTACCTGTGGCCGCTTTGTCGATATAGGGACCACCCGGGTACGGCAGGCCGAGCACCCGAGCGACCTTGTCGTACGCCTCGCCTGCCGCGTCGTCGATCGTCGATCCGAGCTCGACAATGTCGTCGGCAATGCGTCGCACCTCGAGCAGCGAGGTGTGCCCGCCAGATACCAACAGCGCAACGCAGCGTTCCGGGAGCGGCCCGTGCTCCAGCAGGTCCACCGCGACATGCCCGACGAGATGGTTGACCCCGTACAGGGGCTTGTGCAACGCGTACGCCAGCGCCTTGGCGCTCGCCAGACCGACGACGAGGGCGCCCATCAAACCCGGGCCGGCTGTGACGGCTACACCGTCAATCTCCGACAGGTCGATGTCGGCAGTAGCGCAGGCCCGCTGCAGCGTTGGCACCATAGCCTCGA
>Ga0307308_10000501_pt1 | contig 14140 bp, 15 predicted proteins | sample ER_DNA_195_FD_194501 | JGI IMG/M metagenome (GOLD analysis project Ga0307308, IMG submission 194501) | Bulk soil microbial communities from the East River watershed near Crested Butte, Colorado, United States - ER_DNA_195 | ecosystem: Environmental > Terrestrial > Soil > Floodplain | place...
CCTGTACGGGCTGTCGACCTCGATCGTCGTCGCGATCCTGCTGGTCACCGCGTCCGGCTTCTTCAACGCGCCGTCATCGATCTCCCGGCGGGTCCTGCTCCAGCGGGCGACGCCGCGTGAGCTCCGTGGCCGCGTCTTCTCGGCGTTCGCCGTCGTCCGCGACGTCACGTTCCTGATCGGCATCGCGCTCGCCGGCCTCGCCGACATCGTTCCGATCCGCATCCTGGTCGTCGCGTCGTCGATCGTCCTCGTCCTCGTCGGCCTGTGGACGGGGATCGTGCCCGGGATCGGACGGCCCGCGGCGGAATGGCGGCGGGCGATGTCCGCCCTCCGGAGCGCATCGACCGCACCCGCGGCGCCGATCCGCGTCCGTCCCGCCACCCTGGCCGACTTCGATGGGCTGGCCGGTCACCTGCCGGCGCTGGCTAGGCTCGACGCCCAGCAGCGGGCGGCGCTGATCCGCGCCGCGACGGTCCGCGACGTGCCCGCCGGAGCGACGATCGTGGGCGTCGGCGAGGTCGGCAACGCGGCGTATTTCATCCTCGACGGACGGGTCGCGGCAGGGACGCCCGAACCGGACGGCGGCTACCGGTCGCTGTCGTCGATGAGGTCCGGCGACTTCTTCGGTGAGATCGCGGCCCTGACCGGCAGCCTGCGGACCGCGACCGTCGCCGCCGAAGAACCGACGACGATCATGGAGGTGCCGGCCGCCGCGCTTCGCTCGCTGATGACCGTGCCGGAGCTCGGCTCGATCTTCCTCTCGAAGCTGACCGAGCGCCTGAACCGGACGAACGCCGCCGACCTGCCGCGCTACTCCGGTGTCGACCAGGCGTCCCTCAAGGACCTCCGGACGCCGCGTCCGAGCGCCGAGACGCTGCCGAAGAGCTACTGATCGGGATTCGCGGCGTCCATCCGGTGTGCTGCAGATGACAGGCGACCCGTCGCCGGGGGCATCCGCCGGCCGCCGGACGTGTTGGTATGGTGGCGCAATCAACAAGAGGGGCACCGGATAACAGCCGGAGCGCCAGCGGGGTCAAACCGGAGGGTCTCGAGATGAAGAAGATCAGCCGCCTGCCGCACGAGCAGGCGATCGCCGAGGACGACACCGGGTTCGGACCGGAGCACGACAAGCTGCCGCTCGACAGCGACGTCGAGGGCCATCGCGCCGGCTCCGGCGACGAGTTCCTGCCGGGCATGCCCGGAACCGGCGGCGACAGCCTGCGCCGGCCGGTCGGCGGCGGCGAGGTCGACGGGGACGACGTCGAGGGCCACCTGATGGGGCACACGAAGGGCGAGCGACTCACCCCCGGGATGCCGGGCACCGGCGGCGACCAGGACGCGGTGGACATCGAGGCCGGACCAGAGCACCTCCGCTGACCCACGACACGAACACGCCCGGGCGGTGACCCCGCCGCCCACCCGCCCCGTCCGGCCCGTCCCGGACGGGGCGTCTTCGTGCCGGCCTCAGCCAGGCGCGGTCGCCGTGGCGGCCAGGATCGTCTTGATCTCGAACGGCGTGGCAGTCGGGTGGGCCGCCCGGATCCGGGCGGCGAACCCGGCGATGTGCGGCGCGGCGAAGCTGTTGCCCGTGGCCGTGATCCGGCCACCATCCTTCCAGGCGACGTCGACGTCGAGGCCGTAGGCGCCGAACTCGACCGGCGGGCGCGGGTTGTAGAACCAGACGTCCGGGTCGCGCACGTCGTGGGCCGCGACCGACACGACCGACGCGAAGAGCGATGGGTAGCTCGCCACGGCGACATTGTTGGCCGCGCACACGAGCAGGATTCCGGCGAAGTAGGCCCGATCGACGAGGTCGTGGAGCGTCCCGTACAGCGACTCGCTTCGCGACGAGAGGCTCAGGTTCACGATCGACGCTCCCTGCTGGATCGCCCACTGGAGACCGGTCGCGAACGCGAGGCCCTTGCCCCTGTTGTCCGATCCGAGGACCCGGACCGACAGCAGGGACGCCCGCGGAGCGAGCCCGAGGATGATCCCGGCGCAGGCGGTGCCGTGGCCCACGGCATCGGTCGGCTCCGCGGGCACGACCGTCGCATCGTCGCCGTCGACCTCGACCTGGACGCTCTCCCGCAGCCGTCCGCCAACGGCCGGATGGTCGCCCTCGACCCCCGAGTCGACGATCGCGACGACGACGCCCTCGCCATCGCCGGCACCGAACGCCCACGACCGATCGATCCGGTCGAAGGGCGCGAGCCGGCGGAGCGCGGAGCGGTGGTCGCCCGAGAACGGCTCGCCCCAGGCGGGGAGGGGCTGGCTCATCGGGTCCGCGCGCTCCGCCCGCGGTCCGCGCGGCGGACGAGGACCGCGAGGAGGTCGCGGACGAGCTCGAGCTGGCCCGGATCGGCGGCGCGGAGCAGGGCGATCTGATCGGCGAGGGCCCAGAGCGGGTCGTCGCCGTCGGCATCGAGCGTGCGGATCTCCGCGGCGATGATCGAATCGAGGGCATCGATCGCCCCGTCGTCCGCGCCCCCGTCGGAACCCGATGGCGCCGCCTCGTCGGCCGCCACGAGGACAGCCCGCAGGAGACTGGCCGTGTCCCGCTCGATCCGGCTGCTCCGGATGGCGACGGTCGCCTGGCGCGCGAATACCGTCGCGAGCTCAACGTCGCGGAGGTCGAACCCTCCGTCGCCGCGCTTGTCGAGGACCTCGAGGACACCGAGGATCCCCTCGTCGTCGACCAGCGGAACCGCGATCAGGGAGCGCGGGACGTAGCCGGTCTGCTCGGCCGTGTCGCGCCCGAACCGCGCGTCGCTGGCGACGTCGGACAGGGCGAGCGGCTGGCCTGTCGAGAACACGTACCCGGCGACGCCCTGGCTCGACCCGATCGCGAGACCGACGACGCCCTGGCCGTGCTCGCCGGCGGCGACCGCGAAGACGAGTTGGTCGGTCGCGGGATCGTGCAGCGCCAGCGATGCCGCCTCGGCGCCGAAGAGGGCTGCCGTCGCGTCGACGATCGAGCGCAGGACAGCGGTCCCGGCGGGTGGCGCGAGGCGGCGAGCAGCCTCGACCCGGAGCGCGACGGCGTGGAGCGTCGGGATCAGCGGGCCCGGCTCGTCGGTCACCGCTCGGGCTCGTCGGCTACCGCTCGACCGTGCGCGCGAGCCGCTCGATATCGACGACGACGAGGTGGTCGCGCTCGAGCCGGACGAGGCCCTGGTCGGTCAGGTCGGCGAGGAGCCGGTTCACGGACTGGCGCGAGCCGCCGATCATGCCGGCGAGCTCCGACTGGGTGTACGGCCAGCTGATCCGGGCCTCCCCGCTGGTCGCGCCGGCGCTGGCGGCGAGGCGGACGATCCGCGAGGCGAGGCGGGCCGGCAGGTCGAGGAAATGGAGGTCCTCGACGTGGCCGGTGAGCCGCCGGATCTCGGCCGCGAGGGAGGCCAGGAGGGCCCGCCGGAGCCCGGCGTCGGCGTCGATCAGGTCGAGGAAGGCGTCGCGGTGGAGGACGAGGGTCTCGGTCGCCTCGACGGCGACGATCGTGGCCGAATGCGGTGCGCCGTCGAGGATCGCGAGCTCGCCGAAGAACTCCCCCGGGCCCAGGATCGCGACGATCGCCGGCTCGGCGCCCTCGTCGCTGGGCAGGACCACCTTGACCGAGCCGCTGGCGAGGACGAACAGCGCGTCGCCCGGGTCGCCCTGGTGAAAGACGATCTCGCCGCGCCGGAACCGACGGATCCGGAGGACCCGGACCAGCGCGTCGATGGCGGCCTCGTCGGCGGCGCCGAACAACCCGCTCGCCCGCAGGGCCTCGCGCGCCATCGCGTCGTCGCCAGCCGCCATTCCGTCCTCCTGCGCGGCCGCGGACGCACGCGGCTCTGGGCCATCGTACGCGGTGCGAGGCGGCGCATCGCGGCACCTGCGCCTCGGCAGGCTTGGCCGGGCGCAACTGAGATCGCGGCTCAGGAGCGGGCGACGGGCCGCATCGGATAGAGCCCGATCACGATCGGGGTGCGCGGGTCGAGCGAGAGCTCATAGCCGATGTCGCCGCCCCGGAGCAGCTCGCCGAGCAGCGACCCCTCGCGCGGCGGCAGCCCGACGAAGACGCGATGAGCGCCGAGGTCGATCGAGGAGACATCGTCCTCGGCGCCGTTGATGCCGAAGCGGCGGCGCAGCTCGTGCATCGGCACGTACGGCCGGCTCTTGATGAAGCGACGGAGCTGCGGGGCCGTGCAGGTGGCCATCGCGCCCGTCACGGACGACTCGGGCCGCGGGCCACGCCCATCCGGCTCCGGGACCGGCCCGTCGGCCGGAGGGCGGACATCGACGCGAGGCGCCTCGCCGGCCAGGGCGACGGCAGGCGACGCAGGCGCCGGATCGGCCATCAGGCCGGGATCGTTCGTCACCGCAATCGAGGTCGACGCACGCTCATCGGGCGATCGCCGATTCGGTTCCGCGCGGTCCGTGGGCAGCCGCTCGGCCCGATCGTCGGGGCTGGCCGCCGTCGCGGGCGCGTCGAGCCCCGACCGGACCGGATCCGACGGCCGTGGCGGGCCGCTCGACCGATGGGGTCGGTTGCCGTGGTGCCGCCGGCTCATCGGCGGCTGGCGCCCCGGCGGCAAGCCGGTGCGACGATCGTGACGGCGGCGCCGGAGCGCCGCGGGAAGGACGGAGTCATGGTTTCAGCCGTTCGGGCGGGCCGGGCCGGCCCGTCGTCGCCCGATCATACCGCGCTCGCGAGGCTCGGACCCGCGGCGGACGGGTGTCGCGTGCCCGGCCCGCGCCGATCCGGGCGCTCAGCCGTGGACGACGCGCAGCTCGCGTGGCTCGTTGTTCAGGATGATGGGACCGTCGGGACCGCAGACGACGATGTCCTCGATCCGGGCCCCGTAGCGCCCGGGGAGGTAGATCCCGGGCTCGATGCTGAAGGCCATCCCGGCCACCAGCGGCTCCTCGTTGCCGGCGACGAGATACGGCTCCTCGTGGCCCTCGAGCCCGATCCCGTGGCCCGTGCGATGGAAGAAGTTCTCGCCGTAGCCCTCGCCGTCGATGATGTCCCGGGCCGTCCGGTCGATCGCCTCCGCGCCGACCCCCGGCCGGACGGCGCGGGTGGCCGCGACCTGGGCGGCGAGGAGGACGCCGAACAGGTGGCGGAACTCCTCGGTCGGGCCGTTGCGCTCCTCGCCGCCGGTCACCCACAGCGTCCGGGTCGTGTCGCTGCCGTAGCCGCCGAGCGCGCCGCCGATGTCCAGGACGATCGGCTCGCCGGCCTCGATGACCCGATCGGATGCCTGGTGGTGGGGCGACGACGAGTTCGGGCCCGACGCGACGATCGCGAACTCGGCCAGCTCATGGCCTTCGGCCAGGAGGCGCTCGCGCACCTCCCGCGCGACATCGGCCTCGGTCCGCCCGACCAGCCGCCCGGAGGCGATCTGGTCGACGACCCGGTCGGCCGCCGCTCCGGCGAGCCGCAGCAGCTCGATCTCATCGTCGTCCTTGATCATCCGGAGGTCGCGCAGCACCGGCGTCGCGGATGACCACGTCGCGTCCGGCAGCGCAGCCTGAAAGCGCACGAGGTGGTAGGACCACAGGCGGTCCGAGACCGCGATCCCGACGCCCCGATAGACGTTCGCCATCTCCCGGACGAGGCCGGCGACCAGCTCGTGCGGATCGTCCGTCTCCATCCAGGTCGCGATCTCGACCTCCGTCCGCAGTCCGGCCCGTGCGGCCGGCTCCTCGAGCCGCGGGGCGACGAGCGTCGGTGCATGGCCTGCCACCACGGCGAGCATCGTTAGGCGCTCGAGGGGCATCGCCCGATAGCCGGTCAGGTAGTCGAGGTCGGGCCCGACCCCGATCAGGGCGGCGGCCAGGCCGCGGTCGGCGACGAGCTCGGCGAAGCGGCGGAGGCGGTCGGCATAGCGCTCGGAGGGGATCGTCGGTCGGGTCGAGACGGTGGTCGTCATCGTGGGCTGGCCTCCGGATGTTCGTGGCTGTCGACAGGATCCGGGGGGCTGGCCGTCCCCGCTGCCAGCCAGCGCTCGATCGTCGCTGGGCCGTCCTCGAACAGCTTGCGATAGGCGAGGACGCGATCCGCGCCGACCGCGAGGGCGTCGCGGCGCAGGACGTGGTCGTCATGCTGGCCGACCGCGAGAACCGGCACCCCGGCGTCGCGCGCCGCGGCGATCGCGGCCAGGCCGTCGTAGGCCCGGCTGGTCAGGTCGACGATCGCTCCGGATGCGCCGGACAGCGACGCCCGGAATGCCTCGGACGTTCGCGCGGGAACGGCGGTGTGGCCCGCCGCCCGGACCTGGCCGACGAGGCGGGTCGACCAGATCAGGTCGTCGGCCAGGACGAGGATGTGGCGACGTTCGAGCGGCTCGGCCACGACCATGGGGCGCCCGGCGTCAGCCGAGCGACTCGACGAGATGGCGGAAGACGTCACGGGCGGTGACCACCCCGGTCGGCCGGCCGTCCTCGACGATCGGGATGTGGCGGAAGCCACCGACGGCCATCTTGTTGATGGCGACGGCGATCGTCTCGTCGTGGCGGAGAACGACCGGGTCGCGGGTCATCAGGGTCGCGATCGGGCGCGACTGGCGCTCCAGCCCGGCGACCTTCAGGACGGCGTCGCGATCGGTGAAGATACCAACGAGCCGGTCGCCCTCGGTCACGAGGACGCAGTCGATGCCCTTGTCGTGCATCCGCCGGATCGCCTCGTTGACGTCGGCGGTCGCCTCGATCGTCTCGGGCGACGCGATCCCGAGCGCGTCGAGGTGCTCGCCGAGGAGCTGGCCGCGGAACGTGGTCGGCGACTGGGGCGTGTCGTGACCGGCGAGGTCCGAGCCGCAGTTGTCGCAGACATCCGAACCCAGCAGGTTCTCGAAGCCGCAGGTCGGGCAGCGCATCGCGGTCCTCCGGCTACTCGACGGTCCAGGTCTCGCCGGAGGCCAGCGCCTCGGCAAGGTCGCCCTCGCCGGACCGGGCCACCGCGTCCGAGATCTGCTGGGCGATGAGCTGGTCGTGGGTCGGCCGCGGGACGGCCCGGAGGACGCCGACCGGGACCGGGAACTCCGGCCAGAACATGCGCGACAGCATCAGGGCCAGATAGGGCTCGTCGGCCTGCTCGTCATGGACGAGGAGGTCGCTCTCGGCGATCCCGTTCTCGCCGATCGTCACGACCTCGGGATGGAGGCCGCGGAGGCGGATGCCCTTGTCGCGGTCCTTGCCGAAGATCATCGGCTTGCCGTGCTCGAGGACGAGCATCCGGTCCTCGCGGACCTCCCGGTCGGTGAAGTCGCGCCACGCCCCGTCGTTGAAGATGTTGCAGTTCTGGAGGACCTCGACGAACGTCGAGCCGTGGTGGTTGCCCGCCCGCTGGAGCGTCTGCTGGAGGTGCTCCGTGTGGGTGTCGACGCTCCGGGCGACGAACGACGCCTCGGCGGCGAGTGCCACGGTCAGCGGCTGGATCGGCGTGTCGACGGTGCCGGCCGGAGTCGACTTGGTCTTCTTGCCGAACTCGGACGTCGGGCTCGCCTGGCCCTTCGTCAGACCGTAGATCCGGTTGTTGAACATCACGAGGGTGATGTCGACGTTGCGGCGCATCGAGTGGAGGACGTGGTTGCCGCCGATCGACAGGGCGTCGCCGTCGCCCGTGATCACCCAGACCATCAGCTCCGGCCGGGCGGCCTTGAGCCCGGTCGCGAGCGTCGGGGCTCGGCCGTGGATCGTGTGGAAGCCGTACGTGTTCATGTAGTAAGGCAGGCGCCCGGAGCAGCCGATTCCGCTGATGAAGACGATGTTCTCCTTCGGCACGCCGAAGTCGGGCATCTGCTTCTGGGTCTGGGCGAGGATCGAGTAATCGCCGCAGCCGGGGCACCAGCGGACCTCCTGGTCGGACACGAAGTCCTTCCGGGTGAGCTGGATGATCGCGGCGTTCTCCGGGCTCAGGGCCGGCTCGCTCAGGGCCGGCTCGCTCAGGGCCGGCTCGGCGTGCGTGTCTTCCGTCATTCGGTGACCCCCAGAATCCGCTCGGCCTGGGTCACGATCTCGGCGATCGTGAAGGGCTTGCCTCGAACCCGGTCGTAGCCCTCGGCGTCGATCAGGAACTGGGCCCGGATGAGCATCAGCAGCTGGCCGAGGTTGACCTCGGGGATCAGCACCCGACGGAAGCCGCGGAGGACCTTCTCGGTGTTGGCCGGGAAGGGATTGAGGTGGCGGAGGTGGGCATGGGCCACGCTGGACCGGCCCTCGCCGTGGAGCCGCTCGACGGCGCTCCGGATCGCGCCGTACGTCGAGCCCCAGCCGAGGATCAGCAGGTCGCCGCGGTCCGGTCCGAAGACTTCGAGCGGGGCGATGTCGTCGGCCATCCGGGCGACCTTCGCCTGGCGCAGGAGCTGCATCCGGTGGTGGTTGTCCGGGTCGTAGCTGACATTGCCGGTGATGTCGGCCTTCTCGAGCCCGCCGATCCGGTGCTCCAGGCCGGGCGTGCCCGGGATCGCCCACTTCCGGGCGAGGGTCTTGGGATCGCGCTCGTACGGATGGAATCCCTCGCGCTCGGTCCAGTTCGACACCGCGATCTCCGGCAGCCCGTCGAGCGTCGGGATCTTCCAGGGCTCGGCCCCGGTGGCGAGGAACGCGTCCGACAGGTAGACGACCGGCGTCACGTACTTGAGGGCCAGCCGCCAGGCCTCGATCGCGAGGTCGAAGCACTCGCCGGGCGTGGCCGGGGCGACGATCGGCATCGGCGAATCGCCGTTCCGGCCGAACATCACCTGGAGCAGGTCCGATTGCTCGTTCTTCGTCGGCATGCCCGTCGATGGGCCGGCCCGCTGCACGTCGATGACCACGAGCGGCAGCTCGACCATCACGGCGAGGCCCATCGCCTCGGACTTGAGCGCGATCCCCGGGCCCGACGAGGCGGTCAGGCCCATCGCCCCGCCGTATGCCGCCCCGATCGCGGCGCCGATCGCCGCGATCTCGTCCTCGGCCTGGAACGTCTTCACCCCGAAGTTCTTGTAGCCCGACAGCTGGTGGAGGATGTCGGACGCCGGCGTGATCGGGTACGAGCCGTAGAACAGCGGCCGCTTCGCCAGCTTCGACGCGGCGAGCATCCCGAGCGCGGTCGCCTCGTTGCCGGTGATGTTGCGGTACGTGCCCGGGGCGAGATGGGCCGGCGCGACCCGGTAGTGGGTGTGGAAGATCTCGGTCGTCTCGCCGAACGCGTAGCCCGCCTTGACGGCCCGGGTGTTCGCCTCGGCGATGACCGGCCGCTTGCCGAACTTCTCGTCGATCCAGCGGATCGTCCCGTCGTAGTCCCGGCCGTACAGCCAGAACATGATCCCGAGGGCGAAGAAGTTCTTCGTGAGGTCCTTCTGCTTCGAGGTCATGTCGAGCCCGTCGAGGGAGCGCTCGTTGAGCGTTGAGATCGGGATCTCGAACAGGGCGTACTGCTTGAGCGAGCCGTCCTGGAGCGGGTTCGCCGGGTACCCGGCCTTCGTGAGGTTGGCGGCCGTGAACGCGTCGCTGTTGACGATCAGCGCGCCGCCTGCCGGCAGGTCGCCGACGTTCGTCCTGAGAGCCGCGGGGTTCATCGCCACGAGGACGTCGGGCTGGTCACCCGGGGTGTGGATCTCGCTCGAGCTGAAGCTGATCTGGAAGCCGGACACGCCGGGCAGGGAGCCCGCCGGGGCCCGGATCTCGGCCGGATAGTCGGGCAGGGTGCTGATGTCGTTGCCATAGATGGCCGCATTCCGGGTGAACTGCGTCCCGGTCAGCTGCATGCCGTCGCCGGAGTCGCCGGCGAAGCGGATCGTGACGCGATCGAGCTCCTGCGTCTGCGGCTCGGTCTCGCGGGTGGTCGTCACGTGGTCGTCAGCCCCCCTCGGGTCGGTTCATGGTCTGGTGCGGACGAGGCGGCAGGTTGAGGAGCTCCTCCGGAAACGCCTCGGCGAGGTACTTGAGGATGTCCTGGGGCCGGATCACGCCCTGGAGGATGTCCCCGTCGTCCAGGAGCGGCACGTTCCGATAGCGGCCGGTCTGCATCAGCTCGATGGCGTCGCGAACCGTCTCCTCCAGGTGCAGGTGGTGCGGCTTGGTCGTCATCAGGGTCTCGACGGGCTGGTCGAGATCGATCGGGGCGACGTCGCCACCGACGAGGCGGCTGAAGATGTCGCGCTCGGTCAGGACCCCGGCCAGCCGGCCGCTCGCGTCGACGACGAACACGGAATCGCCGGTTCCGCTCCGGCGGATTGCCGCCAGGCAATCGGCCAGGCTCGTGTTCGGCGCGACGATCACGGGCTCGCGCCGGGCCAGGACCTGGAGGCGCTCATCGACGAGGGACGGGACGCGCGCGACGACGGCGCCTTCGCTCAATTCAGTCACATCGCCAAGTGTACCGATTTCGCTTCGGGCACCCGATCGGACGACGAGCACATGGCCTTCCTGGAGCCCACCGCGTCGACGGCCGCAACGGGGTCAAGCGGATCGGCGCCGGCTGCTAGCCTCCGGCGGTGGATCGCCGCCGGGCCGTGGGTCTCGCCCTCATCGTCATCTCGGCCGCCGGCTTCGGATCCGGGACCGTCCTGTCCAAGCCGATCTACGCGACCGGGCTCGACTGGCTCCAGCTGCTGGCGTGGCGGTTCACGATCGGCGCCGGCCTCGCCTGGGCGTGGATCCTCATCTCGCCGACGCGACGCGCCTCGATCCGCCGGATCGGCAAGCGCCAGGCGATCGCCGCCGCGCTCCTCGGGGTCTGGTACACGGGCAACGCCGGCACGTACTACGCCGGGCTCGAGACCGTGCCGGCGTCCCTGGCCGGGGTGCTCGTCTATCTCTACCCGGCGATCGTGGCCGTCCTGTCCGTCCGGTTCGCGACCCGCCTGACCGGCCGCCGGCCGTGGATCGCCCTGGGCATCGCGCTCGTCGGCGTCGTCCTCGCCCTGGGCGGGATCGACCTCGCGACCCCGCCGCCGGTCGCCGGCATCGCCCTCGTCCTGGCGTCGCCGCTGATCTACGCGGGCTGGATCATCCTGTCGGCCCGACTCGCCGGCGAACGCTCGGACCACCTCGCCCACGAGACGAACGGCCTCGATCAGGTCGACGACGCGTCCACGGCGAGTGCCCTGATGATCACCGCGACGGCGGTCGTGTTCGTGGTCGGTGCGCTCGCGACCGTCCGTCCGTACGCCCCGGATCGGATCCCGACGAGCGCCTGGCCATTCCTGGCGGCGATCGGGTTCCTCGGGACGTTCCTCGCGATCCAGACGTTCTACGCGGGCTCGCGCCGGATCGGGGCGGCCCAGGCCGCGCTCGTCAGCACGGTCGAGCCGTTGATCATCGTCACCCTGGCGTGGCTGGCCCTCCACGAGACGCTGGCCCCGCTGCAGCTGCTCGGCGCCGCGCTGATCATCTTCGGCGTGCTGGTCGCCCAGACCGCCGACCGACCGACACGAGGCGCGGCCGTGCCGATCCAGCCCTGAGGCGTGTCAGCCGCGGACCGCCGCGAGGTATCGCTTGGCCTCGTTCGCGACGAACGCCCCGTCCGAGCCGATGCCGACGAACGTGAACCCGAGCTCCACGTGGCGCGGGACGACCGCGGTGTCGTAGACGAGGATTCCGGCGGCCTTGCCGTGGGCGCGGCACGCGGCCACGACTCGCTCGAGGGCGGCGAGGTAGTCCGCGTGCTGGAACTGGCCGGGGATGCCGAGCGAGTGGGACAGGTCAGCCGGGCCGACGAAGAGGACGTCGACGCCGTCGATCGCGGCGATCGCATCGGCGTCGCGGAGACCTCCGACCGACTCGATCTGGATGATCCCGACGACGCGCTCGTTCAGCCGCTTGACGTCGGCGTGGCCGACGACTCCGAGGCCGGCGCCGCGGACCCGGGTGGCGACGCCCCGGATCCCGTCGGGCGGATAGCGCAGGTACGTCACGGCCTCCCGCGCCTGGTCCGCGCTGTCGAGCCGCGGAACCATGATCCCGCGGGCGCCCACGTCGAGCGCCCGACCGATCCGGATCCGTTCGCCCGACTGCGGCCGGACCAGCGCGGTCGGGCCGCCCAGATCGACGGCGCGGAGAAGGCCCGGCAGGTCGGCCTCCGTCGCCGCCCCGTGCTCGAGATCGACGAGGAGCCAGTCGTAGCCGGCGACCGCGCAGACGTCAGCCGAGGCCGGCGAGCCGAGGTCGAGGAACAGGCCGAGCAGGGTCTCGCCGGCCAGGGTGCGGTCGCGGAAGGATCGGTCGAAGGGGTCGTTCATGGCCCGTATCATGCCCCGCCGCCGCCCGGGTCGATCGGGCCGGGCCGCAATCGGGAACGAAGGTTGAACCGCAGACCGGGTGCGACCATCAGTGGTAGGTGAAGCGCCCGACATGGGTGCCGCTGGAGACCCGCACATGCGGACGGGGCTGGTCGAACGGGCTCGGGATGGCGACGATGTCGCCTTCGCGGCGCTCGTCGACCTGGACGGCGACCAGTGCTACGCCATCGCGTACCGGATCCTTCGCGATGTCGAACGCGCCCAGGACGCGGTCCAACAGGCATTCCTCCTCGCGTGGCGGGAGCTCCCCCGGCTCCGTGATCCGGAACGCTTCTCGCCATGGCTCCATCGGCTGCTCGTGAATGCCTGTTACGAGGAGCACCGACGCCACCGGCGATGGATATCGCGTATTCGCGCGCTCCCGGTCGACGGACCGGCCAGCGCCGACCCGACCGTCTCGGTCGACGACCGGGACACGCTCGATCGCGCGTTCCTGCGGCTGACACCGCAGCACCGCGCGGTCTTCGTCCTGCACCACTACGCGGGACTCGACCTGGCCGAGATCGCCGACGTCGTCGGCGTGCCGGTCGGAACGGTGAAGTCCCGCCTGCACCACGCCACCCGATCCCTGCGTGCGGCCATCACCGCCGACAGCCAGGTCGATTCCACGGAGGCACGACCGGCATGAACCAACCGCGTGATCCCGACACGATCATCGCCACGTGGCTGGACGACGGCCCGATCGACCTGCCGGACGAAACCCGGCGGGCGATCTCGGTCGGTCTGCGGACACAGCCTCGCGCACGGCGGGTGGCGATCCTGGGAGGATCGTCCATGTCACCGATCAATCGCATCGCCGCTGCGGCAGCCATCCTGCTTGCAGTTGGCGGCCTGTCGGTCTTCGTCCTTTCGAATCGCGGCGGCGGGGGCGCGGGCGCCACACCGGCCCCGTCCACCTCGGCTGCGCCTTCGGCCACGCCAATACCATCCCCGTCGCCATCGATCGCGCCATCACCTTCGGCGACGCCGCCCAGCACGGTTGGCTGGCTCACGTTCACCTCGAGCCACTACGGGTACACGATCGCGTACCCCCCGACGTGGGCCGCGACGCAGGCCACGCGAGATTGGGTATCCGCCACAGATCCCCTGGCGTCCCCGGGGCCGGGCGGCGTTTCGGATGTCTTTCTCGGCAACCCCCCGAATGGACCCGAGACTGGCGTATTTGGCTTCGCGGCCGACGTGCCGGCCGGAACGTCCGAGGACGCATGGCTCGCGTCCTATTACGCCGGCCGGAACTACTGCCCGACCATGCCGACCTTCGTCCCGATCACCGTCGACGGCCATCCGGGAAAGCTCGACCCCTGCTACGACGCACAGGCGTTCGTCTTCGTCGGAAACCGGGTTTACGTCTTCGTGATCTTTCGAACCGAGATGCAACCCCTCTTCAGGGCCTTCCTGTCGACGGTGAAGCTGCCGGCGAGCTCGCCGCCCGGTTCGTTGGCTCCGAGCGTCAGCCCGAGCTGATCAGGCCCTGCTGCCGGACCTCAGTCCGGGAACGCCTCCGGGCCTCGCTCAGCGAGCTCGGAGGCTTCCCGCGCGTGGTCGGCGGAGCCTTCCTCCGGCGGCAGCCAGGAGTACGGGTACTTCGGGTCGTCGAGGTCCATCGCGGCCTTGGTCACGAACAGCGGATGGAACGTGTCGACCATGACCGCCAGCTCCTCGGTCGCCTCCTTGCCGATCGACGCCTCCGCCGTTCCCGGGTGCGGACCGTGGGCGATCCCCGCGGGATGGAGGGTGAACGAGGCGATGTCCACCCCGCGCCGGCTCATGAAGTTGCCGGCCACGTAGTAGATGACCTCGTCGCTGTTGATGTTGCTGTGGTTGTACGGCGCCGGGATCGCGAGCGGGTGGTAGTCGAACTTGCGCGGTAC
>Ga0307308_10000506_pt1 | contig 14072 bp, 12 predicted proteins | sample ER_DNA_195_FD_194501 | JGI IMG/M metagenome (GOLD analysis project Ga0307308, IMG submission 194501) | Bulk soil microbial communities from the East River watershed near Crested Butte, Colorado, United States - ER_DNA_195 | ecosystem: Environmental > Terrestrial > Soil > Floodplain | place...
ATCCGGAGGTCGCGCGCGAGCTCGCCGACGAGCGCACCGCGATCCTCACCGTAGGGCAGATCCTTCCGCACAAGGCGGTCCACGACGTCGTCGCCGCGTTCGCCAAATATCGAGAGTCCGATCGCACGGCGCATCTCTACCTCGTCGGTCCGACCGCGATGTCCGGCACCTACCTCGATCGCGTCCGGGGCGACATCCGGAGGCTCGGTCTCGAGAACGCGGTCACCCTGACGGGGAGCATCACGATCGAGCAGCTCGTCGCGTATTACCGCGGCGCGACCGCGTTCCTGACGCTCTCCGAGCACGAGGGCTTCTGCGTCCCGCTGCTCGAAGCGATGCGGAGTGATCTGCCGGTCGTCGCGAACGCCGCCGCCGCGATCCCCGAGACGCTCGGCGACGGCGGCATCCTCCTCGAAACGAAAACGCCGGAGGCGGTCGCCGCGCAGCTCGAACGCGTCGTCCACGATCAGGCCCTTCGTAAGGACCTCATCGAAAAGGGTCGCCGCCGGGTCGATGCATTCTCGCGAGCGCACGTCGCCGACCGGCTGAAGCTCGCGCTCGCGCAGGGCGGATGGGAGCTTCCCGACGCGAAGTCGAAGAAGATCGTCGTGATGTCTAGCGACCAGCGCTGCGGCATCCACCACTACTCGCTCGCCGTGACCGACGGACTGCGCGACCGCGGCCACCAGGTCACGTTCGTCGGCGTCAAGCATCTCGACACGGCCGACCTGTATCGCAAGCTCAAGTTCATCTCGTCGAAGAGCGACGCCGTTCTCATCGAGCACGAGGCGGGGATCTTCCGCGACGTCCCGTTCGTACGAGCGCTGATCTCGCTCTGGCGCAAGCGCCTTCCGGTCATCCTCTCGCTGCACGAGCTCGAGCCCGAGAAGTTCCACCACTACCGTCGCCTCTCGGCCGCGCTCCACTACAACCCGCGGTACAGCCTGCCGCTCGAGATCTTGCGGATGCCGTGGGTCGCACTGCGCATGGCGAACTGGTTCCTGCGCTACCGGCTCGTGCTGATGTTCATGGGCGCGATCCCGCGCAAGCTTGTCGTGCACTCGACGCGGAGCGAGCGATGGCTCCAGCTCCTCACGCCGGATCAGGACAAGCGCGAGCGGTTTCCGCTTCTGATCATGCCGCTCGAGAACACGGTGTTGCCGCGGAACGCCGAGGAGAAGCGCAAGCTCCGTGCGCGGTTCGGTCTCCCGACCGACAAGTTCATCTTCGTCTCTCCCGGTTTCTTCTTCGCGCGGAAGCGCTACAAGGAAGTCATCGAGGCGCTGCCCGACGACACCGTGCTCGTGCTCTCGGGCACGAAGTCGGACTGGGAGCCGCGCTACTTCGACGAGATCATCGCCCTGGCGAAGACGAAGTCGAACGTCGTGATCAACACCGAATACAACACGATGGGGGAGTACGTCGCGGCGTCAGATGCGGTCGTTCTGTTCTACGACGACGTCTTCCAGAGCGCGGTGGTCACGCAGGCGGTCTGGGCGGGCCTGCCGTGCATCTTCTCCGAGGCCGAGGGCTTCGCGCCGTACCACGCTGCGGGGCCGGTCGTGCGGAGCAGCGACGAGCTCGCCAACGCGATGCGCGAGATCCAGAAGCCCGAGACGTACGCGAAATACTCGCGCGGCGTGCGCATCCTGCGCCGCTTGCTGTCGCCCGAACGGAACGCGGAACGTTATCTCGCCGGACTTGAGTGAGGATCCTCATCGTCGTCCAGCGTTACGGCGCCGAGGTCGTCGGCGGATCTGAATCGCACGCGCGCGTTGTGGCGCACCGGCTCGCAATGGTCAACGAGGTCGAGGTCGCGACGACGAACGCGCTCGACTACTGGAGCTGGGCGCCGCATTTCTCCGTCGGCGAATCGATGGACGGTCCGGTCCGCGTTCGGCGTTTCGCGGTGACCGGCGTGCGCAGTCCAACGTTCAAGGACGCCGAGCGGCACGTTCTGTTCGAGCGGCATACGCGCTCCGACGAGGAGGCGTGGCTGGCGATGCAGGGTCCTCACACCCCGGGGCTCCTCGAGTTCCTGCGCCGCGAGGGCAAGAGCTACAACGCGATCCTGTTCTACACATACATCTACGAGCCGACGGCGGCCGGCCTGCCACTCGTCCCGGAGCGCGCCGCGCTCATCTCGACCGCGCACGACGAAGAGCCGCTCCGCCTGGTCCCGTACCGCGCGCTCTTCCAGCTGCCGCGCGCGTTCGGGTTCCTCACGCCCGAAGAGCGCGACCTGGTCCACTCGCGTTTCCGCAACGAGCACATCCCGAGCGAGGTGCTGGGCATCGGTCTCGAGCCGCCGCCGTGGCGCGATCCCGAGCCGTTCCGCGAGCATTACGCGCCGCGCGGGCCGCTCGTGCTCTACCTCGGACAGGTCAGCGAGGGCAAGGCCGTGGATGAGCTCATCGCGGACTGGATCGCGCACCGCGAAGGTGGCGGCGCAGGCTCGCTCGTCCTCGCCGGCACGGCACGGATGGCGATACCCGAGCGCGACGACATCGTCTCGCTCGGACGCGTGAGCGACGAGGACAAGTACGCGCTCCTAGAGGCGGCCGACGTGCTCGTGCTGCCCTCGCACCTTGAGAGCCTTGGCATCGTGCTGCTCGAGGCATGGCAGGTCGGAACGCCGTGCCTCGTCTCGGCGAAGAACAAGGTCACCACCGGCCAGGTCGCGCGCGCCGGCGGTGGCGCCTCGTACGACCGCGGCGGCTTCGCCAATGCGCTTGCGGCCGTCCTCGCGGACCGCGAACGGCTCGGCGAGTCGGGGCGGGTCTACGTCGAAACGGAATGTGCGTGGCCAGCGTTCGACACGCGGCTCGAGCAGCTCGTCGACCTGGTGGCGAGCTGAGCGACCCGAGCCTTCTCGTCGTCGTGCAGCGCTACGGAGACGTTCCGGGCGGCGCGGAGGCGCACGCCCGATCCGTGGTCCAGCGTCTGCGACCGCACTTCGCGATGGAGGTCGCGACCACGAACTCGACCGACTACCTGACGTGGAAGAGCGACCTCACCGCGGGCCTCGACCAGGTTGACGGCGTGACCGTTCGGCGATTCCCCGTCGAGCGCCCACGCGCATGGAACTTCAAGCTCTACGAGCGGCGCGCGTTCCGCGGGGGGCACACGCTCGACGACGAGCGGGCCTTCATCGACGCGCAGGGGCCGTACGCGCCCGAGCTCCTCGATTTCCTGTATCGACGCGGCCGCGATTACGACCACGTGCTCTTTTTCACCTACATCTACTACCCGACCGTCCTCGGATTACCGCTCGTGCCCGAGCGCGCGGTCCTCGTCCCCACCGCACACGAGGAGTCGGCGATCGGCCTCGCGGCATACAAGCCCGTGTTCCACGCGCCGCGCGCGATCGCGTACAACACCGAGGAGGAGCGGCGCATGGTGTGGCGCCGCTTTCGGAACGAGCGCGTCTCGAACGAGATCGTCGGCGTCGGGATCGACGTCCCCGCGGAGCGGAACGCCGCGCGCTTTCGCGAGAAGCACGGCATCACCGGCCCGTACCTTCTCTACGTCGGCCGCATCGGTGTCAGCAAAGGGTCGCGGGAGCTCTTCGCGAACTACGAACGGTGGCGCGCGAGCGATCCGGCGCACGATGTCTCGCTCGTGCTCGTCGGCGATGCAGAGATCGCGGTACCGAAGAAGAGCGGCATCGTCCATCTCGGCCGCCTCGACGAGCGGGACAAGTGGGACGCGCTGGCGGGCTGCGCCGCGTTCGTCATGCCGAGCCTTCTGGAGTCGCTGTCGCTCGTGACACTCGAGGCGTGGGCGGCCGGACGTCCGGTGATCGTCGATGCGCGCTCGCCGGTGCTCGCGGGCATGGCGCGCCGCGCGGGCGCGGGTCTCGCGTACCGGACATCGGCCGAGTTCGCGGAGATCTGCGAGCTGCTCACGGACGATCCCGCGCTCGGCGATCGTCTCGGCCGCTCCGGCGCGGACTTCGTCGCGCGCACGTACACCTGGCCGCGGGTCGTCGAGACCTATTTGGACCTCTTCGCGGAGGTGCGGGCCAGGCTCGCAGCCTGATATGCTTTTCCATATATGAAGGTCAGCCGACTGGTACGTGCAGCCCGAAAGCGCAAGAGGCTGACTCAGCGGGAGCTCGCGGTGAAGGCCCGGATTCCCCAACCGATGATCTCGTTGATCGAGCGTGGACTCCAGGACCCCCGCTACAGCACGCTGGAGCGGATCTTTAGGGCATGCGACCTCGAGATGGACGTCGTGAACGTCGCCGGTGGCGGAATCGATCGCACGCAGTTCATGTCGACCCTGCCGCTGACCCCGGAAGAGCGCCTCCGGCGGTCGGTTGTCGCAACACGAGCCATCAATGAGCTGGTAAGGAATGCAAGGCGCGTCCGCTAGAAAGGTCATGTTCGACCCGCGGTCGATCCTCAGCGTCTTGGCGCGCCATCAGGTCCGGTTCGTGGTCATCGGCGGCGTCGCCGCCTCACTTCAGGGGTCCACGACGATCACGAACGACTTCGACATCTGCTATTCCCGCGACCCCGGCAACCTCGAGCGACTCGCTGCGGCCTTGGCGGAGGTTGGAGCAACCCTTCGCGGCGCGCGAGAGCCCGTCGCCTTCCGCCTCGACGCACGGAGGCTGAAGGCCGGTCTGAACTTCACGTTCGATACGAAGTACGGACCGTTCGACTGCCTGGGTGAAGCATCAGGCAGCTTCGACTACGAACAGCTCACGACGAATGCGGACGAGATGGACCTCGTCGGTACAAAAGTTCCCGTCGCTTCGCTCGACGACCTGATCCGTATGAAACGCGCTGCAGGTCGGAACAAGGATCTGATCGAGGTCGAAAACCTCTCCGCCCTGCGGGAGGTTCGCGACTCCCGGCGGAGTTCGTAGTCGACCAGCGACCAAGCGAACGAAACCGCCCCTATCCTGAGGTCGATGCGTGAGCGGGGGCGCGGCGGCGACGGGGGCAGGGACTGGGGAAGCATCGACTGGTCGAACATCGACCTCTCGGGTTTCGGCGGCGGCCGCAATCGCATATCGGGCCCCTCCCGTCGGTTCGTTTTCATCGCGATCATCGCATTCCTTCTTCTGCTCATCCCGGTGTTCGTCGGCCCCTTCATCAGCTTCCTCACCGACCTCCTCTGGTTTCGTAGCCTTGGCCTCGAGTCGGTCTACCTCCGGCGCTTCACCGCGGGCTTCTACGCCTTCCTCGTGTTCGGCGGGGTCTTCTTCGTGCTTGCGCTCCCGAACCTGTACTTCGCGCTCCGTCCGCAGATGCCGCGCGTGGTCGTCGACGCCGAGCGCCGAAGGCGTGGCGCGGTCTCGACCACTCTGCGATTCATGTGGCTTCTCCTGATCCCCGCGTTCTTCTTCGGCCTCGCCGGCGGCGACGAGTGGGACATGCTGCTCCGCTGGGTCAACCAGGTCCCGTTCGGCGCGACGGACCCGGTGTTCGGCCGCGACATCGGCTTCTACTTCTTCACGCTGCCGGTGCTCGAGTTCGTGCGCGGCTGGCTCCTCGTCGCGCTCATCGTCATCGCCATCGGCGTGGTCACGCTCTACTTCACGCGAGGCGTCATTGGTGTCGCGACCGGCTCGCTCGCCAGCGCCGATATCCGCGTCGCGGGTCGCACCGCCCTCGCGCTCGCGCGCCCCGCGCGCGCGCACCTCTCAATACTCGGCGGGCTGTTCCTCGCGCTGATCGCGAGTGGCTACCTGCTGGACCAGTTCGAGCTCCTCTTCCGGCAGGAGACCGTGCTCGTCGGCGCCGGCTACGCGAGCATCACCGCGCGCCTTCCCGCGCTGACGATCCTGACGGTCATCGTCGGGGTCGCGGCGCTCGCGTGTTTCGCGAACGCGTTCCGCGGAACCCTATGGATCCTCGGCGGATCGATCGTCCTCTGGTTCGCCGCGAGTCTCGTGATCGGGAGCGTCTACCCGGCCCTGATCCAGAACTTCATCGTGCAGCCCGATGAGCTCAACAAGGAGCGCCCGTACATCGCACGGAACATCGACGCGACACGTGCGGCGTATTCGCTCGATGCGGTCGACGAGAGTGCGTTCAGCGTGGCCGACACGCCGACTGCGGCGGAAGCTCGCGCGACGCTCTCCGATACGAGCACCGTGCGCCTCTGGGACTACCGCCCGCTGCAGCAGGCCTTCGACCAGTTGCAAGCGCTCCGGACGCAGTACACGTTCGTCGACGTGGACATCGATCGCTACCAGATCGGCGGTAAAGAAGCACCGGTGATGCTGTCCGCGCGCGAGCTCTCTTCGAATCGACTGCCGCAGCAAACCTGGGTGATCCGCCATCTCGTGTACACGCACGGGCTCGGAGCCGTCGTCAGCCCGGTCGGCGGGGTCGCCGCTGATGGATCTCCCATTTTCCTGGTCAAGGACATCCCGCCGGCCGGCGAGCCGAAGATCGACCAGCCGCGGATCTACTACGGCGAGCTGACGAGCGACTACATCATCGTCGGTACGAACCAGGACGAGTTCGACTACACGACCGATCAGGGCAACGTGCAGACGCGCTTCAGCGGGAACGGCGGCGTCGGCGTCGGCTCACTCTGGGACCGTCTGCTCTTCGCCATCCGCCTCGGCGACACGAACCTGCTTGTCTCCAACCAGATCACCGACCAGAGCAAGCTGCTCTTCCACCGACAGATCCTCCCGCGCGAGAGGCTCATCGCTCCATTCCTGGAGTACGACCCGGACCCATATCTCGTCATCGCGGACGGAAAGATGTACTGGATCAACGACGCGTTCACGACCGGAGATCGCTATCCCTACAGCGAGCGCTTCTCGGCGCTCGGAGTCGGCAACACCTCGATCGCCGGAGGGCAGCTCAACTACATCCGCAACAGCGTGAAGGTCGTCACGGACGCCTACGACGGCACCGTCACCTACTACATCATCGACGACAAGGATCCGGTCGTCCGCAACCTGAAAGCCATCTACCCCGACCTCTTCAAGAGCATCACCGACATGCCTCAGGCGCTCCGGGATCACCTGCGCTACCCGGAAGCGCTCTTCAGCATCCAGGCACCCGTGTTCGCGCTGTACCACATGACCAACCCGGATGACTTTTACCGCCGGACCGACGCATGGAGGATCGCGAACGAGGTCTTCGCGACCGGTGGCGCCGCGCAGCCGATCGAGCCGTACTACGTGACGACGACGCTCCCCGGCTCGGACCGCCCCGAGTTCGTGCTGTTCGTGCCCATGACCCCGGCCGGCGGCGAGCGCAACAACATGGTCGGCTGGATCGCGGGTCGCGCCGACGCGCCCGATTACGGCAAGCTCCGCGTCCTCACGTTCCCGCGCGACCGTCCGATCAGCGGTCCCCTCAACGTGGAGAACCTCATCGACGCCGACTCGACGATCCGGCAACAGCTCACGCTGCTCTGTCCGTCGGCCGCGAACTGCATTCGCGGGAACCTGCTCGTGCTGCCGGTCGGCAGCAGCTTCATCTACGTCGAGGCTGTCTTCGTGCAGGCCGCCTCGACGAGCCGCATCCCTGAGCTCCAGCGCGTGATCCTCGCGACGCAGGGCCGCGTCGTGATGACGGACTCGTTCGAGAAATCCCTCGATGCGCTCTTCCCGGCCCAGCAACAACCGCCACCCACGACGACGCCGCCACCGACGACCACGCCTCCGCCGACCACCACGCCGCCGCCCGAGATCGCGGCGCTCGTGAAGTCGGCGACCGATCACTACAACGCGGCGCAGACCGCCCTCAAGGCGGGCGATTTCGCTGAATACGGCCGCCAGCTGGCGCTCCTGGCGGACGATCTCGCGAAGCTACGGACCGCGACAGGTCAGTAACGGCTTCTTAAGACCGCGAACCCTAGAATTCGGCCCGGTTGAGCAATCCCGTACGGGTGGGCGTCATAGGTGCGGGCTACTGGGGACCGAACATCATTCGGAACCTCTACGAAGCCCCCGGCGCCGAAGCCGTGGCGGTCGCCGACCTCTCGGAGGAGAAGCTCGAAGCCATTCGCAAGCGCTTTCCCGCCGTGCGTGTGACCACCAACTACCGCGAGCTCCTCGATGACCCCTCGATCGACGCCATCTGCATCGTCACGCCTGTCCGCACGCATCGGAAGCTCGCCGAGGAGGCGTTCGCCGCCGGGAAGCACGTCTTCGTCGAGAAGCCGCTCGCGCAATCGGTGAGCGACGCCGAAGCGATCGTGCGCGCCGGCGAGCGGGCCGCGAAGACGCTCATGGTCGGCCACACGTTCGTCTACAACCCGGCCGTTGAGGTCGTGAAGGGCATCCTCGATTCGAACGGGATCGGCGACGTGCACTATCTCGACAGCCAGCGCGTGAACCTCGGCCTGCATCAGTTCGACACCAACGTGTTGTGGGACCTGGGGCCGCACGACGTCTCAATCACGCTCTACTGGCTCGATGAGGAGCCGGAGTGGGTCCAGTGCTCGGGTGCGTGCTTCGCGCAGCCGGACATCGAGGATGTTGTGTTCCTCATGATCGGCTTCCCATCGGGTGCGATCGCGCACGCGCACCTTTCGTGGCTCGCGCCAAGCAAGCTGCGCACGATGACCGTCATCGGTTCGCAAAAGATGGTCATCTATGACGACAATCAGTCCGTCGAGAAGGTGAAGATCTACGACCAGGGTGTGGACAAGCTCGAGGCAGATGAGCTTCGACGCAGCTACCGCGCCGGCGACATCCACAGTCCGCGGGTGCCGATGACCGAGGCGCTGCAGGTCGAGATGCGTCACTTCATCGACTGCGTGCGCGACGGCACGAAGCCGCGGACCGATGGCGAGGCCGGCCTCGTGGTCGTGCGCGTGCTCGAGCTCGCCATGCGCTCTCTCCGGTCGGGCGGCGCGCGCGTCGCCTATCGGCTCGACGCCGTGCGCGCATGACGACGACCGTTCACCCGACGGCGTTCGTCGCGCCGAACGTCCGGCTGGGTGAGGGAAGCATCGTCGGCGAGTACACGATCATCGGGCGCGCGCCGCGCGGAAAGAAGGAGGGCGAGCTCGAGCTCGTCATCGGACCCGGCGCGGTGATCCGCCCGTTCACCACCATCTATGCCGGAACCCGCATCGGCGCGCGCCTCCAGACCGGGCAGGGCGCGTCGATCCGCGAGGACAACGTCATCGGCGACGACGTTTCGGTCGGAACACATGCGTCGTTGGAGTTCGGGAATAGGGTCGGCTCGCGCGTGCGCATCCACACCGGGTGCTTCCTCGAGCTCACGCAGATCGACGACGACGTGTTCCTCGGGCCGCACGTGGTGTTCACCGACGACCCGCACCCGCAGTGCCCGGCGTACCTCGAGTGCGTGAAGGGCGGGATCGTTCGCCGGCGCGCGCGCATCGGGGCCAACAGCACGGTCCTGCCGGGCGTCGAGATCGGCGAGGACGCCCTCGTCGGGGCGGGCAGCGTCGTGCGCCACACCGTTCCGCCGCGCACGGTATGGGCGGGCAACCCCGCGGTGCAGCTCAAAGAGGACATTCGCGACCTCGCGTGCTTCGTGGGCATATATCCGCACGCGTACGCGTGGCTCAAGGACCTGCCGGAGCGCCCCCAAAGGCAGAAGAAAGAGGGAGCAACGACGTCATGACCGCAGTCGCCACACAGGAAATCCCGCTCGTCGATCTAAAGGCGCAATACGCGACGATCCGCGACGAGGTCCGCCATGCGATCGACGAGGTGCTCGAGAGCATGCAGCTCACGATCGGTCCGAACGTGAAAGCCTTCGACAACGAGTTCGCCTCATACATCGGAACCAAACACTCGATCGGCGTCGGGAGCGGCACCGATGCGCTTCAGCTCGCGATCCGCGCCTGCGGCGTCTCCGGTGGCGACGAGGTCATCACCGTGTCGCATACCTTCTTCGCGACCGTCGAGGCAATCCTGTACGCGAACGCGCGGCCGATCCTCGTCGAGATCGATGAGAAGAGCATGCTCATCGATCCGGCGGCCGTCGCGGCGGCGATCACGCCCCGCACGAAGGCGATCATTCCGGTGCATCTGTACGGGCGGGCCGTCGACCTCAAGCCGCTCCGCCAGATCGCGCAGGACCGGAACATCACGATCATCGAGGACGCCGCGCAGGCCCACGGCGCGTTTCTCGATGACGGGAAGAAGGCCGGGACGGGCGGTCGCGTGAACTGCTTCTCGTTCTATTGCTCGAAGAACCTCGGTGCATATGGAGAAGCGGGGGGCATCACCACGAACGACGATCGCCTCGCCGAGGAGCTCCGCGCCCTGCGCGAGCACGGGCAGTCAACGCGCTACTACCACCCGGTCGTCGGATACAACGCCCGCCTGGACGAGATCCAGGCCGCCATCCTGCGGGTCAAGCTCAAGAGGCTCGATCAGTGGAACACCCGCCGGCGCGAGCTCGCGCGGATGTACGACGAGCGTCTAAAGGACAGTGGGGTGATCGTCCCGGAGATCCCGGCCGACATCCGCCGCCATGTCTTCTACACGTACACGATCCGCGTGAAGGGCGGCCGGCGCGACGATCTGCGGAAGTACCTCGGCGAGCGCGGGATCGGTACCCAGATCCACTATCCGGTTCCGATCCACCTGCAGCAGTCGGCCCAGTTCCTGGGCTATCGCCAGGGCGACATGCCGATCACCGAGAGGGTCGCATCCGAGGTGCTCTCGCTGCCGATGTTCGCGGAGCTCACCGACGAGCAGCTCGAGCGCGTCGCCGATTCGGTGCGTTCGTTCATGAAGGGCAATTGAGCTCGCGCGTCGTCAAGGCGGTCCACGGAGTTCAGCAGGTCACGAAGGATCCGGCCGAGGAGGTCGCCGAATCCGCGCGCCTTCAGGAACGCGAACCGCGCGAGGCACTCGTCGAACGCTACGCCGCCGCGTCGTTCGTCGATAGCGCCGACGGGGCCCGGCAGCGCCGCATGCTCATGCGAGCCCTCTGTAAATCGTTCGGCCATGGCGTGCGGATCGGCCTCGGCGTGCTGGTCCTACACCCGCATACGTTCGAGATCGGCGACGCCGTCTTCCTTGGCAATCAGACGTTCCTGCAGGGCCGGCACGACGGCCGCTGCGCGATCGGCGCGCACACCTGGATCGGCCCGCAGAGCTACTTCGACTGCCGCGACCTGGAGATCGGTGAATACGTCGGCTGGGGTCCGGGCGCGAAGGTCCTGGGAAGCGAACATACCGGCGATCCGATCGACGTGCCGATCATCCAGACCGACCTCGTGATCAAGCCGGTGCGCGTCGGCAGGTGGGCCGACATCGGCGTGAACGCCGTGCTCCTTCCCGGCGTCACGGTGGGACAGGGCGCGGTCGTCGGCGCCGGTGCCGTCGTGACGGCCGACGTGCCCGACTACGCGATCGTCGCGGGCGTACCCGCGAAGCTCTTGCGCTACCGGAAGGATCCGCAGCAAAAAGCGTGAGCCCATTCGGCGGTAAGACGAACAAGTACCGTCTGGTGCCGCGGGCGGCCGGTGACACAACGCCGCTCGATCCGACGATCGTCGACGCTCTGCGCAAGGCGGGGATGGATCCGGCGCGATTCACCGCGGTCCCGCTCGAGGCCGGCGAAGCGAACGGGATCGCATCGCCCCTTTTCGGGACCGGCGCGCGAGTGGAGCACGCGTTCGCGTTCGAAACGGTGAACGGGGCCCTCAGCGCGATCGAGCGCCTCATCGACGATGAGATGGGCGCGCGGATCAGCAAGCAGAATTCAAAGTGGGTCGTCGTCTTCGATGTACCAGACGACGACCCCAACGTTGCCGCGGCAGACGCGCATCAGGGGCTGGCGAAGCGGGTCTCGGACCTCGGGGCGGAAGATCGAGGCTTCACCCATCTCACGATGAGCCTCACCAAGAAGACCGTGTGAGCGGCCTTTCGGGCGCGCGCGTCGTCGTCACCGGCGGCGCAGGGACGATCGGATCGCACGTCGTCGACGGCGCGCTCGCGGCCGGTGCCCGGGAAGTCATCGCGATCGACATGCTTCTGCGCGGCGACCCCACGAACATCGCGGGTGCGCTCGCGACCGGCCGCGCGCGGCTCGTCGAGATAGACATCCGGAACCGCGACGCGGTTCGCGCGAACATCGACGGCGCCGATCTCGTCTTCCATCAGGCGGCGCTCCGCTGGACGCGCTGCCAGGAGAATCCGCGCGAATGCCAGGAAGTGATGGTGGACGGCACATTCAACGTCCTCGAGGCCGCCTCCGATGCGAAGGTGCGACGGGTGGTGCTGGCGTCGTCCGCGGTCGTCTACGGCGACCCGATCCGCCTCCCGTACGACGAGGACCACCCGGTCGGCGGGACCCGGGTCTATGGCGCGGCCAAGGTCGCGAACGAGCAGATGGCACGGGCGTTCGCCCATGCCACCGGCCTGCCGACGACGATCCTCCGCTACTTCAATGTCTACGGCCCCCGTCAGGACATCCGCTCGCCGTACGTCGAAGTGATGGTCAAGTGGCTCGACCTCATCGACCAGGGCAAGCCGCTCGTGCTGTTCGGGGACGGCTCGGCCTCGGTCGACTTCATCTACGTCGGAGATGTCGCGCGCGCGAACCTTCTCGCCTGCGATACCAAAACGATCGACGACGTCGTCAACATTTGCAGCGGCATCGAGACCCGCATGAGCGATCTCGCGGCCATCCTTCTGGATATCACCGGAAGCAACGTCGGCGTCGAGTACCGTCCGCAACCGGCTGGAGCGCTTCCAGCCCGTCGTTACGGTGACCCCCGCCGAGCAAAGGAGCTGCTTGGATTCACCGCCAGCACCGACCTTCGCGACGGAGTGAAAAAACTGATCGCATGGCGGCGCGAGTCCCTCGCAGCGAAACCCAAGCAGATCGCGTAGAGGAGTCCGAAGATGGCCATCGCATCGCTGAAAAAAATGTCCGTGCCGATCACGAAGCCCGCGCTCACCGAGGAAGAGGCGCGTGCGCCCTACGAGTCGATCAAGAGCGGATGGGTGACCCAGGGACCGAAGGTCGCCGAGTTCGAGAAGGCGGTCGCCGCGTACGTCGGGGCGAAGCACGGCGTCGCGACGACCTCATGCACGACGGGCCTTCACCTCGCGCTCGCGACGATCGGCGTCGGGCCCGGCGACGAAGTGATCGTCCCTTCGTTCACGTTCATCGCCTCGGCGAACGCGATCCTCTACACGGGAGCGACGGTCGTTTTCTGCGAGATCGATCCGCGCACGTTTAACGCTGACGCCGCCGATATCGAGAGGCGGATCACGAAGAAGACGAAGGCGATCATGCCGGTCGACCAGATCGGTCTCGGCTGCGACATCGACGGGGTCAATCACATCGCCAAACGACACGGGATCGAGGTCGTTGAAGACGCCGCGCCGACGATCGGCGGAACGTACAAAGGAAAGCGCGTGGGCTCGAACGCGCACCAGACCGTGTTCAGCTTCCACCCGCGCAAGGTCATCACGACCGGCGAGGGCGGCATGATCACCACTGATGACGAGGCACTCGCGAACAAGGCGCGGAAGCTGCGAGCGCACGCGATGAGCGTGTCTGACCTCGATCGCCACAAATCCGATAAACCGATCCTCGAGGAGTACTCCGAGCTCGGCTTCAACTACCGCATGACCGACATCCAGGCCTCCATCGGCCTGGTGCAGATCCGCCGGCTGGACGAGCTGCTGCGGATCCGCGTGGCGAAGGCCGACCGGTACGGTCGCGAGCTCGCCGACCTGACAAAGGTTCGGACTCCGTACACGCCGTCGTACGCGACGCACACCTACCAGTCCTACTGCCTCGACCTCGACGCATCGATCGACCGCGACGATCTCATGGCGAGGCTCCTGAGGCGCGGCGTCGCCACGCGCCGCGGCGTCATGGCCTCACATTTGGAGAAGGTCTATCTGGACCGCGTCGGACGGGTCTCACTCCCGATCACCGAGCAGAAGGCGCGGTCAACGATGCTGATCCCGCTGTTCGCAACGATGACCGATGACGAGCAAAGCTACGTGATCGAGTCGTTGCGCGAGGAGCTCCGCGCGGCGTAGCGAAGCCAACGCACGCGAGGGTCCCATCGTGACGCTGGCGCGAAGTACTGCGAGCCGTTAGGACTATCGCGCTCTAGCAGGAGCCGCGTGCGCG
>Ga0307308_10000508_pt1 | contig 14020 bp, 10 predicted proteins | sample ER_DNA_195_FD_194501 | JGI IMG/M metagenome (GOLD analysis project Ga0307308, IMG submission 194501) | Bulk soil microbial communities from the East River watershed near Crested Butte, Colorado, United States - ER_DNA_195 | ecosystem: Environmental > Terrestrial > Soil > Floodplain | place...
AGCGCCAGGATTGCGATGATCACTGCGACCAGGACGAGCGGCAGCGCACGCACGACGAGGTTGGTCCGTGTACTGAGCGCCTGCGGCTCCTGGCTGCCGTCATCGTCCTCGGAAACCACGGTGTCGGTCTCTGCGAGCACCCTCGTCTGGGCCATCGGGCCAGCCGGTTGACTGACACCGCTTGGGTCCATGACGCCGACAAGAGCAGAGCCTGGCTCGGTCGTCGAGGTCGATTCGGAGGCCGCCTCGGAAGCAGCAAACTTGGCGATCGCATCAGCACGGGCGGCCGACGCGATCTCTTCAACGCTTGGCGGCTCCGGCAGCAGGCCCGCCAGGCGCGCGATCTCGGTCGGTTCCTGTTCGCTGGCCAGCCGGCCAACAAATCGGCCCAGCTCGTTCTGATACTCCTCGACGGTCTCCGTGGCCCGGGCGATCTCGCGCTCAACCAGGGCGTCATGCTGCCGCAGGTGCCGCTCGAGGTCCTCCCGGCGGGCGGTGATTCGGAGCTCGGTCTCCCGGCGGACTCTCTCGACTTCGGCCGCTGACCATTCGTGAATATGGTCAACGTCGGCCTCGGCGAGCCGCTTCAGCTCTTCAGCCTCGGTCGAGGCTCGGGATCGGACCATTTCGACATGGGCGCCGAGGCTGTCGGCCATGTCGGTTGCGATCCGTTCGCGCTCACGGTCGGCGGTCGCCAGCATCGTCCGAGCGATCTCGTGGAGAAACGTCGGAACCAGGCCGGCTTCGGCAGTCCCCACCTCGTCCGTCGGGTCCGCCGTCTTGACACCGCCACCAGGCGAGTTGCCGGTCGCCTCGGCCGATTCGGCTGAGTCTCCCGATGGAGAATCCGTTTCGTGTTGCATCTGACCAGCCCCCGGGTCCGCACACGCGCAGTGGCGATGGTACTCGGGTATGGCGCTCGCAGGCAACGCCAGTCCTCGAATGCCGTTGCAGATAGGAACCGCGGCGATATGCGGCCCGTGTGTCGATCGAAGGGAATTGGTGGAGATGAGGGGACTCGAACCCCTGGCCTCCGCGATGCGAACGCGGCGCTCTTCCAACTGAGCTACATCCCCACGGGCGCAGTCGCACGGGGGGCGCCGACCGGGCGCCGAGTGTACCAGCATCCCGCGTCGCGCCGCCCGAGGTTGCTCGTCTCGTGGCAACCGCCATGCCCTGAGGCACTTGGGCCACATGACCCGAGCGGTTGCCATCGGACACCAAAAGGGCCATCAACCGAGGTCGCGTTAGACTGCCCGCAGGCTGGCCACTCGCGTTCACCACCCGCCGCTAGTTGGGTGCGGACGGACGCCGGGCCGGAATTGGCAATTCCCGCAGGGCCGAGGACATGGCTCAGGAACTCCCAACGCGGAAGCCGGATTCGGCACAGCGCTTCGGCCGCTTCCGGACGCGCCTCGGGAGAGTCGCGCCGTTTGGCTCCGGTGTGGTCGTCGCCCTCGCCGCGGTCTTCGTGTACGGACTGCTGGTGCCCGGGGCGCCGCCGCTGACACAGCGGGACGTCAACGAAACGGTCGCCAGCGCGCTCGCGTCGGTCACACCGGCTCCGGCGTTCTCCGAGCTCGTCTATCGGGCCGTCGAGCCCTCCGTGGTGCTGATCCAGACCAAGGCTTCCGGCGGGACCGGCACGCCCGCGAGTGACAGCGGCCTCGGCAGCGGCGTGGTCGTCAACGTCGACGGGGACATCCTGACCAGCCTCCATGTCGTTGCGGATGCGACCGAGATCGAACTGACCTTCGCCGACGGAACGAAGTCAAGCGCAGACGTGGTCGTGCGCCAACCGGAGAACGACATCGCCGTCGTTCGGGCCACCCAACCGCCGGCGAATCTCGTACCGGCGACCCTCGGCAATCCCGGCGCGCTGCGACAGGGCAGCGAGGCCTACGCGCTGGGCAGCCCATTCGGGCTCAGCGGCTCGGTCAGTGCCGGCGTGATCTCGGGCCTGGATCGGTCGTTCAAGATGCCGAACAGTGACACGGTCCTACACGGCCTGATCCAGATCGACGCGGCCGTCAATCCGGGCAACTCCGGTGGGCCGTTGGTGAATCGAGAGGGTGACGTCGTCGGCATCGTCACCGCCCTCCTCAATCCGACAGAGGACGATGTCTTCATCGGTGTCGGTCTCGCCGTGCCGATCGATGTCGCCGGCGGTGCCGCCGGCCTGCCGCCGTACTAGAGGATCAGCGAGTGGACCAGTCAGCCAGTTCAGACCGAGCGGCCCCGATGGAGCGGCTGCTGTACGAGGTCAAGAAGGTCATCGTCGGCCAGGACCGCCTCCTCGAGCGACTCATTGTCGCCCTGCTTGCCCGTGGCCACATCCTCGTCGAAGGCGTTCCCGGCCTCGCCAAGACGATGGCGATCAAGACGCTCGCCGAGGCGATCGGCGGCGAGTTCAAGCGGATCCAGTTCACGCCGGACCTCGTCCCGGCCGACCTCGTCGGCACGAGGATCTACAACCAGAAGACCGGCGAATTCGGGACGACCCTCGGCCCGGTCTTCACGAACTTCGTCCTCGCCGACGAAATCAACCGGGCGCCCGCCAAGGTCCAGAGCGCCCTGCTCGAAGTCATGCAGGAACGCCAGGTGACGATCGGCCGGGAGACCTTCAACGTCCCGGATCCGTTCCTCGTGCTCGCCACGCAGAACCCGATCGAGACCGAGGGGACCTACGCCCTGCCGGAGGCCCAGATCGACCGATTCATGATCAAGGTGCTTGTCGGATATCCCAGCGCATCGGAGGAGTTCGTGATCGTCGAGCGGATGACCGGCCTCCTGCCGACGGTCCAGAAGGTGCTCTCGACGGAGGCCCTGCTCGAGATGCAACGGGCCGCGGATCGTGTCTATGTCGATCCGGCCCTGTTCGAGTACGCGGTCCGCCTGGCAACGGCCACACGATCACCCGAGACCCACGGTCTCGGCGAGCTGAAGCGCTACATCACGTTCGGTGCGAGCCCGCGGGCATCGATCAACCTCATCCTCACCGGGCGGGCGCTGGCCTTCGTTCGGGGCCGCGACTACGTCCTGCCGGAGGACGTCCTCGACATGGCCCTCGACGTTCTCCGCCACCGCCTCGTCCTGTCGTTCGAGGCGCTCTCGGACGATGTGACGAGCGACGCGTTGCTCAAGACCATCCTCGACCGGATCCCCGTTCCAGTCGTCCCTCTCCGCGATCATGGCAACGTTCACGTCGGCGCCTGAACGCCTGCTCCAGCGCCTCGACTGGCAGGTCATTCGCCGGCTCGACGGCCTCCTGCAGGGCGACTACCGAAGCCTGTTCCACGGCAACGGGGTGGACTTTGCCGACCTTCGCGAGTACCAGGTCGGTGACGATATCCGCTACATCGACTGGAACGTCACTGCCCGGATGGACACGCCCTACGTGCGCGAATACGTCGAAGATCGCGAGATCACGGCGTGGTTCCTGCTCGACCTCAGCCCGTCCGTCGATTTCGGGACCGCCGAGATCGACCGCCTCAAACGAAGTGTCCTTGTCGACTTCGTGACGACCCTGGCGCGACTGCTGACCCGGCACGGCAATCGCGTCGGCGCCGTCTTCTACGGCAGGCGTGTGGAGCGCACGATCCCGGCCCGCGGCGGCCGGGTCCAGGTCCTGCGGCTGATCAACGACCTTCTCGGTCAGCCCCGCCTGCCGTCCGCGCCGTTCACCGATCTGACTCCGCTGCTCGAGGCCGGCCACCACGCCATCAAAGGCCGCTCGTTGATCTTCGTGATCTCGGACTTCATCAGCGCGCCAGGCTGGGAGCGGCCATTGAACCTGCTGACCCAGCGCCACGAGGTCCTGGCGGTTCGTCTCTTCGACCGGCGCGAGATCGAGCTCCCGGACGTCGGTCCGCTGATCATGGAGGACGCCGAGACCGGTGAGCAGCTCTACGTGGACACGCACGACAAGCGCTTCCGGCAGCGGTTCCGGGAAGCCGCTGAGCGGCGCGAGGCGACCCTGCGCGACGCGTTCCGGCGCTCAGGCGTCGAGGCTGTCTCGATGTCGACGGATGAGGACCTGGTTGCGGCAATCGTCCGGATGGCGAAGCTCCGCCAGAGGCGGCTGACCTAGGCCATGTCGTTCATCTGGCCGCCGATGCTCCTGCTCGTCCTGGCGGTTCCGCTGGGCGCCGTGCTCTACCAGTTCCTCGAGCGACGCCGCCGTCGCCGCGTCGCCAGCTTTGGCGTCCTCGGTGTCGCGGCGACGCCCCAGAGCCCGGGTGGGCCGGGCCGGACCCGGTCGGGTCGCGTCCGCCGCCGACTCCCGGCTGCGCTCATCCTCGTCGGCCTGACGATCCTGGTCGTCGCCCTCGCCCGACCGCAGAGCGTCGTCGGTGTGCCCAGGGTCGAAGGCACGGTCATCCTCTCGTTCGACGTCTCCGGCAGCATGGCGGCCGACGACCTCAAGCCAACCAGGATGGAGGCGGCCAAGGCTGCTGCCCGGGAGTTCGTCGGCCGCCAGCCGCCCGCGGTCAGGATCGGCGTGGTCGCGTTCAGCGACAGCGGCTTCTCGATCCAGGTTCCGACGAATGACCAGAGCCTCGTGCTAGCGGCGATCAATCGGCTGGTGCCAGAGCGAGGCACGTCGATCGCGCGCGGGATCCTGTCGTCGGTCGCGACGATTGACGCCGCCGATGCCGACCCGACGGCGGGCTACTACACAAACCGCTCGCCGACACCGACCCCCGAGCCGACGCCCGTGCCGAAGGGGACATACGCACCGGCCGCGATCGTGCTGCTGACCGATGGTGAGAACAACCAGCTGCCGGACCCGCTGGCGGCGGCCCAAACAGCCGCCGACCGCGGCATCCGGATCTACACGGTCGGCATCGGAAGCGCCGCCGGGTCGACCCTCGACATCGAGGGCTTCAAGGTCCACAGCCAGTTGGATGAGTCGATGCTCCGGCAGATCTCCGAGACCACCGGCGGCGACTACTACGCCGCCGACAATACGGACGCCCTGAAGGCGATCTACGACACCATCGACACCCGTCTGGTGATCCGGCCGGAGGCCATGGAGGCCACGTCGCTGTTCGCCGGCGCCGGCGTCCTTGTCCTGCTCATGGGCGGCGTCGCCTCGCTGGTCTGGCTCGGGCGGCTGCCATGAGTCGAGTCGCGAGCGTCAGCGTCGGGAGGGGTCGCAGATGAGCCTCCTCTCGCCGGGCTTCCTCCTGCTCCTCGGGCTCTTGCCCGTGCTCGTGGTGACACGTGTCCTGCTCCTGCGACGGCGTCGCTCAGCCATGCGCTATTCGAGCCTGTCGCTGATCCAGGAAGCCCTGCCAGGGTCCTCTCGCATCCGGCGTCATCTGCCATTTGCCCTGTTCGCCCTCGCCCTCGCCAGCCTCGTCGTCGCGCTGGCCCGGCCGGTCGACGTCGTCAGCGTCCCCGCCGGCGAGACGACGGTGATCTTCGCCATGGACGTCTCGCGGAGCATGTGCGCCACCGACATTCCGCCGAATCGCCTGGAGGCGGCCGAAGCCGCGGCGGCATCCTTCATCGAACGCCAGGGATCGACGACCCAGATCGGCATCGTCGCCTTTGCCGGCTTCGCTGAGATCGTCCAGGCGCCGACGACCGACCAGGAGGTCCTGCTCGACGTCGTCCAGAGCCTGACGACCGGTCGTCGGACGGCGATCGGCAGCGCGATCCTCAAGTCGCTCGATGCCATCGCCGAGATCGACAAGAGCGTCGCCCCGAGCGACACCGGCGACTCGCCGCCCGGCGCAGGTCCGGTGCCGGTTCCTGCAGGAGCGTACGCGCCGGCCATCATCGTCCTGCTGACCGATGGAGCGAACAACACCGGGCCGCTGCCAGTCGATGCCGCGCAGCAGGCCACCGCCCGCGGCGTGCGCGTCTACACGATCGGGTTCGGGACGGCCGATCCCGGCGACAGCGTCCCGTGCGGGCAGCAGCTGATCGGCCGCGAGCCGGGCGACAGCGGGGGCTTCGGCGGCGGATTCGGTGGCTTCGGCGGCGGTAGCGGCGGGGGCGGCGGAGGCGGGGGCGGCGGGGGGTTCCGACGGGCGATCGACGAGCCGACGCTGCGGGCGATCGCCGACGCGACCGGCGGCACCTACTACCCGGCGGACAGCGCCGACGAGCTAAACAAGGTGCTCCAGAACCTCCCGACGAACCTGATCACGAAGCACGAGGTCATGGAGATCAGCGTCGCCTTCGCCGCGCTCGGCGCTCTTCTCGTCGCGCTTGCGGTTCTCCTGGCACAGGCCTGGCGCCCGTTGCCGTAGTCTCGGTGTCGCTTGGGGCGGCTCAGCCGATCAGCAGTTTCACCGCGACAATGCTGCCGACGGCGATGATGGCGGATCGCAGGGCGAACGGAGACAGCCGCCGACCGACGAGCGCGCCGAGCTGACCGCCGATCGTCGAGCCGATCGCAATGAGGAGCGCGGGCTGCCACGCGACCGGCGCAAAGAAGATGAACAGGATCGCGGCGACCCCGTTGGTCACGGCTGCGATGAGGTTCTTGAGTCCGTTCAGGCGCTGCAGATCGTCGACCACGAGGATTGCCAGGAAGGCCATCAGGATGACGCCCTGGGCTGCCCCGAAATAGCCGCCGTAGATGGCGGTCAGGAAGACTGCGGCGACGAGAACCGGCGCACCGTGTCGCTCGCCGCCGGCCGTACCCGCCTCGGCGCGGCGCGTGGCGATCGCCTGGGTCAGTCGCGGCTGCAGGGCGACCAGGATGCACGCGACGATGATCAGGATCGGGACGATCCGGGCGAATGCGGTCGCCGGCAGGACGATCAGCAGCAATCCCCCGGTCAGCCCACCCAGCAGCGCGGCGACCAGCAGCGGGATCGCCCGCCCGCGCTGTCCTGCGAGCTCTCGGCGGTAGCCGATCGCGCCGCTGATCGAGCCGAAAACGAGACCGACGGTGTTCGAGACGTTGGCGACGAGCGGCGAGTAGCCGAAGAAGAGCAGGGTCGGGAAGGTGATCAGGGATCCTGAGCCGACGATTGCGTTGACGGTTCCGGCCACCGCGCCGGCTGCCAGGATCGCGATGGCCTCGAGGGGATTCACCGGCTCGATGGTAGCCGGGGCCATGGGCGGTCGCTGGGATTGAACACATAGAACATCTGTTCTATCATTGAACGATGGCGGCGCTCTCCCCGGACGTGTCGGCTGCTCTGGCGTCCCTCCAGGCACGCTGGGGCGCGGCAGCTCCGCGGATCGCTGGAGAACAGTCCTCGGCCAGCCCACGGGTCATCGGAGCCCTGGCGACGGTGCCGCTGCCCGACGAGGCGGAACCCGACGAAGCACTCCCCAATGAGCGGCCGCTCCCTGACGCGCAGCCGCTCCACTACGAAATGCCGCTCCCCGGTGGCCATGGCGTGGAGCGGATCGTCCGGACGGGCTTTCCCGCACTCGATGCGATCCTCGGGCCGGGCGGCCTGCCACGCAGCGCGAGCGTGGCGTTCCGCGGTGACGCGAGCTCCGGCAAGACGACCCTCGCTCTCCGGTTGGCAGCAGAGGCCCAGGTCGATGGAGCGATCGTCGCCTGGCTCGATCTGGCCCGTGCCCTCGACCCGGTCGAGGCCGCTGCCCGCGGCGTCCGGCTCGACTGGCTCGTCGTCCTGACCCCGGAGACGATCGACGAGGGCCTGTCGATCGCCGCCACGCTCCTTGCCGGCCGCTCGGTCGACCTCCTCGTCATCGACGTCCCGCTGCGACCGGACCCCGGTACGACCGCCGCCCGTGTCGCCGATCGGCTGCGCCGCCTCGCCGCCCTCGCCCGCCGCTCGGAGACCCTTCTCGTGACCCTCGAGCCCCCGGGCCTGACAACCGGCCTGGCGACCGCCGTGGCCGAGGCGACCAGCGTTCGTCTCGAGCTCGCCAGGCGATCGTGGATTCGGCTCGGGCGCGACGTCGTCGGCCAGCGGACGGAGGTGACCGTCGCCCGCAACCGCTACGGCCCGCCGGGAGGGCGGGCGGAGCTCCGGATCCTTTACGCGGAGGGAGGGGAGCGCGACCGCTGTCTCGCTCGCGACGACCTCCTCCGCGACGACCTCCTCCCGACCGCCGCCCCCACCGGCACCATCCAGCGGATACCAACCGATGCGACTCCTCCACCTCTACTGGCCTCACCTTCCTCTCCGGCTCGCCCGGGCACGCCACTCCGACTCCTTCCCGACGGATCGGCCGGTCGTCCTCGGCGGTCAGCCCTGGACGGACGGGACGGTCCTCGACGCGGACCCGGCCGCTCGGGCACTCGGCGTCCGACGGGGGATCCCGCTCGGGAGCGCCCACCGGCTCGCCCCTGAGGCGGCCTTTCTAGATCCCGAGCTGGAAGCCGACGCGGCGGCGGTCGAGACCGCCTTCGAGAGGCTCGCCCGATTCAGCCCCGGGCTCGCCGGATCGACCGACCCGACCGATCCCGCATTCGGGTTGCTCGAGATCCAGGTCGACGGCCTCGAGCGGCTGTGGGGCAGCGAGCCGGAGCTCGTCGGGCGGCTCGTCACTGCACTCGGGCCGATCCTGCCGGGCTCACCGCGGCCCGGCATCGCCGGGACCCGTTTCGCGGCGACGATCGCAGCCGCCAACACCACTCCGCCGGAGCCGCGGATCGTCCGCCCAGGCGGCGAGGCCGCCTTCCTCGCCCCGCTCCCGGCCGAACTCCTCTCGTCGGAGGCAGATGTCCGGGCCCGTCTCCGGCGTTTCGGGCTGCGCCAGATCGGGGCGGTTGCCGAGCTGCCGCGTTCGGCGCTCGTCGCCCGGTTCGGGGCGGAGGGGGAGCGGATCCACGCCAGGGCTCGAGGCGAGGAGATCACGGCGTTCCGCCCTCGCCGCGCCCCGGAGCGCCTCGTCCTCGGCCTGCCGATCGAGCCGTCGGTCGAGGAGCTCGACGCGCTCCGCTTCGTCCTCCACCGACTCGCCGCGACCCTCGCCGACCAGCTGGAGGCGCGGGGAACGGCCGCGGCCCGGGCACATCTCCGGCTGACCCTCGACCTGTCCTTCGCCCGCGCCGGCACCCCCGGCGAGCTCGACGTCGAGCAGCGCTTCCCCGAGCCGACCGCCGAAGCCGAGGCGATCGAGCGGCTCCTCTTCGCCCGACTCGAACGAACGCCGCCGCCGGCCCCCGTCGGCCGGATCGAGCTCGAGCTTGCCGGTGTCGAGCCGGCGGTCGGTCATCAGCTCCCGTTGTTCGTTCCGCAGGCCGCCCGCAACGCCCGGCTTGGCTGGCAGCTTGCCCGACTTGCCCTGACGTTCGGCGAGGACCGCGTCAGGCGGGTCGCGCTGGCCGATACCGACGCGCCGCTGGCCGAGGAACGCTGGACGTGGCGGTCATGACCCGGACGGGGCGGTCATGACCCGACTCCTCCACGAGCACCCCAGGATCGAGGTCGAGATCGACGCTGCCGGCCAGCTCGTCGCGATTGTCTGGAGCGGCCGGCGGGAGACGGTCGAGGTCTGCAACCGCTGGCGAGTCGCCGAGACGTGGTGGCGCGACCCGATCGAGCGCGAGTACTTCAAGGTCGTCGGCAACCGCTGGCTCGCCCTCGTCTACTTCGACCGGGGAGACGGAACCTGGCACCTCGAGCGCCTCTACGACTAGCCCGTGCCAGCAAGTCCGCCGCCGGGTGGTTCAGGGAAGGCGCCGTCCGAGTAGGCACCCTCAGCAGGGAATGGCTGCTCGCCCACGGAGGCGCGAGGCGGAGCTCCGCGACGCCATCGCTCCGAGGTTTGCGTGAGCGAACGCGCGGAGCCGACAACGCCGGCATGGACGGCCCATGTGGCGAGCGCCTTCAGCGTTGTGGGGCGCCGACGGTCAGGGTGACGACAAAGAGGATGACGAATAACCCGACGACGAAAACCAGCGGCCCAAGATCGCGTGGCTGCGAGATCTGCATGACGCCACCCCCTGCTCGATCGATCCCGTGCCGATCGTCGCCAGCATAGACGCAGGCCGTCATCGCCGCGTTGTGCAACTGAGGCCAGGCGGATTAAGAAGTCTCATTCGAAGGGGCAGGCGGCCCCGAACAGGACGGTCATCAGCGTCGAGCTGGCCTGCGGCGCCAGCGTCGTCTGGACCCGGCCGCCGGCCGGGGCGCCTGTCGAATCCAAGGACGAAGCTGCCATCCCTCGAGCGGTCCCGATTGATCCGTGGCGTAGCCGGCGCTGTCGAGCAGGCGCTTCATCGTCGCGGTCACGTCGGCCGGCCCTGCTTCGAGGCCGTCACCGGTGAGGCTGCCGTGGCGGGCGAAGCGGTAGTGGATGGCCCCGGAGAGGCTGCGGCCTGGGTTGGGGCGGCGCCGTCGCTGTTGCACGCCGCAACGAGGATGATCGTCGCGAGAACCCCGGAGAGCAGAAAGACGGTCCGCGCGGAACCGCAGTTTGGATCGGTCATCGGGCCATCGTACGGGCGTCGGGGATTGCGTCTGAACGTGCCAGGACCCCGTCGCACCCCAGCGCGACGGGGTCCTGTGGCCGATGGACCCGCTCACCAGGTCCTCCGGCGGGGTCAACGGCGACCCTCGCGGTCGCTCGTCGCCCGATCGTCCCGAGCCCCCAGGCGCGAGACGTTGGATGGTTCAGCTGCCGGCGGCCTGGACCCCCAGCGCGGCTGGCAGAAGCACGAGGATCAACAGAATCGCCATCCCGACCATCACGGCCGTCCGGACCGTCCCGAGAAGGAGACCTCTGTGAGCTCGCATGGCCTTGAGACGCGGGATGCCCGGCTCTTGTTTCAGCGATCTCGACGGGATTTTCAGATCGCTTCATGAAGAACTTCTGTGTAACAACAGAACATGTGTTCTATCATCTGAAATCCACGATGGCACCTTATGCCGAGCTCCATTGCCACACCAACTTCTCGTTTCTCGACGGCGCTTCGGCGCCCGACGAGCTCGTCGAGCGGGCGGTCGAGCTCGACCTGACCGGCCTGGCCGCGACGGATCATCTCGGCCTCTATGGGGTCGTCCGGTTTGCGGGGGCGGCCGAGGCGGCCGGGGTCCACCCGGTCATCGGCGTCGAGATCGAGTTGCTCGATGCCATGGCCGCGGATCCCGAGCGACTCGTCATCCCAGCCCGGCGCCCGTCTCGGCGCGGCGGTCGGCGGGCTCCGAAGGCCACCGAGACCGAGTTCGGCCCGGTCGGATCAGGCGTGGTCGGCTCAGGCGCGGTCGACCCGTTCGGCTCCGGGGCGATTGAAGGTCGGCCGGATCGACCCCGCCCCGAACGGGCTCGCTTGCCGGGTCATCGCGATCCGGTCAAGGAGGACCAGCGCGGGATCGGTGAACGGCAGCGTGGCCCGCACCTCGTTCTTCTCGCCCGCGACGTGTCGGGCTATCGGAGCCTCTGCCGGCTCATCTCCCGGGCCAACATGGCTGGGACGAAGGCCGTCCCCCGCTTCAGCCAGTCGCTCCTCGCCGCCCATACCGAGGGGCTCGTGGCATTGTCGGGCTGCCGCGAAGGGGAGATCGCCAGGCGATTGCGCGGGGGCGATCGGGCGGGAGCCCGGCTCGCCGCCGAGACGCTGGCGGCGCGCTTCGGTGGTGGCGCCTATCTCGAGCTCTCTCATCACCTCCTTCCCGATGACGACTGGCTCGTCACGGAGACGGTCACCCTTGCCCGCGACCTCCACCTGCCGGTCGTCGTGACGAACGATGTCCACTACGCCCGACCGGAGGGCCGCGAGTTCCACGATGTCCTGACCGCGATCCGCCACGGCCGGACGCTCGATGGGCTGGCCGACCTGCGCCGGCCGGACGCCGAGTCGTATCTGAAGTCCGGCGAGGAATTGGCCGCGCTGCCGCCTGGCGACGGCTCGCTCGGCAGGGTGGTGGCCGACGCCTGGCACGAGGGCCTGGCGACCGCAGGCGAACTGGCGGCTGCCTGCTCGGTCGATCTCGGCTTCGAGCAGTACCGCTTCCCGGGCTTCGCGGTTCCGAAGGGCGAGACCCCGTTCTCGTATCTCGTCGAGCTGTGCCATGCCGGCGCCCGGAAGCGCTATCACCCGCTGACTTCGGCCGTCGTCAATCGGCTCGCCCACGAGCTCGATGTGATCGAGCGGGCCGGGCTCGCCGAGTTCTTCCTGATCTGCTGGGACCTGATGCGCTTCGCCAGGGAGCAGGGGATCCCCGCCCAGGGTCGCGGCAGCGCGGCGAGCTCGATCGTCGCCTACACCCTTGGGATCAGCCGGGTCGAGCCGATTCAGCACAATCTGCTGTTCGAACGGTTCATCAACGAAGGCCGGACGACCTATCCGGACGTCGACATCGACTTCTCCAGCGCGCGTCGGGAGGAGGTCATCCAGTACGTCTACAACCTCTACGGACCGGAGCACACGGGGATGGTCTGCAACCTCGTGACGTACCGGGCGCGGTCGGCCGTCCGGGAGGTGGGGGTCGCGCTTGGGTTCCCCCGGCCACTCGTCGACCGGGTGGCGAAGGCGCTCGAGACGTACGACTCGGTCATGGTCCGGCGGGACCTGGAGGCCGACGGCGGCTTTGCCGAATTCTTCCAGAAGCCCGGAGAAGGATTGCCGGCGGAGACCGCTGCCGCGGCGGAGGCCGAGGAACGCGGGCTCGTCGATGGCATGGGCCAGCTGAATACCCGGATGCCGTTCGTCGGGAAGGTGCCGCCATGGCGCCAGCCACCGAAACCGGCGGACCCGTCTGCGCCGCGGCCCTTTGGCTGGCTGGCGGAGATCCCGCTCGGCGCAGCCGCTGGAGCCGCGCTCCCCGATGCGCTTGCCCCGGTCGTCGGGCTCCGGCCGGGCGGTCAGACCGATGACGAGGGTGGTCCCGGTGACTCGCCGGCAAGCGTCGCCTGGCTGCGGGCGGGGAAGGGGACGGGGTACGCAGCCGAACGCGACCGGCTCATCCCGCCGGCGCTCGTCGAAGGACGCCGGATCGATCCGGAGAGTGGCCAGATCGAGCCGCCACCGCGGGCCACGGATCGCCTCGGGCGGCCGAACCACTGGGACCCACCGGCGCCACGGACGGCGACGATGGGTCGGGGCGGTGCCGCCGACCACTCGTCGGTCGCCCGGGTCGAGCCCGAGCCGCCGCCCCAGCCGCTCGGCGGCTCGACAAAGGGTCTCTCGGATTGGGAGCGCTGGCTCGAGTTCTGCGCCCGGATCGACGGCTTCCCTCGCCACCTGAGCATCCATTCGGGCGGGATGCTCGTGACCGCAGCCCCACTCATCGACATTGCCCCGCTCGAGCGGGCGACGATGCCGGATCGGGTCGTCGTCCAGTTCGACAAGCGCGACGTCGAGACGTTGAAGCTCATCAAGCTCGACCTGCTCGGGCTCGGGATGCTCGCCGCCATCGACGAGACACTTCAGCTCATCGAGCACGACTGCGCAGCCTGCGTCGATCTCGACCGCCTGCCGGAGGACATCGCGGAAGTCTTCGAGATGCTCCAGGCCGCCGACACCGTCGGGGTCTTCCAAGTCGAGAGCCGGGCCCAGATGCAGACGCTGCCGAAGTCTCGCCCGGTCAATCTCGACGATCTCGTCGTCGAGGTCGCGATCATCCGCCCCGGTCCGATCCAGGGCAATGCCGTCCACCCCTATCTCCGCCGGAAGCAGGGCCTCGAGCCTGTGACGTATCTGCACCCCAGCCTCGAGCCCGTCCTTCGCGATTCGAAGGGCGTGATCCTCTACCAGGAGCAGGTCATGCGGATCGCGATCGAGGTCGCCGGGTTCTCGCCGGCCGACAGCGACGGTTTCCGGCGGGCGATGGGCACGTGGCGCTCGACCCGCGAGATGGAGAAGCTCCACGCCCAGTTCCACGACGGCTGCATGCGCCAGCCGGGCATGACCGAGGAGATCGCCGAGGAGCTCTTCCGCCAGGTTGCCGCATTCGCGAGCTTCGGCTTTGCCAAAAGCCATGCGGCGGCGTTCGCCCGCACGGCCTACGAGTCGTCCTTCCTCAAGCTCTTCTACCCGGCCCAGTTCCTGGTCGGGCTGATCAATGCCCAGCCGATGGGCTTCTATCCGGTCGAGGTCCTCGTCAACGACGCGAAGCGCCACGGGGTG
>Ga0307308_10000510_pt1 | contig 14007 bp, 11 predicted proteins | sample ER_DNA_195_FD_194501 | JGI IMG/M metagenome (GOLD analysis project Ga0307308, IMG submission 194501) | Bulk soil microbial communities from the East River watershed near Crested Butte, Colorado, United States - ER_DNA_195 | ecosystem: Environmental > Terrestrial > Soil > Floodplain | place...
AATCTGGATGGAGCGGCCCGCAACCTGGAGCGTCTCCGGCGCGACTACCCGGGCAGCACGCTCCTGCCCCAGACGTCCTACTGGGCTGCGCGCACCTACTTCGATCAGAAGAACCCGGCGCTGGCGTGTCGTTGGCTCGCGGACGGCCTGGCCGCGTCGCGAGGCAACGTCGAGTTGGAGAATCAGCTCGGCTACCTGAACCAGCGCTGCCCCCAGTTGGCAATCGATTCGGCCCCGCGGGCTCCGGCTGACTCGCCTACGCCCGTGGCCAGCGCTCCGCGAGATACCATATTCGCGCGCCGCACAGACAGCACCCCGACGATGACCCCGGTGTCGCCCCCGAAGCCGATTCGGCCGGACACCACGAGCCCTGCGCGAACGGCGCGGCCGGCCCCGACGCTGCCATCGGGCGAGCGCTTCCGGGTTCAGGTCACCGCGGTACGCACTGCGGCGGCGGCCGACGCCATTGCCAGGAAACTCAGCGCACGGGGGCTCCCGGCGGTAACCGTCGCAGATGCTGGACTGTATAAAGTGCGGGTGGGGAACTATGCGAGCCGGGCGGAGGCACTGGCCGCAGTACCGAAGATCAAGGCCAAGCTCGGGGGCAGCCCATTCGTGGTCGCGGAGCCCTAGCGGCGGCCGCGCCAGGCGGCATCGTTCTCTTCTTGCTGGCGGCTTGTAGCTCGAGGCCGGCGTCCCCACCTCCGGTCGCTCCCGACCAACGAGACGAATGCCGTCTCTCCGGGGACTCGGCTGCCTCCCTGGATACCTTCACCGTTGCCTTGACGGACCCGGTGGATTGGGCGCGAGTATCTTCCCCCGCCAACGACAGCGAGCGACTTCTCTTCCGCCAGCTCTTCGAGACGCTGGTTCGGATCGACTGTCGGGGGGAAATCCGCCCGGGGATTGCGGATGGTTGGAGCAGCGACAGCACCGGCCGCTTCTGGACCTTCACCTTTCCTCAGCCCGGTCAGTTCACGGGACACCCACCAATAACGGCTGGAGCTGTTGCCTCGAGCTGGAAGGCTCGCGAGCCCGGCATCCAGACCCTGGGAATCGACTCTGCGGTTGCCCTGGACGACCGCACGCTGCGAGTTACCCTGCGGGCAAGCCGGGACAGCGCGCCCCGCCTCTTTGCCGATCCGCTCCTGTCCGTGGGCCACCGCGTTGCTGTTGTGCACGACCCTTCGGGACGAGTGGTCGTTCCCAACGATCCCCCCGTCGACTTCGAGCTGAGCCCTGCCGGCGATCCGCGGGACGCGCTCGACCGCGGTATTGATCTCGTCGTCACTCGTGACCCTGCCGTCGCCGAATACGTGGCGAGCCGGCCGGAATTCGTGACCTTCCCGCTGCCCTGGAGCCGGACATACGCTCTGCTGCAGTTTGCCGGCACTCAACCGATCAGCGGGATACCTGGGACGGATTCCCTGCGTCGCTCGCTGGCCAGTGATGTGGTCGAGGCGGAGGCACGTCCGGCGCAGCCACCCTTCTGGTGGAATGGCCCTCAATCCTGCAGGCTGGATGTGCTGATGGAGGTGACACTGCCCACGTCACCGCGCGTGGTCTATTCCCGAACCGATGAGATCGCCAGGGCACTGGCGGAGCGGATCGTCGCTCTATCGGGAAACACCCAGTTGAGAGCTGTGGGCCTCGGCGACATCGATTTTGCAACTGCGCTCCGGGAGGGTGGGGAGCGGGGCTACATCGTGTTCTTACCGCGTAACGTCGCCGCGCCCTGTCACGCGTCGGCCGCCTTATCCGCCGGCGGTTGGCTCGAGCCGCTGATCGACACCCGGGCTCGCGCGATCGTGCGCCGTGGCGCTCCCCCGCTCTCGATCGACTGGGATGGCAGCATCAAGGTGGTCGGCAAGGAAGAGAGATCGAGGGGCTCACAGTGAGCTTTCGCACCCGTCTCTTTTTCGCGCTGGTCCTGGCCGTGTTGGTTCCGCTCGGAGCTCTGGCCTACGGCGTCCGGAGCGAGATGGAACGGCGGTTGACGAGTGAGTATGAGGGAAGAATCCGGTCACTGGTTTCGGTCATAGCCGCCGATCTCGATGGAGAGAGCCGGACAGTTGCCGCCCGGCTGAGAGCACTCGCCTCGGAGCTCGCTCGGAGCGATCGCTTCCGGCTCGCGGCTGTGCGGAGCGAGCCGTCATCGCGGCGTTACCTTCTCGACTACGCCGGCAACGCCATGAGCCTGTCCGGCCTTTCCCTGCTCCAGATCCAGGATAGCGCCGGACGAATTCTGAGCTCCGGCCATTTCCGGAACGAGTTCGATCGGCTGCAGCCCGAGCTCCCTCGGATGCTGGCCGCGGCCGGCGGATTGGCGCTGGTGCGAACGCGAACTCCGGACACGACCATATTGGCCCTGGCCCGGGTCGACTCGTTCCAGGTGGGAGGTCGGGGGTTCACCGTTGTCGGTGGGAGCGAGGCCGAAGGCCATTTGCTCGACCGCCTTGCTCGAGATGGCGAGCTGACGGTGGCCTTGGTAACGCGGCCTGGCTGGCGGCCTGACACATCCCAGGGCGCACGCGTCCTCCGCGAGCTTCCGCTCCCCTTTCTCGACCTTCTGGCCCAGAACGTGAGACTCGACACCGCTCGATTCGTCATCACCCAATCGTTCGGTACGGTCAGGGCATTGCGGCAGAGCGTGGACCGGTGGCTCATGATCGCGCTGGCGCTTACGGTGGCAGTGGCCCTGATCGGAGCAGCCTGGCTCTCCTCGCGAATCAGCCGGCCGCTCCGAGACCTGGCGCGGAAGACCTCGGAGATCGACCTCGACCGCCTGGACCAGAGCTTCGACAGCGATCGCCCCGACGAGATCGGCGCGCTCTCTCGCCTGCTCGGCGCCATGACCGAGCGGCTCCGGGCCGGCTCCGCCAGGCTGCGCGAGGTGGAGCGTCGGGCCGCCGTGGGCGACCTGGCCCGGCAGGTGAATCACGACATCAAGAACGGCCTCGCGCCGATCCGGAACGTCCTGCGGCACCTCTCCCAGGTCGGCCGCCAGGACCCTCAACTCCTCCCCGCGGTGTTCGAGGATCGGCGAAGCACGCTGGAGTCGAGCGTCGAGTACCTCGAGACCCTGGCGCGGAACTACGCCCGGTTGTCACCCGGACTGGAACGCCGGCCGTGCGACCTGAATGCAGTCGTGGATCAGATTCTGCGGAACACCACGAGCGATGGGGTGGAGATCCGGACCCGGCTGAGCGAACGACTCCCTGCCGTGCTGGGTGACAGCCTCATGTTGCGGCGCATCCTGGAGAATCTGATCGGAAACGCGGTCGATAGCCTGGCGGGGCGGAAAGGTGGGATGGTGACGGTCTCGACTGAAGAAACCGCGGACAGCAAACCGGATCGGGTCCGGATCACGGTGGCAGACACCGGGCCCGGAATGACCCGTGAGCAGCTGGAACGAGCCTTCGACGACTTCTACACGACCAAGGCCGGGGGGACGGGTCTTGGCCTCTCGATCGTCCGGCGGCTTGTCATGGATCTGGATGGTGTGCTTCGGATCGAGACCGAGCCCGGAGCCGGCACCCGCGTGGTCCTCGAGTTCCCCACCGCTTCCTCCCCTCCGGCGGCAACGGCACCATGACCGTCGTCCTCGTCGTGGATGATGTTCCCACCATGGCCGGCCAGTACGCCTATGACCTCGAGCGACTGGCGGGGTACGAGGTGCTCACGGCCGCCGACGGCAAGCGAGCCCTGGATCTTCTGGCCGGCTCCGTCGTCGACTGTATGATCCTCGACCTCGAGATGCCCGGCATGGATGGCTTCGAGGTCTTGCGAGCCCTGGAACGGCTCGGGAATGAAGTGCCGGTCATCGTCTATACCGGCACCGGGAATTACGAGCGTTGCATCCAGGCGGTCCGGCTCGGGGCGTACGGGTTCATCGACAAGGCCGAGCCGATGGAGCACGTCGTTCAGGAAGTGCAGGCGGCGATCGAGCGAAAGCGGCTCCGCGCCGAGGTGGCTGCTCTTCAGCGGAAGCTCGGGGCGGAGAGCTCCCTGGTCGGGTCGAGTCCCTCCATCACCCGGCTCCAGGAAGCCATCGCCCGGGTGGCGCCGATACCCAGTCCGGTTCTCATCATCGGGGAGAGTGGATCGGGCAAGGAGCTCGTCGCTCGTGATCTTCACCGCCTGGGACCCTCGCCGAGCGGGCCGTTCATCGCCATCAACAGCGCGGCCCTCCCCGAGCATCTGGTCGAGAGTGAGCTGTTCGGCCACGAACGAGGCGCGTTCACCGGTGCCGCGAGCACCAGAAAAGGCGCGTTCGAGTCGGCGGATCGTGGCACCCTCTTTCTGGATGAGATCGGTGAGCTGCCGCTCCCCGCACAAGCCAAGCTCCTCCGTGTGCTCGAGGAGCGCCGGGTTACCCGGCTCGGCGCCAGCCGCTCGATTCCGGTCGAAGCCAGAGTCGTCGCGGCCACCAATAGAGACCTCGAGGCAGAGGTCACGGCCGGCCGGTTCCGCCAGGATCTGTACTACCGGATCAACGTGCACCTCGTGCGGGTGCCGCCCCTGCGCGACCGGATCTCCGATATTCCGCAGCTGGCGACCCGGTTTATTGCTGCTATCTGTGAGCGCTTCGGCATCCGAGTCAGAAAGCTCTCCGGCGATGCCCTCGATGTCCTGATGGGCTACGACTGGTCCCAGAACAACGTGCGGGAGCTGCGAAATGTGATCGAGCGAATGATCATCGCCGCCGACGGCGACGTGCTCCGTCCCGAGCACGTGCCGTCCGACATCATGGAAAGAAGCCGGGTGTCGTCCCCCATGGCCGACGGGGAACGGACCTTTCAGACTCTCCGGCTGGAGGCTGAGCGGCAAATCGTCATCGCCGCTCTGGAGCGGAACGAGTGGCACATCACCCGTACTGCGGAAGCGCTCGGACTCGCCGATCATGCGAGTCTACTCAAGATCATGCGCCGCCTGGAGGTGAGAAGAGAGTGAATCTCCTCGTGTCCCGCCGGACACGCGCACCTCCCACATCCGTGTCCATCGGAACACGATCTCTCCGGCACCCGTCCGCCTCGCTTTGCGTAACCCCTTCTATCCCAGATGACTCCTGCGATCTCCCGGCCCTCAGTCCCGGTGGCAGCCGGTTTGCCTTTACGAGTGGCGTCCGCTGGTCCACTCACGGCGCCAAGCGCCACATCGTAAGGAGGAGATCCATGTCTCGCCCCACTGCTCTCACCGTCTTCGCCTTGTCCCTCATGGCCCTCGCCGCTGGATGCCGGGGCGCGGATCGGCCGAAGACCACGTCCGAGTCAGTCGGCGCCACCACGCCTACCGTTTCGGCAAGCTCATCGACGGAGTCTGGCAGCACCGGCTCGGTGGCAACGCCGGTTACGTACGAGTCCGCCGAAGGACTCTTCACCGAGGGGCGCTATTCCGAGGCAACCCAGCTCTTTGCCGCGTACACCGAGAGCAACCCGGAGAATCCCTGGGGCTACTACATGCTCGGAGTGTCTGCCTGGAAGTCAGGTGAGCCGGCGCGGGCGACAGAGGCGTTCGATCACGCGCTTCAGCTCGACCCGAGCCATCGGAAGAGCCTGTTCAACTCGAGCCGGGTCCTGCTCGAGATGGGTCAGCCCAAGCAGGCACTGGAGCGCATAGAGAAGGCGCTGGCCCTGGAGCCCATGTCCAACGAAGGGTTGCGGCTGCTCGGCCGCGCCAAGTACCAGCTCAGCGACGTGGACGGCGCGATCGAGGCGTATCACCGCGCGCTCTCCCTCGATGAGCACGATGTGTGGGCGATGAACAACCTGGGCCTGATCTATATCGAACAGGGCCGGAGTGCCGATGCTCTCCCAGCGCTGGCCCGGGCCGTCGAGCTCAGAAGCAATTCTCCGGTGTTTCTGAACAATCTGGGCACGGCGCTCGAGCGGGCCGGCTACCCGGTCGCTGCCGCGAAGGAGTACGAGGCTGCCATTGCGGTAGACAGCAGCTATGCCAAGGCGTCGGCCAGCCTGGCCCGAGTCACCACTGCGGGGCAGCACCCGGAGTCTGAGCCGGTGGATCTGGGAGTTTTCTCAACCAGGTTCCAGGCAGACATCGAAGCCCGGCGCGGCTCGGATGATTTGACCACCACGCCTGACTCGAGCGCGGTACCTGATTCCAGCACCGACAGTATCGAGGGATTGAGCGACTCGAGCCGCGCATCGGTGGAGGCGGTGAGCGATACGTTGGAGGATTGTACCGGCGAGGACTGAACTTCCTTCAGCCTGGGTCCTCGGGAGGAGCTGCGTCGTCCAACACCCGGCGCAGCTCCTCTTCTTCTTCCGTGGTCAAGGGCCGAGCGCCAGGCGCCTGCGATTGGAGCAGCGCGCCCAGGAACACCCCGTAATCAAACTTCGCGCATACGGAGCACAGATCCCGGCTGTAGGACTTGCCGCCGACCTGCTGAGTCTGAAAGATCTCGGCCTCGCGCTCACCACAACGTTGGCACAGCATGATGCCCCCCTCAGTGCGCGATCACGGCCCGGGCCCTGGCAACCAGGGCGGTCAGCCCCTTCTCGGACTGCTCAGGATTCGCCTCGTTCGCCGTGTTCACTGCGAAGATGATTGCTTGTGAAGTGCGCGGGTTGATCAGGAGAAGCGATCTGAACCCCGCTTGGGACCCGCTGTGCTCGACCAGTCCCTGAGGCACCAGGAAAAACGATAGCCCGACTCCGGAGCCATACGTGCTCGATGGCGGAAGCTGCATGACCGGCTGCCACATATCCTCGAGCGAGCTGCGCTTGAGGACTGTGTCAAAGATGCGCTTCGTAGTCGTATCACCGTGCGTGGCGTTGGTAAGAAAGGCGGCATACTTGACCAGATCGGTCAGGGGAGCATTCCATCCGCTATTCGGGATGGTGATGCCGGGATCGAAGTCCCGGCCATTGGCAACTACCGCCTCGACGCCCGAGCTGTCCCGCTGGAGCGTGTAGTTGTTCGAGCGCCACCGCGCCAAATGATACGGCGTGACCCCGAAATAGCTGCGGCTCAGCCCGAGCGGGGTCCAGATGTTCTTCTGGATGTACCCCTCGTACGGGTCTCCGGTGAGCTGCTCGATGATCCGGGCCAGATAGATGAAGGCGGGGTTGCTGTAACCGAACTGCGATCCGGGCCGGAATGCGATTTCCTGGTACGGCATCATCGACACCAGCTGCTCCCAGCGGGTGGGCTCGAACGGCTCCCAGGATTTCCCCGCCTTGTACGGCCAGGTCGGGTTTTGAAACCCAGCGGTGTGGGAGAGGAGCATGCGGATGGTGATCGCGTCCATGGAGCCGAACCGGTTGTGCACCTGGCGCAGTTCGGGGATGTAGCTCGTCACCTTGTCATCCAGGGTGAGGAGGGCCCGGTCGCGCAGCTGCATGATGGCGATGGCGGTGAGTGTCTTGGTGATGGAGGCCCAGTGGTAGATAGTGCGCTCATCCACTGGCTCGCGGCGGGCGCGATCGGCCAGACCGCGCTCATGGTGCGCGATCACCCGTCCGTCCTGCATGATCAGGGTGCTGGCTCCGACTACACTGTCCGCGATCGCGTAAGAGTCGAACGCCTGGACGAACGCCGGCCATCCTGCCGGCTCGGCTTTCGCCGGTTGGCGTTGTGCCTGCGCCATGGGCGTACTCAGGAGCAGCGACCAACAGACCACCGAAATGCATCGTTCCATGCCGGCCACCCTCATCAGGTAGCTTGCGGCCGGCCGAAGACGAAGGATCCATACCCCAGGAGGAGCAGGCCGTAGATCGCGACACTCGACCAGCCGAAGTTATTCACCAGGCCCCAGAACTGTGCCGTCAGCGAGACCACGAACCCCGCCAGGGAGCCAAGGAACGAGCCGAGTACCACGCCGCGCCGGGTTGTTGGGTCGCTGACGTCACGGATCAAATAGAAGACCAATCCAAGCTGGACCAGCGCGGAGCCGAAGAAGCGGGCCATGAGAACAACCGTCGGCTCCGCTGCCACTCCATACATCGAGAGGACTCTGGCCGGAGCAAACAGGAAACCGATCCCGAACGCGAGCGCGAGCAGGCCGGCGAGGCGAAGGAGCGTGCCGAGTCGCATGGATGTCTCCTTGGTGTTTCAGGGCATGGTCCTGGACGGGGACTGTAGAGTATACGCCCTGCGGACGCAGATTTCGAACCGGTGACGGGGAACCAGGGTCGTGCGCCGTGTGTTGCCTAAACGGTCGCAGCACCGACATCACTCGTCGAAGGAGAACCGCATCATGACCACCGCCAGACCGACCGCCGTCCCCGCCGCCGCGGCCGGTACCATCACGCTCGGCGGAGACCTCACCGTCAACCGCATGGGATTCGGAGCCATGCGACTCACCGGCAAAGGAATCTGGGGTCCGCCGAAGAATCCCGAACAAGCTGTCCGCGTGCTGCAACGGGCCGTCGAGCTCGGGGTGAACTTCTTCGACACGGCGGACTCCTACGGGCCGCACGTCTCGGAGGAGCTCATCGCCGAGGCACTGTACCCCTACCCCGGTCTCGTCGTCGCCACCAAGGGTGGGTTCGAACGGCCCGGTCCCGATCGATGGGTCGAGAACGGGCGGCCCGAAGCCCTGCGCGAGAAGCTGGAAGGCAGCCTCCGACGACTTCGGGTCGAGCGGATCGACCTGTGGCAGCTTCATCGGATCGACCCCAAGGTCCCCGCTCAGGAGCAGTTCGAGGCAGTCCGGGAATTCCAGCGCGAGGGCCTCATCCGTCATGTCGGGCTGTCGGAGGTGTCGGTGGACCGGATCGAGCAGGCCCGAAAGGTGGTGCCGATCGTCTCGGTCCAGAACCGCTACAACGTGACCGACCGGAAATGGGATGCCGAGGTGGATTACTGCGAGCGCGAGGGTCTCGCGTTCATCCCGTGGTTCCCGCTGTCGGCGGGCACCCTGGAGGACGAGGCACTTCATCGGGTCGCACAGCGCCATGGGGCAACGGTGTACCAGGTCGCACTGGCCTGGCTGCTGGCCCGCTCGCCGGCAATGGTCGTGATTCCGGGTACGTCCTCGGTCGAGCATCTGGAGGAGAACGTCGCCGCAGCGGAGATCAGGCTCAGCAAGAAAGATATGAAGGAGCTGTGACTGCAAAGAAAAGTGTCTAGGAGCGCGCCCGGTGTGAGCCGGGCGCGTTGCACATGAGCCCCAAGGGCGACTGTATATTGCCTCCATGTCCCTCACCAGCCGCGACAGCGCTGCCCCGACCCCGCCGATGCTCAAGCATTGGCGGGAGATGAAGGCCCTGCATCCTGACGCGATCCTCTTCTACCGGGTCGGCGACTTCTACGAGATGTTTCATGAAGACGCGGAGCTCGCCGCCCGGATTCTCGACATCACCCTGACCTCGCGGGGCGACGGCGCGCCACTCGCGGGCGTGCCGGTCAAGGCGGCGGCCGAGTATCTCCGCCAGCTGGTTGGTGCCGGCCACCGCGTCGCCATCTGCGAGCAGGTGGAAGACCCCAAGCTTGCCCGGGGGCTGGTGCGGCGCGAAGTGGTCGAGACACTCACCCCCGGGGCCCTGATGCAGGAAGGGTGGGTCGCCGGAAGTCGGAACAACTGGATAGTCGCGGTGGGGCGGGGAAGCAGGGAAGCGGGGATGCGGGACAGTGAAGCGGGGAAGCGGGGAAGCGGGGAAGCAGGGCTGTCCATCGTGATAGGGTTGGCGGCCGTTGACCTGAGTACCGGCGAATTCGTCCTCGAAACTTTGAACGAAGAAGGTCTTGAAGAGGCGCTTTCACGGCTTGGCCCGGCCGAGATTGTGATTTCCTCCGGTGACGCTTCCCCCCTTCCCCCCTTCCCCGCTTCCCCGCCGCTCACGACTCGTCGCGAGCCCTGGGAATTCGACGCCGGACTCGCCCACGAAGAGGTGGCTCGTCGATTCGGCCTCGCCTCCCTGGACGGCCTCGGCCTGGGGCCGGAAGACCAGCCGGCCGTTGGTGCAGCCGGCGCGTTGCTTCGCTATCTCGGCGAGTTGCAGCCCGGCGGCCTGCCCCATCTCACCCGGCCGATCGTCCGCCGCAGTGACGCGTTTCTCTGGGTCGATGAGATGACCCGGCGAAATCTCGAGCTGATCGAGCCACTCCGAGCGGGTGCCCGGGGCTGCACCCTGCTCGAGACGATCGACGCCACGGTGACCCCGATGGGCGGGCGGCTTCTGCGTCAATGGCTGCTCTCCCCCCTCCGCGATCCGGCCGCGATCAATGCGCGGCTCGATGCAGTCGAGGTGATGGTGGACGACGCGCGGGGTCGGGGCCGGCTTCGGGAGGGGCTCGATGGCGTGCGTGACCTCGAACGGCTGGCCGGCCGAGCCGCCGCGGGCCGCGCCACTCCCCGGGAGCTTGGCTCGCTACGCGATTCGTTTCAGCGGCTCCCCGACGTTGCCGGGGCGCTCGCGGCACTCGCCGGCTCTACCCTTCCGGCCGGCGGCCACAGTGACGCACTGGCCGAGGCCGCCGACGAGCTGGACCTCCTTGCCGACCTGAGCTCCCAGCTTTCGCTGGCTCTCGCGGACCGACTTCCGTCCACCCTTACCGATGGTGGGGTCATCCGCCCTGGCTATGACTCGGAGCTCGACGAGCTGAGATCCCTCCGCGATGGAGGGCGCCAGTACATCGCGTCGCTGCAACAGCGGGAACGGGAACGAAGCGGCATTCCCTCGCTCAAGGTCGGGTTCAACAAGGTCTTCGGTTATTACCTGGAGGTAACCCACACCCACGCCGATCGGGTTCCTGCGAACTATGAGCGGCGTCAGACCCTCGCCACAGCCGAGCGCTACGTCACTCCCGAGCTCAAGGACTATGAGGCCCGGGTGCTCGGCGCGGAGGAGCAGATCGGCACCCGGGAGGCGGAACTGTTCGGTGCGGTTCGCGCGGTGATCGGCCAGGCCATCGGGCGGATCCAGCAAACCGCCCGGGTTCTTGCCCGGCTCGATGTCTGGGCGGGCCTGGCCGAGCGGGCGGTAGCGGGCCGTTACGTACGGCCCCAGGTGACGGACGCGTTCGCGCTGACCCTGCGCGAAAGCCGGCATCCGGTGATCGAGCGGATGATGGCCCGCGAGTCGTTCATTCCCAATGATGCCCGGTTCACCGAGGCGGAGCGGGTGGCTCTGGTGACTGGCCCGAATATGGCGGGGAAATCCACCATACTTCGGCAAATCGGACTCTGCGTGGTTCTTGCCCAGATGGGGTCGTTCGTGCCGGCGGCCCAGGCGTCGATCGGCACGGTGGACCGGCTCTTCACCCGGGTTGGGGCGAGCGACAACCTGGCACAGGGGCAGTCCACCTTCATGGTGGAAATGAGCGAAACGAGCGCCATCCTGCACAACGCCACAGCGAGGAGCCTGGTGCTCCTCGATGAGATAGGCCGCGGCACCTCGACCTACGATGGCGTGGCGATCGCCTGGGCCGTGACCGAGCACCTGCACGATCGAGTCGGGTGCAAGACCATGTTCGCCACCCACTATCACGAGCTCATGCAATTGCCCGAGCGGCTGCAGCACGCGCGGAACTACAACGTGGCGGTTCGGGAAGCGGGAGATACGGTCGTCTTCCTGCACCGGCTCGAGCCCGGGGGCACCGATCGGTCTTACGGGATTCATGTCGGCCAGTTGGCCGGCCTTCCCAGCCAGGTAGTCGCCCGGGCGCGGGACATTCTGACCACGCTCGAGGGCGAGCATCGTATGGTGCCGGGGCCGCCGCCGGCCGCGTCGCGGGACCCGGGCCAGCTGGCGCTGTTCCGTGATCCCCCCGAGCCCGATCCGATGGTGGAGGAGCTCAAGCTGCTCGACGTGAACGCGCTCACCCCGTTGGAGGCGTTGAACCGGCTGGCGGACTTCAAGCGCCGCGCGGGCCAACGGGAATGACAACGCGGGCAGCGGTCGTCTGGACAACGGTCCCGGTGCTGGTGCTCGCTGTCATCGCCTGCGAACGCAAGGATGACGGGACCATGAGGCTGATCGACCACGACGCCGCGCCGCCGGTGATTCCGGCTGAGGAGCCACCGGTGGCAATCAACCCGGTGTCGCCGGTGCGCTACCCACCGGCCCTGCTGCAGCAGGGCATCGAGGGCAGCGTGCTGCTCCGGCTGTACGTTGATGCGGCCGGCGTCGTGACTCCGGACTCGACCCGGATCGCCGAGTCGAGCGGCTACCCGGCGCTCGACTCCGCTGCCCTGGCCGGCGCGGCGGAGCTCCGGTTTTCGCCCGCGCTGCTCCAGGGACGCCCCGTCGCGGCTCCATTTCTTCAGCCGGTGCACTTCCGCAGCCCCCGCTCCCGGAGTACTACGGAGTGAGCCCTCCCCAACACCTCGAGCCGTACGAGTCGGTCCTGGAGACGGTCGGCTGGACCCCGCTCATCCGGCTGGCCCGGCTGGGGGCGGGTGTGCGCACACCGGTCTACGCCAAAGCCGAATACGTGAACCCCGGCGGTTCGGTGAAGGACCGGATCGGGCTGGCGATCATCGAGGACGCGGAGCGGCGGGGCGATCTCCGGCCCGGCGGCACCATTGTGGAAGGAACTAGCGGCAACACCGGTGTCGGACTGGCCATCGCGGCGGCGCTCAAGGGATATCGCTGCGTCTTCACCATGCCCGACAAGATGTCGCAGGAGAAAGTCCGCTTGCTGAAGGCATTCGGAGCGGAGGTGGTGATCACGCCGACCGCAGTCCCGCCGGATCACCCCGACAACTACGTGATGAAGGCCAAGCAGATCGTGAAGGAGACTCCCGGAGCGATTCTAGCCAATCAGTTCTATAACGAGATCAACCCCGAGGCCCATTACGCGACGACAGGCCCCGAGATCTGGGAGCAAACCAAGGGACGAGTCACCCATCTGGTGGCGGGGGCCGGTACCGGTGGCACCGTCAGTGGGGCCGGCAAGTATCTGAAGGAAAGAAACCCGGGGATCAAGGTGGTGGCGGGTGACCCGATCGGGTCACTGTATACCCACTACCATCGCACCCATAAGCTGGGCGACGGCCACCCCTACAAGGTAGAGGGGATCGGGGGAGACAAGATCCCGACCACGATCTGGTTCGATTGGATCGACGAGTTCCGGCAGGTCTCCGACCGTGCCTCGCTGGTGATGGCGCGTCGCCTGGCCCGAGAAGAGGGGATTCTGGCCGGGGGCTCGACCGGCCTGAACGTCGCCCTGGCGCTGGACATCGCCCGCGAGGTGGACGACCCGAAGGCGCTCGTCGTCACCATCCTCTGCGACACCGGGGAGCGCTACCTCTCCAAGGTGTTCAACGATGAGTGGATGCAGGAGAACCAGATGCTCGATGCGCCCCGGACCACGGTGGAGCAGCTGCTCGAACGCCGGCCCCATGATTCCCCTCCGCTGGTGAGCGTGGCCCCGTCCGCGGCGGTCCGCCAGGCGCTCAATCTGATGAATACCTGGGGGGTGAGTCAGATTCCCGTGCTCGAGGACGGCCGTTCAGTCGGTGGGTTGGTCGAGGGAACCCTGATGACCCGGGCGCTGGCGCAGCCGGCTCTGCTCGACCGTCCGGTGCGCGAGGTCATGGAGCCTCCCTTCCCTGAGGTCGAGGCCAACTATCCCACCGACCGGCTCGGCGCCATGCTCACCCGGGAGAGCCCGGCCGCGCTGGTTCGCAAGGACGGTAAGCTGGTTGGCATTGTGAGCCGGTACGACGTGCTGCAGCAACTGATCGGCACGAGATAGCCGCGTCACGCTTTTCTCAGGAGTTGGATGCGCGTAACCGTCCTGACTGGTGGGACTTCGACCGAGCGAGACGTGGCCCTCGCCTCGGCTGTACAGGTCATCGCCGCCCTCCGCTCCCGGGGGCACCACGTAGCTGTGGTGGATACAGCGCGGGGCTACATCCCCGCGGGCGATGAGCCGGCGCTACTCTCTGGGGTCGTGGGTGCCGAGCCGCCGTCGATCGAGCAGCTTCGGAGTCTGGAACAGGGGCTGCTGCTCTCAGGCCTGGCCAACCTGGCCGTAGTCAGGGATGCCGATGTGCTGTTCCTTGCACTCCATGGCGGACGGGGCGAAGATGGCACC
>Ga0307308_10000515_pt1 | contig 13989 bp, 19 predicted proteins | sample ER_DNA_195_FD_194501 | JGI IMG/M metagenome (GOLD analysis project Ga0307308, IMG submission 194501) | Bulk soil microbial communities from the East River watershed near Crested Butte, Colorado, United States - ER_DNA_195 | ecosystem: Environmental > Terrestrial > Soil > Floodplain | place...
ACGGAGCCAGCGCCGATCGACGGGCTCGAGCGGCTGGTAGGCCAGGTAGACGATTCCGTCGGCCAGGGAGAACTCCGGAGCGCCCTCCATCTCGTTCAGGGTGTACTCGCCGACGAACAGGAGGACCGCGTCGCTGTGCGCCACGCGACCGGCCAGATCGTAGATCGCGTGTCGGAGCGGACGCTCATCGACGTAGTCGCGAAGGGCCTTGGCGCTGTCGATCACGACCACGACCGGCTGTGCCTCGAAGCACCTGCGAACGACCTCATCGATCACCGGGTCGAGTCCTTTCTCGCCTTCCTCCAAAAGACCCTCGAGGTGGACGAACTCGACGCGCCTCTCGAGCGAGCTCGCGTCGAAGAAGTCGAACGGCTCGAGGTGTCGGACCAGCTTGAAGTGGGGTTCCGACAGCGTCGTGTAGTAGATGGCCTTGCGCTCCGGAGTCGCGTTGGCGAAGCAGATCTGCTGGGCGAGGATCGTCTTGCCGGCCCCCGGACCCCCCGCGAGGATCACGAGCGACCCGGCGGGCAGCCCGCCGCCCAGAATGAGGTCGAGCTCTGGGATGCCGGTGGGCAGATGCTCCACGCGTCAGCCTCCGCTTCCGGCGAGAGAGCGCGCCGCCTCGACGACCGCCTCCGGGTGGAAGGGCTTGCCCACGATTGCGTCCACGGCGGCCACGTCGGCGTGGGGATTGGCGCTGATCAGCAGAATCGGAATGCGAGCCGTTTCCGGATCGGCGCGGAGGCGTCCGACGAGGTCGCGCCCGTTCATCACCGGCATCATCAGATCGGTCACCACCAGGTCCGGAGGCGACTCCTTCGCTCGCTCCAGCGCGGCGGCGCCGTGCGGCGCCTCGACGACCTCGTACCCGGCGCTCTCGAGGATCATTCGGAGAAGGAAGCGCATGCTCGACTCGTCGTCGACGACCAGGATCGTTCTCACGAGACGGACCCACCGCTTATGCCGTGAAGCAAGATCGGGGCGAGACTACCCGGCGGGGGTCTTTCTGCCAAGATGAGCCGACGCCTAGGAAGGGAACATCGGATGCCCGTCTGCGAAGTCTGCGGAAACGACTATGACAAGGCATTCGAGGTACGTGCGGGGGGCTCGACCCACACCTTCGACAGCTTCGAGTGCGCGATCCAGGCGCTCGCGCCGATTTGCGCACACTGCGGCTGTCGGGTGATCGGACACGGCGTCGAATCGAACGGCCAGATCTTCTGCTGCGCGCACTGCGCCAGTGAGGAGGGAGTCTCGAACCTCCGCGACCGCAACTAGACGCGGCCGCGGGGGCGTGGCGATGGAGTGGCCTCGCCGCTGAAAGAGGAACTTCCACGGAGCAAGGGCGGCCGGAAACTCCCACCTGTGTCGACCAGCGGGCCCGAGCCCTCCCCTTGCAGTGCTCGCCCACGGCGGCGCAGGGCGAACCCGCTCGACGTGTAGGAGCTCGAGCAAGCCCTATCCGAGTCGAACTTTCGCCCCGATCTTTGCCCGTCTGAGCCGCGCCTACCGGCCCGAGATGACCTGAGCTGTCCTGGGAAGCGTGATTTTGAGGGGAGAGGCTGCGCCGCTCAGACCTTCAAAAACCGGTGAGGCGGCGCAACCCGTCGCTGGGTAGGTTCGACTCCTGCGCCGCTCCGTTTAACTTCACGCCGTGAGACGCAGCTGCGCGACGCGCGAACCTAAGACGACAAGCCGCGTCAAGACCATCGCCAGAGCCATCAGCACGAACATCGCCCGCCAAGCGCCGCTGCCACTGATCGACTCGGCTCTCGAAAAGCTTCCGACCGTATGGCCGAACGATGTGTGCGTCGCGGCCTCGGCGAAGATGATCCGCCCGCCGATGACGATCAACCAGACAAGGGCGTACATCACACCCGTGCGCGCGACTATCTCGCCCGTCGGCCCGCGTTCAACGCGGACGAACAGCGACGCGATCAACGCAAACACCGCGCCCGCGGCCGCCCCAACGATGTAAAAGCGCACGTCGTCGCCGACTGTCGGCGCATTGCGCAGGTACTCCAACCCGGCGACCACAACGATGATCAACGGAATCGTGAAGCGTCGCCGCGTCACCACCCGTCGCCCGAGCTGCGTGAAGACGATCGCAGCCAGAAGCGCCAAGTTGATGACAATTTCAGTCGTTGTCATGCGACAGGAAAGACCCTTTCGGTCCTTGGCGCTCGCGTGGCGCCTAGCGTAGCGCGCGAAGTTCTACGCCTGCGCCGCTCCGTCTACTCCCTCCTCCGAAGGCACCGAGGTGCCGAGTTTTGACGCCGCGGGTACGGTCTCTCCCGTGAGACCGCTTGCCGGGACGCTTGCGGCCTTCTGCCTGGCCATCGCACTCGCAGGCTGCGGGGGAGGATCCAGCCCGACGACGGCGCAAGCCGAGCTTCCGCGTGCCCTCGCCGACGATCTCGCCTCGAAGAGCGACTCGATCGCCGACGCCCTCGACGCCGGCGATCAATGCAAAGCCGCGCAGCTCGCCGACGAGCTCAAGAACGCCGTGGAGGCCGCGGTCTCCGGAGGACAGGTGCCGTCCGCATTTCAGGGGGAGCTCGTGCGTAACGCCACCGATCTCCAGAACGAGGTCAACTGCGACGAGAAAAAGCACGAGGACAAGGGCAAGAAAGAGGGCCACAAGCAGGACGGCGAGACGACCACGCTGGGAACGACGATCTCGACCACGACGACCACCGGGGGGAACGACTGAGCGTCGAGACCCTCGACGGCGGCAGGTATACCCTCGAGGAGATCCTCGGGCGAGGCGGCATGGCTTCGGTCTATCTCGCCCGGGACGGCGAGCTAGACCGGCATGTCGCCGTCAAGGTGCTAGCCGAGCACCTCGCCGACACCGCGAGCTTCCACGACCGGTTTCTCCGTGAGGCGAAGCTCGCCGCCCAGCTCTCCCATCCCAACGTCGTCCAGGTCTTCGACGTCGGAGAGGACGACGGAAGGCCGTTCATCGTCATGGAGTGCGTCCAGGGGTCGACGCTGGCCGCCGAGCTGAAGCAGCGAGGCCCGCTCGACCCGACCGACGTGGTCGATCTGGCGCTGCAGATTTGCGGCGGCCTCGAGCACGCCCACGCGGCGGGACTCGTCCACCGCGACATCAAGCCGCAGAATCTGCTCCTGCGGCCGGACGGGACCGTCAAGATCGCCGACTTCGGCATCGCGCGCGCGGCCGAGACAACGCGGCTGACGCAGATCGGCAGCGTCCTCGGGACTGCCGCCTACCTGGCGCCGGAACAGGCCCTCGGCGAAGAGGTCACCGCCGCGGCCGACATCTACTCACTCGGCTGCGTCCTTTACGAGCTGTTGACCGGCCGCATGCCTTATGTCTTCGAGACGCTGCCCGAGCTCGTCGTGAAGCACCGCGAGGAGGCAATTCCGCCGCTGCGCGAGTTGAGGCCCGAGGTTCCCGAGCGGCTCGAGGCCGCGGTGATGCACGCCCTCGCGCGGAACCCCGAATACCGGCCGGCTTCGGCTGCCGAGCTGGCACAGGAACTTGCGATCGCCTCGCCCGATCCCCCAACCCAGCCGCTCCCGAGGCCAAGCGGCGTGGAGGCGACCGCGGTGCTCACACCTGCCACGCGCGTCCGGACGACGCCCATGGCGCCTCCGCCGCGACGCGACTTTGCATTTCCGAGAGGACGCGGGTTCTGGCTCGGCATGGTGGTCGTCGTAGCAGCGATTGTGATCGCGGTGGCGATCGCGCTGGCCGCCCGCGGCGGCGGTGGAGGTGGGAGCTCGACTCCGGCTCAGCCGCAAAGGGTCGAGCCTGTGCCGGCGGCTTCGGACTCGGCAGGCCAGGCTCGCAACTTCGCCGACTGGCTGCGCTCGCATTCGGGCTAGGCCGGTGGCAGCGGCTTCCCGATCCGTGAGTACAGCGGGCGCAGCTCCTTCAGCTGCGCGTCGGCGAGCTCCAGCTCCTTCGCGAGCGTGTGCACCCAGCGCTCCGCGATGACGAGATCGGTCTCGAGCTTCTCACGTTCCTCTCGAAGCGCCTCCACATCCGAACGCAACCTCGCCAGCTCGGCGTCCTGGTACTCGAGCCTGTCCACCAGCTCGGGCACGAGCGCTTCTTCCTCCCACACGGGTGGGCGTCCTTGCGGCTCCATTGACTCCCCCTTTTAGTGACTCTCCGCACCACATCTAAGTCGGAAACGGCGACTTGTAAACGGGGGACTCGTTTTAGCGTTTCAGACCGAGCATGACCTTGAGTCTTCCAGCGTTCTTGAGCGCGTATCCGTTCCAGTCGTTGTTGAAGTAGGCGAAGACCTCGACCCGCCGGCGCCATTCGGCGATGCGAGCGGCCCACTCCTCCAGCTCCCGCTCCGAGTAGTTGCCATTCCGTCCGCGTCTCCCATGGTGGAAGCGGATGAACGTCCAGTCGGTGGTCAGCTCGTGGGTCTGGAACGGGCGGCGCGGGTGATCGCCGATGACGAGCGCAACACGGTGCCGGCGCAGAAGCGCATAGACGTCCTCAACGAACCAGCTCGGGTGGCGGAACTCGAAGCAGTGGCGACCGGCGGGAAGCTGCGCGAGCGCGGAAGCGAGGCGCTCGTCGTTTCGGTGGAAGTTCTCCGGGAGCTGCCAGAGCACCGGCCCCAGCTTGGGCGAGCGGACCAGCGGCTCGATCCGCTCGTAGAAGCGCTCCACGCCGCGCGCCATGTCGGTCAGGCGCTTCATGTGCGTGAGGTAGCGGCTCGCCTTCACGGCGAACAGGAAGCCGTCCGGCGTTTCCCTCACCCAGGAGGCGACTGACTCACGCTTGGGCAGGCGGTAGAAGGTGGTGTTGACCTCAACTGTGTCGAAGAGGCCTGCGTAGTGCTCCAGCCAGCGCCGCGCGGGCAAGCTCTTGGGATAGACGAGCTCGCGCCAGTGCGGGTAGTTCCAACCGGAGCAGCCGATCCGGACCGGCTTCACATGGCGGTTATGCCGCGAGAGGCGGGATCTACGCCTGCGCCGGAGCCGGAGTCCGGCGCCAGCTCACGAGCGGTCGCAGGAAGAACGTCAGGGCAGTCGTCAGGAACACGATCCAGACACCGACTTCAAGGGCTGACGGATCGCTGTTGTAACCGAAGAGCGCGGTGAGGAACTTGCCGAGATGTGAGTTCTCGCTCACAGCGCCGCTGGTGTTCCATACGTGCTCGATTGTCTGCGGGAGAAGACTGGCCTCTTGGAACTCGTGCACTGCGTGCGCGAGCAGGCCCGCGGCGAAGACGATCAGGAGGATGCCGGTGGCTGTGAAGAACTGGCGCAGGTTGAGCCGGCGCGAGCCCATGTAGAGGGCAACGCCTAGGGAGATCGAGATCGCCAGCCCGACGACAGCACCGACGAGCGTCGCGACCGGGCTGGAGCTCTCGCCGACGGCGAAGAGGAAAAGCGCTGTCTCCCAGCCCTCGCGCAGGACAGCGAAGAAGACGACCGATGCGAGGCCGACTGCCGAGCCTGCTGCGATCGCGCTCGCGAGCTTCGCCTCCAGCTCGCTCTTGATGCTCCTGGCCTGCTTTCGCATCCAGAAGATCATCCACGTGAGGACCGCGACGGCCGAGAGCATTGCCACGCCGTCGAAGATGTATTCGGCGCGGCCGCTCAGCTCGCCGACGGTGAAGAAGAGCGCGGCGCCCATCGCGATCGAGAGCGCCACCGCCGCCGCAGTCGCGAACCAGATGAGGCGGAAGTAGCGCCGATTCTCGGTCTTCGCCAGGAACGCGAGAACGATGCCGACGATGAGCGAGGCCTCGAGGCCCTCCCTCGTCGTCACGAACGCTGCTCCCACGGTCCTCCCTCTCTTCGTTCCTCGCCGAATTGTAAGGCTAGCCTGACAAGCGCGGCGCCAGCATAGGTGGCGGCAAGCGAGCCTGTCAAACTGACAGCGATGATGTTCATCGCGGGCCTCTTTTCGGCTGCAGCAGTGTTTCTCTCGCCGACTCCGGCCTCGACTCCGCCTCTCATCTGCATCGATCCGGGACACGCCTCGACACCGAACCTCTCGACCGAGCCAATCGGGCCGGGCTCGAGCATCTACAAGATCAAAGACGGGGGCGGCGCGCCGGGCGAGCGGATCGTCGTGCTCCAGATCGGCTTCAAGCTGCGCTCTCTCTTACTCGCGCGCGGCTACCGCGTGGCTATGACTCGCACCGGTCCGACTTTCACGTACGGGAACGGCGGCAACATCGCGCGGGCCCAGTTCTGCAACGTCCGTCACGCGGCGCTGATGCTGCGCCTGCACGCCGACGGCTCGACCGACCGGAGCCGCCACGGCGTCTCGACCCTCTACCCCGCGTGGCATCGCGGCTGGACGGACGACATCTTCTATCCGAGCTGGCGTGCGGCAAGGCTCGTGCAGGCTGCGGTCGTCCGCTCGACCGGAGCGCTGAACCTGGGGCTCTCCCGCCGGGCCGACCTCACCGGCTTCAACTGGGCCAACGTGCCCGCGATCCTCATCGAGGAGGGCTTCATGTCGAACCCGACCGAGTCCCAGCGGCTCTACTCCTCGACGTACCAGTGGCGCGTGGCCCGCGGCCTTGCCGCCGGAACGGCGGCCTTCGTTCCACTCCCCTAGTCTCCCTCGGCTTCGACGAGCTCCCTCAGCGTCGCCAGGTCAGCTTCCAGCTGCCGCTGCGCGCGGCGGGCGACCAGCGGGCCCGCCAGGCGCGCGAGCCGACTCGTATGTCCCGTCTCGACCACGGTCGAGAGCCGCGTGCCGGTGTCGGTCGTCTCGAGCCGCTGCGTGCTCGTCGCCTCGAACGTTGCCCCGCGAAGGCGCACCTCGAGCAGATGTGGCGGCTCTTCCCGGACGACCTCCGTCTCGATCTCGATCCGCTGGCCGAGATCCTCGAAGACCTCGTGAAAGCGCCCTTCGCCAAGGACTTCGGATTCCGCGAGCGCGCCCATCCAGCGCAGACGCTTCTCGCGCGCGACCAAGTGCGGAAACACGAGCGCGGGCGGCGCGGCGATCTCCACCGTGTGCGCGATTCGGGCCAGCGATTACTGCGCGTCGGAGGCGCCGGGGGCGCGCCGCATCTCGTCGGCCGCCGCGCGAGCTTCCTCGTGGACGCGCCTCCGCATGGCCTCGAACTCATCCGAGGGCGGCGGCTCGCGTCGTCTCGGCTCCTCGGTGACGATGGTCTCGGCGCCCATGCCGGCGGCGTCGAACTCGGCCTCGTCCACCGCCGCGCTTCTAGCTTCATCGAGCTTCTCACGGAGCTCCTTGGCGCGCGAGTCCGCAGGAATGCGCTCGGCCGGTCGCACACGCGGCCGGCGTCGGCCAAGAAGGACCGCCGACGCTGCACCCGCGAGGGCCCCGAGAGCCAGTGCGGCCTTTTGATTCACAAACGTCACTCTCCCACGACGAACCGTCTGAGAGCAAGCTCCTGCGCTCGCTATACTCGATCGACTTCCTGTCTCGCCCGGCGCCGCCCGTTCCCGAGCGGCGCGAGCAGGCGAGGCCGCTAGACCGAGGGAAGGAGGGTTCGGGAACTGTGAACGCATACGAGATCATGCTGCTGCTCGATTCCGAGCTCCCTGAGGAGCGCCAGAACGAGATCCTCGCGCGCGCGCGCGAGTTGATCGAGAAAAGTGGCGGGAGCTGGGTCGGGCACGAGCCGTGGGGACGGCGGAAGCTCGCCTACGAGATCGACCATAAGGGCGAGGCCTACTACCACATCTTCCAATTCGACGCCGACCCGGCGACGCTCGAAGAGATCACCCGCGTGCTCAAGATCACCGACGGTGCGGTGCGGCACATGGCCGTCCGCCGTCCGGTGGCCCGCGCTCGGAAGGAAGCCGTCCCGGCCTCCGGGTAGCATACGAACGAATGTTCGACTGAGGAAGGAGAAGACCGTGGCCAACATCAACCGCGTCGTGCTCGTGGGGAACCTGACGAAGGATCCCGAGCTGCGACACACGCCGAGCGGAACGGCAGTCTGCAAGCTCCGCCTGGCCGTCAACACGCGTCAAAAGGACGCATCCACCGGAGAGTGGGGCGACAAGCCGAATTACTTCGACGTCACGGTCTGGGGCAACCAGGGCGAGAGCTGCGCCCAGTTCCTCGCGAAGGGCCGCCCGGTCGGAGTGGACGGGCGACTCGACTGGCGCGAGTGGGAGGCCCAGGACGGCACCAAGCGCCAGGCGGTCGAGATCATCGCCGACACCGTCCAGTTCCTCGGCTCCCGCGGCGACAGCGAGGGCCAGTCCCAGTACATCCCGCCTTCGGACGTCGCAGCCGACCAGTCCGACTTCGTCAAGGCCGGCGCCACGGCCGACGACGACATCCCGTTCTAAAGGAGAGCACTTGAAGCGCATGGCAACCCAGGGGAAGCAGAGCGGCCGCAGGCGGCCGTCCGCCTCCACGGGTCCGATCCGGCGGAAGAGCTGTTACTTCTGCAAGGAGAAGATCGAGGAAGTCGACTACAAGAACTACAACCAGCTGCGCCGCTACATCTCCGAGAAGGGCAAGATCCGCTCGCGGCGGATCACGGGCGCCTGCCGGCGCCACCAGGAACAGATCGCAGTGGCGGTGAAGCGCGCTCGGGAGATGGCGCTCCTTCCCTACGTCGCTCCGTAGGAGGTCGCGATGGACGTCATCCTGCTCCAGGACGTCGAGAAGGTCGGCCTCCGCGGTGAGGTCGTCTCGGTCTCGCGCGGATACATGCGGAACTACCTCGCGCCCCGCCGCCTCGCAGAAGCGGCCTCCGCGGCGCGAGTGACCGAGCTGCAAAAGCGGGACGCCCAGCGCGCTCGCCACGAGGCTGCGACCTTCGAGCAGGCGCAGGAGATCGCCCAGAACCTGGGCGCGGCCGAGCTTCGCTTCGACGTCAACGCGGGCCCACAGGGGACGCTCTTCGGCTCGGTGACGCCGACGGACATCGCCGACGAGATCTGGAAGCAGCTCAAAGTCCGCGTCGACCGGCGGAAGATCGATCTACCGGACACGATCAAGCGCGTCGGGCGCTACCAGATCCCCATCGAGGTCTTCACCGACGTCACCGCTGACGTGAAAGTGCTTGTCGTCCCGGAGGGCGGCGAGCTCCCGCCCGAAGAGGAACTCGAGGCGATGGCCGCCGCCGAAGCCGAGGAAGAGGCCGCTCGCGAGGCAGCCGAAGCCGAGGCGACTGCAGCCGTGGAAGCGGCGATCGAGGACGCGGAGGCCGAGGCCGCCGAGGCAGAGGCCACCGACGCAGAGGCCGAGGCATCGACGACCGAGTCGGAGCCGGAAGAGGACGGCGCGGAGGCTGCAGAGGCCGAGGCCGCGGCCCCGGAGGCCGAGCCCTCCTAGTCCTCCACAGGGCCGTCCACACGGCTCTGGACAGAACGCGAAAACGTCCGCACGGAGCGAAGAAATTGGGCGGCTGAGTGAACGGCTCGGTGTGGACGGCGGGCGGCTCTATGTGGACGCCGTCCGACGAGCCTGGGAACATCTGTTCCCTTGTGCCTGCAAAACGGCGTAATCGTCCTGTGGAAACGAGCCCGGTACAGGGTCCTTTACGGTCTCGTCCAATGGCGACCAACGGGGCCCGCGTACAGGCGGCGGTCGAGGATCCGCACGTTCCGCCGCAGAATCTGGACGCCGAGGAGTCAGTTCTCGGCGCGATGATGCTCGCCCCCGGCGCCATCGCCGCAGTGAGCGAGGTGCTGTCGAGCGACGGGCGCGAGTTCTACCGGGAGAGCCACGCGAAGATCTATCGCGCGGCGCTCGGCCTCTATGTGAAAGGCGAGCCCGTCGACGCGATCACCCTCGCCGATGAGCTCGACGAGCGCGGTGAGATCGAGGACGTCGGCGGCAAGGTCCGCATCCAGGAGCTCGCAGCCACGGTTCCCGCCACGGCCAATGCCGGACACTACGCACGCATCGTCCGCGAGACCGCCACGCTCCGAGGACTCATTCGCGCCGGCGGCGAAATCTCGCGGCTCGGCTGGGAGCGGCCCGGTGAGACGACCGAGCTGGTCGATCAGGCCGAGCAGATCGTGTTCGACCTCTCCCAGCAGCGGACTCGCGGTGAGTTCAGCCACATCGAGGAGCTTCTGAAAGAGAGCTTCGAGCGGATCACGGCGCTGTACGAGTCGGGGGCAGACGTCACGGGCGTGCCGTCGGGCTTCCGCGATCTCGACCGGATCACGTCCGGCTTCCAGGAAGGGAATCTGATCATCGTCGCCGCGCGCCCGAGCATGGGGAAGTCGGCGCTGGGCCTCTGCATCGCAGCAAACCTGGGCGTGCGCAAGGGGGTCCCCGTCGCCCTCTTCACCCTCGAGATGTCGAAGTCGGAGGTGACGCAGCGTCTCATGTGCAGCGAGGCGAAGGTCGAGTCGCAGCGCCTGCGGACCGGCAAGCTCGCGGCCGACGACTGGCCACGCCTGACTGCGGCCTGCGACAAGCTCGCGAAGGCGCCCATCTACGTGGACGACACGGGCTCGATCACGATGATGGAGATTCGCTCCAAGGCGAGGCGCCTCAAGGCGAAGCACCCGGAGCTGGGCCTCATTCTCGTCGACTACCTCCAGCTCATGACGTCCGGGACGAACGCCGAGAACCGCGTCCAGGAGGTCTCGCAGATCTCACGTTCGCTCAAGGTGCTGGCCCGCGACCTCGACGTCCCCATTCTCGCGCTGTCACAGCTTTCCCGGGCCGTTGAACAGCGCCACGACAAGCGCCCGATCCTCTCCGACCTCCGCGAATCGGGAAGCCTGGAGCAGGACGCCGACATCGTCGTCTTCATCTACCGGGACGAGTACTACGACGACGAATCCGACCAGCAGGGTCTCGCCGAGGTCCACATCGCCAAGCACAGGAACGGTCCGACAGACACGGTCAAACTGTCGTTCCTGCGCCGCTACGCGAAGTTCGCCGATCTGGCGGCTTGATGGCGAGCTGGGCGCCTTCTCATCAGCGGCATCGGGCCCCGGCCCCGCGGGACGACGTTCGCCGGAGCCCGGATCATGGCGTCCTCCGGCTCGGCCGTCATGTGGTGTCCGACCGTGACTTCGTGCTCCTCGCCCAAAGGCTCGGCGAGGTCGAACAGGAACTTGCGCCTCGCTCGTCCGACCCAACCGAGGCGGATTGCGATACGTCCGCCCTGCGCGAGGTGGTGCACGCCCGCCTGGCGCGGGATCTGGAGCTCCTCTCCGCCGCAGCCGAGCGCTCTCGCCTGTCCGCGCACTAAGCTGGGACGGCGATGCCTGCCACCGTAATAGTGGGCGCGCAGTGGGGCGACGAGGGGAAGGGCAAGATCGTCGACCTGCTCGCGGAGAGCTCCGACGTCGTCTGCAGGTATCAGGGCGGTCCCAATGCCGGCCACACGATCGTGCGCGACGGCGAGACCTTCAAGCTCCATCACGTGCCGTCGGGGATCCTCTATGGCGGGAAGGTCTGCGTCGTCGGCGCCGGTTGTGTCGTCGGCCCCGAGCTCCTCGTACGCGAACTCGACGAGCTCGAGTCGCGCGGGATCACGACTGCGGGCCTGCGCATCTCCGGGAACGCGCACCTGATCATGCCGTGGCACGTTGCGATCGACTCGGCCAGCGAGCGCCACCTCGGAAGGCTGCAGATCGGCACCACGAAGCGGGGCATCGGCCCGGCGTATGCGGACAAGGCGGCTCGTCTGGGAATCAGGGTCCAGGACGTTCTCGACCCCAAGATCCTCCGGCAGAAGTTCGAGACGGCGCTCGCGGAGAAGAACCTGCTGCTCGAGCGCATCCATGGCGTGGAGCCGCTCGACGCGGAGACGCTCGCCGACGAGATGGAGACCTACGCGGCCCGGTTGCGACCGTACATCGCGGACACATCCCTGCTCGTCGACCAGGCCCTTCGGCGCGGCGACCGCGTCTTGCTCGAAGGGGCGCAGGGCACGCTGCTCGATCTCGACCACGGCACGTATCCGTTCGTCACGTCCTCGAACCCGATCGCAGGTGCAGCCGCCACCGGTATCGGCATCGGGCCGACGCGCATCGACAGCGTCCTCGGTGTCGCCAAGGCCTACGTGACACGCGTCGGCGAGGGCCCGTTCCCAACAGAGATCGAAGGTCCTGACCAGGCACGCGTCCGGGAGCTTGGTGAGGAGTACGGGACGACAACGGGCCGAGAGCGCCGTTGTGGCTGGCTGGACATCGTCGGGCTCCGCTTCGCCGCGCGGGTGAACGGGATGACCGCCCTCGCGCTCACAAAGCTCGACGTGCTCTCCGACTTCGCCGAGATTCCGGTCTGTGTCCGCTACCGGCTCCCGGACGGAACGGAAACGGATGAGTTTCCAGCCCACCAGAGCGACTTTCACCACGCGGAGCCAATCTACGAGACTCTCCCCGGCTGGCGCGAGCCGCTCGAGAACGGGCTTCCGCCCGCCGCGCGGCGCTACGTCGCCTTCGTCGAGTCCGCGCTCGAGCTCGACGTGACGATGATCGGCACCGGTGCCGACCGTGCGCAGGTGGTATCGGCGCACGGACTCGCCTTGACGGGTCTTTGAGCTGGGTGACGCGGGCCGGGCGCTTGTGCCCGGCCCGCGTCGGCTGTTTCAGGATCGGTTCCTAGGCGATCCCGGGCTGACGCCGCCGGCGCAGCGCGAACGCGGCACCCGCGATCGTCAGGGCGGCCGCCGCTCCCGCCAGCCCGGCCGCTTCGCCGGGGCTGGGGGCCGAGATGCCCAATCCGCCGGAACCGGCCTCTGGGGCGGTCCGGTCGGCGCGGGCGCTCTCGATTCCGGCGTATGCATCCGGCGATGCCGGAGCGCCGGTGCGGACGTTCTCGATCGAGGCGTAAGCGTCGACGCCGGCTTCCGGGGCCGGCTGTCCGGCACGAACGCTCTCGATGTCTGCAGACGCGCCCTGCGAGGGCGCGCCGGCGCGAACGTTCTCGATTGCGGCGTAGCCATCCGGCGCCGCTTCCGGGGCCGGCTGTCCGGCACGGACGTTCTCGATGTCTGCAGACACGCCCTGCGAGGGCGCGCCGGCTCGAACGTTCTCGATCGAGGCGTAGGGATCGGATGCGCCGCGCACCGCGGCCCCACCGAACTGATCGACGGCCGCCTTGGCGCCGCCGACGGCGGCTCCCGCGGTTGCGACGACGATCGATAGGGCGACAGCCGCCTCACGCATGCCGTGGGCCTCGACGTCCGCATCGAACGCCGCCCGGAGCGATTCGGGATCGATGATCAGAGTTACCCGCTCGCCACTTGATTCACGAACGAGCTTCTCGAGATCGGCCCGCGTCCACTCGACGGCGACCCGTCGCTTCTCCAGCTGCCCGTTCGAAGAACGGACTACATCGAGCAGGAGCTCAGCTTCGCCGTCCTCCGCTTCCAAGGCCTCTTCGACCTCGTTGCGCGGAATAGTGATCGTGAGCGTTGTCTCGACGCCCGAGTCCACCAGCTTGGCCCTGGTGCTCACCTCTTCCATTCGGCCTCCCTTCCTGCGCCACTCGGGCGCATTGCGACCCACGTCCTCTCGACGGAGCGCAGCAGGCAGATCTTCCCAGTCACTTGCACTCGATGCAACAAGACCGGTTAGCCAAGCGCAAGATCGGCCGGCGTATTCACGTTCTTCAGCTCTGCGACGCCCGCGTGAACGACACGCACCTCGAGCTCGCCCAACGCCTCGCCAAGGCCCAGCTCGCCGGCTGCGATTCGTCGCTCGAGCACGGCCAGTGCCGAGGGCCGGTAGGCGCCCGGTAGCGGACCCGACTGCACGACGGCGGCGTCGGCGCCGTCGAGCGCCCTCACGAGCGAGCGCAAGAGCCCTGGCGATACGAGGGGCATGTCCGTGGGAAGGACGACGCAGACCTCGGCCTTCGCGAAACGGAGGCCCGCCGCGACTCCCACGATTGCGGCACGCTCTTCAGAGCCGTCGTCGAGGACGGCGAACGGAAGTGGAAGCGCGTCCTCTCTCTTTCCGACCACGAGCACTCTCGCGCAGACTTCCTCGAGCACTCGGTGGGCACGCACTGCCAGCATCTCCCCGCCAAAGTGCGCGAGCGCCTTGGGAGAACCGAAGCGC
>Ga0307308_10000517_pt1 | contig 13967 bp, 14 predicted proteins | sample ER_DNA_195_FD_194501 | JGI IMG/M metagenome (GOLD analysis project Ga0307308, IMG submission 194501) | Bulk soil microbial communities from the East River watershed near Crested Butte, Colorado, United States - ER_DNA_195 | ecosystem: Environmental > Terrestrial > Soil > Floodplain | place...
AGACTAGCGGATACGTCGCCTCTGGCTGCGCCGCAAGACGACGGGCAGGAGTCGCGCGTGGCCGATTGCGAACACGACCGCGATGAGCCCACCGATCCCGAGAAGCATGGTCGGCCAGCCATCGGAACCGGAGGACGCCGGGGCCGCGGCCGTGTCGGTTGGTGGAGGAGTCAGGGGCGGTGTGCCGGTTTCCCCGAGGACCGCGCCGGACTGGCCGCCGCCGGACGATCCGCCCGGCGCCGGGCTGGCGCCAATCCCGCCGACGTTGCCGTTGTTCTCATTCGGGGTTGGCGTGGGCGTGGCTCCGGCGGGTTGCTGGCCACCGACCGGGGTGGGCGTCGGTGTTGCTCCAGCCGGTTGACCGGCGCCGGCCGGCGTCGGTGTCGGTGTAGCGGCGGTCACGGGCTGCGTCGTTGGGGCGCAGCGGACCCAGAAGACCTTCATCTTGTCGTGCTTGCCGGTGTCGCCGTCCCAGAACAGCTTGTAATGACCATCCGGCAGCTTGTATGCGCCGGTCTCCGGCTGGCGATCCCCCCCGTCGCCGACGGTGTCGTAGGTTCCGGTCATCACCACCACACCCTTGTCTCCGGGCGACCATTCCTGGATCTCCCACGTCCCGGACTGTTCCGGATCGGCAAAGAAGAAGTGAAGGTGGAAGGTACAGACGTGCGGTTGGTTGCGAACCTCGGGCGAGGGTTCGCCGGCGCCGTCGTGAATCTTGACCGTGCCGTTGTTCCCCGGAGTGTTGGGATGGGCCGCCAGCGCGGTCGGGCCGGCCATCGCGAGGGTTCCCAGGAGCCCAGCCGTCAGGAGGGCGCCAACGCGCGCGAAACGTGACGCGAGTGATCCTTTCATCGTGTTGCTCTTCCGTGCAGCCGGGCACAGTTACCGATGGCGGTGAGCCCGGCCCTCCGTCGTCGGCGCGTTCCAGCGGCAGTACACGCCCGTCGATCGATCGGTCGAGAAGGATAAGTGCGAATTCTTGTTGAAACGGCGTGACAGGCTGGCGCGCGTGAGCGCAGTGTGCGTAGGCTCGCTTGGGGACGTTGAGGATGAATTCTCGCCCACGCCCGGCCGCTCTCAGATCGGCTTGAACGCCTCGAACGGCTGGCGACAGTCGCGGCAGTAGAAGAGCGATCGGCAGAGCGTCGGGCCGAAGATGCTGTCCATGGCGACGCGGATAGAGTCGCAATACGGGCAGTGGACGGCGTCGATATCGGCGGGCGGCGCGAAGCCGGATCGACGCAGCCGTTCCCGACCCTCCGGGCTGATCCGGTCCGACGTCCACGGAACCTCGAAGCTGACGCTGACCTCGACCGGCCGACCGAACGACTGAAGGCGGTCGTTGACGGCCGACCGAATGAGCTCGATCGCCGGGCACCCAACGAACGTCGGCAGGAGATCGATGCGGATCGTGCCGTCCGACCCGACTTCGGCACGGTGGACGATGCCGAGATCGAGAATCGAGATCGTCGGGATCTCGGGGTCGGTGATCTCGGCCAGAGCGGCCCGGACTGCCGACTCGTCGACGATCGGCGCTGTCACGCTCACCAGATCGCCCCCGGGTCGGAGCGCCGCACCGAGGTGAACTCGCCCCACAACCAGCGGAACGGCTCGCCGTGTGTCGTTCGGCCGCGGTCAAGATCGCCGGATGGCGGCATTGGCAGGTCGAGTCCGACGAAGAGCGGTGTGATCGTTGCGCGCCAGCGGGCTTCGAGGGCCGTCATCGGTTCTGCGATGAGACCGGTCTCCACGAGCTGCGCCTCGCCGTCGAGCGGCGTGAAGACCGTGGCTGCATCCGGGGCGAGCTCCTCGAGCGCGGCGACGAGACGCTCGCGCGGCTCGCCCGGATGGCGCGCCAGGCGCTCGAGCCAGGTCGTGGCGTGCATGACGTGATAGCGCTCCTCGCGCCGGATCTTGTCGACGAGCTCACGAAGTGGCGCGAACGACGACGTTGCCAATCCTTCGAGTCGGGTGCCATCGGCCGTGTCGTAGAAGTAGCGCCTCGCGATCGTCATCGCCCAATCGCCACGGCCGTGGTCGAGAAGCCGGGCGTGGCGATAGTCGCCCGGTTCGCGGTCGTAGGCGATGGCGTCCGCCGTCTGTCCGTCCCCGCGCAAGTCCGCGAGGAGTTCGTACAGCGCCCGGGCGTGGCCGAGCTCGTCCTGGGCGAGCGAGCTCATCGCGATGTCCTCCTCGAGGATCGGCGCGATGCCGGTCCACTCGGAGTCCGAGAACCCGATCACGAACTCGTCGTCGGCCATCGAGAGCATGAGCTCGTCGAGGGCGGCTTCGGTGGCGGGATCGATGCTCGCCGCGAGGGCGCTGCGCGTCGTCGTCATCGGTCCGCTGTTCCCGCCGGCCCGGCCGGCCGGCTCGATCTCGCTTTCGGTTTCGCCTGGCCCGATTGCTGGCGGGCGGCGGCGAGCTTGTCGCGCATGACGTAACCGCCCGGCTTCTTGAACGAGCGATCGAGCGGCGGCTGGAGGAGATCCGGGTCGGCGAGATCGTGGATATCGGCTCGGCGAACGATCCAAAGCGCGGCGCTCTCCTGGCGCCGGCCGTAGAGTTCGCGGGCGTAATGCACCGCAAGCAGGGCGTCCGGGGCCATGACCGAGCCGCCGTGGCGCATCGGGTCGCCGTCCTTCTCGCGCCGGAAGACCTCCCATGGCTCGAGGGTTCGGCCGTCTCCATCGGAGGCGGCATCCAGGTCGCGGTCGGGCGGCTGTTGATCGGTCATGAGGTGGCCGCCTGGGAACCGGCAACCTCCGCGCCGAAGCGGCCATCGCCTTCCGATGACCGAGGCGGCGCTCCGCTGGCCATCGGTCTGAGGATCGCGTCGCGGACCCATTGCGTCGCCTCGCGGTTGTCGCGCCGGAACGCGAGCCGCTCCTCGGATTTCGGGCCGTGGTTCGTGACGACCGTCCGGAGCTCGTTCCAATCGGGCTCCCCATACGCCCAGATGCCTGTGGCGTCATCGAGGACGAGATCAGCATCCGGAATCGTCAGCCCGAGCTCCCGGATCCGCGGCACGTAGATCGTCAGAAACTCCTGGCGGAGCTCCTCGGAGGTCTTGGCCTTGATCCGCCAGTGGATGTCGCGGTCCTTCGCGCGCTCGCTCCGCGGTCCGTGCATCTGCATGAGCGGCCCCCACCAGCGATCGAGCGCCTCCTGGATCGCCGCGCGCTGGCCTGCGCTGCCGGTGACCATCGTCACGACGACATCGCGGCCATGCATGATGTGGACCGATTCCTCCCAGCAGATCTTCTTCATCGTCCGGGCATACGGCGCGTAGCTGCTGTCGCGGAGTGCCTGCTGGGCGACGATCGCAGCGGCATCGACGAGCCAGGCGATGATCCCGATGTCGGCCCACGAGAAGGTCGGGTAGTGGAAGACGTTGTGGAACTTCGTCTTGCCGGCCAGCAGGTCCTCGAACATCGCCTCGCGCGGCTTGCCGAGATCCTCCGCGACCCGATAGAGGAGCTGGGCGTGGCCGACCTCGTCCTGGACCTTCGCCGTCAGCGCCAGCTTTCGGCGGAGCGTCGGCGCCCGCATGATCCACTCGCGCTCCGGGAGCACGCCCATCAGCTCGCTGTTTGCGTGCATCTCGACGAAGCGGAGGACGCCCTGGCGGTATTCGTCGGGCATCCAGTCGGTCGACTCGACCTTGCCACCGGCGAGGACATGCTCCTCGAAGTGACCGAAGCGCTCATCGTGGGTCAGATCCGCCTCATTGAACGGGAGGCGCGCCCGATCCTGCGGGGCGAGGACGGGGTCGAGGGCGAGCGGATCGGTCATCGGTTGTCCTCCGAGATGGAGCGCAGGGCGAGGTCGACGTAGTGGTCGGCGATCCGGTCGGAGCTGAGGCGACCGTCCGGCCGATACCAGGTGGCAATGCCGTTGAGTGCGGTCAGGATGAAGGTCGCCGTAAGGGCGGTATCGGTCGCCCGAAAGGCACCGACAGCGGTCCCATCCTCTATCACCGCTCGGAATCGTGCCTCGTACGCGTCGCGTCGTCGGGCGATCGCGGCGCGGCGGTCGCCGGAAAGGTGGCGCCATTCGGTGACGAAGACGCTGGCGCGCTCCGGGTCGGCCGTGACGACGTCCGCGTGAGCCTCGACGAGAGCCGCGAGGCGCTCGACTGGATCCGCGGTAGCGGTTTCGGACTCAGCTTCGTCGGCCTTGGCCTCGAAGGCGGTGGCGGCCCCGTCGACGATCGACCACAGGACGTCCTCTTTGGACGCAACGTGGGCATAGAGGCTGGCGCCCTGAATGTCCAGCGCTCTGGCGATGTCGCGGACGCTCGTCGCCGCGTAGCCGTTCGCGTGGAACAGCTCGCTGGCTACCTCGTCGATTTCGCGCCGCCGCGCTCCAGATTCGATCACGGCCCTACCTAACGATCGTTAGGCGAGACGGTAGTCGTCATCCACGCGGCCTGTCAAGAGGACCCGGCGTGTTTCTGAGCTGATGGGACGTGCACCTCCGCACACGTTTCACGCTCGACATTCGCCGATCCGGGCTAGGCTTGACGCCTGACAGGTCGGTGAGCGTGTGTCCGCTGTGGACTCCCTCGGCCCGCCAAGGACCGAGGTCCCGAGAATGCCCAACGAGCTTCCGCCGATTGGCGAGACCGCAACCGACTATGACGAGCGCGCGCTCCTCCAGGAGCTCGAGCCCGAAGCCGGCCGGCTCTTCGACCGGCACGCCAAGGTCGCCCAGGAGTGGTTCCCGCACGACTACATCCCCTATCGGCTCGGGCGCGACTTCGACAAGGAGCCCTGGACGCCCGATCAGCCACGGCTGACCGGCGTCGCCCAGACGGCCTTCGAGGTCGGCCTCCTGACGGAAGACAACCTGCCCTCGTATCACCGCCTCATCCACGGGATGTTCGGCAACGGCGACGGCGCCTGGCTGAACTGGGTCGGGCGCTGGACGGCCGAGGAAGGCCGCCACGCGATCGTCCTCCGCGATTACCTGACGGTCACCCGCAACATCGACCCGATCGCTCTGGAGCGCGGCCGGATGAACCAGCTCCAGCAGGGGTATGACCACGACGCCCCGGACACGCTCCACGGCCTTGCTTACGTGACGTTCCAGGAGCTCGCGACGAGGATCTCGCACCGGAACACCGGTCGCTACTCGGACGACCCGGTGGCCGACAAGATCATGATCCGGATCGCCGCCGACGAGAACCTCCACATGGTCTTCTACCGCGACATCCTGTCAGCCGCGATCGAGCTCCAGCCGTCGGCCGCGGTCAGGGCAATCGTCGACGAGGTGCTCGCGTTCCAGATGCCCGGTGCCGGCATCCCCGGCTTCCTCCGCAAGGCGGCGGCGATCGCCAAGGCCGGCATCTACGACCTCCGCGTCCATCGCGACGAGGTCCTCCTACCGGTGATCAACCACTGGCGGATCTTCGAGCTGACGGGTCTTGACGCGACGGCCGAGGCGGCGCGCAAGAAGCTCGCTGAGCACCTCGAGACGCTCGACACGGCGGCCCGGAAGTTCGAGGCGAAGCTCGCGTTGTCCAAGACTCGAGCGGCCCGGGCGGGCTAGATGCGCGGGGGTGGCTCCCGCTGAGTGCCAATCGCCCTCGGCAGTCGCTGCAAACGCGAATCCTCGCCTATTGCCTTCGCGGGCGACGGCGGCCACGTCGCGCGCAACTCGGCGAGCAGCGCCGTGTCGGTTGCGTACGATGCAGCAGCGAACTCCGTCAGCCCTTCCACGAGGACCATGATGGCGCAGCCGCTGACCGTCCTGTTCATGCCCGAGTCGGCCTACGGCCCGACGAACAATTGCATCGGGATCGGCGACGTCCTGCGGCGGCGCGGTCACCGCGTCGTCTTCGCGGCCGAGGCGTCATGGAACGGCCGGCTCGCGCCGCTCGGCTTCGTCGAGGATCTGGTCGACCTCGCGCCGCCGCCCCCGCCGGGTGCCCCCCAGGACGCCGGGCAGTTCTGGAAGGACTTCATCCGCGACACCGCACCGGAGTTCCGCAAGCCGACGGTCGACCAGCTGGCGACCTTCATGCAGCCGACCTGGCATGCGCTGATCGACGGCGCCCGCTATTGCGAACCGCAGCTCCGCGAGATCCTCGCCCGGCAGCGACCGGACGTGATCGTCGAGGACAATGTCGTCGTCTTTCCCGCTCTGTTGAGCTCCGGAGCACCGTTCGTCCGGATCATGTCCTGCCAGCCGCTCGAGATGCCCGGGTCGGACGTCCCGCCGGCGTATTCCGGCCTGCCATCCGACGACCGAACCGAATGGGCCGACTTCAGGGCCGAATACGACCGCGTCCACCGCCCGACGTGGGCGGCGTTCGATGACTGGGTTCGAGAGCAGGGCGCGCCGGGCCTGCCGGATCTCGAGTTCATGCCCGCCTCGCAGTTCCTCAACCTCTACATCTACCCGGAGGTCGTCGACTACACCGGCAGGCGCCCGCTTGACGCGACGTGGCAGCGGCTCGATTCCAGCGTCCGGGCGACGGACGCCGAGGTGGAGGTGCCGGCACTCATCGACGACCGACCGTCGGGGAGCGCGCTCGTCTACCTGTCACTCGGGTCGCTCGGCAGCGCCGACGTCGCGCTGATGCGCCGGCTCGTGTCGGTCCTGGCCGACACGCCTCATCGCTACATCGTGTCGAAGGGCCCACAGCACGCCGACTACGAGCTGGCGCCGAACATGTGGGGCGCCGAGTTCCTGCCTCAGACGAAGCTCATCCCGCTGGTCGATCTCGTCATCACCCATGGCGGCAACAACACGACGACCGAGGCCTTCCACTTCGGCAAGCCCATGATCGTCCTCCCGTTGTTCTGGGATCAGTACGACAACGCCCAGCGGGTCGACGAAACCGGGTTCGGCGTGCGCCTCGCCACGTACGCGTTCGCGGACGAGGGGCTCACGGGCGCGATCGAGCGGCTGCTCGGGGATGTCGCGCTGCGGGAGCGGATGACCAGGATCGGGGCGGAGATCCGGGCGCAGGACGGCGTGGCCCGGGCAGCCGATGCGATCGAGGCGGTCGGGGTCCGGGCCGGGGCGGCATCGACACGGTGACGGAGACGGCGACCGAGGCGCGGCTGCGATCGGTCCGGGCGATCCGCTACGTGACCGCGTTCCGCGAGGGAGGCTCGCTGCCCGGTCTGGTGGAGGCCGACGACGACGGCTTGTACGTCGTCAAGTTCCGTGGCGCCGGACAGGGGCCGCGGGCGCTCGTCGCGGAGTGGCTCGCCGGCGAGATCGGCCGGGCGTTGGGGCTGCTGATCCCGGAGCTCGTCGCCGTCGACCTCGAGGCGGAGATCGCCGATTCGGAGCCGCACGAGGAGATTCACGACCTCCTCGTCGCGAGCGTCGGTCGGAACATCGGGCTCGACTTCCTCCCGGGCTCGCTGACGTTCAATCCCGCAGCCGACGTGGTAGGCGATGCGGACTGGGCAGCGGACGTCATCTGGTTCGACGCGTTCGTCACCAACCCGGATCGCTCGGCGAGGAACCCGAACATGCTCGTGTGGCACGGTCGGACGTGGCTGATCGACCACGGCGCCGCGCTGTACGTCCATCACACGTGGCGCGATCCCGAGGTGCACGCGCGACGACCGTTCGAGCGATCCGCGGAGCACGTCCTCCTGCCATTCGCAGGCTCCATCGCCGCCGCCGACGAGCGACTTGCCCGGCTCGTCACACCGGCTCTGCTCGATGAGCTCGTTGCGGCGATCCCGGACGACTGGCTGCCAGCCGACCGTGTGGTTGGCAATGCTGAGGCCCAACGCCGGGCCTACATCTCGTATCTCCTCACCCGGCTCGAGGCACGAGCGGCGTTCGTCGCGGAGGCGGAGCGTGTCCGAACCGCCGCGTAGCCAGTTCCAGTACGCAATCGTCCGCGTCGTGCCGCGGGTCGAGCGTGGGGAATGCCTCAACGCCGGCGTCGTGATGCTCTGCCGGCCGCGTCGGTTTCTCGCGGCGAAGGTCGGGCTCGACGAGGCGCGTCTTCGGGCGATCGCCCCGGACGCCGATCCGGCAACCATCCTGCCGCATCTCGAGGCTATCGAGCGGATCGCCGCGGGCGACCCATCCGCCGGACCGCTCGCGCGACTCACCGCGGCGGAGCGTTTTCATTGGCTCGTCGCGCCATCGAGCACGGTGATCCAGCCGTCGGAGGTCCACACCGGCTTGTGCGAGGACCCGGCAGTGGAGCTGGAGCACCTCTTCGAGCGCCTCGTTCGCTGACCCCGTAACGCCAGGGACGGCTCCGGAGAGGCCGGCCCGGCCGGTTGCGATGCGATCGTCATGGCCGGCCCGTTCGATGGGGGCGCGAGTCCACGGTCGACGTCGGCATGCTCGGCCGCGTCCACCTCCGACCTGCCCAAGGGGTACCAGCCGATGTCCGATCCGATCAGCCCAGCACCGGTCCGCGAGTACCTGCCGCAGTACCTTCCCGCCTACATCGCTAACGGTGTGATCGGTCTGCGTTGCCCTCGGATTCCGTTCCTCGGCGGCGTGTCGATGGTCAACGGCTTCGCCGGCCTCGACGTTCGCGACGGTCTCGAGGGGTTCGCCCGGACGCCCTTTCCCCTGGGCGCCGACATCAGCCTCGACGGCATCAAGCTCTCGCAGGCCACGCAATGCATCGCGTTCCGCGAGCAGCGCTACGACTTCAGCCGGGCCGAGCTGACGACGGTTCTCGACTACCGCGTCGGAGACGCGACGGCGCACCTCGAGGTCGTTCAGTACTGCAGTCATCAGCAACCGACGGTGGCCCTCCAGGAGATCCGCGTCTCTGTCGACCGGGCCGCCGATGTTGTCCTCAGCGTAGGACTCGATCCGACGGGCGTGGAAGGCTTCGGTGAGTACGTCGATCGACCCAGCGGCAAGATCACCCCGGACCAGCCGGAAGGGCTTCTCGTCTGGCACAGCCATGGCGACGTGAGCACCTGCGGACTGGCGTATCGCTCGGAATGGCTCGGGGCGGGCGACGCTCAGCAGGCGCAAACCAAGGCGGACGAGCGCGGCATGGTCGCGACGACGTGGACCTTCCGAGCGCGCGCCGGGCGTCCATACCGCGTTCGCCAGATGACCTCCCTCGTCCCGAGCATCGTGCATCCCCACCCGGCCGACCATGCCGCGCGTCTCCTTGCTCTGGCCATGGACAAGGGCTGGGAGCGGATGCGGGACGACCAGCGGATCGCCTGGGACGAGCTGTGGCGAGCGAGGATCGAGATCGACGGCGCGGACCGGCGCTGGCAGGCGATTGCCGACGCAAGCCTGTTCTACCTGCTGACCTCGGTCCATCCGGCCTCGATCGCAAGCACGTCGCTGTTCGGTCTCGCCTACTGGCCGAATTACCACTACTACCGCGGTCACGTGATGTGGGACATCGAGACCTTCGCCTTGCCGCCGCTCATGCTGACGGAGCCGGAGTCCGCAAAGGCGATCCTGGAGTACCGGTCTCGCCATCTCGAAGCGGCCAAGGTCAACGCCCGGCTCGCAGGCTGGAAGGGCGCGATGTACCCGTGGGAGAGCTGCCCGATGCACGGCGAGGAGGTGACGCCGGGTTCCAGCGCCCCGACGAAGGGTCACGCGACGCTCGATGTCGCCCTTGCGTTTGCCTCGTTCGTCCACGCCACCGGTGATCTGGATTACCTCCGGAGAACGGCCTGGCCGGTGATCCATGCGGTTGCCGAATGGACGGAGAGCCGCGTCGAACGGACGCGGCGCGGGTACGAAATCCGGGAGATGACCGGACCGGCCGAGGCGAACCCGCCACGGAACAACAACGCATTCGTGAACATGGCCGCGGGCGCGCTGATGCGTGAGGCCATCGATTTCGCGGAGGTGCTCGGCGAGGAACCTCGTCGGCTGTGGCGCGAGATCGCCAAGGGTCTCGTCCTGCCGGCCGCGACGCACGGGCGGCATATCCCGAACTACGACGACTACCGGGTTGACCAGCTTAAGGCGGGCACGCCCGAAGCGGCCGCGGGTATCTTTCCCGTGGGCTATCGCGTTCCTCCGGCCGTCGAGGAAGCGACGTTCCGGTTCGCCGTGAAGGAGCAGGCGCCACGCTACGTCGGCACCGCCATGCTTTCGGCATTCCTTCCCTACTACGCGGCCCGCGCCGGCCTGCCGGAGCAGGCCGCGGAGCTTCTCGAGACCGGCTACGGCAACTTCATCAACGAGCCCTTCTACGAGACCGACGAGTTCACGAATACGGCTGCCAACATGCCGCGAACCGGCCCGATGTTCGCCAACATCGGCGGGTTCCTGACGACGCTCCTGTATGGGTATCCAGGCCTCCGGCTCGGTGCCGGGAGTCCCGACACATGGTCCGAGCGACCGGTCGTGATGCCGGCGGGGTGGAAGGCCATCCATGTCGAGCGGCTGTGGGTCCATGCGGAGGGGCGGAGTCTCACCGCCGTCGCCGGCGGACCGGCCGCGATCCTCGAGGGTCGACGGCTCCGGAAGGCGTCCTGACAAGACGGCGCAACACATCTGAGAGACCCGCCGCCGACCATGGCATCGAACTGGCGAGTGCCCGCCGGAAGACTGGATCTCGCCTCGCCGTCGCCTCCGAGCCGAGGCGGGACCTGGCCCGCGGGAGGGCACCGCCAACTTATCGTCACGACCCAGGGAGGAACCATGGACGCCATTGCGCTGCTCAAGGCCGACCACGACAAGGTCAAGAGGCTGCTCAACGACCTCGAGTCCACGACCGAGCGAGGGGTCAAGACCCGCGCCGAGCTATTCGCGACGATCAAAGGCGAGCTCACCCTCCACGAGATCGTCGAGGAGGAGATCTTCTATCCGGAGCTGAAGGCGCACCCGAAGGCGCAGGACATCGTCCTCGAGGGATACGAGGAGCACCACGTCGTTGACTTGCTCATGGGGGAGCTCGAGGCGCTCGACGTCAGCGACGAGATCTGGGGTGCCAAGGCGACCGTGATGAAGGAGAACATCGAGCACCACATCGAGGAAGAGGAGGGCGAGATGTTCCGCCAGGCCCGCCAGGTCTTCGATGCGGCTGAGCTCGACGGTCTCGGTCAGCGCATGGAAGGCCGCAAGCAGTCCGCTGGCCGCGAACTCGGCATCCCGGTGGCGGCTCCCCGCTGACGATTCGACGATCGACAAAATGAACGTCAGACGTGGTGGATGGATTCTCGTTGGACGAGCACATCCGACGAGTTAGACGCCGCGGAGCCCCACTTTCGCTCGAGATTCTCGCGGGGTGTGCCAAGTCGACGGATTTGGCCTGTTTCCGGCCGACCTGACGGTCGAATCTGTCGCATGTACTCGTGCGGCGAGAATCGAGTGCCAGGCGGATCAGAGGTCGCGGCGGTACGGCACGTCGGCGATGAGGATGTTCTTCTTCCCGAGGAGGGCCTCGCGGATCCGCCGGGCGTTCTCGTTGTAGAGGTACTTCTCCCACCAGTGTCGGGCAACGTATTCCGGCAGCAGCACAACGAGGATGTCATTCCCGATCCGGCCGGCGGTGTACTCGAGGTAGCGTATGAGCGGCCGGATCAGCTGGCGATACGGCGATTCGACGATCACGAATGGGATGCCCGGAATCTGCCGCTCGAACCTGCCACGGAGCTCCTCCGCTCCATCGACGTCGTCCGTGACGTGAACGGCCGTAACGTCGCGCGACATCGACCGCCCGAACTTGACCGCCTGGACGACGTCGCGGGTCACCTCGGGGACCGGAATGATGACGTGCTGGCGACGGAGTGATGAGCCGATGACCGCCTCCGGCCGGACGTGGACCTCGAGCCGCCGGCGCTCGTACTGGCGATGGATGAAGAGCATCGCCCCGACGAGGATTGGGATGATGACGATGATGAGCCACGCACCGAGAGCGAACTTGGCGATCGCGAAGATGAGGGTGACGATTGCGGTGGCCGTGGCCCCCACGCCATTGATGACGGCACTCCGCCGCCAGCCCGGTTCCCGCTCCCGCAGCCAGTGGCGGACCATCCCCACCTGGGACAGCGTCACGGAGGTGAAGACGCCGATCGCGTAGAGCGGGATCAGGGCGGTGACCAGGCCGCGGAACGCGACGAGCACCACGATCGCGACGAGTGCCAGCACGACGATTCCTGCGCTGAACGCAAGCCGCTCGCCACGGAATGCGAAGCGACTCGGCATGTAACCGTCGCGGGCGAGGATCGACGACAGCCGAGGAAAGTCGGCGAAGCTCGTGTTCGCCGCAAGGATGAGCAGACCCGTCGTCGCGAGCTGGAGGATGTAGTAGAGCGGGCCCAGTCCGAAGACGGCGCGACCGATCTGCGACACGATCGACTCATGATCCGACGGCGTCGCCCCAGCGACACCGGCCAGGTACGACAGCCCGAGGAACATGATCGCGACGAGGACACCCATGACGGTCAGCGTCGTCCGGGCGTTCTTCCATTCGGGCGGCTTGAAGGCCGGCACGCCGTTCGACACCGCCTCTACCCCGGTGATCGCGCTGCAGCCGTCGGCGAATGCGCGCATGAGCAGCAGGACGCCGATTGTCTCGGCAGGCACCGCCGCAGGGACGACGCCCGTGACGTGCGGCGTGTCGCCAAGGAGCGTCCGCAGCATACCCACGCCGATCAGTCCGAGGGTGATCACCAGGAACAGGTAGGTCGGGGCTGCGAACAGTGTCCCGCTCTCGCGCAGGCCGCGCAGGTTGATGAGCATGACAAAGAGGATCGCAGCGACACCGAGAGGCACCCGCAGCCACTCGAGCTCCGGGAAGGCGGACGTGATCGCCAGGACGCCTGCGGCGACGCTGACCGAGACGGTCAGGACGTAGTCCGTCAGGAGGGCGGCCGCGGCCAGGAGGGCCGGCCCGATCCCGAGGTTCTCCTTGGCGACGATGTAGCTGCCGCCGCCGCTCGGGTAGGCGCGGATCGTCTGGCGGTAGGAGATCACGATGATGACGAAGATCGTCACGATGAGGACCGAGATCGGCATGACCAGCCAGAACGCCGTCGAGCCGGCGGCGAACAGGGTGAACATGATCAGTTCGCTGGCGTAGGCCACGGAGCTCAGGTTGTCGCTCGAGAACGTCGCCAGGGCCTTGACCTTCGGCAGCCGCTCCTCGAGCTCCTCGTCCGTCGCGAGCGGGCGCCCGAAGAGGACCCGCCGGGCATTCGCGACGAGCCGTTCCCCCGGCTTGGTCGGAGCACTTGCCTCCGGCCTGGCCGTCATCACCCCCGGCGCGGCGTACCGGAAATAGCGCGAGTGGGGACGGTCCACCCGGACCCGCCGGTCGCCGGCCCTCCGACCCTTCAGAGGGTGCGACGAATCGGGGTCCGATTCAGGTTGGGCATCCTCGATCACGGACAGCCTTCGGTTCCGCCTCGCTCAGACGATCGGGCCGATGATCATCGCCGCCGCGCCGGCCACGTCCGGTCGGTCGATCTGAAAGCCAACGCCCGCGAGCTGGGCGTGGGCCGCAGCCAGCCCGGCAACTGCCTCGGCCAGGGCGAACCCAACCAGGCGGACGCGGACCGCCGCGCCGCGCCGAATGAGGGCAATTGCCGCGTCGACCTCGGCCAGAGCGTTGTCGAGATCTTCCTCCGACGGCTCGAGCGCTCGCGGGAATGGAGTCGGCTCAACGTGTTCCACGTTTTCACCGTAGCCAACCTCCCAAGAGGCAGACCCCTCGCGAAGCCGCCGCGTCCCTCAACAAGGACTCAACGCTGTGGCCGCTCGATCTCGGCGATGCGGTAGCCGACGCCTGGCTCGGCGACGATCAGGTCGCGGGTTCCACCCGTCGGGTCGGCCGCGGCGAGTTTGCGGCGAAGTCGGCTGACGTAGACGTGCAGGTAGTGGCCTTCGTCGGCGTAGGCGGTTCCCCAGACTGCCCGCAGGAGGCGGGCCTTTGTCAGGAGCCGGCCCGGGCTCGAGAGCATGGTCTTGAGCAGCTCGTACTCGCGCGGCGTGAGATCGACCGGCGTCCCGCCCACCGTCGCGACGTGGCGGACGAC
>Ga0307308_10000519_pt1 | contig 13952 bp, 10 predicted proteins | sample ER_DNA_195_FD_194501 | JGI IMG/M metagenome (GOLD analysis project Ga0307308, IMG submission 194501) | Bulk soil microbial communities from the East River watershed near Crested Butte, Colorado, United States - ER_DNA_195 | ecosystem: Environmental > Terrestrial > Soil > Floodplain | place...
GGGTCCAGTCAGAAGGCCACAGCCATGCCGTTTTCGAAGGTGGCCGGGGACCCCGATGCCGCGGCTGCGACAACGCCGGGCCTCGGGGCGAACAACTACGACGCTTATCTGCAAGCGGCGAAGGCGTATCCGGCTAATGGAGTTTCGCCGGCGATTGCCGCTCGGGCGGAGGCGACCTTCAACGGTATTGCCGCGAAGGATGAGAAGAAGGGCGATCCCAAGGGCAAGGGCCACAAGTGGGAGCAGCTCGGGCCTGAGCAGAACGCCACCGAGCCCGGCGTCCTTGCTTTCTCAGGGGCAACGAACAACACGGCCAGCCGCATCACGTCGCTGGTCGCCGACCCCGACTGCACGGCCAAGAAATGCCGCCTGTGGGCGGGCGCGGCCGGCGGCGGGGTCTGGAAGACCGAAAACGCGACGGAGCCAAATCCTGAGTGGAAGCAGATCGACGTCGACGGTCTCGACCAGAACTCGGTCGGCACGCTGACGCTCGATCCCTCGGACAAGAAGCACGACACGCTTTACCTCGGTACCGGGGAGGGCAACCGCTGCTCGTCCGGCTGTGAGGCCGGCGTCGGCATCTACAAGTCGAAGGATGGCGGCGGCCACTGGACAAAGGTGCCTGGCACGTGCGTGAGCAACGCCACCTATTCGTGCGTGACGCCCGGCAAGGATGCGTTCCTCGGCCGCGGCATCAACTCGATTGTGATCGACCCGCGGAACTCGAATCACATCCTCGTCGGATCCGCCCAGGCCGTCCGCGGTCTCTCGCACGTGATTGGCAACGGCGGAACGACTCGCACAGAGCCCGGCGCCAACCAGCCCGGTCTCTACGAATCGACCGACGGCGGCAACACGTTCACCGAGGTCTGGAACGGGAACGATCCGAACAGCTTCGGCGTCACCGACGTCGAGCTGGATCCGCTGAACCTGGACACCGTCTACGCCTCGGCCTTCGACCAGGGCGCCTGGCGGCGTGATGCAGGCGCGACGAAGTTCGCGTTCCAGCAGGTGTTCGCGCCGCAGTTCCCCGGTAATGGCCAGGATCGGACGATGTTCGCGCTGACCGTCAAGAACGGGCTGACGCGGATCTACCTAACGGACGGCACCGCGAATCCGAACGGCATCGCCAGCGCGACTGCGTCGAACTTCTGGCGGACGGACAACGGCAACTTGTCGGCGGCGGCGCTGCTCGCTTCGCAGGCTTCCGGCTCGGGTGAGCCGAACCCGGCGAACACCTACCCGACCATGTACAACGCGGGCTGGCAGAAGCTGACGTCGAAGACGACCTCGAGCCCCTACTTCGCGACGGACGACTTCTGTTGGGCGCAGTGCTGGTACGACGAGGACGTCTACACGCCCGCTGGGATGCCCGACACGGTGTACGTGATCGGCGCCAACCAGTACGGCGAGCAGCCCTGCGACACGAAGGGCGTCGGGTGCGGCAACGGCCGGTCGAACGGCCGCGAGGTGCTGTACTCGAACACGGCGGGCGATCCCGATGCCTCGGCGAACCTGCGGACGTTCACGGATCTCTCGTACGACGCTCAGAACCAAGCCGGCTCGTGGTGCGCGTTCAGGCCGTACTTCGACAACGGCTGTGAGTTCGCACCGAACGGGATCCATCCCGACCAGCACGCGATCGTGATCAACCCCGGCAATCCGACCCAGATCTTCGAAGGCTCGGACGGCGGCGTGATCGTGACGAGCGGTCAGTTCGCCAACACCTCGTCGCGCTGCGACAGCCCGCACCGCAACGGCGGTGGCCCGCTACCGACCACGTCGGGCAGCTACCTCGCCTGCCAGCGGCTGCTGTCACGGATCCCGACGGAGCTGAGCCACATCGACAAGAGACTGAGCAGCACGCTTCAGTTCATCAACGTCGCGATCAACCCGGCCAACAACTGCGAGGTCATGGGTGGCACGCAGGACAACGGCACCTGGTCGAACCTCGGCTGCGACAACAAGACGTGGCCGCAGATCATCTACGGAGACGGCGGCAACGCGCTCTACGATGCAACGCAGCCGACCTGGCGTGCAAACGAGTTCACCGGCGGCTTCGGTGACTCGAACTTCAGGAACGGCGACCCGGAGAAGTGGGTCATCGGGACGGCCCCGATCGTGAACAGTCACGAGGCTGTCGCGTTCTACTGGCCGCAGATCGGCGATCCGAACCCGGTGCCGGGAGCGCACCCGATCTACAACGGTGCGCAGCACGTCTGGCGCAGCTGGGCGTTCGACGCCGGCAGGCCAGGCCAGGTCCCGCAGGACAAGACCCCGGACATCGCCGGCTACGAGGCGAATTGTCCGGAGTTCGTCGTCTCGGGCGCCAACCCGGCCTGTGGTGACGCTCGGCCGCTCGGCGGTCCGATCTGCACGAGCGCAGCGGCGTGCACCGACGCGCCCGGTGACCTGACCGGCGCTGTCTACGGCGGCGACCGGACGGGTGGCTCGATCTCGTGGCTCGCCCGCACCGCCAGCGACCACGGGACGCTGTGGGCGGCGACGTCTGCCGGCCGCATCTTCGTGACTCACGACGCGGATGCGTCCGATCCAGCCACTACGACCTGGCACCGGATCGACAATGCAACGTCGCCGAGCCGGTTCCCGAGCGGCATCTACGTCGACCCGGCTGACGCCGGGCACGCGTGGGTGAGCTATTCGGGGTACAACGCCAACACGACCGTCAAAGGTCACGTCTTCGAGGTCACTGAGGGGACCGGGCCGAACTCGGGTACCTTCACGAACCTGAACGTCGAGAGTGGCACTTCCGCGTTCCCGACGCCGACGAACGACGGCGACTTGCCCGTGAGCGACGTCGTCCGTGACGACGACAACCACCAGCTCTACGTCTCGACGGACTTCGGCGTCCTCCGTGGCGACAACGACGGTACCGGCGGCTGGCACGTCACCGACGGCATGCCGCGCTACGAAGTGATGCACCTCGAGATCTCCCCGTCCTCGCGCGTTGCGTCGTGCACGACCGGGAAGAAGTGCAAGAAGACGCTCTTCGCGGCAACGCACTCGCAGGGCATCTGGACGATGAAGCTGGACAAGTAAGGCTCAAGCCTGACGTTCCGCAGTTGAAGAGGGCCGCCTCCGGGCGGCCCTCTTCCCTTCGCTCAGGAGTGAGCCCAGAAAACGATGCCGCCGAGCAATGCGATCGCCGCAGCGACAGCGATCGCGACCGCGAGCCAGGGTGAGCTCCCGCCCTCCGTGCGGACGACGGCGGCCTTCGCTTCCTCGGGCAGGACATAGCGGTAGGAGGTCCGGGTTGAGCCGCTCGGGTCGGGATTTTCGAGGAACTCCCGGAACTGGCCGGCGAGGGCGGCGTCAAGCAGCCGCTCGTTCGCGGCGCGGGTAAGGGCCCGGCCGTCCTGCAAATGACTCGATCGGGCCAGGTCGGCCCAGCGGCCGCCGCCGGGAGCCGCAAGGACTGCGGCGGGAGCTGGAATCGTGACCGTGAGATCGAGTGAGCGCGGTGCGTCCGGCAGCTTCACCTCTGACGGCCGACGGCCGACGGCCGTGGAGATGCTCCTGCGTTCGCCGCCTGGGAGCTCTGCGACGCCGGTGACGCGTAGGGGCGCAAAGCCGCGAATCAGTACCGTCTGGATCGGCCCGAGTGCTCGGACGACAGCCGCCGAAACGGGAACATCCCGCGCCAGGGCCGCGCGCGACCCGTCAAGCGCTCGAGCGACCTGAGCTGCTGACGTCGGCGCCTCGTTGGTCTCAGCGCTCGCCGAGGTCGTGTTGAAGAACTTGAGCGTTGAGCCGGCGAGCTCGATTCGCAGCGGCAGTCCTGTCACGGCGGCGTCTGTCCGCAGTGTGATGGCGGCGGCGAGCAGGCGACGGCCCGGCGAGAAGCCTTGCCAGACGACGGTCCCGGTCCGCAGTCCGGGCTCGGACTCGCTTCCCGGGGCCGCGCGCACGTCCTCGATCGGCCCATTGACGGCAAACGAGTAGTCGCCCTTCTTGCCGACGACGATCCGGTCGACGTCGACGACCCGCGTGACCTTGCCGGACCGGTCGATTGTGACAGTGACGGCCTGGACAGAGACGAGGCGGCCGAAGAACCGCGTCTCAACTCCCGGAGCGGATGTTCGGAAGGGCGGCGTCTCCCTTGCCGACGTGAAGGCCGACACTAGCGCCACCTGCGGGGCGTACGCCCGCGCTGCCGGAACGACGGCGAGGCCGAGGAGGCCCCCGAGGACGAGCGCTCGCTGTGGCTTCACTGCGTCTGCGTCTCGGCGATGACGGGGAGCGTCGAGGAGAGCGGGTCGTCGCTGACGGGCCGGAACGTCATGTCCCGGTAGCGCGCAAAGTAGACGTCGTCGTCGACGACGCCCTCGTGGCTCCGCTCGTTGAAGCCCCGCTGGTCTCCGTTCGCCCCGTGCGCGGAGACCTCGTTGAGCGCCGCAAGGACCTCCTTTCGGTCGGTTCCCTTCGCGAATTGGAGCGCTGCAGCGAGGACGTTGACGAAGTCGTACGAGTACATCGCGTAATCCGGCGGCGCGGTTACGCGCTGGCCCTCCCGCGTCCGCACGCCGACGTATGTCGGCCCGTAAGCGGTCTCGTACGAGGCGGCGAAGGTGCTCCACGGCCCGGTGCCGAGCTCGGCGGTCATCCGGCCGGAGGCGAACGTCAGCCCGTCGACCCAGCTTGGATGATCTGCGAGCTGTTGACGAACGACCGGGTCTTCAGCTGCGGGCGTTGAGAAGACGGGCACGTTCCAGCCGGATGATCGCGCGGCCGCGATCGTCTTCGCCAGGACGGCCGGACGGGCCCAGACGAGCAGCGCGGTCGCTCCTGAGCGACGTGCCTCGAGCACCTGAGGAGCAAGGTCGTTGGCGTTCGCAGGCAGCGTGATTCGCGCCGCGACGGACTTCGACAGAGTCGCGAAGGCGTCCTCCAACTCCGCCTTCCCGGCCTGGCCGTAATCGGAGTCGTCCGTCAGCAGGGCGACCTTGAGCCCCTTCGGGACGATGTACTCAGCCAGCCTGAACGCGAGCCCGTGGTCGGTCGGGGCGATCCGGAAGACATTCGGCCGCTTCTCGGGATCGACGAGCCTGCTGCCGCCCTGATAGGTGATGCAGATCGGCACGTCCTCCTTCGCGGCCAGTTGCCAGGTCGCGTCGACGCCGGTTCCGTCGGTCACGATCGCGGCGGCGTGTTCTCGGAGCGCGCGGCGCGTGTCGCTGACCGCCTGCGAAGGAGACAGCGCGTTGTCGAGTCGCAGCACCCGAATTCTGTAGCTCGAATCGCCGATCCTCAGGTCTTGCGCGGCGACCTGGTCGGCGGCGAGCTGGACGCCGTTGGCGATCGTGTTCCCGATGAAGGGACTTTGCGAGAACGGAGCGTCGACACCGATCAAAATCGTCTTGCTGCTGCCGCTCTTGGAGCTGCTGCCACAGCTGCTCGCGACGATCGCGAGGACAACCAGAATCGCCGCGAGCGCGCGCATCGACCGGCGAGTCTAGTTACGGCGTCGCGGCGTCCGGCGGACGATCCGGCCCTGCTCGAGCTCGAGCACGTCGTCCGCGACCGCGTGGACAAGCGCCTGGTTGTGCTCCACGAGCAGGATCGCGATTCCCCTCGCGCGGAGGCTCGCCAGCAAGCCGATCAGCTGTTCGAGGTCGGCGGCTGCGGCGCCTGCCGAGGGCTCGTCCAGCAGGAGCACGGCCGGATTTGTTGCCAGCGCAGCGGCGATCATCAAGCGCTGCTGCTCGGCGCCCGTCAGCTCGGACGCGGGTCGCTCGGCCCTCGGTGCGAGGCTGAGGGCTTCGAGCGCCGCGACCGCGCGCCCGTCGGCCTCCTCGTTTTCGGCCCTGAACAGGGGGGTCGAGAAAAGCGTGCGAAAGCCGCCGCCATTCCTTCTCGTGCGATCGACCCCGACCAGCGCGTGCTCGCGGGCGGTGAGCTCGCGGAAGTAGGCGCGAGCTTGCAGCGTGCGGACGAGGCCGGCGTGAACACGTTCCGCGGGCGTGCGTGTAGTCAGGTCGTTCGGCCCGAGCTCAATGCTGCCGCTGTCGGCCGGAACAGCGCCCGACAGCAGCCTCAGGATCGTTGTCTTCCCCGAGCCGTTCGGCCCTACTAGTGCGGTGATCGAGCCAGGCCGCAGCTCGAACGAGACCTCGTCGACCGCCGTCACCGGCCCGAAGTGCTTCGTCAGGCTCGCCGCTCGAAGTGTCTCGGCGGGGCGCGCCGGCCCGGATCGAGCGGCCACGTGTCGCCCCTCCCTCTGGGGGAGGAAACGGCGCGCCAAGTCCCAGACGGCGGGCACGAGCGCGCTGCCCCCGGTTGTGAGGACGGCCAGGAGCAGCAAAGCCTCCAGCATCGGCTGGAAGCGGGAGCCGGAAACAGAGGCGAGGCTGCCGAGTGCCCGGGCGGCGAGCGCGATCAGCCCGAGCACGATCACGCCCGCGCTCGGGCCCAATGCCGCTGTAGCGCCTCCGACCAGGACGGCGACGAGGAGCTCGAACGAGAGCAGCGGCCCGTACGCGGTCGGGTCGGCGACGACGTCGAGCTGCACAGCCAGACCCCCGGCAAGGCCGCCGACGAAAGCCGATGCCCCGAACGCGGCGACCCGCAGCCGCTCCATCGGGACTCCGAGCGCAGCCGCGGCCCCGCGGTGCCGGGCCGCTGCGGCGAGGTCGAGCCCGAAAGGCCCGCGCCGTAGCGCCACGAAGGCAAGCGCGCACAGCCCCGTCAGAAGCACGGCCAGCTCGTAGTGAACGAGCGGGGTCGGGTTAAGGCCGAAGAGCCGCCGGGTCGGGACGACGAGCCCCTGAGCGCCGCCGGAGAGCCAGGGGAGCGCCGCCAGGGACAACGCGACGAGCCAGCTCAGCAACCAGGTGCCGACGGCCACGCGAACGGGATCGAGGCTGCGCACCGCGAAGCCTGCCGCCGTGCCGAGCAGGGCCGCGGCCATGGCGCCCACGAGTGCGCAGACCTCCGCGGGTAGAGCCGTGTGGCGAAGCATGTGCGCGGCCGCGAAAGCGCCCGTGCCGACAAACGCCCCCTGGGCGAGTGACGGCACCCCGGCGAGCCCGACGCAAAAACCGAGACCGGTGGCGGCGAGCGCAAGATAAGCACCAGACGCCAGCGTGTCCGTGGCGACCGCTCCGCCCAAGACGAGCGGCGCGATCGCCGCGAGCGCCCCCGCCAGGACCGCGGCGGATGCTGTGATGCTCCAATTAGCGCGGGCAGTGACGGCAGCCTCTCGCAGGGCCGCACCCGTGCGCACGGCCGCCGCCGGCGTGCTCACTCGACCACCTCCCGTACGCGCAGCGGGCGCGCCGCAAGCAGCACGATCGCGACTAGCAGCGGGATCAGCTCCCGGTAGCTGGCAAGCCCGGGCAGGTGGCCGAGCAGGCCGGTTCCCAGGGCGGCCTCGACTACCCCGAGCGCCAGTCCCGCAGCGAAGGCTGACCAGAGGCCGCCGAACCGGACGAGCACCGCCGCGACAAGCCCTTTCAGGCCCAGGAGCGCGCCGCTGCCGGTATCGAACGGGGCGCCCGGCGCGGCGACCACGACCGCGATCGCGGCCAGGCCGCCGGCCAGGCCGAACGCGAGCGCCCGCGTGCGCTCGACGCTGATCCCGACGATCGCGGCGCCGTCGGCGTCGTCCGCGATCGCGCGCAGGCTGCGGCCGAACCACGTTCGCTGGAGCACCCACGAGGCTGCTGTTGCGACCACGATCGCGACGCCTAAGACCGCGAATGCGCGGACGTGCACCTCGGCGCCGAGAATGGTGACCAGGCCGTCGTGACCGATTCGGTGGAATGGGATCGGATCCGGAAAGACGTAGGCGGGACGCGAGAACGACGCATCGAGGACCGCGTGGATCGCGAACCCGAGCGCGAGCGTCCCCGCCACCCAGCCGATCGCCGACCGGCCGATGTACGGCTGCACTACGGCGACGTAGCCGGCGGCGCCGACGGCCACGCACGTGACTAGGCCAACCACGATCGCGAGCGCCATCCAGCCGCCGGAAACCGACTCTTGGGTGAGCGGTTGCGTTCCCGCTGCGACGAGCAGTGTCGTAAAAGCTCCGAGGCCGATCAGGTCGCCGAGTGCGAAATCAACGATCCCCGTGAGGCGGTAGATCAGCGAATGGCCGATCGCGACGAGTCCGTAGACGCCGCCGGCGCTCAAGCCCGTGAACAACACCTGGACGGCGAGGCTCATCGGTCTCCGATTATGCGCCGGGGCATCGGGGCGCGCTGCTGATATCAGGTCCCCGAAGACTGATATCACTGCGTTTGCTTTTGTTTTTACGCCCTGTCAGGATCAAGGGCGCACGGCCTGTCGAGGCCGGCAAAGGACTCTCCCGAGTAACGAAGAGCTGCCCTCCGGGCGGCTTTTCGTTTAGTAGGCGACCGCGCCGCGGCCCGTCCCTGCCGCGTGCCGCTGCTCGTCCGCGCGGTAGCTGGACCGCACGAGCGGCCCCGAGAACACCGAGCCGAAGCCAAGCGCCTCGCCCTGCTCGCGGAACCAGCGGAACTCGTCCGGGTGGACCCAGCGGTCGATCTTGGCGTGCTTCGCGCTCGGCTGCAGGTATTGGCCGATCGTCACGACGTCGACGCCGTGGGCGCGCAGGTCTCGCATCGTCTCGACGACCTCGTCGTTCGTCTCCCCGAGGCCGACGATGATGCCGGACTTCGTCAGCACGGGGTAGTCGGCGAGCTCCTTTGCCCGGGCGAGCAGCCACAGGGCCTTGTCGTAGCTGGCCTTGGCCCCGCGCATCCGGGGGTGCAGCCGCCGAACGGTCTCGATGTTGTGGTTGAAGACCTCCGGCCGCGCCGCGAGCACCGTTTGCAGCGCCTCTTCCTCGACGTCTAAGAAGTCGGGGGTCAGCACCTCGACCGACGCCGTCGGCAGCTTCGCCTTCAGCGCGCGAATCGTCGCCGCATAGTGGCCGGCGCCACGGTCCGGGACGTCGTCACGGTCGACCGAGGTGACGACGACGTGCTTGAGCCCCATCTCCGCCGCGGCCTTGGCAAGCCGGAAGGGCTCGAGCGGGTCCGGCGGATGCTCTGGCTTGCCCGAGTTGACGTAGCAGTAGCGGCACGCGCGGGTGCAGGTGTCGCCGAGAATCTGGAAGGTCGCGGTCCCGCGCCCCCAGCACTCGGCGATGTTCGGGCAGCGCGCCTCCTCGCAGATCGTGTGCAGCGACTGGCCGTGGATCAGCTTCTTGACGTCGAAGTAGCTCGAGTTGGCGCTCGGGGCGCGGACCTTCATCCATTCCGGGCGGCGTGGCCGCTCAGCTACTGGCAGAGAGCGCTGCATATGCGGATTGCTCCTCGAATTGCAGGTTAAAGACCTCGCCCAGGGCGGTGACGGCCGCCGGGCGCACGTCGTCGACGGCCACCGGGCGACCGAGCTCTCGCGCCATCGTCGTAAACAGCGCGTCCTCGATCCCGCAGGCCGTGATCCACTCCGTGAAGGGAGCGGTGTCGAGGTCGACGTTCAGCGCGTACCCGTGCGTCGTCACCCACTTCGAGATGTGGACGCCGATCGAGGCGATCTTCCGCGGCGGCTGTTCCAGCCAGATGCCGGTCAGGCCCTTGTTCCTCGTCGCCTCGACTTCGAATGCCGCGAGCGTTCGGATCAGAGCCTCCTCCAGGTCGCGGCAGTACTTCTTCACGTCCTGCCCGTGCCTGGTCAAATCGAAAATCGGGTAGCAGACCAGCTGGCCTGGTCCGTGGTAGGTCGACTTCCCGCCGCGGTCGGTTTCGACGATCTCGACGACCGCGCCAGACGGGATGTGAAGCTCGCTCCCCTCCGTACGCCGCCCAAGCGTGACCACGGGTGGGTGCTCGAGCAGGAGAACCGTGTCAGGGCGTGAGCCAGCGGCGACCTCGGCCGCCAGCTCGCGCTGCAGCTCCCACGCCTCCCGGTAGGGCACCTGGCCAAGCTGCAAGGCGTCAGCTACCGAGGGCAATGAGACGCCCTTAGGGTCTGGCACCCAGGGTGCCTGACCCTGAAACGCTGACGAGCTCAGTACGCGGCTTCATCCCACGACTCGAGCTTCTCACGCAGGTCGTGCAGAAAGCGCCCGGCCAGCGCGCCGTCGACGAGGCGGTGGTCGTACGTCAGCGTCAGGTTCATGATCGGCCGGATCGCGATCACGTCCTCGCCGCGATCGTCCTGGATCACCCAGGGACGCTTGACGACGGCGTAGGTGCCGAGGATCGCGGCCTGCGGTTGGCTGATCACCGGCGTGCCGTGGAAGGTGCCGTAGCCGCCGGGGTTCGTGATCGTGAAGGTGCCGCCCTGGACTTCATCAGGGGTCAGCTGCTTGTCCCGGGCCCGCTGGGCGATGTCCTTGACCCCGCGGGCGATCCCGAGCAGGTTCAGGCCCTCCGCGTGCTTGAGGACAGGGACGATCAGGCCCTTGCCGTCGGTGAGCTCGACCGCGAAGCCGAGGTTGACGAAGTTGCGGGTGACGATCTGCTCGCCGCGGAGCTCGCCGTTGATCCAGGGGTACTCGCGCAGCGTCTCGACCGTCGCGCGTGCGATGAACGAGAGGTAGGTCGGGTTGACGCCGTAGGCGGCCTCGTACTCCTTCTTCAGCTTCCGGCGGATCGCCACCACCTTGGACATGTCGACTTCGATCGCGCTGGTCACGTGCGCGGAGGTGTCGAGCGAGCGGCGCATGTGCTCGGCGATGCCGCGGCGCATGGCGTTCATCGGCTCGAACTGCTCGCCGCCTTCCGCCACCATCGGTTGCGGTGCCGGTGGCGCTGGCTTCGGCGGCGCCGGAGCGGCGGGCGCCTCGGCCGGCGCGGCCGCGGGCGCTGCCGGAGCCGCTGCCGCGCCGCCCTGCTCGATGAAATTGAGGATGTCCTTCTTGGTGACGCGCCCGCCCCGGCCGCTGCCCTGGACCTGCGAAGGGTCGACGCCGTGCTCGGATGCGATCCGCGCCACGACCGGCGAGACGAAGCTCTTCTCGCCCGCGCCGTCCCCTGCCGGAGCGGGGGCGGGTGCGGCCGGAGTGGCCTCGACGACGGGCTGCTCGGTCGGCGTCTCGCCCTCGGCGCCGCTGGCTGCGGACGACTCCGCGGCAGCCTGGGCGGTTGCGGGCTCGGGAGGCGCAGCGGGCTGGGCCTGGCCGTTGGCCGCCGGGGCGCCCCCGATCTGGGCGAGCTTGGTACCGACCTCGACCGTTTCGCCCTCCTGCACCAGGATCTGGGTCACGGTGCCGCTCGCGGGGCTCGGCACCTCCGTGTCGACCTTGTCGGTCGAGATCTCGAGCAGGGCCTCGTCCGCCTCGACCTGCTCGCCCTCCTGCTTGAGCCACTTGGTGATCGTCCCCTCGGAGACGGAGACGCCCATCTGGGGCATGACCACGTCGACGGCGGTTTCGGTAGCCATCAGTATTCGGCCAACTCTCTCAGTCCGGCGACCACGTCGTCTACCTGCGGGATGAACGCCTTCTCGAGCGGCGGCGAGAACGGCACCGGCGTGTCCGGCGCGGTGATTCGCTTGACGGGTGCGTCGAGGTCCTCGAACGCCTCCTCGGAGATCGTCGCCGCGATCTCACCACCGAAGCCGCCCGTGTGCGTGTCCTCGTGCAGGACGAGGACCTTCGAGGTCTTCCGGGCGGACGCGAGTACCGCCTGCTTGTCCCAGGGCTGCAAGGTCCGCAGGTCGAGGATCTCGACCGAGACGCCGTCGGCGTCCAGCTGCTGCGCCGCCTCGTCGGCGGTGTAGACCATCGCACCCCAGGTGATCACGGTGAGGTCGTCGCCCTCCCGTTGCACGCGCGCCTTGCCGAAGGGCGTCTCGTACCGCTCGTCGGGCACCTCGGCCTTGATCCGGCGGTAGAGGTGCTTGTGCTCGAAGTAGAGGCAGGGATTCGGATCCTGGATCGCGGTCGCGAGCAGGCCCTTGGCGTCCTCCGGCGTCGCGGGGCAGATCACCTTCAGGCCGGGGATGTGCGCAAACGAGCTCTCGGGGTTCTGCGAGTGGAACGGCCCGCCGGAGAAGCCGCCGCCCGAGGGCAGCCTGACCGTGATCGGGACAGGCGTACCGGCCCGCCAACGCTGTTTCGCGGCGACCGTGACGAGGTGATCCCAGGCGCAGGAGATGAAGTCCGCGAACTGCATCTCGGCGACGGGGCGCATGCCCATCATCGCGGCGCCCGTGCAGCCGCCGACGATCGCGGTCTCCGAGAGCGGCGCGTCGATCACGCGCCAGGAGCCGAACTCCTCCTGGAAGCCCAGCGTGACCTTGAAGGCGCCGCCGTAGACGCCGACGTCCTCCCCGATCACGAAGACTCGCTTGTCGCGGCGCATCTCCTCGCGGAGGCCGTCGCTGATCGCCTGCAAATACGTTTTCTCAGCCATTACTTGTGGTGAGGAGTGTCGAGGTCTTCCGGCGTCGCGTAGACACCTTCAGCCAGCTTGGACGGCTCGGGCTGCGGCGACTCCTCGGCCTTCGAAAGTGCGTCGTTCATGAGCTTCTTGACCCCGGCTGTGATCTCGTCTTCTTCGTCGCCGGTCAGCTCGGCATGCTCCTGCAGCCAGGTCCGGAAGCGCTCGATCGGGTCGTTCTTGGCCCACTCCTCGAACATCTCCTTGGGCACGTAGAAGGCGTCGTCGTGGACGGCGTGGCCCTCCATCCGCAGGGTCAGCGACTCGATCAGCGTCGGGCCGCCTCCGGCGCGCGCCTTCTCGATCGCGCTCTTGGCCTCGCGGTACACGGCCAGGACATCGGTGCCGTCGACGACGACCCCGTCGAAGCCGTAGGCCTGCGCGCGGTCGGCGAGGTGCTCACAGGCGTACTCGAGATGGGTTGGCGTCGAGTAGGCCCACTGGTTGTTGTCGCAGACGAAGACCACCGGCAGCTGGCGAACACCGGCGAGGTTCATCGCCTCGTGGGCGTCACCGCGTGCAGAGGCGCCTTCGCCGTACCAGCCGACTGCGACGCGGTTCTCCTCACGAATCCGGAACGCGAGCGCGCAGCCGACTGCCACCGGCAGCATCGCCGGCAGGTGGCTGACCATGGCGATCAGGCCGAGGTTGGAATCCGCCATGTGGACGTTGCCGTCGCGGCCCTTGGTCGGCCCGTCGGCGCGGCCCATGTACTGGGCGAAGATCCGCCAGGGCTCAACACCACGGGTGATGTGCACCCCCATGTCGCGGTGGAGCGGCGTGCCGACGTCGTCCGGGCCCATGGCCGTTGCGACGCCGACCGCAGAGGCTTCGTTCCCGCGGCCGGTGTAGAACGACCCGGGGATCTTTCCCTGCCGGTAGAGGATGTGACCGCGTTCCTCGACCCCGCGGGTGATCAGCATGTTGCGGTAGATGCCGAGCAGGTCCTCGCGGTCGAGGCCGGCCTCCTTGACTTCTTTCAGAGAGCCGACCGGCTCGGCTTCACGGATCGCCATGGCCGACGAATGCTAACGATCGCTCCCGAGTACAGTGACCGAGTGGGCAAAGCTGCCGACTGGCTGCGTGAGGAGCGCCGCAAGACGCTCGGCGACTGGGTCGCCTTTTGCCTCGGCTGCGGGTTCGTTCAGCGTTACTTCGAGGAGTTCGAGGACGAGTTGCGGCGCGAGTGCCCGCAATGCGGCGGCGAGCTTCGCGCCCGCTGTCCCGCGTGCGATGCGCGCTTCAGCTCCGCGTTCGCCGTCGAGTGCGAAGCGTGCGGGGGCGAGCTGCGGCCGGCCGAGCAGTTCGGCGTGCCGATCCGCAGGCCGTCTAAGACCTGATCTGCGAGAAGCGGATCACCGTGACGGTGTCGTCGTCCGTCACCTCACGGTTGTAGAGCTGGCCGAGGAAGGTGGCCATCTCCTCGTTGCGGCGGATCTCGGGGTTGTCGTGCTCGATCTCCCGGGGCGAAAGGTCCTGGAGCGTCTTCACGTCGACCTTGTCGATCACTGCCTCGAACACCTTCTCGCGCGGGCTGTAGCGCGCGCCCGCGAGCACCTGCACGATCATGCCCTT